>Ga0134126_10002539_pt1 | contig 23008 bp, 29 predicted proteins | sample KB31752_FD_96881 | JGI IMG/M metagenome (GOLD analysis project Ga0134126, IMG submission 96881) | Terrestrial soil microbial communities with excess Nitrogen fertilizer from Kellogg Biological Station, Michigan, USA - KB3-175-2 | ecosystem: Environmental > Terrestrial > Soil > Unclassified ... | reverse complement strand
GGGCGACGAAGGTGGCCATGTGGGTTTTGGCACCGGCAAGGCGCGTGAAGTGCCGCTGGCGATCAAGAAGGCCGTTGAGGCAGCCAAGAAAAGTTTGATTCGAGTGCCGCTAATCCAGAATACCGTGCCGCACCAGTTGATTGGGAAATTCGGAGCCGGGCGGGTTCTGGTTAAGCCGGCCTCGCAAGGTACCGGCGTTATCGCGGGTGGAGCCGTGCGTGCAGTGATGCAGGCGGTGGGTGTGCATGATGTGCGCACGAAAGTTCTCGGCTCGACGAATCCGCATAACGTGGTGCGCGCTACGTTTGATGCGCTGCTCAGGATGAAAGATCCGATGGAGCTGGCGCGGTTGCGAGGTAAGCAGCTGGAAGAAATCTAAGAGCAGTAAATAGTGAAAAGTAAATAGTAGAACTATTCGCAGTTGATGATTTCACGAGTTGGAGTGTTATGCCGAGAAAAGCAAAGAGCCCAGCAGCCAAGGCCAAGAGCCGAGCCGCCAAGGAGGCGAGTTCGGAGAGCGCAGGCAAGATCCGTATTCAGTATTACCGGAGTTTCATAGCGACACCGAAAACTCATAAGCAGATGGTGCGCAGCCTGGGCCTGACAAAGCTCAACCAAATTGTTGAGCGTCCTGATAATGCTTCTATGCGCGGCGCGGTTGCCAAGATTCCGCACCTGCTGCGAATCGTTGAATGATGAGCTTTGCTTTTCGTGCTTTGTACTTTGAAGACAAGTGCAAAGTTCAAAGTGCAAAGTACAAAGATCGAGAGAGAAACCATGGCATTAAGTCTGAACAATTTGAAACCCACCAAGGGTTCCGTACACAAAAAGAAACGTGTGGGCAGAGGGCCTGGCTCAGGTTTGGGTAAGACTGCCGGTCGCGGTGAAAAGGGTCAAAAATCACGATCAGGCTACTCCGCCAAGATAGGGTTTGAAGGCGGTCAGATGCCGTTGCATCGCCGTCTACCCAAGCGTGGGTTCACGAATATATTCAAGAAGCGTTGGCTCGAGGTTAGTTTGGGCGCACTTGATCGAAGCTTTGAGGCCAACGAAGAAATAACCCCCGAGCTTTTGCACACGCGCGGCATCATCAAGAAGGCCAAGCACGATGTGGTGGTTCTTGGTAATGGTGAGTTGTCCAAGCCGCTTCGCATCTCAGCGCACCGTTTCACCAAGAGCGCGCGCGAGAAAATCGAAAAGGCCGGCGGCGCGGCAACGGAGATTGGCAAGGTAGCGTGAGCCGGGAGGCGCGAGCGAAAGGACGCTAATGGAAAAGTTTTTTGCCGCTGTTCGTAATATGTTCAATGTGCCGGATCTTCGCCGGCGCATTTTGTTTACGCTTGGCATGCTCGCCGTCTATCGCCTCGGTGCACACATCGGGGCGCCGGGAATCAACAAGGATCGGCTCGATCAGGTTTGGCACGACGTGGCGGGAACGTTACTGGGCGTGTTGGATCTTTTCTCAGGCGGAAACTTTCGCACCATCTCGATTTTTGCTCTGGGCGTGACGCCTTACATTACCGCCTCAATCATTCTGCAATTGATGACCGTCGTCTATCCGGCCTTGAAGAAGCTGCAGGAAGAAGGCGAGATGGGCCGGCAGAAAATCAATCAGTGGACCAGATATCTAACCGTTGGTCTGGCTGCTATTCAGACTTCCTTTGTAGCGCACTGGTTGCAGGTAAACGGCGTGGGCGCCGATACCTGGGGATTTCTGGCAACCACCGTGCTCACCTTAACCACCGGCACTATTTTTGTCATGTGGCTTGGCGAGCAGATCACCGAACGCGGAGTCGGCAACGGTATTTCACTCTTAATTTTTGCGGGCATTGTGATTGGCCTGCCCCGCGGTGTGCAGCAGGTTGCAGAACGACTGCGCAGTGGCGACACACTGGAGACGCTTGGAGTTTTTGGTCTGCTGGTGGCGATTGTCGCAATTATCGCTTTCATAGTTTTTGTTGAAGCGGCCAGACGTAAGGTGCCGGTCAGTTACGCTAAGCGGCATGTCGGGCGTCAGCTCGTGGGTGGACAGCAAACAACTATGCCACTCAAGATCAATATGGGCGGCGTCATTCCGGTCATCTTTGCCTCGTCGGTGCTTTCAATGCCGCAGAGTCTGTTCGCGGCTTTTCCGCCTGATCCGACCAAGCTGAATACGGCCTGGGGAAAAATTTGGACGTTCTTCCAAAACTTTCATGCCAGCGATCCTTATTACGAGTTGATCTTTTTGACGCTGATCGTGTTCTTCACTTTCTTTTATGTCTCGATCGTTTTCAACGTTGAGGAAGTGGCTGACAACCTGCGGAAGCATGGCGGCTTTATGCCCGGCATTCGTCCGGGAAGGGCGACCGCTGAGTATCTCAATAGCATCCTGACGCGCTTGACGGTAGTTGGCGCTATTTACCTGGCCCTGGTTGCCTTCGTGCCGCAGTTTATGCTGAGCGGTTTCAAGGTGGCTCGCCTGCCGTTGATTGGTACCTGGCTTGATCAGTTTGTGAGTGGCACGCCTGGCTTATCGTGGATTCCGACTGGTATGGGTTATCAGTTTTATTTTGGCGGCACCTCTTTGTTGATTCTTGTCGGCGTGGCCATGGATACCGTGGCCCAAATTGAGGCCCAGCTTGTTATGCGCAACTACGAAGGATTTCTTGGTGGCGGCGGGCGTCTCCGGGGAAGAAGGGCCTAAACAACATATCTCTTGGCATGGCGAAAATCATAGTCCTGATGGGTGCGCCTGGTGCTGGAAAAGGCACGCAGGCGCGCTTGCTTCATGAACGCTTGAATCTGCCGCAGATTTCCACCGGCGATATGTTTCGCGCGCTAAAGGAAGCGCATACTCCACTTGCCGCGGAAGTGCGCGCGCTGATGGAAGCGGGACAGCTCGTCCCGGACGATCTGACGATACGCGTGGTACAGGAGCGCACTGCCCGCGACGACTGCCGCGGAGGCTACATCCTCGATGGCTTCCCGCGCACACCGGCGCAGGCGGCAATGCTGGAGGAGCTGGCCGCTAAACAGGGCAAGAAGATTCAGGCGATTGAAATAGAAGTGCCGCGCGAGTTGCTGGCAAAGCGAATGGTGGGGCGCCGAAATTGCCCTATCTGCGGCGAGATTTATAATATCTATTTCAAGCCGCCCCGGCACGACAACGTTTGCGACTTTCATCCCGAGACGCAACTCAACCACCGAGCTGACGACAACGCCGGGACAGTCCAGGCGCGGCTGGCAACTTATGAGGAACAAACTCGGCCGTTACTTGACTACTATAAGGCAGCTAACGTGCTCGACGTAGTGGATGGCACGCGGGAGCCGGAAGTGATTTACGCGGACATATTGAAGATAGTAAAAAGTGAGGAGTGAAGAGTCAACAAACCCCCGGCATTCGCTCTTAACTTTTCACTTTTCACTCGTCACGTTTCACTGGTTCTTATGATTATTGGGAAGTCAAAAAAAGAGATCGAAAAGATGCGCGCCGCCGGTCAGCTGACCGGGCTCGTTCTTCAGGAACTCAGAAAGCTGGCTGTGCCGGGCGTCTCCACCATCGAAATCGATCGAGCGGCTGAGAAGATGATCCGTGATGCCGGCGGACTGCCGACGTTCAAGGGTTACCATGGCTTTCCTTATTCAATTTGCGCCTCTGTAAATGAGCAGGTGGTTCACGGGTTTCCTTCCGAGTACAAACTGAAGGAAGGCGACGTCTTCTCGATCGATTGTGGGGTAACGCTGGAGGGGTTCGTCGGCGATACGGCAACAACCGTCCCGATCGGAAAAGTGAACGACGACTGGTTGGCTTTGGTTCGAGTCACCGAGGAGTGTCTGGATCTCGCTATCGAGCAGTGCCGGCCCGGCCGGCATCTGGGAGACATCGGTGCGGCGGTCCAGGAACATGCCGAGGCGAATGGTTACTCGATTGTCCGCGAGTATGTCGGGCACGGCATTGGGCGGCGGATGCACGAGGATCCGCAGATACCAAATTACGGCAAGCCTGGTCAGGGTCCCAAAATAAGGGCCGGATACGTGTTTGCGGTCGAGCCGATGGTGAACCTGGGGACGCATCATACCAAGGTTTTAGCGGACGGCTGGACGGTGGTTACGCTGGACGGGAAGCCCAGTGCCCACGTCGAGCACACCATCGCGATTACGGAGGAAGGCCCTGAAGTATTGACCCGAATTGCCTCGGGAAGCACTTCCGAGAAGGTTCAAGCCAATTCAGGTTTAGGACTGTAACTCCAACGGCCAGCGCGGCTTGGCAAAGGCTTTTGGGCATGTTACTATTTGCAGTTTGTCGGTACAGGCAACATTCGTTCTGAGCGAATATGGCGAAGGAAGAAGCGATAGAGGTTATGGCCACGGTCCTTGAGACCCTGCCTAACGCTATGTTTCGGGTTGCGTTGGAGGAAACTCAGCACCAGGTGCTGGCGCACGTTTCGGGGAAGATGCGCAAGCACTTCATCCGGATTCTTCCGGGTGATAGGGTCCTGGTAGAGCTGTCTCCCTACGACCTGAACCGCGGACGAATTACTTACCGTTACAAATAAGACTAGTTCTGAGCAACGCAGAAGATAGAGGCTTGAAAATGAAAGTCCGTGCTTCAGTAAAGAAAATGTGTGACAAGTGCAAAGTCATTCACCGCAAAGGTGTGGTGCGGGTGATTTGCGTCAACCCGAAGCATAAACAGCGACAGGGATAAAACGTTTTTGGATTGGGCTTGCGATTGCTGTAGGCATTCGCACAGACTCGAGTTAACGGAGAACAAGTAAAGAAATGGCACGTGTAGCAGGCGTCGATCTTCCACCGAATAAACGGGCCGAGGTTGGGCTGACTTACATTTACGGTATCGGTCGTTCGCGCGCAAGCTCGATTCTTACTGAGGCCGCAGTCAACGTCGATACTCGCATCAAGGATTTGAACGATGACGAGTTGAGCCGCATCAGGGCGATACTCGAAGCGCAGGGCGAAATTGAAGGCGACCTGCGCAAGCGCATTCAGATGGACATCAAACGCTTGATGGATATCGGGTGCTATCGTGGACTAAGGCATCGTCGCTCGCTACCGGTGCGTGGCCAGCGCACGCATACAAACGCGCGCACTCGTAAGGGTCCCAGGCGTATGACGGTTTCCAAGAAGAAGGCGCCATGTAAGAAGTAGCGTTTTTCGCGGTTGCTGATGCGAGGCTATTTCTCGTCAGGAATCTAAAATCTAAAATTTAAGATCTCAAACTGAAATTTCAAAATGGCAAAAGCGACTGGAAAGAAAAAAGTTTTTCGCAAGAAAGAGAAGAAGAATGTGCCGATGGGCATCGCGCACGTCGCCGCCTCTTTCAATAACACGATGATTTCAATTACCGACCTCGAGGGTAACTTGATCGCGCAATCGTCAGCTGGCGCGCGCGGATTCCGCGGCTCGCGCAAGGGCACTCCTTTCGCTGCCCAGCAGGCTGCCTACGAAGCCGCGAAAAAAGCGCACGAGGCCGGTATGCAGCAGTGCGAAGTTAGAGTTAAAGGGCCCGGTGGTGGCCGCGAGTCGGCGATTCGGGCAATTGCTAATGCCGGAATAAGAGTGGTTACGATTCGCGATACGACACCCATTCCACATAATGGTTGCCGGCCCCCCAAGCGTCGCAGAGTTTAGTTTTTGCAAGTAGTTTGAGATCTGAGATCTCAAATTTGAGATTTGTAGTTTTTCGAGAGTGATTAACCTAAAGGATGAAGGGCTTGCGGATTCAAGATCTCAGCTTGAGATCTCGGAATCAAAGCGCGGCCTGTAAACTTTTCCGTCGAAATTAGACTGGAGGCAGAAACAGTTGGCTAGGTATAGAGATGCGGTGTGCCGCTTATGCCGCCGCGAAGGCGCAAAGCTTTTTCTTAAAGGTGACAGGTGCTACAAGCCGTCTTGTCCGATCGAAAAGCGCGGTACACAACCGCCCGGACAACACGGCAACACGATGCGTCGTGGCAAAGCCCTGGTTGGCTATGGCCTGCAGCTGCGTGAAAAGCAGAAGGTCAAGCGTATTTACTTTATCCTTGAAGGACAGTTCCGTAACTACTTCGAACGCGCGGCGCGCATGAAGGGAATCACGGGTGAGAACCTGTTGTTCCTGCTTGAGCGGCGCCTTGATAACGCAGTCTACCGCGCCGGGTTTTCAACCTCTCGCCGCCAGGCGCGTCAATTGGTAAATCACGGACACATTCTGGTGAACGGCAAAAAAGTAGACATTCCGTCCTACCAGGTCAGGGCCGGCGAGGCAATCAGTATCAAAGAGGGAAGCCGCAAGAACCCGCACATCGAAGGCGCGTGGCAGACCGCCTCCGGACGCGGACGCCCGTCCTGGATTTCCCAGGATGGCGGCGACATGGCGGCGCGTATAAGTGGCTTGCCCACGCGCGAAGATATCGATCGCTCAATCAACGAGCAACTTATCGTCGAGCTTTATAGCAAGTAATAAGCAGACCCGCGGCTGTCGCAAAACGACAGCCTGGCGGACAACAGTTTTTTCATAAATCGGGACCTAAAACGCTATGGCTATGGATCAAAATAATCTTTGGACCGGATTTCAGATGCCTCGTCGCCTGGCTGCTGACTCGGAAACACTCACCGAACGGTACGGCCGCTTCTCCGCGCAACCCTTCGAGCGAGGCTTCGGTACTACAGTCGGCAATTCGTTACGACGAGCATTACTCTCCTCGATTGAAGGTGCGGCAGTTACCGCAGTGAAGATTGAAGGCGTGGAACACGAATTCTCCTCGATAAAAGGAGTAGTTGAAGACGCGACGGACGTGATTCTGAATTTGAAGCAGGTGCCCTTCAAGCTGCACGGTAACGAATCGAAGACTTTGAGAATTTCAAAGGACTCGGCCGGAGAAGTTACCGCCGCTGATATCGAAGCGGATGCCGATGTGGAAGTGCTGGATCCTACGGTACACATTGCTACCGTCAGTGAAGGTGGTTCGCTAAGAGTTGAAATGCGACTCAAACGCGGACGTGGTTACGTTTCAGCTGATAGGAATTTCGACGAGGATCTTTCCCTTGGCTACATTCCCATCGACTCCGTGCACACGCCGGTCAAGAAAGTGAATTACACCGTCGAAGCCGCTCGACTCGGGCAGAATACCGAGTTTGACAAGCTTACGATCGAAGTTTGGACGGACGGTTCAGTTAAACCCGAAGACTCGATCGGGCTGGCGGCGAAGTTAATCAAGGACCACATGTCGATCTTCATTAACTTCGAAGAAGACACGGACGACTTCGCTTACTCGAAGATCGAGAGGCCACCGCTGCCGCGCAACGATCAGCTCGATCGCTCAGTTGATGAGCTGGAATTATCAGTGCGCTCGTACAACTGTCTCAAGAATGCAGATATCCGTACGATTCGTGATCTGGTGCAGCGCAGCGAACGCGAGATGCTGGCTACCAAGAACTTCGGCAAGAAGTCGCTGAACGAAATCAAGGAAATCTTGAACGGCATGGGTCTGGACTTTGGGATGGAATTTGACGAACAGGGAAATCCAATCCCCGGAACCGGAGGTCGCGACGGCGCCGATCTCAGCGACTTTGCCGATATCGACGACGAGCAATAATTGCGGCGCTACAACCGGAACGAATAAGGATACGACGAGTCTTTTAGAGTCATGCGACACCAAAAAGCACATCGCAAACTGGGACGGACTAGCGAACATCGCATGTCAATGCTTCGCAACCTTGCCGTCTCTTTGATTAATGCTCGCGAGGAACGGATTGTCACCACGCTGCCGAAAGCGAAAGAGTTAAGGCCTTTTGTTGAGAAGGCCATTACCCTCTCTCGCAAAGCCAGTAATCTTGAGGGTGACGATACCGGCGCGCGCGCGCTTCACCTGCGCCGGCAGGCAGCCGGATTCTTCCACGCTGGAAATATGCAGGCCGTGGCGTTGACCGGGAAACGCGGACAGGCGCGGTTGCCCCGCACTGCGGGAGTGGCGGCGTTGAGACGATTGTTTGATGAACTCGGCGAACGCTACAAGGATCGACCAGGCGGCTACACCAGGATCTTGAAACTCGGGCGCCGGGCCGGGGACAACGCTGAACTGGCGATAATAGAGCTGGTCGATAATCAGGGCGAGCGGGATGCGGTCGAAGCAGCAAAGAAACGCAAGTCTGCTGGTTCTAAAAAGAAGAAGCCGGCCGAGACGAAGAGTACTGACCGCGGCGGTGCGGCCCAAAAAGAATCAGCCGAAACGAGTGCCAAAGGTTCTGACAAGACTGAGCCGATTAAAGCTTCCGCAGATACTACCGGCGAAGAGCCGGCAGAAACTGCCGCGGTTGATACCAGCGAACCTGAGTCTGTTGAAACGGACGAAAGCTAGATTCAAACGTTTGATTAGCGTCGCCTGGATTCAGCCGACGCCTGGCGGGAATGCCCCAAATGACCATCGGATACGCCCCCGAGTCTTTTGGGGCTCAACACTTTGGTAGGGGGCCATTTGAGAGCTGCTTTCGCAACTGAAAAAACGATGAACGATCCCGGAAGTCAAAAAGCAGAAATTGAACTGCAACCGGAAACGGAAGTCGAGGTTTCGAGTGAGCCTGTTCGTGGCCGGCGGCGTCGCCGGGGCTCGATTGGCGCCGAGAGCTCGGTGAACATGGATGAGTTGCGCGAGCTCATTCAACTGATCAACGAGAACGATTTTTCCGAGTTCGAGCTGGAGCGCGAAGGCTTTCGCGTGCGTTTTCGCCGCGGTGTCGACATTACTGAGGCAAGTTCCGCTGGCTTTGGTCCGGCTCGGGAATTAACGGTGTCGAGCGGAGCCTCGGCTGGAGAACAGGCTGTTACCGCGGTGCCGTCTCATCCCGGCGCAAAAGCCCAAACCGAAGCTTCTGAAGATCAGGACCTCCACATCATTCCCTCGCCAATCGTCGGCACCTTCTATCGCGCCGCCTCTCCCAACGCCGAGGCCTTCGTGAAAATCGGTAGCCGTGTCGAGCCCGATACGGTCGTTTGTATCATCGAGGCAATGAAGTTGATGAACGAAATCCAGGCCGAAACTACCGGAGAGGTTGCGAAGATTTACGTTGAGAATGGGCAGCCGGTTGAGTATGGTCAACCGCTCTACGGCATTAAAAAGTAGCCGTCCAAAGTCCAATGTCCAGGGTCCAAAGTCCTTTCAGGACAAAAAGACTTTGGACTTTGGACTTTGAACTTTGTACAGAAGATGACACCGGAGCTTAGAAAGTTTAAGAAGATCCTAATCGCCAACCGCGGCGAAATTGCCTGCCGTATTATCTGGACGTGCAAGGAGATGGGCATTCGTACGGTCGCGGTTCACAGTGATGTTGATCGCGATTCGCTTCATGTTCGCTTTGCTGATGAAGCGGCCTGCATCGGTCCGGCACCTTCAGCGCAAAGCTACCTGAATATCCCCGCGATCATCAGCACTGCCGAAATTTTTAACGTTGACGCAATTCATCCCGGTTATGGATTCCTCGCCGAATCGTCCACCTTTGCCGAAATCTGCGCGGCCTGCAACATCAAGTTCATTGGTCCGCCGGCGAATATCATCCGTTTGATGGGCGACAAGGTTGAAGCGCGACGAGCGATGGCCGAAGCCGGTTTGCCGGTGCTTCCCGGTAGTCCTGAACCGATTACCTCCGAAGCCGAAGGTTTGAGCCTGGCGCGCGAAATTGGCTTTCCGGTAATCGTAAAGGCCTCGGCCGGAGGCGGTGGTCGCGGCATGCGCATCGTTCACTCAGAAAATGAATTGGGTAAGGCTTTGGAGACCGCGTCAACTGAGGCGGCTGCGGCGTTCAAGGATGGCAGTGTTTACATCGAACGCTACGTACAGGATCCGCGACACATTGAAATCCAGGTGTTGGCCGACGAGTATGGCGACTGCATCCATCTCGGCGAGCGCGAGTGTTCGATACAACGTCGGCACCAGAAGCTGTTGGAAGAGGCGCCGTCGCCGGTGTTGTCACCGGAGTTGCGCAACCAGATGGGTGATGCTGCAGTCGCCGCTTGCAAGAAACTCGGTTATGCGAGCGCCGGGACCGTCGAGTTCCTGCTGGACCAGGACAACAAGTTCTATTTTATGGAGATGAACACGCGCATCCAGGTTGAGCATGCGGTAACCGAGATGGTTACCCTTGCCGACATCGTGCGGAATCAGATTCGTATAGCAGAAGGTGAGCGACTGGGTTACACGCAGGACGATCTCTTGATTGTGGGCCACGCAATTGAGTGTCGCATCAATGCTGAAAATCCGGAGACCTTTGCACCCTCCCCCGGGCTGATTACAGCGTTCAACTTACCTGGTGGGCCGGGCGTTCGCGTTGACACTTATGTCTATGCTGGTTACCGCGTGCCACCGTTTTACGACTCTATGATCGCCAAAGTAATTACCCATGCACGGACGCGAGACCTGGCGATAGCCCGAATGAAGCGGGCGCTGGAGGCAATGGTAATAGAAGGCATCAAGACGACGATTCCGCTCCATTTGAAGATTATGGATGACCCGAAGTTCAAAGCCGGCGACATTTCGACCAGCTTTATGGAGCATTTTTTAGCGCAAAATGGCACAAAGATTCCGAAAACTCAAAGCGGAGCTGGGGCTTTAACTGGATGAGGTTTGGCCGGTTGCCGTTTACGAGTGAGATGCCTATAATAATCGACTTTTCGATAGAGGCTCGGACCGTCTGAGAGGACAAAGAGATGGCATACGCAGTTATCAGGACCGGCGGCAAACAGTTTGTCGTGGAAAAGGGCAGCACCATACGTATTCCCTCGATCGAGGCCGAGGCCGGGAATTCGATTGAGTTGGATGCACTGTTAACGGCCGGCAACGGCGGCGACGCCGATGCACCGGTGGTGGGTGCGGCGAAGGTTTCCGCAACTGTGGTTGATCATGGCCGCGGTAACAAGATCATAATTTTCAAGAAGAAGCGTCGTAAGCAGTACAAACGTAAACAGGGTCACCGTCAAGGTTATACGACGATAACGATTGATTCGATAAACAGTGAAAAGTAAAGAGTGAAAAGTGATGAGTAAAAGCAGGGACAGTCGATATCTTGCCTTTTCACTCTTCACTTTTTACTCATCACTTGGGAGTTGATATGGCACACAAAAAGGGAGTTGGCTCATCTCGTAACGGCCGCGATTCCAATTCGCAGCGACTGGGTCTGAAGAAGTTTGGCGGCGAAAACGTTCTGGGCGGCAACATTCTTGCCCGTCAACGGGGAACGAAATGGAAGCCCGGAAAAAACGTCGGCCGCGGTAAGGACGACACACTATTTGCACTGGTCTCCGGCGTCGTGAAATTTGAAGACAAAGGTCGCACCGGAAAATTCATCAGCGTTTATCCGCAGGAGCAGGCGCCTTCAGCATAAATCGTGCAAACGGAACGCATCATGCGACGCCTGAGCCAAGTCCAAAGACTTAGCGCCGGCGTCGCTTTCGATTTAAATGTTTATTGATCGGGTCAAGATTCATGTTCAAGGCGGCCACGGAGGCAATGGCGTAACGGCTTTTCGCAGGGAGAAGTTTGTGCCGCGCGGTGGGCCTTCCGGCGGCGATGGCGGTCGTGGTGGGGATGTTTGGGTCGTGGCTGATTCCTCACTCAATACCTTGCTTCATCTTCGTTATAACCCGGAACACATCGCTGATCGCGGACGGCATGGTGAAGGGTCAAATTGTTCGGGTCGAGACGGAGACGACCATACGATAAGGGTGCCGGTAGGTACGCAGATCTTTGATAGCACAACCGGAGAACTTCTACATGATCTCGCGGTGGATGGGGCGCGTTGGCTTGCGGCAAAGGGTGGGCGAGGAGGTTTTGGTAATTCTCACTTCGCCACCTCAACCAATCGCGCGCCACGCTATCACCAGAGCGGCAGCGAGGGTGAAGAACTGGAGTTGCAGTTGGAGCTCAAACTGCTCGCCGACGTTGGTCTGGTCGGATTTCCGAACGCCGGCAAGTCGACCTTGATCTCTACCGTTTCCGCAGCCAGGCCCAAGATCGCAGACTATCCGTTCACGACTCTGGAACCAAACCTTGGCGTGGTTGATCTCGGTGACTTTCGCACCTTTGTGATGGCGGATATGCCCGGGTTGATTGAGGGTGCGCATGAAGGGGCAGGCTTGGGCGATCGTTTTCTTCGTCATATCGAAAGGACGAAGCTACTGCTGCATCTGGTTGATGTTTCTTCGGCCTCGGGACGCGATGCCGTCGCCGATTATCTAACAGTGAATCATGAACTGCGTTCCTACAATCCGGAGTTGGCCCAGCGTCCCCAGTTCGTGGTTGCCACCAAGATCGATGCACTCGACGAGCCAGAACGCCTGGAAGCCTTGCGTCGCCAGGCAGCTGTTGATGGATTACCGTTTTATGAAATTTCTTCGGTGACAAACCGCGGCACGAAGGAACTTGTGGCCGCAATCGCCGTCCGGCTTGATGAATTAACAGAAGCGGCTCGTCAAGCCGGCGTAATCGAACTAGCGGTGTAGGCAGAGACATACACTCCTGTCTGTGCGAGCGTTGAACGACGGAAGGGGCAGACAAGAATGTTTGTCCTCTCAAAAGATGGAACAGCCCAGGCGTATTGCTATTTACGGCGGCACGTTTGATCCGGTTCATTCGGGCCATCTGGAAATCGCCCGAAGAGTTACACAGTTCTTTGGAATTGATGAGTTTCTGTTTGTGCCGGCCATGATTGCGCCACACAAACTGGATCGCGACGTTTTACCAGCCCTGCATCGCTACGCAATGTTAGCGCTGGCAACCAGTACCGACTCGCGGCTTTGTATCTCAACGTTTGAACTCGACAGCGCCGGGCGACGGTATACGGTTGATACGCTTTCTCACTTTCGTTCGCGGTTCGGAGCGTCCGCCAATCTTTTTTTTGTCATGGGCGCGGATTCCTGGGGCGAGATCACGAGCTGGCGAGAATGGCGACGACTGATGACGTTGGCCAATTTGATTGTGGTAACGAGGCCTGGCTACGAAATCTCCGCCGCCTCGGCCACCGCCGAAATGGCAGCGAGCTTAGTTGATTTGCGGGGCTTAACAGAATTTAGCGGAGCAGGCGAACCCGGATCGCAAAAAGTATTTTTATCAGATGCCGTAATGAATGACGTTTCAGCAACTGACATCAGACGAGCAGTGAGCGAGAACGACAACGAGAAGTTAACCAGGTTAGTACCGCTTGAAGTGGCGGAATACATAAGAAAGTACCGGCTATACCGAAATACGACTGATGACTAATTCAACTATCAAGGAACAATCTTTAAGTCCAACAACAAGCGGGAACTTGCAAATCAAGCCGGCCACGAAGGAGTTGGAACCAGCGGAGCTCGACGAAAGAATCTGGATGGCCCTGACGGCCGCGGCAGAGAAGAAAGCGATCGCTACCGTAGTGCTGGATCTGCGCGAGATCGCGAGCTTTACCGATTATTTCATAATTGCTAGCGGCGCCAACGAGCGGCAGGTGCAGGCAATTTCTGACGAAGTGGTGGATACGCTGAAGAAATCCGGAACGCCGGTGATTCGCGTTGAAGGCTATAAAACCGCCGAATGGATCCTGCTCGACTACGGCGATTTCGTGATGCACATATTTGGTGACAAGGCACGAAAGTTTTATGACCTCGAAAGACTCTGGCGGGAATCGAAACGAGTAGAGCTGCCGCCCGAGTTTTCAAACGAGGTAACTGGTTCTTTGAAAAGAAGTGAATCGTGATCGAAGTTGTGGCGCATTCAGAGACGATGCGCGAGGCGATTCGTCTCGCGGATCGAGTAGCCGCAACTGATGCGAACGTTTTGATAACGGGGGAGTCCGGCGTCGGCAAAGACGCTGTGGCTTTTTATATCCACTCGAAATCAAATCGGGCCGCGGAGTCGTTTGTGAAAATTGACTGTGGCACGCTCCCCAGCGGTTTGCTCGAAGCCGAGCTTTTCGGTTATGAACGCGGCGCTTTTACTGGCGCCACCGACGAAAAGCCAGGCCGGCTCGAGGCGTCGCATCGCGGAACCCTGGTGCTCGACGAGATTGCTCACCTGTCGATCGACTCGCAAGCCAAGCTCCTTCGCGTCATCGAAACGAGAGAATTTGAACGACTCGGCGGACGCAAAACGATCAAGGTGGATGCGCGCTTGATTGCGCTGACTAACGTTGATCTGGATGACGCGGTCAAGCGTCACAACTTTCGCGAGGATCTCTATTACCGGCTCCATGTAGTGCACATTGAAGTGCCGGCGCTGCGTGACCGTCGCGAAGATTTGGCTGAACTGGCAACGGCTTTCGTGAAGTCTTACGCCGCCAAGCATGGACGTCAGGTGAACGATGTTTCTCCGGAAGCCCAGGCGCTACTCAGCGAATATCAATTTCCGGGCAACGTTCGCGAGCTCGCCAACACGATCGAGCGGGCGGTGATTGTTTCTACCGGGAAGCTGATTGAGTTGGAAGATTTACCGGAACCGATTCGTATCGCCGTCAGCTTGCAGCGGCGTCGTGCGGTGCCGCAATCTCTTGCGGCTGTAGAGGCTGATTATGTGACTGAAATTCTGGCTGCCGCCAAAGGAAACAAAACAGAAGCGGCACGGATCCTCGGCATCAGCCGGAAGAACCTTTACGAGAAGCTGGCGCGCCAGAAGGGCAAGGATGAGGGATGAAGGATAAGGATGAGGGATGAAGGATGAAAGATGAAGGATGAAGCGGAAATGAAAACAACCCGCCGCTGGGGCGGCTTGTTTCATCCTTCATCGTTCCGCCTTCATCCTTTCTTGAGTCATGCGGCTGCGAGTGATTTGGACAGGCAAGACCAGAGACGCTCGTTTACGGGCGCTGATTGACGACTACTTGAAAAGGCTCTCGCATTTCGCCCGGTGTGAGGTTTCTGAGTTTCGCGAGAGCGCTGGCGGTACCGAAAAGGCGGGCATCGATAAAGATTCGCAGCGCATCACAGACGGGCTGCATGAGGGCGCCATAAATGTTTTGCTGGATCCGGAAGGAATTGAGTGGAGCTCGGAGCAGTTGGCCAAAGTCATGCAGCAGTGGCAGGACAGTGGCGCCAAAGAAGTGGCCTTTATCGTCGGTGGGCCAAGCGGGGTATCAGCGGAGCTTTCAGCGCGCGCAAACAAGCGCTGGAGTCTTTCGCGTTTGACGTTGACTCACGAGATGTCGCGGGTCGTGTTGTTGGAACAATTGTACCGGGCATACACGATTATTCACGGGCTGCCTTATCAGAAGTAACGGCATTGCCGATTGTAGGGTTGATGATTTGCATTGCTGGCAGCGACAGAGGGAAGAACAATAAATCGGCAATCGCAGTTGGTAATCGGAAATAACGAGGGGTGGAGGATGCGAACAACAATGGACAAACGAAGAGTAAGAGTGTTTCGCGATAAGCTGATGGATCGCCGCGAGAGTTTAGTCGGCCAGGTTCAACAGGCCGAGCTTTACAGTCGCGAACGCGATGCAGAGGCGACGCAAGATCCGGCGGACATGGCCGCGAACGCTTACACCAAAGAACTGTTGGTCTCGATGTCAGACAATGACCGGCAAATGCTGAATTTGATCGATGAAGCCCTGGTGCGCATTGACGACAGCGGCTACGGCAAATGCATTCGTTGCGGGCAAGCGGTGCCTGAAAAACGACTGGAAGCGGTGCCCTGGGCGCGCCACTGTGTGAAGTGTCAGGAGCTGCAGGAGCGCGGGTTGCTCAACGAAGAAGAAGAATAGAAGTCCGTCATACTTGATGGCATAATTACGGCCTCCTTGAGCTTGCTGCTCGGGAGGCCGTTTTGAGTTTCAAGTTCCAAGTTTCAAGTTTCAAGCTTTTCAAGTTTGAAATCGAGAAGCTGGACCGTAAGAACGGCCAGACTGGAAATCAGAACTGGAAATCAGAACTTTAAACTTGAAACTTGGAACTTGAAACCTGGAACTTTTCCGTGCTCCTGACTCGCGCCGCCAGTCTCGGTTACGACTCTTTCCTCGCAGTGGTGTATCCACGCGCCTGCGCTGTCTGCGGCGGCAGCGTGGAATCCCGAGCGTTGGGTGTTGCCTGCGCGAGGTGTTGGCAACAAACCAGGATACTTTCGACAGAGACTCTCTGCTGGAAGTGTGGGCAACCTTCAATCGGGATGGTCGCAGATGAGCAAAGAGAAGCAGTCCGCTGTCATCGTTGTGACGACGCGAGCTTCACTGCGGCGCGTGCCTGCGGCACCTATGAGGGAGCGCTACGGGCCACCGTTCTTTCGCTCAAACGCGAACCACATCTCTGTCAGAAGTTGCGCGAAGAACTGTTGAAAGCCGCGCGGCGCTATCCTCTAAACTTGGCGACGCAGATTATTCCGGTCCCACTGCATGCTGAACGTGAGAAGGATCGTGGCTTCAACCAGGCGGTGCTTATCGGTCGCGAACTTTCGCGCGCTACGTCGCTGCCGCTCAATGTCGTCAGCCTTGCCCGTGACAAACACGTCACACGTCATCGCGCGGGAATGGATGCCAAAGGGCGGCGAGATACCGTCGCCGATGCCTTTCGCGTGACTCATCCTGCCTTGGTTAGCGGCGAACGAGTGTTGCTTGTCGACGACGTCTTTACAACCGGGGCTACCGTCTCTTCATGTGCGAGCGTGTTGCTGGAGGCAGGAGCGACGGAGGTCTATGTGCTTACGATTGCGCGGCCGGTACGCTATTGACTCGAACTGACGACAAACAATGTCGGCGTGGCTGGATCGTCTAGCGTGGCCATGCGACTTTCGAGTGATGCTAGCCTGATGCCGTGTTTGCGCGCGATGTGAAGAAGGTATCCATCCGTCCACTGGCGATGGCCTTGCATCGAACGCATTTTCAAGTCCGTGAACGGTGCATCATCAGCGACGAAAACATGACCATCGACATCCGTGAATTCTCGCAACGTCGCTAGCGCATCAATCATTGCAAGACGCGGGTGCTCTTGTTTCCCGCCCTCACTTTTTCATCGGCCGGGTGGCGAAACGTAAGAAGCCTCCTTGAACGGTGGGTGTCGTGAAGAACCGCTCAAGCGATTCCACAAACCGCCGGGCAGGGAAATGCGCGACGTGGTCTGCGAAAACTGACGCGATGATCACGTTAACGTCCAGGAGCGCCTCAGTCGGTATCGAGGGCATCGTCAATATCTTGTTGGGTGACAGGGGTTCCTGTGGGCGGTACTAGCGGCAATTGTCGTTTCGGTTCTTCCTGATGTAATCGCTCCGCCAGGTGACGGAACAATTCCTTCTGCTGCGTCTCGGGCAATGCATCCACAGCAGCCTCGATTTCATTGAGGGTGTCCATGTGGAAAGGCTAGCATTGCATAAGCATGGACTTCAAGTCGTTCGAAAATTTCGTGATGATGAGCGGGGTGTTGGATTGAGGATCAGTTTTTTGATTCTTTGTGTAGATGCTAACATTGCGCCCCTCTGCTTCCTTGGTCAGCAACTTGAACGCCATGGCAACTCCAGAAAATGAAACTTCGCTAAATCTCGCGCTTCGCCATTTCGCGCTTGCGGAAGCCAATTTGGACAAGATCGAACGCCATCTTCAACGACTGATCCATCTCGTTCCTGGGGGCATGGGCTTCGTATCAAACCCTGAGTATGATGATGCTTGTCGAGGCTATTCTGAGTTGCTTAACGGACTACCCAAAATAGATGGATGGTCGCCCAGTGCCACGCCCCTTGACTTGGATTCAATAGGAAGCCGGCGATTATTCGCCGAAGAAGTTGGCGAGCCTGAGATCCTCATCTCGTTGGGCATTGAAATGGAGGAGCCCGCAAGGGAGCTTGTTGAGTACAGGTATCGACTGAACCGATCTCGCAGACGATTGATTCGCGAGACTATTCTAAAGATTGGTGAAGGAGTAAATGCCACGATAGATTCTGAACACGGCGAGTCGACTGAATGGCAACAGCAATTGCTTTCAAGCTTGCGGCAAATGGATGTTCTAATGGGCTCAGCCTACGAGCGTCCCCAAGAGTGGGGTGCACTACTAGATCAATTGGAACACAAGGACAAGTGCAGAGGAGTTGAGGTCTATGCTCGTATGTGGACAACCATCCCTGAGCGATTGATTTCAGGCCTGTACGATGATGTTGAGCCTCTTCCTATTCCGATAGATGATCTTGGAACGATTTCCAGAAGTGGCGCTCTTGGTACCGTCGTCACAGAGCTTAACTGGCGTTCATTGGATGACAAAGGTTTTGAGCGACTCTTGTTCTCGCTCGTCTCCAGTTCGGATTCTTATGAAAACGTCGAATGGTTGACCCGAACGGATGCATCCGACCGGGGACGAGATCTTTCCGCCTATCGTATAATTAAAGACTCGCTCTCGGGGGTAACCCGAAGTCGTGTAATTGTTCAGTGCAAACATTGGCTGGCCCGGAGCGTGAGTCTGAAGGACGTAACCTTCCTTAAAGATCAGATGGCCCTGTGGAAATCACCGCGAGTGGACGTCCTGATCATTGCAACGACAGGACGGTTTACTAGCGACGCGGTCGACTTCATTGAGAACCACAACAACTCCGATCGGGCGATGAAGATTGAAATGTGGCCAGAGAGTCACCTCGAACTGCTTCTCGCGGCACGACCCGGACTGGTTGTTGAGTTTCGCCTTCGTTAATCGACTGACGAGTCCAAAGCGGTCACGTAACGACAACTTTATGGCCCAACTAAAAACTCTTTACGATCCAATTGAACCATTCGACACAGGCCGCCTGAAGGTCTCGCCGATTCACGAGATCTACTATGAGCAGTGCGGTAATCCGCAAGGCAAGCCCGTGGTCTTTCTACACGGCGGACCTGGTGGTGGGATTTCTACCGACTACCGTCGCTACTTCGATCCCCAGGTCTACCGCGTTGTCCTTTTCGATCAGCGCGGCTCAGGGAAGAGCACGCCACATGCGAGTATTGAAGAGAACACTACCTGGCACCTGGTTGAAGATATCGAACGCTTGCGCGAGCATTTGAACATCAAGCAGTGGCAAGTCTTCGGCGGCTCATGGGGCAGTACCCTCGCACTCGCTTACGCTGAGAAGCATCCCGAACAAGTGCGCGAACTAGTGTTGCGCGGGATCTTTCTTTGCCGGCCCAAAGAGATTCGCTGGTTCTATCAGGAAGGCGCGAGCGAGCTTTTCGCGGATGTCTGGGAAGAATATCTAAAAGTGATTCCGGAAAGTGAACGCTCAGACATGGTCAGCGCTTATCACCGCCGGCTGACGAGCGATGATGAGGCAGTTCGTCTGGAGGCGGCCCGCGCCTGGAGTATCTGGGAAGGAAGTACCTCCAAGCTTTTCTTCGACCCCGCCATGATTGAGAAGTTTGCTGATCCGGAGTTTGCCCTCGCCTTCGCCAGAATCGAATGCCACTACTTCATGAACAACGCCTTCTTCAGTTCCGACAATTATCTGATCGAGAATGTCGGCGCGATTCGAGGCATTCCCGCTGTTATTGTTCAGGGCCGGTACGACGTTGTTTGCCCGCTTACGAGCGCCTGGGATCTGCATCGAGCCTGGCCGGAAGCGCAACTGCACATCATTCCCGACGCCGGCCATTCAATCAGTGAACCGGGAATCATTGATGCGCTGGTGCGTGCTACGGACCATTTTGGCTTGTCCCGGGCCGCGGCCGATAGAAACTGATATCCCGAGCTTTTGCACAAAAAGTAGATGGGCGCGAAACCGCTTCATAACCGGAAGCGGAAAAGGGAACGTCTTTCAGTGAGTCGACAAATGCAGAACCGGGAGCCGTAGCGACCGGGTCATGGACTCAACCTAAAACTTCGAGCGGGACTAAAAAGTGTAGCCAGACCAGGCGCAGCTGCGTGTTCGATCCGGTCGCTACCGCTCCCGGTTCTGTATTTGTCGACCCATGACTGAATACTGCATCGCTCCCGGGTTTTTCACCGCATCCCGCCGCGGACTTTTTGTGCAAAGCAATCCCGGGCGGCGCTTTTGCTCGCTTCGCTGGTTCTTACTTGTCACTACGTCAGCCGCTCGCGTAATATCGGCCTTGTATGACCGGCCGAGTCTTAGTGCTGAATGCTTCGTTTGAGCCCATTAACGTGTGCAACGAGAGGCGCGCAGTGGTAATGATCTTTAAGGGCGTAGCGCGCGTAGAAGAGCACAACGGGCACATGCTGCATTCGGCAAAACTAACTATTCACGCCCCTTCCGTGATTCGGCTGACTGAGTACATTCATATTCCCTTCGAGCGGCGTTCGCTGTCGCGAAAGAACATCCTCTTGCGGGATCATTCTTCGTGTCAGTATTGTGGCCGCCAGTATGCGCCCTCGGAGCTTACCCTGGATCACGTGTTGCCGCGTTCTCGCGGCGGGGAATCCTCCTGGGACAATTTGGTGGCGTGCTGCAAGAAGTGTAACCACAAAAAGGGAAGCCGGACCCCCGAGGAATCCGGGATGCACTTGCTGCGACGGCCGCGCGGTTTTTCGTTGCACGTGAATCGCCAAATTATGCGTTACCTGGGTCGCGCTGACCTGACGTGGAGGAAATATCTCTTCTACGAATCTGACAATGGCGAGAACAGTTGAACCACCCGAGTTTGGCTGTTTGATTTGCCCCTTCAATAGAAAGAGGACGTTATGAACGACATGGTGCTGGCAATCGGCGGGCTGGGAACGCCCGAGCTTCTGGTGATCGCGGTGGTGATTTTCCTGCTGTTCGGAGCTACGCGGCTGCCGCAACTGGCGAAGTCGCTGGGTCAAAGCAAGCGCGCCTTCAAAGAGGGATTGGAAGAGGCGGAGAAGGACGCGCAAAAAGAAGCTAAAGAAAAGCAGGCTTAGTCATTCGTTGTCGAGATCGGCGATTAAACGGAGTCAGTTGAGTATCGCCTTCTCGCCCATCACTAATGTTGCCTTGATGGTTAGGGCAAATTCCAACCCGTGGCTTTCTTCGTTGACCAGTCGTCCGATCTCGTCGATTACATTTTGACGAGAATCCGCCGGTAGTGTTTCCAGCCAGATGGGCATCAGGAAATCAGCGACCAGCGGCTCACTAAGAAACTTCTCTGCAGAGTCGAAATCAAACTCCTCAACTTTAGTCGTACTGGTAATGTTTTCAAGTCCAGCCTGTTCAGCCAACTCTTCCAGTCGAGACACGGCCGGCAACACCGTGATCAAAGTTTCCACATCCCGCTCATGATCAAGTAGCCCCAGGTTGTGCAACGCCTCCCAGTAAATCGAAAAGAACTCGCCGAAGCTGGAGAAGGTTGGTAGCGCAAGCGCGACGGCCCCTCCCGGCGCTGCCACCCTAACCATCTCTTCGAGCATTTCGGGGATGCGCTCACTATGGACCAGCGAGCCATCGCCAATTACCAGGTTAAACTGATTGTCTTCAAGCGTGAGCCGGTCAAGTTTCTCTTTACGAAACTCCATGGAGGTCTTCACTGTGGCTTTTGCCTTCAGGCGGGCCAACTCGAGATTCTCTTCGCTCTCATCCAGCCCCAGAAAGCTGAGCTTCGCACCGGCGCGTTCCTGCAGCGCAATTGCATGTCCGCCGGTGCCGGAGGCTACGTAAAGCGCGCGACCAGCCTTCGGCAATTTGATGTGCTCGTCGATCAACTCGGCAAATCGTTCACCCCAATCTGTGGCTACGAATAACTCATGTAGAAACGCTAATTCCTTATTTGTCTTGGAAGGCATGGTAACTAGCCAAGCGTGATTTTGCATTTGTCATTGGTGGATTCAATTTTCAAGTGCAACTTGAAGCTGCTCTTCGCTCCGTAGGAGCGACATGTTTATAGCAACAAATCATCCCCTAGACTCTTCGCTCCGTGAGGAGCGAAATTTCTTTCTCGCCGCCCAGCGCGTCAGGTTGTTGCGCTCCTACGGAGCTCGACTCTAATAGGGTCATGTCGGGCTATAAACATCTCGCCCCGCTGGGGCGATATACGACAGCATCACTCGTTGCACTCCAAACTTGAATTCGCGAAAGGCAAATGAACAGAGGGAAAATCTGCTCTTACGTTTTACTTGTCCTCCTCGAAATACTTCCGACCGCGCAGTGCTTCCGGCAGGCATTCCATCTCATCTTTTGCAGCGGGATCGCCATGAACATATCGATAGCCTTCGCCATAACCAACCTGCTTCATCAATGGCGTCACTGCATTGCGCAAGTGAAGCGGCACGGGTTCGCGCGCCGTTTCCGCCGCATCGGCAGCAGCGGCGCTGTAAGCTCGGGTAACAGCGTTTGATTTGGGCGCACGCGCCAAATAAATCGTGGCTTGCGAGAGCGGAAACAAACCTTCCGGCAAGCCGATGAGTCGCACAATGTCGGCGGCGGCAGCTGCTTGCACCATCGCTTGCGGATCGGCGAGACCAATATCTTCCGAAGCCAGAATGCAAAGTCGGCGCGCGATAAATACCGGATCTGCACCGCCCTCAATCATGCGCGCCAGCCAGTAGAGCGAAGCATTGACGTCAGAATTGCGTAGCGATTTGATCAGCGCGGAAGCAAGGTTGTAATGATCCTCGCCACCTTTGTCGTAGGCATAGTGTGCGCGGCCGAGCGCCTCGATGATCGTTTCGTTCGAAATCTGTCGGAAGCCCTTATCGTCCGGGGCAGTCGATTCCACGGCTGCGTCTAACGCGGCGAGTGCAACGCGCGCGTCCCCTCCGGAAGAGTTTGCGACGCGTTCCAGCACTTCATCAGAAATGACCGGCTGCAGTTTGGCCAGTCCTTTTTCACTGTCCCGCAGAGCGCGTTCGAGAATTGTTTTTACTTCAGCGGGGGACAAAGGGTTAAGCACGAGGACGCGGCAACGAGACAGCAGTGCGCCGGTAACTTCGAACGAGGGATTTTCGGTGGTGGCGCCAATCAGCGTCACCGTGCCGTTTTCTACAGCCGGCAAGAGTGCGTCCTGCTGCCCTTTATTAAAGCGGTGAATCTCATCGATGAAGAGGATCGTGCGTTTGCCATACTCGCGTTCGTGCCGTGCTTCCGCGATGGCCGCACGCAGGTCCTTAACGCCGGAAAAAACTGCCGACAATGCAACGAACCGCGCCTCGGTTTTT
>Ga0134126_10002537_pt1 | contig 23016 bp, 21 predicted proteins | sample KB31752_FD_96881 | JGI IMG/M metagenome (GOLD analysis project Ga0134126, IMG submission 96881) | Terrestrial soil microbial communities with excess Nitrogen fertilizer from Kellogg Biological Station, Michigan, USA - KB3-175-2 | ecosystem: Environmental > Terrestrial > Soil > Unclassified ... | reverse complement strand
GACAACTGTTGGGACTACAACGGCGGCCAGAGCGAAATTCGCATGGGCAAAGCCCTCCGCGATGGCTACCGCCAAAAAGCCTTCCTGATGACCAAGATTGACGGCCGCAACAAGCAGACGGCCACGCAGCAGCTCGACGTATCCCTGCGCAGGTTGCAGACCGACCATCTCGACCTGCTCCAGTTCCATGAAATCATCCGCATGGAGGATCCCGAGCGCGTCTTCGCGCCCGGCGGCGCGCTCGAAGCCGTTCTCGCGGCCAAAAAAGCCGGCAAGGTGCGTTACATCGGATTCACCGGCCACAAAAGCCCCGAGATTCACCTGAAGATGCTCGAGACGGCGGACAAGCACCACTTCCGCTTCGATAGCGTGCAGATGCCCCTCAACGTGATGGACGCCCATTACGACAGCTTCGAAAAGAAAGTCGTTCCCGTCCTCGTTAAAAAAGGCATCGGCATCCTGGGCATGAAGCCGATGGGCGGCAGCATAATTCTAAGGAGCAAGACCGCCACCCCCGTCGAATGCCTGCAATACGCACTGAACCTTCCCACCAGCGTGGTGATCACCGGCTGCGATTCGATTCCCATCCTGCAGCAGGCGCTCGATACCGTCCGCAATTTTCATCGGATGTCCGCCACCGCCGTTGCCGCGCTGCTCGCGAAGACGGACCATGCCGCGCAGAACGGCCAATTCGAGCTCTACAAGTCCAGCACGCGCTTCGACGGCACGGTCCACAACCCGCAGTGGCTCGGCTAGTCGCCCGGTGCCGCAGCCGCAGCTCCTAATCGAGCAAGCGCCCAACGCGCATGTTCGGCGATCATCTCGTCCGGCGATTGCGCGAGCCGCTCGATCAGCGCCAGGATTCGCACATGCGCCGGCGAATCCGCCGCTATTCGCGCATTTCCTAGCGCCACGCAGGCGTTCCGCACCATGCCGCGCCATTTGGCGCGTTTCACGGCGCTGCGCCGGAATTGCGCGCTGAATTCCTCTTGCGTAAGCGCGGCCAGCCATTCCAACCCCGGCTCGCAGAGCGACGCGCCCCCAGCATCCTCTTTCGCAGCCTCCTCGACCCGCGCCAGCCGCTGCCTCGGCTGAAATGCCGCCAGCCGCGCCACAGGCGCCTTGCGATTCCACGGGCAGACGTCCTGGCAAATATCGCACCCGAACACGGCATCGCCCATCGCCCCGCGAAATTCCTCGGGAATTGCCCCGCGCAGCTCAATCGTCAGATATGAAATGCACCGGCTCGCATCCAGCACGTACGGAGCGGGAAACGCCTCCGTCGGGCACGCATCCAGGCAGCGCGTGCACGTGCCGCACAGGTCGCGTGGCGGCACCGCGCCGGGCGCGACGGTCGGCTCGAGCCCCAGCGTCGTCGGAATCACGCCCAGAAAAAGCCACGAGCCGAGCTGCTGGTTAATCAGGCAGGTATTCTTCGCCAGCCACCCCAGCCCCGCGTACTTCGCCGCAATCCGCTCGGGCAAGGGCCCCGTATCTACGTAACTCCGCGCCTCGAAAGGCTCCACGAATTTCGCGCGCATCGCCGCCAGCAGCGCGTCCAACCGCTCGCCGAGCACCAAATGATAATCGTCGCCCCACGCGTAGCGCGAAATCCATCCCGTCGGCCCGTTCGAGTCGCCCGGATCGCGCCCTGCCCGCTGCGTCGAATAGGGATGCGCCGAATTGTAATTCAGCGCCGTCACGATCACGCTGCGAATCCCCGCCAGCGCCAGCTTCGGATCGCCGCGCCGCGGATCGCGCATGTAATTCATCTCGCCGGCATAGCCGCGCGCCAGCCACTCCGGGAAATGCCGCAGCTCCGCGAAATCCTCCTCCGCCGCGCTCGCCGTCGCCACGCCGCACAGATCGAACCCCAGCCGTGCAGCCTCCTCGCAAATCCATCGCGTACGCTCGGCAGCCCCGTCCATCGCTTCATCCTACTGCAAGCCGCCCCGAAACCCGCGCCCTTGACGCGCCTCTCCGCAATCGCCGACGATGGAACTCGGCAGCGCAATCTCGCTCCATGAACCGACACTTCCTCTCTCGCCGGCATCTGATCGCATCCCTCGCCGCGGGCCTCGCCCTGCGCCTTTTTTTCGCGCTCCGTTTCCCGTTTCACGCGGGTGACACAATCTTCTACGAATCCCTCGCGCGCAATTGGCTCTATCACGGCGTCTACGGGCTCTTCGTAGCCGGCCGTCTGGTTCCCGTGGATATGAGGATGCCCGGCTATCCGGCCTTCCTGGCCACCATCTACGCTCTTCTCGGCCCCGGCAGGATGGCCGTGGCGCTTGTCCAGATCGCGATGGACCTCGCCACCTGCGTCACCGCCGCATGCATCGCCGCGATGCTCGCCCCGGCCCCCAGCCGTCGCCGCGTCGCGGCCGTCGCCCTGTGGCTCGCCGCCCTCTGCCCGTTCACGGCCAGCTACGCCGGCGTCGTCCTCACGGAGACGCTCGCCACCTTCCTCACCACCGCCGTGCTCCTCCTCTTCGTTCTGCTCCTCGCGCAGCCTTCCATGGACTTTCCCCGCGGACTTTTCGACCGCCGCGCCCTGCTCGCCTTCGCGGGATGGTTTCTCCTTGCCGGATGCCTCGTCGGATGTGCCACGCTGGTGCGCCCGGAAAGCCCGCTGCTGCTCGCCGCGGCGGGGCTCGTCCTCGCGCTTCGCTGGCGCCGCCGCGCGGATTGGACGAAGCTCACGCTCGCCTGCCTCTGCATGGCGCTCGGCCTTGTCGCCATCCTGCTGCCTTGGGCCGCGCGCAATTCGCTCACGCTGGGCCGCATCGAATTTCTCTCCCCGCGCTATGCGCAGACCGCCGGCGACTACATCCCGCGCGGCTTCTATTCCTGGACCGGTACGTGGATGACGCGCTTCCGCGAAGCCTACGTCGTCACCTGGAAGCTGGGCAAAGCCCCAATCTCGATGCAGGCGTTCCCAAATCGCGCATTCGATTCGCAGTCCGAACGCGCCCGCGTCGCCGCCCTCATCGCCGCCTACGACCGCGATCTGCAGATGAGCCCCGCGCTCGACCGCCAATTCCAGCTTCTAGCCGCCGCCCGCGCTCGCCGGCATCCCCTGCGGACGTACCTCGCGATTCCCGCCGCCCGCGCCTGGACGATCTGGTTCACGCCGCGCATCGAGTTGCTGCCGTATTCCGGCGAGTTGTGGCCCCCCGGCGAAAGATGGCGCGGCAATCCCGCCGATTTCAGCGTCACGCTCGCCTTCGGCGTTCTCGGGTTCTTCTACGTGCTGCTAGCCTTGATCGGCGCGCGATGGTGCCGCCGCCGCGCGGGCTTCGCGGTGATCGCGGCGTATTTTCTAATTCGCACCCTTGCGCTCACGCAGATGCAGACGGTCGAGCCGCGCTACGTCCTCGAATGCATTCCCGCGCTCATCGCCATCGGCGCTCTCTGCTGGTGCGACGGCGCGCGCCGGGCCCCCGCCGCCGGGCCGGCGCCTGGCCGCCACGGGGTAACTCAGCCTACCGTAATTACCTGAGTTCATCCTATTGACAGTCATGGACCTACGCTCGCAAGATGGATTCGTGCTGTTCCGACCAGCGATGCGAACGATGAATCGCGGCTTGATTTCTGCGGGGTTGGCCCTGGGTGTGTGCCCGCTTTTGTGCTTACTCCCTGCGCAGGCGGCCAGCGAAAAGCCGCTCGGCGCTGTGGTGCAGGCCCACGCGGCGCGACTCGGCCACGAAACTGCCGCCGTAGGTACTACGGTCTATCCCGGCGATTCGTTTGCCACCGATACCGGCGGCATACTGCGCCTCCGCCTCGGCTCGAGCGAAATGTCGCTGCTCTCCCATAGCGCGGCAGTAGTCTCGCAGGGCGCGAGCGCCGCTCACGTGAAAATTGGCGAAGGGACCGTGGAATTTTCCTCACCGGCCCCGGGCGCACTCGAAATCGAGACGCCCGTCGCGCTTGTGCGCGCGGCGGCAGGCCAGGCGGCCTTAGGCGATGTCACGCTCACCGGCCCCAAGTCCATGATCGTTTCGGCGGTGCATGGCGCCCTGGTCGTCGAACGCGCCGGAGAGACGCGGACCATCGAAGAGGGCAAGGCCTATAACGTGAGCCTCGAACCGAGCCAACCGCTCGCCCCGGCAGCGGCCGCCGCCGCGCAAGGCCCCGAGGGTTCAGGCATCAGCCATTCCCATCATGGCCAATTGATCTTCAATTCCGTGCTGGTGGGCGGCGCGGCAGCAGTCGCCTATTGCCTCTGGAGCACCACAGAAAGCCCGTCCGGCTTCTGCCACTAGATTCTTTACCGCCGAAATTTTTATTGATTGTCATCCCAGGGAGGAGCGGTTCGATTTTCGCGCCCGAAGGCTCGGCCCGCGCGAAAATCGGGTGTTTCGGCGACGACGAAGAACCTCGGCGCCGCGGAGTGGCGGACCACCCCCGACCTAATACGGGCTCCCCACTCGCATTATTCTCATTTCGCGGATCAAACCGCCAGGCCAATCACGGATCAATCATCTGATTCCGCACCGCATACCGCACGATCTCTCCCACGGAATGAAAATCCAGCTTCCGCATGATATTCGCGCGATGCGTTTCCGCCGTCTTTGCGCTGATATTCAGCGTGTTCGCCACTTCCTTGCTGGACTTCCCCTCGGCGAGCAACTGCACCACTTCGCGCTCGCGCGACGTAAGCCGCTCGCCCGCGATCAGCACCGGCCTGCCCGGCATCGTAGGCTGATCCTTCGCATAGCCGTTCAAGAGCATTTCCGTGGCGCACGCCGTGAAGTACGGCTTCCGGTTCGATAGCGACTCCACGGCCGTCACCAGATCGGTGTCCGAGTCCGCCTTCACCAGGAATCCGCGCGCCCCTGCTTCCAGCGCGTCGCGAATCAATTGATCCGAATGATGCACCGAAAGCACCAGCACTTCGGTTCGCGGCGAGCTTTTGCGTATCTGCCGCGTTGCTTCGATTCCGTTCAGCTCCGGCATGCACACGTCCAGTACCACCACGTCTGGCCGCAGCTGCGTCGCCTTGCTCACTGCTTCCCGGCCGGTATTTGCCTCGGCGCACACTTCCCAGCCCGGGCGCGTCTCGAGCAAGGCTTTCAGTCCGCGCCGCATCAGATCGTGATCGTCGGCAACCAGAATCCGAATACTCCTCATCATCGCGGGCCCCCTTGAGACCAGAATGAGATCAGAATTTCCTCAGAAATTGCCGAAACCAAAAGCCGCCGCGCCGTGCAGCAGCAAACGCCGCGTCGGGCGAAAAGCGAGTTCCACCCTATTTGGGCTCGTAGACAGTACTGGTTTTGACGCATAAACCCTTTGTTCGCAATACTGTATTCACCTGATTTAGGGGCGAAACGCCCCCGAAAATTGCCTTCGAATCTGTCATAAGCCAATATTCGTCAGTAGTTTGGAGCCACAAGTGTAGCTGGCCCTACCAAGCCCGAGCCCGCTGGCCCCGCGTCGGGTTTACTAAGCCGCGAATACGCCAGCCTCTACACGGAGTCAATTCTGTCGCTACACATTTTTATGGATGGCAGGCTTCGTCCGCATCCCGCATATTCCCCGTATGTTGCGTTGGGGCGGGCCCGTTTTGCGGCCTGGCCGGGCGACACAGGAAGCGAATACGATAGGGCGACAGGCAGTGGCGGAACGTGCCGATCCGGCAAACGAAGAGGAATATATGCCCGACACTAGAGTGCTTGTCTGCGGAACGTATCCGAACCAGGACTCCGTCGAGCAGGCCATGACTTTTCTTCAGAACGCCGGTTTTCTGGGCGCAAACCTTTCCGTCCTCTTTCCCCAGAAGGTCGGCTATGGCGAGCAGTCCGAAGGTGGCCTCGAGAGGCCGACCAATCGCACCGCCGCCGGTCTCGATCCCGACGGCATTTTGGACATGGTCGCCCGTGTGCTCCACAAGGGCAAGATTCTGCTTTCCGTCCGCTGCGAAGGCGCCGAGCAGGCCCTCGTCGCCCGCAAAATCTTCGAGCGCACCGACGCAGAAAGCATCGTCTCCTCCGCCGACACCATTCCCGGCAAATCCATGGGCCGCGAAGTAAAACCCAATTTCCTAGCCTAACCCTCGGCACCGAGTGTCCCTAGCCCTCCGCTCCTGCTACAACGTCAGCGACGATGTCGCCCCGCTGCCCCCCGAAATCCGCGAGGCCTATGGCCCCTTCGGCCTTCCGGAAGCCGCCGATCCCCGCCGCCCATATATCTCCTCGAATTTCGTGATGGGCCTCGATGGCCGAGTCTCCTTCCGCGAGCGGCCGGGGCAAGCTGGCGGCAGGGAAATCTCTCGAAGCCCGGAGGACCGCTGGTTGATGGATTTTCTCCGCGCGCATCATGACGCGGTGCTGATGGGCGCCAGCACCCTCCGCGAAGAGCCGGGCGCCGACGCCCAAGGTTGGGACTACGCCATAGACCACGAAGATCTGCGAAGGTATCGCGACGAAGCCCTTCATCTCGGCAAGCTGAAGGTAATCGTGCTCACCGGCTCGGGCGAAGTGGACCTGTCGCTCCGCATCTTCCATTCCGCCCGCGTCGAGCCATGGATTCTCACCACCTCGGACGGCGAAGAAAGGCTGCGCGAGGCCGGCGGATCGGCCGCGGTAAAAATCGTGGGGCTGCGCGGCTCCCGCCGCCTCGATCTGACTGCCGCGGTTCGATTGCTCCGCTCCGACCACGGGATTCGCACCCTGCTTTGCGAAGGCGGCCCAACCGTCTACGCCGAACTGCTGAACCGAAAATTGATTGACGAGGATTTTCGGACGCTCTCGCTGCAAGTCCCCGGCAAATCCACCGACCCGAAAATCGAGCGCCCCACAAGCTACGGAAATCTGAGCTACACGCCGGAAATCGCCCCCTGGTTCCGATTGATCGCCCTTCACTATGCCCCGCCGTATCATCTATTCTTGCGAATGAGGTATGAGGGAGCCAGAACGTGAGCCGAGAGGGCCGGCAATGATCAAAGTGAAGCGCGCATACGAGCCCCCAGGCCCCGCCGACGGCAAGCGGTACTTGGTGGACCGCCTATGGCCGCGCGGCGTGAAGAAATCCGCGCTGCACATCGAGGCGTGGCTGAAGGACGTCTCGCCCACCCCGGCCCTGATCCGCTGGTTCGGCCACGACCCGAAAAAATGGGACGAGTTCCGCCGCCGCTATCGCAAGGAACTCGACCGAAATCGCCAGGCGCTCGATCCGATCCTGAAGGCGGCCCGGCGCGGGCGCATCACGCTTGTCTATGGCGCGCGCGATATCGAGCATAATAACGCCCTGGTGCTGAAGAGCTACGCGGAGAAAAAATTGGGAGCGGAGGAGGAATAGTGGCGGAAGAAACAGCTCAACAAGGTCCCTGGATGGTGAAGCTCCAGCAACGCGAGGAAATCGCGGAGGGCACCATGGCCTTCCACTTCGAAAAACCGCGCGGCTGGGCCTTCAAGGCCGGCCAGTCTCTAGATATGACGCTCCTCGATCCACCCGAAACCGACGCGGAGGGAAATACCCGCGCGTTTTCCATCGCCAGCGCACCGCAGGAAGAAATGCTGATGACCGCCACGCGCATGCGCGATACAGCCTTCAAGCGTACGCTGCGAAAGCTTCCGCTCGGGACGGCGGTGAAGATCGAAGGCCCATTCGGGAATTTGACGCTGCACAACAACGCCTCGAAGCAGGCCATTCTGCTCGCTGGCGGAATCGGGATCACGCCTTTCCGCAGCATGTGCGTGCGCGCCGCGCGCGAAAAGCTGCCTCACCGCATCCTGCTCTTTTTCTCGAACCGCCGCCCGGAGGACGCCGCATTTCTCGATTCGCTGCTGCGCCTCGAATCCGAGAATCCGAATTACAAGTGCATCGCCACGATGACGGAGATGGGAAAATCCCAGCGGAAATGGCAAGGCGAGACGAGCCTCATCAACAAAGAAATGCTCAGGAAATACGTCAAGCCGGGAACCCCGGCCATCTATTACATTGCGGGTCCCCCGGGGATGGTGAAGGGCCTGCACGAAATGCTGAATCAGGCCGGCGTGGACGACGACGATATTCGCGCGGAGGAGTTTGCGGGCTATTGAAGCGCCAGTGAAGCGCTACGTTCTCGGTATTTCGGCGGAAGCCGCTGCGGTGTTCCGCCCCAGATCGGCGCCCGCGCCTTCCATGATCAACTCGGCCTCGCCCTCGCGGCCCGGCGCGGCAACGGTCACCAGCGCGCCTTCATCGCGGCTCCCCAGTCGGCGGACGAAATACCGCGCACGCTCCGGCGCGATGCCGGTCTGCTCGAGCGCCGTGCGAAAATGCTCGGCCGCCCGCTCGCGATCCTCCTGCTTATGGCTGCCGAAGGCGTGTGCCACCTTGTCCCACAGCGAACCCGGAATCGGCGCTTGCCCCGCCTGCATCCCTTCCAAGGCGTGGCTCGCCACTCCGATAGATTCCTTCGGGAACGCAGCTTCGCGCAGGCGCTGCAGTGCCGCCTCCGCCTGCGCGCGAAGCGGAAAATAGCCGATCACGATGCCATTCGTTGTGTTGTTGACCATGCCTCTGCTCCTGGCACCAGCATAGACGTTCCGGCGCAGGTTCCCATACAGCATAGTCCGTAGCGGACGCCGGAAAAGCCGAGTACCAGGATGCGATCCGGAGGAAGGAGACTGCGTGAAGGAAGAGGAAGTTAAGCGATGGTTTGGGAGTCAGCGGGTGTCGCCGAATTCGTGCAGTTCCCGGCGAGATGGCGCAGCCATCCTTCAATCGCGGGCTGCTGCTCGGCAGGGACTTCTCCGAAGACCACGCCCATGCCGACCACGCCCAAGCCTCCGCCGGAGTGTTTGTAGATCACTTTGCCGGGCAGCTCGCACGTGCTCAGTCCATCGCAGATCGAAAGATGCAGTTCGGTGCCGACCGCGATGGGCTGGAGCGTATCTATGTAGCAGCCGCGGGCGCTCAGTTCGCTGAGCTGTGCGGGAATCCATGTCCCGTCTCGAAGGGTAAGTTCGGCATCCGCGAAGAACGGAAAACGCGGATTCACCCGCTTCGCCGCATAGGTTAGTCCAGCCATATAGCCCCCTATGAGTTCATCACCCGTGCAACGCCGCAATTTTATCACGCAGTGCGGCCGTCCACCTGCCTGAACATGCCTTTGCCTCAATTCAGTATTAATGCACACGCAACATCCGGCCGCAAATGGTACCGATGGCCCATTCTCCGCCATTCACCCCGCCTCTTACACTGATCGCAATTAAGGTTGCACCAGATCGGTTCCCAGATCATTTGCTGGATCTTGCCGAGCTGAGGGAACTCCGCGGGCAGGGTGGGGTGTCTAGAGAGTTCCGTTCCGAAGCGGTTTGCAATGGCAGGCGAAAGGCACGCGAAAGGCACGCGGAGACGACATGCCCCTAGATGCGCTGGATCAGGCTACGGTGAGCAGGCTGCCGCGACTCTCTGAGTTGCGCGCTGCCTACGGAGTGCGGGTGAACGAGGTTGATGTAGACGAGCTCTTCGGTCTCTATGAGAGCACGGGCTTCCTTTACCCGGAGAAGGCTTCTCGTCTGCTGCCGCACCTGGACCTGGTGAAGGAAAACTGGTGCCGCATGCTGCGTGCGGGGGAATCGCTGCTGTACGTGCTGATAGCTGGAAACGAGGAGCGAGGCAGGGCGGCACTCGCCGTGTGGCGCACCTCGCGTCACGGTTGGACGTATCAGCATCTGGTTTCGGAAAATAATCCGGTCGCATCGCGCGCGGTGATGCTGGCCGCCGAGGCGGAAAGCATTCTAAAGGGATCGGACGAATCCGCGCAAAACTGGTACCGGCCGGAAAACCGGTTTCCGGCGCGCGTGTTTGGCTCGATGACGGAGACCATTGGCGGCGCGCTTTCCTCGACGCAGCGGTACGCATACCTGGCGCTGCCGCGAACCCAGTCGCTTCCGTCGGAGCCGGGCGTCCACGTGGTGCCGTACGATTCGAGCCGCAACCGAGATCTTTGCGCAATCGCGGCGCTCACCAAGGGCAACGTATACGTCACAGCCGAAGAACTGAAATCCGACGTTCCATTTAAGGCCGTAGACGCACTGTATCGCCGCGCGGGGCTGCGGCGGACCCGGCAGGTGTGGCTCGCCTATCGCAAGGGCACAAACGAACTGATCGGGGCCGCAATGGCTTACCGCGGCCCGCTGGGACTGAACTTCAGCTATCTCGAAAACCGGTGCGACTTGCTGCTATCGCCGCGCCGGCCCGCGGAAGAGGTCGAAGCCGCGACCACTTCGCTGCTCGCTGTAGCCGCGACGGCGTATGAGGATTTCGAGCTGGGGGATATTCCGGTGATCGCCCCGGAGGAAATTGCGCCCTTTATCGAGAAGGCGGGCGCGCAGTTTCTACGGCGGTACTGCCAGTGCATTTGGCTAAAGGAAGGGTACGCCCGTTCTTACCGGCACGTTGACGGCTTCTATTCCAAAATGTTGGCTCGGTCCGAAAGACACAGTTTGGAGTTATCCAGCGCACTCCAGGAAACGCGATGAAAAGACACATCGAGCACGACTCAAGCGAATCGCCAGTGAACGGGAATCGGCCAGGATTGTGGAAGCGCATTTCGGGCGGAAGCTCTCGCCGGCACGCCGCGCCGCGACACACAGGCGCGAAGCGCGTCCTCGCCGTGGCCATGGCCGGAATGTTCCTCGCCACAAGTGTGTGGGCGCAGGACGGCCCGAGCGTTCCCGATATCACCGCCATGAGCGTGGAAGATCTGATGAATATGCAGGTCACGTCCGTATCGAAACGCGCGCAGAAGGTTGCAGACGCCCCGGCCGCGATCTTCGTGATTACGCAGGAAGATATCCAGCGATCCGGCGCCAGGAACATACCGGAACTCCTGCGGATGGTTCCCGGGCTCCAAGTGGCTCGCATAGACGAGAACAAGTGGGCGATTGGCTCGCGTGGCTTCAACGGACGCTTCGACGACAAGCTGCTGGTTCTGATTGATGGCCGCAGCGTCTACACGCCTTTGTTTTCCGGCGTTTATTGGGACGTGCAAGACGTGATGCTGGAGGATGTGGAGCGGATCGAGGTGATCCGTGGCCCTGGGGCAACATTGTGGGGCGCCAACGCGGTGGACGGCGTGATTAACATCATCACCAAACCCGCCAAGGAAACGCAATCCGGGTTCATCAAAGCCCAGGGTGGAGACGAACAGCGCACCTCCGATAGCGTTCGCTACGGCGGCACCGTGGGTGACAAGGGTTATTACCGCGCCTACGTGAAGGGCTTCGATTGGGGATCTTCGACGAGCTTACTGGGACAGGATGCCGCGGACGACTGGCACCAGGTGAGCGGCGGTTTTCGTTCGGACTGGACGCTCTCCGGGACTGATTCGCTGACGGTTCAAGGCCAGACGTATCGCAGCGAAAACGGCGAAACGCTGACGGTTCCTTCATTTTCAGCGCCTTATGCGGCGACATTTCCCAACACGGGTGAGTACACCGGCGCGAATTTGCTGAGCCGATGGAATCATTCGTTCGTGGGTTCCTCCATATCGCTGCAGGCGTACTTCGATCGAACAAATTATGCCGACAACAACCTTTTCGTGGACCACGAATCGGTGTACGACATTGATTTTCAGCACGACTTTCACATCGGAGATTCCCACGAGATTGTGTGGGGGGCCGGCTACCGTTCCATCCAGGATCGCAGCGATTCGAGTCCGACCGTTTCGGTGGAACCGAATCACGGCCAATACAACCTGTTTAGCGCGTTTATGCAGGACGAAATCAAGTTCCTGGACGGGCGGCTGAGCGTGACGCTCGGATCGAAGTTCGAGCACAATGATTTTACCGGCTTCGAAATCGAGCCTAATATCCGGTTTCTCGCTAACGTCACTAAGAAACAATCCGTGTGGGCGGCGGTATCTCGCGCCGTGCGAACCCCGGCCATCACCGAAGAGGGTCTGCGGCTGAACGAAGCCGTGGTTCCCCCGGGCGCGCCACCATTCTTCAGCCCACTGCCCGTGAGCGAGGAGGTTGACGGCAGCGCGCAATTCAAATCCGAGGACTTGGTGGCATACGAGGTGGGATATCGCGTGCAGGCGACAAAAACCCTCTCGGGTGACGTCGCGGTCTTCTACAACGATTATACGAACCTGAGAACCGCGGAGCCCGGCACGCCCTCGGTCGAATTGGTTCCGGCTCCGCACGTGGTGTTTCCCTTCGTCGCTTCCAACAAGATGAGCGGTGGCACGTATGGCATCGAGCCGTACTTCGAGTGGAAGGTTCGCCCCGTATGGAAGCTATTCGGTTCTTACAGCTATTTGCAGATGGATACGCACAAGGATCCGAGCAGCTTGGATCCGACGCCCGATCTTCCGAACGGCGAAAATCCGAAGCACCAGGCTTTTCTTCAGTCCTCGCTGGAGCTTCCTCACCATTTCGAGCAGCACATGGATGTTCGCTATGTGGATCGGCTGCCGAGCTTCAATATCCCGTCCTACACCTCTCTGGATGGCGGGATCAGCTGGAGTCCCTTGCCGCATCTGACCCTGTCGTTTGACGGACAGAACTGGCTCGACCACCGTCACATTGAATTCATACCCGATTTCATCAACTCGACACCGACGAGGGTGAAGCGCAGCTATTTTGGCGGTATTACTTGGACCTTCGCCAAGCGGTAAGGACCGATTAATTCTTCAGCGAAACCCCGGGGACCAAAGTGAGCTTAAGGCGGAGCACAATCAGGAAGATCGCAGCGATCGCCGCGTGCCTTATGTGTGCGACGCTCGCGCTTCCTGCGCGAGGGCAGAGCCCCGACTCCAACTCCTCGGAATATCTGATCAAGGCCGGATTCATTTACAACTTCGTGAAATTGATGCAGTGGCCCGCGGGCGCATTTGCGCAGGCGAGCTCGCCCATCGTGATCGGGGTCATAGGCGCCGACCCGTTCCGGGGCACGCTGGACGATGTGCTGAAGGGCAAAGAGGTGAATGGGCGCAGCTTCGTGGTGAAGCACCTGAAATGGGGCGCGGACCTGAAGGATTGCAACATCGTATTTCTGAGCGCTTCCGAAAGCGCGCACCTGGATGATTTGCTCAGGCTTACGAAGGGCGGTCCCGTTCTGACGATCGGGGACATGCCGGGATTTGCACAGCGCGGCGGGATTATCAATTTCGTTCTGCAGGATGACCGGGTTCGCTTTGAGATCAACGTGGAGGCCGCACAGCAGGCAAATATTGCCATCAGCTCGAGGCTGCTCGCGCTGGCCAAGATCGTATCGCCGGCTGCTGCCGATGGGAGGAAGGCTCAGTGAACCTGAAGAACCTCTCCATCAAAGGCAAGCTGATGCTGATAACGATGCTGACGAGCAGCGTCGCGCTCGTGCTCTTGTCGGCGAGCTTCCTGGTTTATGACCTGATTTCGTTTCGGCACGTGATCAGCGAGGACCTGGGCACCCAGGCGGAAATTATCGGATATAACAGCGCGGCGGCGATGGCTTTTAAAGACGCGTCCACCGCGACGGCGACGCTACAGGCCCTGAAAGCGAAGGAAGACGTCGTTGCGGCAGTGCTTTATGGCACCGATGGGAAAGTGTTCGCGCAGTACGTGCGCGGCAATGTGACGCGCCCCGATCTCCCGCCGGACGACACAAGCATCAACGGCTACCGGTTCCGCGGAAGCTACCTGGAGGTGTTTCACCCGGTCTCGTTCAATGGGGATCCGGTGGGAACTCTGTTCTTGCAATCGGACATGAACCAATGGAGTTCGAGGGCGAAGAACTACGCGGTGTTTTTGGGATTGTTCCTGCTGGTATCGGCATTCGTAGCGCTACTCATCGCCTCGCGGCTGCAGATTTTGATCTCGCAGCCCATTTTGCGGCTCGAAGACACGATGAAGGTTGTTTCGGCCAAGAGGAACTATGAAGTTCGCGCGCTGAAATTTTATGACGACGAAATCGGGCGGCTGATTGACGGGTTCAATACGATGCTCGCGGAAATTCAACAGCGCGACGCTGCGTTGCAAGGCGCCAACGATGAACTGAAGACCCGTACGCAGGAACTGGAAACGGAAATCAGCCACCGCAAAAAAACACAGGAAGAACTGCTGGGGGCCAAGCGCGCCGCCGAGGATGCGAGCCGGGCGAAGAGCGCATTCTTGGCCAACATGAGCCACGAATTGCGCACACCGCTCAACGCGATCATCGGCTATAGCGAAATGATCGAAGAGGAAATCCAGGATTCCGGGCAGATTCAGAACGTCCAGGATGTGAAGAAGGTGCAGTCGGCAGGCAAGCATTTGCTGGCCTTGATCAACGACGTTCTGGACCTTTCCAAGATTGAGGCCGGCAAAATGGCGCTGAGCCTCGAGAACTTCGAGGTGGCGGCGATGGTTCAAGAGGTGACTGCCACGCTCCAGCCCGCGATTGCGAAGAACTCGAACGCACTGCAGCTTGAGCTCTCCGAAGATCTCGGCACGATGCGGTCGGATATAACCAAGGTGCGGCAGATTCTATCGAATCTGCTTAGCAATGCCTCGAAATTCACGGATCACGGCACGATCTCCATGCATGTGGATCGAGTCTCCACGAGCGACCGGCAGTGGATACGGTTTCGCGTGTGCGATACGGGCATCGGCATCAGTACTGAGCACCAGGCGAATCTTTTTAAGGAATTCGCGCAGGCGGACGTTTCCATTGCGCGCAAATATGGCGGAACCGGGCTGGGGCTCGCGATCAGCCACCGCTTCGCTCAATTGATGGGCGGCAGCATCAGCGTGGAGAGCGAACCGGGCGAGGGGTCCGTGTTCACTGTTCTTTTGCCGATTCAGGCGACTGCCGATGTGGCCGGCGCGACCCCGAAGGCTGAGGGAACGCCTGCCGTGGCGCAGGAAACCAACCCGGGGGCCGAAACTATTCTCGTGATTGACGATGATCCGGCCGTGCGGGACTTAATGTCGCGCTTTCTGACGAAAATCGGTTTCCACGTGGTGGCGGCCGCAGGCGGCGAGGAAGGATTAAAGCTGGCCAAGCGAGTAAATCCTGTGGTGATTACGCTCGACGTGATGATGCCCGATGTGGACGGCTGGGGAGTTCTGAAGCGCCTGAAGGCCGATCCGGCGCTATCCAAAATTCCGGTGATCATGGTCACGATTGTGGATAACGAAGTGGCGGGAATCAATTTGGGTGCGTCCAGCTATCTGGTGAAGCCGGTGGACCGCGATCGCCTGGCGGAGCTGATCGAGCAGTACCGAGGACGAAACGGCTCCGCGGATCATCAAGCGGTAATGGCTGGAGTGGAGCGGGCGGCCAACGAAGGAAAAACGAGCAAGCGGCGCGATCCGCGATACAGGAGCAATTAGCGGTGCCTATTAAAATTTTATTGGTCGAAGACAACGAGATGAATCGCGACATGCTGAGCCGGCGGCTCGAGCGCAGAGGGTACCGGGTGATCGCTGCGCAGGACGGGGCGCAAGGAGTTGAGCTCGCCCATTCCGAATCCCCGGATTTGATCCTGATGGATATGAGCCTTCCAGTGATGAATGGATGGGAAGCGACGCGACTGCTGAAAGATGATCCTCTTACGCGGCATATACCGATCATCGCGCTCACGGCGCACGCGTTGGCTACCGATCGCGTGCGAGCGATCGAGGCCGGATGCGACGATTACGATACGAAGCCGCTGGATTTCGCCAGGCTGCAGGAAAAGATCCACGGTGCGCTGTTGGAGAAAAAGCCCTCATGAACTCGCGGCAGAACCGGCTCCTGATTATTGACGATAACGAAATGAACCGGGACATGCTCGCGCGGCGGCTGGAGCGCAAGGGCTATCGGGTAGACACAGGGGCGAGTGCGCATGGACTGCTGGACCGTATCAAACAGGAACGGCCCGATCTGGCGCTGCTGGATATCGAAATGCCGGAGATCAGCGGATTAGAAGCGCTGCGGATGATCCGCGAGTTGTATTCTCCGATTGAATTGCCCGTGATCATGGTGACGGCACGAAATCAAAGCGAGGATATCGTTAAAGCCCTGAATATGGGGGCTAACGATTATCTGACCAAGCCGGTGGATTTCGCTGTCGCTTTGGCGCGCATCGGCACACAACTCTCTCACAAGCAGGCCCAGGAGGGATTGAGGGAAAGCGAAGAACGCTACGCGCTGGCAGCTCGCGGTGCGAACGACGGCCTGTGGGACTGGAATCTGGCGACGAACGCGATCTACTTTTCGGCACGCTGGAAAGCCATGCTGGGCTATCAGGAAAACGAAATTGCGGACGTGCCGGAGGAATGGTTCGAGCGCATCCACGAAGCGGATCGTAACCGCGTGAAGGAAGAGATGGCCGCCCATCAGAACGGTTCGGCGCCCCATTTCGAATGTGTGCATCGAGTGAGGCACAAGGACGGAACCTTCCGATGGATGCTCAGCCGCGGACTCGCTGTTCGGGACCGCTCCGGGAAACCGTTGCGCATGGCGGGCTCGCAAACGGACATTACGGAAGGGAAAGTCACCGATCCACTTACGGGCTTGCCCAATCGGCTTCTTTTCCTCGACCGGTTGGATCGCTTAATGAAACACGCGAAGCGGCACACGACGCTCGTGTACGCGGTGCTCTTTCTGGACCTTGATGCGTTCAAGATGATCAACGACTCGCTGGGGCATTTGATCGGCGATCAACTTCTGCTGGGAGTTGCCGAACGATTGGAGCGCTGCCTGCGATCGAGCGATACCGTCGCACGGCTGGGACAGGAAACGTTCACGCTGGCTCGCATGGGCGGCGATGAGTTCACGGTGTTGCTGGACGGGCTGAAAGATGTTGCGGACGCCGAGCGCGCCGCGCAGAGGATCATGGAGGGACTCTCGGCGCCGTTTCTGACCGGCGGCAAAGAGGTGTTTACGTCGGCGAGCGTCGGTATTGCGATGGGCAGCCCGCATTACCAGCATCCGGAAGAGATCATGCGGGACGCGGATACCGCGATGTACCGCGCGAAGACATTGGGGAAAGCCCGATGCGAGGTGTTCAGCGCGGACATGCGCGCCAGCGTGATGGCTCGCCTGGAGCTGGAGACGGACCTGCGGCGCGCCTTGGAACGTGGCGAATTCCGTAATTTCTACCAGCCGATCGTCTATCTGGAGTCCGGTGAAATTACGGGTTTCGAGGCGCTGCTGCGCTGGGAACACCCGACGCGAGGATTGCTCGGGCCGGAGCAATTTATCTCTGTCGCGGAAGAAACGGGCCTGATCCGCGAACTCGGCTGGTGGAATTTGCGCGAGGCGTGCTGCGATATGAGCCGCTGGAGGAAGCAATCGAGCGGCAATCGGAATCTCGTCGTAAGCGTCAACCTTTCGATCAAGCAGTTCATGCAGCCGAATCTTGTGGAACAGATCGGGAACCTGCTGCAGGAGCTGAAAATTGCGCCGGAGAGCCTGAAGCTCGAGATTACGGAGAGCACGGTGATGGAGGATCCGACGGCGACCGTGGGAATGCTGCAGCAGCTCAGGGCGCTGGGCATTCGGCTGGCAATTGACGATTTCGGGACGGGTTATTCGTCGCTCAGTTACTTACACCGCTTTCCGCTGGATGCGCTGAAGATAGATCGCACGTTCATCAGCGGCATATCCGGACACGCTGATGGGATGGAGATTGCGCGAACCATCATGCCCTTGGCCAAGAATCTTCACCTGGACGTGGTGGCGGAGGGTGTGGAAACGGCCGAGCAGGCTGAGGAGTTGAAAAAATTGGAATGCAAGTATGCCCAGGGCTTTTACTTCTCGAAACCACTGCCGCGCGACCAGGCGGAGGCTCTGATCAGCGAACCTGGCGCCTGGGATAAAGCGAAGCAATTCCATCCGCTTCCGATTATAGCGAGATGAGCACCGCGCCTTACATCATGGAGCATCCCGCCGAGGGCCAGCGCCTGCTCGATAAGGCGGACGCCCCAGCGTGGATCTCTAAATTTCTGGAACGGCATTTGTCGCATACCAGGAGCTTGCTCTCGGTAGGCTGCGGCCCCGGTGTCTTCCTGCGAGAACTGGCGGAAAGCCATCCCGAGATTGAAGTAGTGGGCGTCGACGCGAGCCCGGTTCGGATTCAGCAGGCGCGGCAGCGGCTGGCCGGTCTTCGCAATGCTCGCGCCTGCGTCGGTGACGCCTTGGCGCTTCCGTTTGAAGCGAATCGGTTTGATCTGGTGTTCTGCAGATTTCTGCTGGAATACTTGCCAGACAAGCTGTTTGCCGTCCGCGAAATGGCGCGCGTCTGCAGCGATGGCGGGAAAATCCTGTTGCAGGACCTGGACGGGCAGCTCTTGTGGCACTTCCCGGAAGATGACGAGCTTCGGCAAACCACCGAACGAGTGGTCCGTAGCTTGGAGGCGACCGGTTTCGATCCGTTTGTCGGGCGAAAGCTATTCAGTTTGTGCTGCCGCGCCGCATTGGCGGAGATTGATGTTCAGTTGGAGCCGTACCATCTTTACGCCGGCAGCATTGATGCGAAGCAGTTCTCACACTGGCAGGCGAAGCTGGAAATTGCGCTGCCCCAAGTTGCGGCGGTATTGGGCAGCGAAAGGGCTGCAAGGGATTATTCCGAGCGCTTTCTGGCGTATTTGCAAAACCCCGAAACCTTGACCTACTCTTGCTTGTTCACCGTAACCGCGACGAAACCCTAGAATTTGCGACGGTCGCCATTCTGCGCGTGGAAATCGCGAGCAGCGGCTCTCAATTCGCCAAAAAGAGGCAGAAGAATGGCTCCCCGGGCTAGATTCGAACTAGCAACCCTTCGGTTAACAGCCGAATGCTCTACCGTTGAGCTACCGGGGATCAGCGTAATCGAATCTTAAGCTACTGCCGGGCGCGCCGCAATTGGCGAGTTCGCGGTGCTAGGCAGCGACGCACGCGCACAGACATAATTCCGGCGCGGCTACTGGAGCTTCTGTGCGGTGACGTCGTGGCCCACGAGGTTTTCGAAAATGGCGAGGACGTGTTCGCGATACCGAATCATACGTTCGAGCAAGGGGCGAAGCTGAGGTTCGCGAGCAGTCTCGCGGTCCCATTTCGCGATCACGGCCGCGGGAATCTCGATATCGCGACGCAGCTTTTCTGCGGGATGTCCGCGCAGAAATAACCCGTAGAAAAATGCGGCTTCGCGCTGCGGGAATTGAAATTCCTGAAGCGCGTCTTCGAGCGGATTAGGTAGCGTGGCCATCGCGAAAAATGCAGTTTACAGGTTTCTGCCTCCGCGTCAAGAGACCTTGCCGGGAGCGCTTTTAGCGCCGCGCGGGGGATTGGCGGCCGCTAAATAGCCCAGGGAAGGGTCTTTTTCGCCCCCTAAACCCCCTCTCCAGCCACGCAAAACCATGTGCGGGTCCCACTCGGAGCCTATGATTGCTTTCGGTGGAAAAGGCCGGGGCCCCGACGCGCTGCTTCGTTTACGAGGAAACCCATCTTGGGATGTGATGGTTCGAAAGCCGGCGCGATGCCTCGTGCGCGGAGAGCCTCGGAAGTTACCGGACCAATCGAGCCAACGGCGACCTTTGCGAGCGAAGAGAGCACGGCGGGTTCGCGGTTCACCTGCGCGGCGACGTGCAGCAAATTCGCGAGCTGCGTGGAGGACGTAAACAGGACGACATCAATCTCGCCGGCGACAAGGCGTTCGATGGCGGATTGCAGCGGGCGCAAATCCTCGGGAAGCGCCCATTCGTAGACGGGAACGCGCGTCACGCGTGCGCCGCGCTCGGCGAGCGCCACGAGCAGTTCAGGATTAGACGCCCCGTACTCCTGCACTGCCACGCGACGACCGCGCAGCGGCAGCGATGCGGCGTTCGCGTCGAGCGAGCGCAGGATATCGCGCCAGGTGCTTGGTTCGGGGATGGTGAGTGTTGCGGCCGCTCCCAATTCCTTGAGGGCGGTTGCCGGCTTCGGACCCCGCGCCACGAGCGCGATTCGCCCGAGAGCCTGTGCAAAGTCTGCCGGAGAGCAGATGCTTTCGGCGACGCGCGCGAGGCCACGCGCACCCGCACCCGTGAGAAGGATGAGCATATCGAAGCGGGCGTCGAGCAGGCTGCGGACGAAATCCAGCGCCTCCGTGTTCGATTCGAGCGGCACCTCGCGCATCGCAGGTGCGACGATAGCGTCGCCTCCATACGCGGCGATCAGGCGAGCCATTTCCTGGGCGCGACGGCTCTCGAAGGAAAGGACCCGGAGTCCCGCGAGTCCCTGATTTTCGGCAGGTGGTGTCATCCCGAACATCATGGCACGGTTTCGTGCGGATCATTAGCGGCGAGAGGGCACACTGAGGTATTCGGTCCCATGGCGGAAGAGGCCGGCCTTGGGGATTTCCTCGGAGTACACGATGCGGGCGGGCAGGAAAATATTGGCGGCGTCGGGCGAATAGGGCACGGCCACGTCCACCTGAGTGTTGGAGTCATAGCGCCGCTTGCTGCGGAAGCACATGCCGACCGGAGAAATATCCTCGCAGACGGCCAGTTCGTCGTCCGAGCCGGAATGGCGAATGCAAGCGGTGAGGCGCGTCTTTAGGCGGACACGGTGGCGATCGCGCTTGTCTTCCCCGGGTGAAATGCCTTCATGCGTATCGGCCGAACGGCGAATACGTGCGCCGCGAGGCGTGGCCTTTTTCTCATCCTCGTGCGGCGCTTGTGACCAGATGCTCGGGACGCCGCAGGTGCGGCAGTAGCGCGCGATGCCACGATTCGATTCGAATCCACGAAGCTCCATTTCATTCAGGTAGGCCACCTCGCGGCCGCGGCAATAGCCGCACTGGAGCAGCATGCGCGCCACGGCTTCGGTGGATTCGGCGATGGGCGGGAATTCGATGCCCCACAGATCCGTGGCGGGATCCACGATTTCGACTCCGTAGAGAAAACCTTCCTGCTGGCGACCGAATTGGCCAACCACGCGCACGGCGCCTTCGCGCTTAGGACCGCTCTGGTCCTGGCGACGAAGTCGAATCTCCTGGCCGGCGGCGAGATCTTTTTCCAGGAGAATCACGCCGCCGCTGCGATTGATCAAAAGGGTGCGGCTTGGCTCCTTGAATGGCTGGCCGTGCGAATCGGTTCCGGAAACTTCCAGCAGCAACGTGAGCGAGACACGGTCGGTGCGACGTCCCGACAACGCCATTTCGTCCTCCTTGGAGAGAACGGATTCCCCTGGGGCAGAAGATAGCACAAGCGGTCGCTGGCCAGCGTCCCAAGCGAGATGGGGCGGCGAATGCCTAAACGGCCAGCTTCTCGCGCTATGATGGGAATTCGTCAAACGCGGTAACGCGGTTCAGATATGGCGGAGGGCCGGGGAGGATGATGAAGGTTCGGGGCACATGATGCGACGGGTCTTGAAATTAAGCCGCGGCATTCCACAACTGCTGGCGGTTGCGACGCTGATCGCTGCGACACCGCATGTGGCTTATGCGCAGCAAGCGCAGTTGCAGGGCGAGGTGCTCGATGCGAGTGGTGCCGCGGTAGCCGGCGCGAGCGTCGCGCTTAGGGCTGCCTCGTATTCCGCCACGGTCACCACCGGCTCCTCAGGGGAATTTTCGTTTAGCGGCATTCCCGCGGAGATACTGGGCGGGACGATCACCGTGAAGGCGAAGGGATTCGCTAGTGAGGAGCAATCGTGGGAACTGCGGCGCGGCGAAACCACGCAGCTGCAGATCACGCTGAAACCGCCGCCGCTTGAGCAGCGCGTGATCGTGACGGCGGCGCGCACGCAAACGACAGCCGGCGAGTTTGCGACTAGCGTGACGCAGCTTTCGAGGGCAGAGCTGCAGAGCACCCCGGCCATGACGCTCGATGAAAGTCTCGAGCGGCTCCCTGGATTCAGCTTGTTCCGCCGATCCAGCAGCCGCACCGCGAATCCGACTACGCAGGGCGTCTCGCTGCGAGGTTTAGCGGCCAGCGGTGCGAGCCGTGCCCTCGTGCTGGAAGACGGCATCCCCCTGAACGATCCCTTCGGCGGGTGGATTCATTGGGACCTTGTGCCGCGCGAAGCGGTGCAGGGCGCGGAAGTGGCCCAGGAGGGTGCGTCGAGCCTTTATGGAAGCGACGCGATGGGTGGCGTGATCCAGTTCCTTACGCGAGGCGCGCAGCAGGCCGGGCTCGCGCTGGAGACATCTTACGGAAATGAAAATACTCCCAATCTTTCGTTATGGACCGGCGGGAAAAGGGGGAAATGGCGCGCGAGCTTGAGCGGCGAAGTTTTTCGGACGGAGGGATACCTCCTGATTCCGGAAGGGCTGCGCGGCGCGGTGGATACCAGGGCTGGGTCGCAGCACGCCGTTGCGGATCTGAGCCTTGGCCGCGATTTCGGTGCGCCCGCGGGAATTCACGGAAGCGTTTTCGCACGAGGCTGGTATTTGAACGAGCTGCGCAGGAATGGCACGCCGCTGCAAACCAACAACACGCATCTCGGCCAAGGCGCGCTGGGAACAAGCCTGGCGCTTGGCCGATGGGGCGATCTCGAGTTGCGTGCTTACGGCAACGCGGAAACGTATCGCCAGAATTTCTCCGCCGTTGCCGCCGATAGGAATAGCGAGACGCTCACCGACGCGCAAACCGTGCCGGTGCAGGGAGTAGGCGCTTCGGCGGTGTGGTCGCACGCGGCAGGCAAGAGGCAGACGTTCGTGGCCGGATTTGACGCTTCGGAAGCGATCGGCCACAGCCACGAGTTGAATTTTTCGGGGGGCAGCCCTTCGAGAATGTCGTCGGCGGGCGGCCGGCAGCGGAACATCGGATTTTTCGGCGAGGACTTGGCGCAGATCACGCCACGCCTATTTCTGGCGGCGAGCGCGCGATTCGACGGATGGCGAAATTTCGCTGCGTCTTCGATTTCGCAGACGATCGGCGCGGGTTCGGCGGCGAACACGGTGTTTGCCCCGCGAAGCTATACGGCGTTTGACCCGAGGCTGAGCGTGACCTATCAGCTGCGACCGAATCTTTCGTGGTCTGCCTCGCTGTATCGTTCGTTTCGCGCTCCAACGCTCAATGAACTCTACCGCCCTTTTCGGCAAGGAAATGCGCTGACGGAAGCGAACTCGAATTTGATTGCCGAACGGCTTACCGGCGGCGAAACGGG
>Ga0134126_10002536_pt1 | contig 23017 bp, 19 predicted proteins | sample KB31752_FD_96881 | JGI IMG/M metagenome (GOLD analysis project Ga0134126, IMG submission 96881) | Terrestrial soil microbial communities with excess Nitrogen fertilizer from Kellogg Biological Station, Michigan, USA - KB3-175-2 | ecosystem: Environmental > Terrestrial > Soil > Unclassified ... | reverse complement strand
TCTTCATTCTCGCCTATTATCAAAAGATTCTGAATGTGTGTTCTATCTGGCAAATCGCTCAGGCTAGCGAGGTTACGCCGACCTGGACCTGCTGCCCCGTTGCGATCCACACGCGCCGGGCACCGGCCTTCCGCACGCCGGCCTCCGCCTTACCGAACGTCAGCGGTGACGGCGCGGCAACGCCCGCCGCGACCCGAAGCCTTTTACCTCAACACCGATCTGGTGTTCAATCCAGATATGGCTGCCCAGTCCGGATTCGAGTGGCCTGCGACGTTGGACATCGCGGCGCTTATCGATAGTGGCTGGCGACCAGCTCCGTTCACCGAGTATGTCGTCAAGATCCATTCCCGGTGTGACCTGGCTTGCGACTACTGCTACATGTACGAAATGGCCGACCAGTCCTGGCGCGGTCGGCCTCAGCGCATGTCGGCCGAGATCGCTGAGCGCACGGCCATGCGCATCGGCGAGCATGTCCGGGCGCATCGCCTGGCCAGTATCGCCCTCGTCCTCCACGGCGGAGAACCGCTCCTGGCCGGACGCGACTTGATCACGAGCATGGTGACCGCCGTCCGCGGCGCGGTCGGCGCCGGCGTGGCGGTGAACGCTAGCGTGCAGACCAACGGCATCGGCCTAGACGAGACCTACCTGCGCCTGTTTGACGAGCTGAGGGTGCGGATCGGGGTGAGCCTGGATGGCGGAGCCCAGGCCCATGACCGGCACCGGCGGTTCCCCAGCGGCCGGGGGAGCCACGCCGCTGTCTCGAGAGCCTTGCGGCGGTTACTCGACGGCCACCAGCACCTGTTCAGCGGGTTGCTCTGCACCATCGAGCTGCGCAACGACCCGGTGGAAACCTATGAGTCACTGGCGGCGTTCGGGCCACCGAGGATCGACTTCCTTTTGCCCCACGGGACCTGGGAGTCGCCGCCACCGGGCCGGATACCTGGCGAGCTCCAGACTCCATACGCGGACTGGCTGATTGCCATATTCGATGAGTGGTACCCGGCGCCGCTGACGCGCATTCGCTTGTTCGAGGACATCATGCACCTCATCCTGGGCGGGACATCCAGCGCCGAGGCCGTTGGCCTGGCCCCGTCCCGTGCGGTGGTCATCGAGACCGATGGGGCTATTGAGCAGGCCGACATGCTCAAGGTGGCCTATCCCGGCGCTCCGGAAACGGGCCTGCACGTCGACCGCGATTCGTTCGACGCGGCGCTGCTGACGCCCGGCGTAGCGGCGCGGCAGCTCGGGGAGAGGGCCCTGGCCGATGAATGCCAGGCCTGCCGGATCCGGCGCGTTTGCGGTGGCGGCCTGTACGCCCATAGGTATCGAGCTGACACCGGATTCGCTAACCCGTCGGTGTATTGCCCAGACCTGATGTGCCTGATCAACCATATTCACCAGACCATCCGGGCCGACATAGGGGCGCGCCTGCGCCGGCGGGGGGCCAGGTGAGCCTGGCCCGCCACCAGCTATCCGGCGCCGCGTTCGAGGCGCTGGCTGCGGGTGGCGGGGGCCGAGACGTCCTGCGTCAGCTGGCGGACGCGCAGTACAGCAAGCACCTGGTACTGCTGCGGGGCGTTCTCGCGGCCGCCGAGGCGGGTGATCGGGAGCAGGCGCTTCGCGTTCGACGGGCCCGTACCGTGCTGGCGGCCGTGCAGCGCCGGGACCCGGTGGCCGCGCGGACGGTGATTGGCTACCCGGCAGTCGGCGCCTGGGCGCTGCACACGGTGCGCGCGTCCCGCGGTGGCCCGGCGGCACCAGGCGCGGTTCCCAGCGGGCTCAGCGGCCTCGCCGCGGCCGCCGCGATCCGATCGGGCCTCCCGGCCGACATCGAGGTTACGGCGGTCGCGGGAACGCTCGCGCTGCCATCCCTGGGTGCCGCCCGCGCCGCCGCCGACTCGGTGATCGTCCGCTCTGCGGGGGAGACCGCGGAGATCATCTCCGGAGGAAGCCGGACGAGGCTGCCCGCGGGTTCCCGGCCCGGTGCTCCCGGATGGCTCGGGCTGCGCCGCATCAGGCTGGGATCAGGCGATGTCCTGGTGGACGATCTCGACCCGTTTCGAATGCCGGCGGTCCCCGACGTATCGGCCCGGCTGGATGACAGCGAGCTGGGCGCCTGGAATCGTGCCTTCCAGGACGCCTGGCATCTGCTCGTGCGCTACCACCCGGCGGTAGCCGATGAAGCGGGCCAGGCGATCCGGGTGATCGTCCCGCTGGACATGCCGTCCGCGGGCGAGCGGAGTTCCAGCTCGGCCGAGACGTTCGGGGCCGTCGCGCTGTCGCGGCCGAGCAACGCAACCAACCTGGCCGTGACCCTGACCCACGAACTGCAGCACCTGAAACTCTGCGCGCTGATCGACGTGGTCAGGCTCACAACGCGCGACGATGGCCGGCGGTATTACGCGCTATGGCGCGACGATCCGCGCCCGGCCAGCGGCCTACTCCAGGGCGCCTATGCCTACCTGGGAATTAGCGGATTCTGGCGGCGCCAGCGACATGTCGTCCCCCGGCACGCACGGATCCGGGCGAATGCGGAATTCGCCAAGTGGCGGGCGGCCACGACCCAGGCGACGGCGACGCTGGCGGCCAGCGGGCAGCTCACCGCGGAGGGGACCAGATTCGTCCGGGGTATGGCGCACACCCTGCAGGCCTGGCGCGACGACACGGTCCCGTCCGAGGCTGACCTGCTGGCGCGGCACGAGGCGGACGAGCACCGGGCGCGGTGGACCCGGGCCCACGGGCCGATCCAGGCATGACCCGAGGGTTGCCGGTCCCACGAGCTAGATAGGCGGCGGGTCGAAGTCGAAGTTCAGCCGTCGGCCGTCGTCAAGCGCCATGGCGTCGGGATAGCCGGTGCCGAGTCCATGCTCATAGTGGTGCCGGGTCTCTTCCCGCAGCGCGTCAGCCCGCTCGTCTAGGCCATTGGCGCTCAGGTCGGCCACCAGGTTGACGGCACAGGCCAGGGTCAGGTTGTAGTCCGCCCCCATGAGGCGGCGCAGGCGCTCCAGGGTGTCTTCGCCGAGCCGACGCGCCGCGGCAACATCTCCCAGTGCGGCGACGTCGCTGGCCAGGTTCATCGCCACGGTCAGTGTGTAGTCGTGATCCCTGGTCAGGCGCGCATCCAGCCCGTCCAGGGCCCGCTGGTCGAGTTCGCGGGCCGCCTCGGCATCGCCGGTCATCCGGCGCAGCAGCGCCAGAGCTCCCATGCACCCGTAGGTGTAGGGATGATCCGATCCAAAGACCTGCGCATATTGCGTGACCGTGTCCTCGGCCAGATCGATTACCTTCTCGGACTGGCCCAGCACCCGGCGCATGTTGATGAGGCCAATGGCGGCGGCCAAGGTGTCTGGGCGTCCGGGGAAAAGGCGCTTGCAGCGGTCGAAGACCTCCTGAGCGAACTCGAGCGCGTCATCATCGTTACCGCGTCGGCGCCGCAGGGCGATCGACAGGTCCTTGGCCGCCCGCAGGGTCAGGTAGTGCTCAGGGTTGAGATGCACCCGACCGTAGTCGTAGGCGTCCTCGCCTACGGCTGTGGCCTCGGCGAAGAGTCCGCACAGCCGCAGCGCACGGGCCAGCCCGTTCCACGAGCTCAGCACCTCGGAGACCAAGACGCCCGTGCGTGCCTCGCTCTGCAGCAGGTAGGTCCGCTCATGCAGGTCGCGGGCTCGCGGGTAGTCGCTGGTGAGGCCGTGATCCAGGGCGAGGTTGTTCATGATGCGCAGAGTCCGCGGGTCCTCGGCACCCAGCACCTCCTCGTAGAGGGCCAGGGACTCCTCGTCGAGCGCTCGGGCGGTGGCGAAGTCGCCCCTGGCCCGCAGGTCGGCGGCAAGCGAGTTGGCCAGGGCCAGGGAGCGCGGATCACGCTGGCCGAAGGCTATTCGCGCTTGCGCGAGCGTCCGCTCGGTCAGGTCGTAGGCCTGTCCGTACACGCCAAGCTCGCGGAGGGCGTCGCCCAGGTACCGCTGCATGGCCAGGACCTGCGCGTCGTCTGGTGCGGAATTCGGCGTCCAGCGGGCCAGGAAGGACTCGGCCAGGGTGCGGGCCAGTTGATGGTCACCTGAGCGGCCCAGATAGCGGACGGTATCCACGGCGAGTTGGCGTGGTCGCAGATCGCGGCAGCCAGCCAGGTCGGTGACGTCTGATGACACATGGGGGACAACCTCGGCGAAGCGCTTCCAGAACTGGGTGTCGTCGGGCTCCGTAGGCGCTCCGGCGGCCAGGATCAAATGCACCTCATGCCGGTAGCTGTCCTGCTCGGCCGGGTCGAGATCCTGCCGCAGCAGCGCCTGTACCAGCCGGTGCATGATGATGCTCCGGCCGTCGATCCTGACCAGCGCGTAGCGTCCCAGCTCACTGATGGCCCTGGCGAGCAGGATCGGGTCGTTGAGCAGGCCGCTCATGCGGGTGGGCGCCGCCTGGGGAACCCGCCGGAACAGGTCACGCGGGATGGGCTCGGGGCTGAAGAAGGCGCAGCAACGCAGCAGTTCCATGGCCTGAGGCAGGGCCTGGCTGATGGTGGCCACGGAAAGACGCCAGGCCGCCGTCATGGACTGGGGGTATTCCGGGGAGCGGCCCTCGGCCATGATGTCGGCGGCGTGCTCGTGAAGTAGCAGCAGATATTCATCGACCGACATGCCGGTCTCGGTCTGCAGGGCGCCGGCCTGCTCCAGCGCGAGCGGCAGGTCACCGAGCCCGGCCGCGAGCCGGGAGGCGTCGGACTCGGACAGGCTCTTGGGCACCCGCTTGCCGAGGAATGCCGTGCTTTCGGAGCGGCTGAAAACGTCGACCGTCACCGTATCGACGACGGACTGCCAGCGATGGTTGCGCGAGGTGATGATGACATGCCCCGAGCCCCTGAGGATGATGTCGTTGATGTCCTCGGGCTGGTCCGCATTGTCGAAGATCAGGAGCCAGCGGCTATAGGGCTGGCCGGTGCGAAGCGCGTCGAGGACGGCGCTGGCCGCGGCCTCGATGCCCGAGGCGCTGGCGGCCTGCAGGCCTAGGTGGCCGGCTAAGCCGGCCAGCGACGAGCGGACCAGCGCGGGCTGGTCAGCAGGAATCCACCAGACAAGATCATATTCGGATCGGTAACGATAGGCGTATTCGATGGCGACCGCTGTCTTGCCGACGCCTCCCATTCCCTGCAGCGCGTGCGGGAGGACCGCCGTAACGGAGCTGGATACACCCTGCCGCAACTGATCAAGTATCTCGCGGCGCCCGGTGAAGTTCTTGTTGCGCTGGGGAACGCCGCCCCATACAGCCGGAACTCTTGAGCTATGTGGCGAATCCGGTACTGTCACCATACTACCTTATCCGGAAAGGACGGGATGGTAGTAGGCTTGGTACGGGTGAAATCCATGATCCATTAATGCCGTCAGGAGCGAATATCGGCCCGCTTTATCACCCATGGTTAGCGGCCAATATTGGCACCTGAGAGCGGATGATCTTTGTGCGCGCGCACAAAGGAGCGAGGAAGCCCAGGTGAGGAGGCCCTGCACATGACCGGCGAGTCGGCCACCGCGGGAAGCTACGACATGACGGACGGCAGCCTGATCGATATCCGTTCGCTCAGCCTGGACGATCTGCTGGACGAGCCCGACCAGTCCAGCCTGGCTAGGGCGCTTGAGCGGATTCTCGCATCGGGTGAGGACGGTGTCCCTCAGAACGGGTGGCAGAGCTACATCTGAGCCTGGCCTCAGCATGCGGTTCAGTCACCGGGTAGTACAGCGCGCCCCGCGCCGCCGGGGGCGCCACGTTGGCGCGCCCATTCCCCGAACTGGTCGATAAGCAGACGCGAATCGCCTGACATGAAACAAAGCAATTTTGGCCAGGTCAGCCCGGAAATGACCGGAGCTAGTCAGCCGTATCCAGGGACCCCGTATCCAGGGACCCCGTATCCAGGGACCAGGGCCTTCGCCGCGGCTGAGAGCCACCGATTCTTTGGCCGGGCGAATGAGGCCGCCCGGCTGGCCGGCCTGTGGCAGACCAACCGGCTGACCATCGTGCACGGAATCGCGGGCAGCGGCAAGAGTTCCCTGCTCCAGGCGGGTGTCCTGCCGCTGCTGCGGGACGCGCGGGCCGAGGTGCTGCCACTGGGGCCGCTGGCCAGAGACTCGGGATTTCCAGTCGCGGCATTACCGCAGCACAACCCGTTCACCATGGCTGTGCTGCGGACCTGGTCACCCGGCCAGGCGGTGAGCAGCCTGGCCAGCTGGCACATCCACGACTTCGTGCAGCGAAAGGCCGATCGGCACAGCGGCACCATCCTGGGCGCGGTGGACCAGGCCGAGGACCTGCTGGCCGACACGGGGATTCGCGGCGCCCAGTCGCGGCAGTTCCTGGCCGAGATGGCGACCGCACTGAGCCGGTGGCCGCAGTTTCACCTGCTGCTGAGCGTCCGGGCCGAGGTCCTGGACCGTTTCAGAGATGCGCTCGGCAGCGGTGCGTCCTTCGGCATGCCACCGCTGAGCCCCGGCAACGCGCTGCTGGCGGCCACGCGTCCGGCCGCGGCGGCTGGTCGGCCCTTCGCCCCTGACGCCGCCGAGGAACTCATCGCGGGCCTGCAGACAGCCCATGTCGTCTCCTCAGACGGCCACGAGGACGCGGTCTGCCTCGACCACGTGGATCCGACCCTTCTGCAGGTGGCCTGCTCGTGGCTGTGGCGCAGGCTGCCCGGTAGCAAGATCATTTCCGTGCACGAGCTGCGGCGGCACGCCGCGGTCGACACCGCGCTGCGCGAGTACGTCAGCGGCGTGATCGCGGCGGTGGCTCGCGATCACGACCTGCCAGTGAGCCGACTGCGAGGCTGGATCACCCGCATGTGCGTGACGGAAGCCGGAACCCGCGGGATGGTGCCAGAAGGCATCCGGGACACGGCGGGCCTGCCTAATCCGGTGGTGCGCGCGCTGGAAGACCGACACATCCTGGCCGCTGAGTGGCGATCACGCTCGCGGTGGTATGAGCTGATGAGTGACCGCCTGCTCGGGCCGGTCCTGACGGCGACCGACGTTCAGCCCGAACCCGACCCCGCCGGTCACCTGCGGGAGGCGAAGCGGGCCTTCCTGCTCGGCGACCTCGATACCGTCGGGCGCCTGGCCGACCTGGCCATGGAGTCCGCAGCCGACACTGACCTGCGACTGCACGCCGAGGCCACGTCCTTGCTGGGCAACCTGGCCTGTGAGCTCGGCAAGCCGGGCGACGCCGAGACGCAGTACATGACCGCGGCCCGCCTGTACGAGACGCTCCGGGATACCGCGTCGGTGGCGCACCAGCTGGCTGCGGCCGGGCAGATGATGCTGCTGCAGGGCCGGCCCGCTGAGGCCGTACATGAGCTCCGCGCCGCGGTCAAGCGGCTGCCCAGCAACATGACCGTGCGGATCGAGCTGGGCTGGGCGCTATGGCAGCTGGGTCAGCGTCGCGCCGGCGTCGCGGTGCTTGACGACGTGCTGGCCGCGGATGGGCAGAACCCCGAGGCACTGCGGGCCCGGGGCGAGATGCTCGCCGATCTTGACGATGCACGTCACGCGATGCGCGATCTCGACCGGGTGACCGGGCCGGGCCAGCCGTCGGCTCGCGCGGCTCGCGGTCTCGCACTGGCCGGACTAGGTCAGCGCGGCGCGGCCGGCCGGGAGATCGACGCGGCACTGGCCGACGCCCCGCGCAATGGCCCGGTCCTGCTGTACGCGGCCAGGGCCGAGGCGCTCAGCGGTGACCGGATCGCGGCGGCGGAACTGGCCCAACGGGCGATGGACGCGACCGACCCGGCCCTGCCGCTGCATCAGCGCAAGATGGCGCACGAACTGGCCAACAAGGATCAGGGCGAGTCCTAGCGGGTCTGGCCCCTGGCGTGGGCCACCGCGGCTTCCCTGAAGGCGGCGCAAGCCCCGTCGAGCCCCGCAAAGTCGGGCCTGGTCACCATCTGATGGGCCACCGGCTCGGTGCTGGTCGCCGCGACCGTCGCCAGGCTGGCGGCGGCATCGGCGAGCGTCTGTGCGCAGTCGCCCAGGCGCCCAGGGACCAGCAGCGCCACGCTGACTGCGTGCAGCTGCACGGCCGCGGCCGCCGCCCTGATCTCCGCTAACCACGTGCTCATCTCGTCGCCGCGGGCCAGCGCGGCGTTGTCGACCTTCATGCGCAGATCCCCAGCCGCGCTCAAGACGTCCAGGCAGGCTCGCCGCAGGTCGCCTGCCTCCCGCTCACGCTGGGCCCGGCTGGCCTTGCGCGCGTCGCTCACCAGGCTTGACACTTGCGGAACGCTGGCGGCGACGATACCCGTGGCGGCGGTGACCACGGCTACGGACAAAGCAACATCGGCCATGAGCTCATTTTCCGCGAAATCCCGATGGCGTGCCTGGGTGATGTGGGAGCGATGTCTGAGTTGGGTGACTTGGACCGTTCTGGGCTATTCGCGATCAACGAGTGGACGGCAGGGCTTGCGGGCGGCCACGAGCAGCAGCGGGGGCCGCCGCCGGTGCTGGGCCAGCTCGGGGCGGCGGCCTGCTAGCGCGCATTCACCCAGTGCCCGGCTCACAGCCAGGCCCTGAGGTCGGCGATCTCGAGCAACGGCAGTCCCCAGCGCAGCGCCGCCACCTCCAGGTCGGCGGGCCCGGCCATCGTGCCGTCGGCGTTCATGACCTCCGAGCAGACGCCCACCGGCGCCAGCCCGGCGGCCACGCACAGCGCGACCGTGGCCTCGGTGTGCCCGCAACGTTCGGCCAGCAGCCCGGGCCGGGCCCGCAGCGGATGCACGTGCCCGGGCATCACGAAGTCGCCCGGCACCGCGGCCGGACTGGCCAGCCGCCGCACGGTCGCGGCTCGCTCGGCCGTCGACACCCCGGTGCCGGGCGCGCTGGCCAGGTCGACCGGGATGTGGAACGCGGTGCCCTGGCGGTCGCCGCCGCCCGGCGTCGGGGCGATGTCCAGCCGGTCCAGCACCTCGGGCGCGCAGGGCACGGTGGGGTGCCCGAACACCTCGGTGAGCATGAACCGGAACGCGCCGGGCCGGATCCGCTCGCCGGCGAAGATCACGTCGCCCTCGGACTCGGCGTCGGGATCCCAGACGGCCACGCCGCCGCCGGCCGCCAGTTGGGCCAGGGCGTGGTCCAGCCCGGCCCGTCCGCTCACGTGCCCGGCCCGACCCAGGGCCGCGGTGACATTGGGCAAGTCGGCCCGTGCGGCCAGGCCGCGGCTGGCGGCCAGCCGGACGACCAGGTCCAGCTCCAGGTTCACCCGCGCGCCCGGCGTCAGCTGATCCAGCGTGGTGGCGGTGCGGGTGGCGGGCACGACGACGATGGAGAACCGGTCGCGCAGCCGGTCGGCGATGGTGACGCTGACCCCGTCGACGGCGATGGGCGACTTGGCCACGAGCTGGGGGATAAGCCGCTCGGGCGGGCGGATCCAGATGCGCAGGCAGCCCTCTTCCTGCTCGACCCTGGCCACCTTGCCGACGCCGTCCACGTAGCCCTGGACGAGGTGCCCGTCCAGCGCGTCGCCGGCCGCGATTGGAACTTCTACGTTGACGTGGTCATCTTTGTTAATCGAATCGAAGGTTGAACGACGCCGGGTCTCGGCTGCGACGGTGGCGGTCAGGACCCCGCCGTTGACCTGCGCCGCGGTGAACCGGACCCCGCTGACGCAGACGGACCCGCCGGGCTCGACCGCCACCGCGGCGCGCGGCGCGCGGATCCGGATCAGCTCGCCGTCGAAGCTCTCGATCAGGCCAAGCTCGCGAATGTGCCCAGTGAACATGCCGGCAGCCCCTCACCAATCACGACGGAGGGCGGGGTCTGACCGCGTGGCCCCGGAGTCACGCCGGGTCGCTCCGCCAGCCGGCGGAGCTCGGCCAGCTATATGGCCGCACCGTGGAGTTGCACCAGTTCGAACATAACACGCGAACCTACTGGCGGGTAACTAGGTTAGGGCGCCGGAGTGGTGGCGGCATTGGGTCAGCGGCGGTGGATGAGCATGAGCCAGTGCGCGCTGACGAACGCCGGGTCGGCCGCCCAGCCGGCCAGCACGACCAGCGACCCGGTCAGCACCGGGTCCACGAACAGCAGTTCTGGGCGCGTGCCGGTGGTGAACTGGAGCGGCCGGGGCAGCAGGTGGAAGCGGTGCTGGGACAGCGGGTACAGCAGCATGCAGCCGGAGTCGGTCAGCATGTCCCCGGCGATGTGGGTGCAGCAGCCCACGCAGACGGCCAGCGGGATCAGCCGCAGTTCGAACCCGTACCAGACCTCGGCCGCGGCGACGGCGATGCCGATGACGTCGGCGGCGTGGCTGCGCGCGATGTGCAGGGCCTCCAGCGCGCCGGCCACGGTGAGCGTCATCAGCAGCGCCAGCCCGGCCTTGCCCGCCCAGTCACCCCGGTAGTGGCAGGCGACCCAGGCCAGTGCGGTGAACACGGCGATGCCCAGGAACGAGTGGGTGGCGTGCCGGTGGCCGCCGCTGAGCTTGCCGATGATCCAGGCCACCGTCTCGGACAGGAAGCCCAGGCACCGGGCCGGGGACGACCCGCACTTGTCCAGGTCGGGCAGCAGCGCCATGCCCGCGGTGAAGCCGGCCAGGGCGGCGGTGTTGGCCGCGTTCATGTGCAGGAAGATGCCGGTCGCCACGCCGGTCACCGCGCCCGAGAGCGCGTGCGAGTGTCCCAGCATCGGTCCGCCCGCCCCTCCGCCCGCCCATGGGCGCTCGCGCCATCCCGCAGCCTGTCGGCGACGGAATGGTAACCAAAGCGGGTGAAACCCCAGAGCCGGACACGCCGGCCGGCGGCCGGCTAGCTGGCCGCCTCTCGCAGACGGGCGAACTCGGCCGCGAGGGCGGCGGCACTCCAGTGCGCGTTGAGGCCGCTGGGGTTGGGGAGAACCCAGATTCGTGTCGCACCGAAGGCCTCGTCCTGCGGCCCGACGACGGCACCTTTTATGGCGAACGCTGCTCGGTAAGCGGTGACGCCGAGCACCGCCAGCCACTGTGGTCCGAGCGTCTCCGCCTTGGCTCTCAGCAGCCGGCCGCCGGCTCTCAGCTCGGCCGGACTCAGCTCGTCGGCCCGCGCCGTGGCCCTGGCCGCCACGTTGGTGATGCCCAGCCCGAGGTCGAGGAGCTGGTCCTGCTCGCTCGGGTCGAGCTGGCGCGGGGTGAAGCCGGACCGGTGCAGGGCGGGCCAGAAGCGGTTGCCGGGCCGGGCGAAGTGGTAGCCGGTGGCGGCCGAGTACAGGCCGGGGTTGATGCCGCAGAACAGCACCCGCAGACCAGGGCGGGCCACGTCGGGGATGGTCAGCTCCCGCGCGGCCTCCAGATCGGCCTGGGTGGGCCGGCGCGGCCGGGGCGGGGCCGTCATGTGGCCGTCATGCGCGCGGTCATGCGCGCCGTCATGCGGAGCGGGTGGCCGGGCGGCTGAACTCGGCCCGCCAGCGCCGGGCGGACGGCGGGCCGGGGTCGCGCAGGTCCTCGATGCGCACCGGACGCAGCCCGGAGCCGGACAGCGCGTCGATCTCGGCGTGGGTCAGCGCCCACGGCGGCCCCTCGTCGGGGTCGGCGGGCTCGCGGGCCCGCGCGATGACGATGAGCGTCCCGCCGGGCGCGACCAGCCGGCCCACGCTGGTGATGGCCGCCGCCCGCGGCGGGTCGGGGAGCGCCTGCAGGGTCATGCTCTCCACGACCAGGTCGAAGGACTCCAGCCAGGCCGCGGGCGGGCTGAGCAGGTCGGCGGTGGCGTAGCTGACCCGCGAGGCGGGGTAGCGCCGCCGGGCCGCGCGCAGGGCCGTGGCCGAGATGTCGAAGGCCGTCGTGGCGTAGCCGAGCCCGGCGATGAACTCGGCGTCGTCGCCCAGGCCGCAGCCCACCACGATCGCGCGCCGCCCGCCGCCGGCCATGGTGCCGTCGGTGGCCCACTGGACCAGCAGCCGGTTGGGCGCGGCCCGGTCCCACGGGACCTCGGTCTCGCCCGCCTCGGCGGCGGCGTAGACGCGCTCGAACCACCCGGTCGGGTCGTCGGCCGCCACGGCCTGCGCGGCTAGCTGCCGGGCGATCTCCTCGGGCGTGGCCATAGGCGGCATGCTAGACCAGCCAGCGGCCGCCGAGTAGGAGCGCGGCGACGGATCCGAGCAGCCAGAACGCGGCCCACAGGGACGGCGGGAGCTTGGTCAGCTGGCGGAGGATGACCGCGTCGCTGGCGTGGCGCCCGTGCTGGACCACCACGCGGACGCCGGACACCAGCAGGAACCAGGCGATGCCGTAGGCCAGCGCGATGTCCGCGCCCAGCGGTGCGTAGCGGGCGACCAGGAACAAGACGATGCCGCTGGCCAGCACCGCGGCCAGGCCGAAGCCGCTGCGGCGGACCATGACGGCCAGGCAGACCAGCGCGAGCAGGCTGAGCCACAGCACGGCGACGATGTGGCCGGCCTGGATGAGCTTGGCCGCGCCCAGCCCGAACGCGCTCGGCCCGAGGTAGCCGACGATGCCGGCCAGCAGGAAACCCAGGCCCTTGGGCCTGGTGAGCGTGGTGCGGCCCTCGCCGTTGCCGCGCATGGTCATGCCGGTGACGCGGCGGCCGGTGACCGAGCCCATGGCCGCGTGCGCGCCCTCGTGGGCCATGGTGTTGAAGTGCTGGGTCAGCACGGAGATGCCGGGCAGCGTGGCCGCGCCCAGCGCGGCCACGCCGAGTATCACGGAGGTGGTGACGGGCAGGTGGGTCTGCAGCGCGACGATGTTGTGCAGCGCGTCCTGGAGCGTCCCGCTCACGTGTTGGCCTACCCTCTGCCGTCTAGCCGCCGTCGAGCTGCCGTCTCGCCCGGAATGTGCCCCCAGGATGCCTGCCCGCCGGGAGTGCTTGGGCCAGCGGGCAGGCATGGCGGCTCCGGGGAACGCCGGTCGGGTCAGGCCGGGCAGGTGCCGGGTGCCGGCGCGGTGATGTCGGTGCCGCCGTTGGCCGAGGTCACCTGGCCGCCGTTGTTGTTGTTGGCGTCGAGCCACACCTCGGCGTGACCGCAGTTGTCCGCGGCGCTGCGGTAGGCCCAGCTCCACTGCTCCGGGCCGGAGCTCAGCCCGCCGGTGCCGCCGAAGGTGGTGGTCTTGGCGAAGAACAGCTCGTTCCAGGTGCCGGTGGCGTCGGCCACGCCCTGGACCGCGGCCGGCGGCGCGGTGCTGGCCAGGCTGCTGGCGGTGAAGCTGAAGCCCCACTGCCCGGTCATGCTCCCGGTCAGCGAGTCGCCCATGGTCTGGCCGGGGTCCATGGCCTGGTTGGGCGTGTCGTTGCCGGCGATGGTCACGAAGCTGCCGTTGTCGACGACCGAGCCCTCGTAGCTGAAGCCGCTGGCCGCAGTGCCGAGGTAGGTGACCGAGGCGTCGCGGCTGATGGTGTCCAGGGCCCAGCTGGTGCCGTTGCCGCCCGAGTCGGGCCGGTAGGTCAGCGAGCTGACCGCGTACCGGGTGTTCGGGATGGTGAACTCCAGGCCCGCGAACGTGGCGCCGCACTGGTGCTTGACCAGCGAGCTGCCGGCCGTCGCGGACGGTGAGTACAGGCAGGACTTGGCCTGGGGCGTGCTCAGGTTGACGTTGACCAGCTCCTTGTCGGCCTGCGGGAACCACTGTGCCGACAGGTCACCGCAGCCCACGATCTGAGCGGTGCCGCTGCTGCTCAGGCCCAGGCAGCCCTTGCCCGCGTGCCCGTTGACCCGGATGGTGCCGTCGGTGTCCAGGGTCCACTCCTGGGCCGCGTGAGCCGCGCACGGCTCGACCCGGACCGGGTTGCCGGGGGTGGTGGAGTCGTTGGTGTCCGACAGGCACGCGCCGCGGATGTTGATCTGGCCGGTGTTGAAGGCCGGCGGCGTGGCGGGCGCGCGGGTGGCGGCCACGGCCGGGGAGGTCAGGCCGGCGAAGGTCAGGCCGGCGAAGGTCAGGCCAGCGGAGGTCAGGCCAACGGCACTGACGGCGACCGCGCAGGTCGCCAGTGCCCTGGTAAAGCCGGAGCCGAGCATGAGTGTCCTTTCTTCTGCGACTGGGGGACCGAGTCCTCAGTAGCGACGCTCTGGGCAGACACCCGGATTACCGGCATTACGGTCAATTGACTGTGTTGTCAGAGGGGCTGGCTACATTCCCAGCCATGACCGTGCCGCCTGGGGCCGAGGCCCCTTCTCTCGTGGGCCTGAACGACGAGCAGCGGGCGGCGGCGACACACGCCGGCGGGCCGCTCCTGATCCTGGCCGGGGCGGGCACCGGGAAGACCAGGACGCTGGTGGCGCGGGCCGCCTGGCTGCGCGAGCAGGGCACCCAGGCCAGCCGCATCCTGCTGCTGACCTTCACTCGCCGGGCGGCCGACGACATGCTGGCCCGTGCCCACCCGCCGGACGCGCCGGCCGCCGACCGGATCACCGGCGGCACGTTTCACGCCATCGCGCACCGGCTGATCCGGGCCCACGCCGAGTCGTTCTCGCTGCCGCCCGACTTCACGGTCATCGACCCGGCCGACGTGACCGACGTGATGGACACGCTGCGTGCCGACCATGACCTGGTCGGCACCCGGCGCCGCGCGCCGCGGGCGGCGACCTGCGCGGACATCTACACGCGCTGCGTGAACACCAGCACCCCGGTGGTCAAGCTGGTGAACGAGGCGTTCCCGTGGTGTGCCGACTTCACCGCCCAGCTCGGCGGGCTGTTCCGCGCCTACACCGCGCACAAGCGCGCCCACGGCATGATCGACTTCGACGACCTGCTGCTGCTATGGCGGGCGGCGCTGGCCGACCCGGCGGCGGGCCCGGCGCTGCGCAACCTGTTCGACGCGGTGCTCGTGGACGAGTACCAGGACGTCAACGCGGTGCAGGCGGACATCGTCCGGCTGCTGCGCCCCGATGGCGCGGGCCTGACCTGCGTCGGCGACGACGCGCAGGCCATTTACGCCTTCCGCGGCGCCGACCCGGCGCACCTGCGCGCGCTGACGGCCTGGTACCCGGAGCTGACCGTGGTCCGCCTGGTCCGCAACTACCGCTCCCGGCACGCGGTGCTTCAGCTAGCCAACGTGGTCCGGCCGCAATCGGAAGGGCTGGAGTTGGAGCTGATCGCGGGCCGCGACCCCGGCGGGCCAGAGGCCGAGGCTGATGGGGCGGCTAGGGCGGGTGGGACGGCCAGCCACGGGCTGGCGCCCACGCTGATCCGCTGCCACGACGAGGCCACGCAGGCCAGGGAGATCTGCGCCCGGGTGCTGGACGGGCACGAGGCCGGGCTGCGCTTCCAGGACCAGGCCGTGCTGGTGCGCACGTCCCACCACAGCGACCTGCTGGAGATCGAGCTGTCGGCCCGCGGCATCCCGTACGTCAAGTTCGGCGGGCTCAGGTTCACCGAGGCCGCGCACGTCAAGGACTTCATCGCCGCGGCCAGGATCGTGGCCAACCCGGCCGGCGACCTGGCCTGGTTCCGGCTGCTCCGGCTGCACGAGGGCATCGGCCCGGTGCTGGCCCGCCGGGTCATCGACGAGCTGCGGCTGACCGAGCCGGGACCCCTGGAGCGGTGGCTCGACGCGGCGGACTGCCTGCCGCCACGGGTCCGGCCGGCGGTGACGGCCACGGTCGGCCGCCTGATCGCGGCGGCCGGGCTGGAGCGCACCGCCGACCGGGCGGCCGCGGTGCTGGCGGCGGTGCACGCCCCGATCAGCGCCCGCTACCCGGACGCCGGGGCCCGCCTGGCCGACCTGCAGCGGCTGGCCGACGCGGCGGCCACCCGCCCGTCGCTGCACGACGCACTGGTAGAGCTGGCCCTGGACCCGCCGTCGTCGGCGTCGGACCTGGCCGGCCGGCCCCGCCTGGACGACGACTTCCTGATCATCTCCACCATCCACTCGGCCAAGGGCCTGGAGTGGCCGGCCGTGCACCTGCCCCAGCTCGTCGACGGGGCCGTGCCCAGCGACATGGCGCTGTCCACCCCCGAGGGGCTGGCCGAGGAGCAGCGCCTGTTCTACGTGGCCGTGACCAGGGCCCGCGACCAGCTCTACCTGTACGCGCCGCTGCGGATGCACATCCACAGGACGGGCCGCGACGACCGGCATGGCTACGCGCTGCTGACCCGGTTTCTGGACGCCGGGGCGCTGGCCCGCTGCGAGGTGATCGACGCGGCGCCGCCCCGGCCGCTGATCCCGCACCTGGCCCGGCTGGCGCAGACGGTGGACCACGAGCTGGACTCGCTGTGGGGTCCCGACCTGGTGGACAGCTGAGCTTTCCGTCCGGGGGTCGGGGGCTGGCTTTCCGGGCCCGATAGGGGAATGCGTCCGATTTTTGGAGAATATGTCCGCTGGGGTCGCGGGGCGGAGTTGGACGCGATGATCCCGGATCGTCGGCGGGCACACCTTTTGTTCGTGCCTGAATGCGACCACCGGGCCCAATGTGGCGATCGCTAACGCGATTGGCGGCGGGCCGGCCGGGGCCGGGCCACCAGCGGGACGTGCTCGCGGCACCGGTGAGCCGTGCCGCCCGTACCGGGCTGGACCAGCGCAACCCCGACCGGCGACCGTCGTCCAGGCCGTATCGCCCCGACGAGTCAGGCCGGCCGGGACTTGCCGGACTAACCGATTAATACGCGGCCAAATATCGAGGATAAACGGCCGGGCGTTTCCGTATTCTCGCCACGCGCGTGGTGAAGCACGGCATTCTGGTCCGAGGCAATCGGCCGACCTCCGAGTCAATGCGGCCGATTGTGCCGGTTATTGACTTCGGTGGCCGATTCGGTGACCGCAAAAGGGAGCAGGATATGGAGCGCAAGCCAACCGCAATTAGCCCGTTTTACGCCGCGACCGCGGCCGTGCTGACCGTGACGGCGGTCCTGGCCGGGTGCGGCGGAGGCGGGACGAAAAGCGGCGCCGGCCAGCCGACCGGCTCGACCCGCCAGGCCGCGGCCGGGAAGACCACCGAGGACTCGCTGGCCAAGTCGCACCTGAAGGTGCTGACCACGCTGGGGCGCAGCCAGCTGTGCCGCGCCCTGTCGCCCGCGGAGGCAGCCCGCATCCTGCGCGCCCGGACCGCGCCGCCCGTCTACACCCACCACCCCGGCGTCGCGGTCACCTGCCAGTGGATCCGGCGCGGCCAGGGCCCGGCCAGCCGCGGGCAGCTGTACGTGGGCATTTCGGCCAGCATCGACTGGACCGGCATGCAGGCGGTGGACCGGTCGCTGCACAGCAAGTCGCTGACCATCGACGGCCGCCCGGCGCTGGGCGCCATGCGGCGCGGCACGATCACCTGGGCCCAGGTGGACGTGGCGCTCGGCGGCGGTAATGACCCGGTCGCCGAATACCGGGCGCCGACCATGGCCGCCGCCCAGGCGCTGGCCCGCACGGCTACGCCGCACATCATCGCCCTGGGCTGACTTGGGTGTCATTTCCTCGCTCGCCCCGGCCATTGCCTGGAGATAAGCTGAGTGGCAACTTCAGCCCTGAGCGCCGCGATTGGTGAGGAGTTGGAGATTACTCGCGATGAGAACTAATAGGTCACTCCTGATCATCCTGGCCGGCTTGCTCGGTATGGGCGTGGCCGCCTGCGGGAGCAGTGGCACTACTACCGGCACTTCCTCGACTACGTCGGCGGCCGCCACCTCCTCCGCTCCGGCTAGCTCGTCGGCGCCAGCTACCAGTTCGAGCGCGCCCGCAACGTCGGGGAATTCGGCCGCGGAAAAGACGATCGCCGCCAACTGGGTCGCCTTCTTCAACGCCAAGACGCCCACCAGCAAGCGCATCGCCCTGCTCCAGGACGGGACGATGTTCGCCACGATCATCAAGTCCCAGGCCGGCTCGAGCCTGGCCGGCTCGGCCAGCGCCAAGGTCACCAAGGTCACCGTGGTCTCGCCGACCCAGGCCAAGGTCACCTACAACATCCTGGTCGGCGGCCAGCCCGCGCTGTCCGGCAAGTCCGGCGTCGCGGTCAAGCAGGCCGGCACCTGGAAGGTCGGCGTGGCCAGCTTCTGCGGCCTGCTGGCCCTGGAGAACGGCGGGAAGACCTCGGGTCTGCCGAGCGCCTGCCAGGCCACGGGCTAGCGTGTGACCGCGTCGGGCAGCCCGCCGGACGGCGGGCCCGTGGCGGCTGCCCGGCATGGCGGCCGCCCGCTAGCGCTGGCGGTCCTGTGCACGATCCTGTTCCTGACCTTCCTGGACAACACCGTGGTCAGCGTCGCCCTGGGCAGCGTCCAGGTCGACCTGCATGCGGGCGTCACGGCCCTGCAGTGGGTGGTCAGCGCCTACGCGCTGACGTTCGCCGGCACCATGCTGGCCTGCGGCATGATCGGCGACGAGTTCGGCCGCAAGATCGTGATGCTGTCCGGCGTGGGGGTGTTCTGCGCCGGCTCGGTGATGTGCGCGGTGGCCCCCAACGCCGCGGTGCTGATCGCCGGGCGGGCGGTCATGGGGCTGGGCGCGGCGGCCAGCGAGCCCGGCACCTTGTCGATGCTGCGGCAGATCTACACCGACGAGCGCATCAGGACCCGGGCGCTGGGGGTGTGGTCGGCGGTGTCCGGCCTGGCGCTGGCGGCCGGGCCGGTCATCGGCGGCGCGCTGGTGGGCGTGTGGAGCTGGCGCGGCATCTTCTGGTTCAACCTGGCTTTCGGGCTGGCCGCGCTGGCCGCCGGGCTGTTCGTGCTGCCCGAGAGCGCCGACCCGGACGCGCACCGGGTCGATACCGCCGGGGCGCTGCTCGGCATCGCCGCGCTGACCGCGTTCACGTTCGCCATCATCAACGGCGAGACGCTGGGCTTCGCTGCGCCGACGGTCATCGCGCTGCTGTGCGTCAGCGCCGCGGCCGCGGCCGCGTTCTTCTGGCGCGAGGCCCGGGCCGCGCATCCGCTGCTGGACCTGCGGTTCCTGCGGGTGCCGCGGTTCGTGGCCGCCAACGTCGTCGCGTTCTGCGCGTACTTCGCGACGTTCGCGGTGTTCTTCTTCACCGCGCTGTACTTGCAGGAGATCGCCGGCTACAGCGGGTTCCGCATCGCGCTGACGTTCCTGCCCATGGCCACGCTGATGATCGCGGCGTCGCTGTTCGCGGGCCGCTGGACCTCGGCGGTCGGGCCGCGGTGGTCCATCTTCATCGGCTGCCTGCTGTTCAGCGCGGGGCTGCTGCTGACGACGCTGAGCCTGAGCCCCAGCCCGGACTACGCGCCGCTGGCGCTGTCCCTGGCGCTGACCGGCATCGGCGTGGGTACCACGGTGGTGCCGATCACCTCATCGGCGCTCAGCGCGGTGCCATCGGAGCGGTCGGGCATGGCCGCGTCGGCGACCAACACCAGCCGGGAGATCGGGGCCGTCACCGGGGTGGCGATCCTGGGCGCGCTGGTGAACTCCCAGCTTCACTCCAGCCTCATCGGCCAGCTGAAGCACCTGGGCATTCCGCCCAACTTTCAGTCGATCGTCATCAACGCCATCGAGACCGGCACCGTGCCGGCCAGCGGGCACGGCGCCGGGGCGGCCGGGGCCGGATACGGCAAGATCGTCCAGGAGGTCATCCAGGCCGCCTACGGCGCGTTCTACACCGGCCTGCGGGACGCGCTGATCCTGTCGGCGGTCCTGGTCTTCCTGGCCGGCGTGGGCACGCTGATCCTGCTCAACCATCGCGAGCAGGCAGGCCCGCCCGAGCGCGCGGCGGCGGGCCCGGCCGCCGGGCAGGTCACCGGACAGTCAGCAGGCCCCTGAGGAACTGCGCCTGGCCCACGTGCTGGAGGTCGTCGGAGATCACGCTGATCAGCCGCACGCCCAGCGTGACCGGCGGGTCCCAGCTGGTGTCCACGACCCGGTCCAGGTCCTGGTCGGTCAGCCCCGGCAGGTAGCGCAGCGTGCGCTGGTAGACCGCGTCGTGGTAGCCGGTCAGCAGCTCGCCCGACTTGACCTGCACCGCCGCGACCTCGGCCGAGCCGTGGCCGTACCCGGTCGCGGAGGCCAGGAATGGCAGCCCGTACCGGTCCGCCCACCCGTCCGCCGTCCAGACCTGCTCCGTGCCCGCCACATCGGCCACGTGGTCGTCCTGGATCCGAGTCAGGTGCCAGACCAGCCACGCGATCGAGTTGGCGGCGCCGTCCGGGCGGTAGGCCAGCTCGTCCGGCCCGAGGTTGTCCACGCACTGGTGCACTTCATAGCGAACCCTGCCGAATGCGTCAGCAAGCAGGTCGGCTGTTCTCATGGCCCTCGTATCCTCTCGGCCGCTTCTTCCCCGCGCACCTCGTGCTTCCCTGGATCCGGGACTCTACCGCCCATTGATCACGGTCGTATCGCGGCTTATTGCAGGATGGTTATTGCTTCTCTACAGGAGAGTGGAATGGTGACCAGCGACACCCAGGCGCTTCAGGAGGGCCTGGCCCGATATGCCCGGCGTCTGCATGCCGTCGTGGGTGAAAAGCACCATGTTGTCTCGCCGCTCGGGGCCTGGCTGCTGCTGGCGCTGGCCGGCCCGGCCGCCTCCGGCGCCAGCCGTGAGGCCCTGACCGATGTGCTCGGCTGCGACGTCGACATGGCGGCCCGGCTGGCCGCCGGGCTGCTGGACCGCCCGCACCCCCTGGTCGCCTCGGCGGCCGCCGTGTGGACCGCCCCTGGCGCCCCGCTCGGGCCGCCGTTCTACGACTGGCGGGCGGGCCTGCCCGGCCTTGTGGAGACCGGTGAGATGCCCGACCAGGCCGGCGTGGACGCGTGGGCGCGCGAGCACACGTTCGGCCTCATCGAGAAGTTCCCGCTGCGGCTCGACCCGGCCGACTACCTCGTCCTGGCCACCGCGCTGGCCGCCAAGGTGTCCTGGGACACCCCGTTCGACCTCGCGCCCGCGGCCGAGCTGGGCTCGGGCAGCGCGTGGGCGGGCGAACTCGGCCAGGTGCTCAGGACCCCGCACGGCCACGGCCACGCCCAGTTCATCGCGACCACCCCGGAGGCCGGCGACGTCGTCGCGCACCTGGCCCTGGCCAGGGGTGGCCTGCTGGTGGCCAGCGTGGCCGCCGCCGACGGCGTGGCCTACGGCGACGTGCTGGCCGCGGCGCAGCGCATCGCCTGTGCCTATGCCGTCACCGACCCCGGCCTGTCCGGCCGCGGGGAGATCGCCGCGGTGGTGCCGCGCCGCGCGCTGACCAGCCTGCCCCTGGGCGAGGCGCCGCTGTGGCGGGTCCGCGAGGAGACATCACCGGACGGCGCCGAGGACATGTGCACCGCGGTGCTGCCGGCCTGGTCGGCCCGCAGCCAGATCGGCCTGGGCGACTCCGGGCTCGGCTTCGGCGCCGCGGCCCGCGCGCTGGCCGGTTCCGACCCGTGGCGGGCGGCCCAGTCGGCCATGGCCCGGTACACCCGCATCGGCTTCGAGGCCGGGGCGGTCACCGCCATGGCCGTCTTCCTGAGCGCGCGCCCGAGCCAGCGCCACCGGGTCGCCGACCTGCGGTTCGCGCATCCCTACGCGGTCGTCGCGGTGGCGCTCGACCCGGCCCTCAGCGACCGATCACGCGGACGGCGCCCGGCCGGCCCGCAGAGCCCGTGGCACGGCGTCCCGGTGTTCTCGGCCTGGGTCGCCCGGCCGGACGAGGCCACCGACGACGAGCCGACCCGGTGAGCGCGACCGCCATTGCCAGAAGGGTTCTGGCGATCTAGGTTTCGGCTCATGCACAGCGTGGATGCGACGACCGAGCAGATGATCAGATCCGTGCTGGCCTACGCCGAGAACCGGCTGCGGCTTGACCCCGTTCCCCTGGACCAGGGCTGCCAGGACCCGGCCGACCTCGAGGCCGCCATGTCCGGGCTGCTCAGCGACGACGGGCACAACCCCGACCAGGTGCTCGGCGTGTTCGCCGCCACGGTGGCCCCCGCGGTGATCTCCGCCGACAGCCCGCGCTTCCTGGGCTTCATCCCCGCAGCGCCGACCAAGGCCTCGCTGCTGTTCGACATGCTGGTCTCCTGCGCCTCGATCCAGGGCATCTCGTGGCTGGAGGCGGCCGGCGCGATCCACGCCGAGAACCAGGTGCTGGCCCTGATCGCGCGGCGGGCCGGGCTGCCGCCCCAGGCGGGCGGCTGCTTTGTCTCCGGCGGCTCGGCGGCCAACCTGTCGGCCCTGGCCGTGGGCCGGGAGATGGCCAAGCGCGCCGCCAGTGCCGACGCCGGGCGGGCCGGTCAGCGGTGGCGGGTGGCGGTCGGGTCCGACGCCCACTCCTCCATCGGCAACACCCTGCGGCTGCTCGAGATGGACCCCCTGATCGTGCCCTCGCCCGACCACCGGCTGACCGGCGACGCCGTCCGGGCCGCGCTCAAGGCCGACGGCGACCCCGGCTCGGTCGCCGCCGTCGTCGCCACCTCAGGCACCACCAACGCGGGCATCGTGGATGACCTAGCCGGCATCTCGGCCGTGGCCCGCGAGCACGGCCTGTGGTTCCACGTGGACGGCGCCTACGGCGGCGCGGGCCTGTTCGCGCCGAGCGTCCGGGACCGCTACGCCGGGATCGAGAACGCCGACTCGTTCGTGGTCGACCCGCACAAGTGGCTGTTCGCGCCCTACGACTGCGCCGCGCTGCTGTACCGCGACCCGGCGCTGGCCCGGTCGGTGCACCGGCAGGACGCGTCCTACCTGGACGTGATCCACGAGCAGCCGACGACCTGGAACCCGACCGACTACGCCTACCACCTGACCCGCCGGGCCCGCGGCCTGCCGCTGTGGTTCTCGCTGGCCGTGCACGGCGTTCGCGCCTACACCAGCGCCATCGAGGCCGCCATCACGCTGGCCGGCCAGGCCGCCGCCGAGATCCGCGCCCGCGACTACCTCGAGCTGATCCGCGAGCCCGACCTGTCCGTGGTGCTGTTCCGGCGGCGCGGCTGGGGCCCTGAGGACTACACCCGCTGGGCCGACCAGTTGCTGGCCGACCAGGTGGCGTTCATGCCGCCCACCTCGTGGGAGGGCGAGACCGTGGCCCGGTTCGCGTTCCTGCACCCGCACACGCCGCTGGACCTAGTGACCCAGGTGCTCGACCGGATGGTCGACTAGGCCGTGGCCAGCAGCCGTGGTCTGGACTGGCCTGGTCCGGACTGGCCTGGTCCGGACTGGCC
>Ga0134126_10002532_pt1 | contig 23028 bp, 21 predicted proteins | sample KB31752_FD_96881 | JGI IMG/M metagenome (GOLD analysis project Ga0134126, IMG submission 96881) | Terrestrial soil microbial communities with excess Nitrogen fertilizer from Kellogg Biological Station, Michigan, USA - KB3-175-2 | ecosystem: Environmental > Terrestrial > Soil > Unclassified ... | reverse complement strand
ACCTTCGCGGGATCGGCGGCACGTGCGGGAAGTGCCGGAATCGACGACAACGCGACAGCAGCGAGCGCCACCGCGATGGACCACCGCGCATTCCGTCCGGAGCCTCGGCGCGTCGCGGTCAGGTGCATGGGCCGCAGAATAGGGCACGCGTCGGGAGTGGGGCAAGCGCGCAGGCGGCGCCAGCGTACATCAGTTGGGATACGATCGCGGCTCCGCGCTCCAACTGCCGGGTCGATGCATTCGCGATGACCAAGCCGAAATTCTGGGACGACGCGACCCGCCACCTCGCGGCGCGCGACCGTGTGCTCGCCGGACTGATCGCCGAGTTTCCCGAGATCCATCTCACACGTCGCGGCGATCCGTTCACGACGCTCGCGCGATCGATCGTCGGCCAGCAAATCTCCGTCAAGGCCGCGCAGTCGGTGTGGGAACGCGTCGTCAGCGCTTGTACCGAGCGCAGCACAACGCGCGTCGACTCGCTCCACCTCGATCCACAGCGCGTGCAGCGCAAGCGCCTCGACTCGCTGCGCCGCTGCGGCCTCTCGGCGAGCAAGGCGAGCTACATCCGCGACCTCGCCCGCCACTTCGCGACCGCGCGGCTCGACCCCGCAGCCTGGCCCGCGCTCGACGACGAGGCGCTGATCGAGGCGCTGGTCGAGGTGAAGGGAATTGGACGCTGGACCGCCGAGATGTTCATGATGTTCCACGAGCTGCGCCCGAACATCCTGCCGGTCGACGACCTCGGACTGCAGAAGGCCGTCGCAGTGCACTACTTCGATGGCGAGCGACCTTCGAAGGACGCGCTCCGCGCACTCGGCGAACGGTGGCAGCCCTACCGCAGCGTCGCGACGTGGTATCTGTGGCGCTCGCTCGACCCGGTGCCGGTGGAGTACTGAGTACGCAGGATCGGCGGCGGCGGGCGTTGCGGGGCGAGTGCGCGCGACGGCCGTCGGGGGTGGCGCAACGAGCCGACGTCGCATTGAGCGACGTCGCGCCGAAGTGCGGCGCGCGATCAGCGCAGCACGCCATCGAGGAGATGCAGCGTGCGGTCGGTACGTGCGGCGAGATCGGCGTCGTGGGTCACGATCACGAGCGCCGTGCCGTGCTCGCGATTCAACTCGAGCATCAGCTCGAACACCGCTTCCGCGTTCCCGCGGTCGAGGTTTCCCGTAGGCTCGTCGGCGAGCACGCATCGCGGCTCGGTGACCAGCGCGCGCGCCAATGCAACGCGCTGCCGCTCGCCACCCGAAAGCTCTCCCGGCAGGTGGCGAGCACGCTGCGCGAGGCCGACGCGTTCCAGCATCGCCCGCGCGCGCTCGTTCGCCTGGGCCCGCGCGAGCCTGCGGATCACGAGCGGCATCGCGACGTTCTCGAGGGCGGTGAATTCCGGCAGCAGATGATGAAACTGGTAGATGAAGCCGAGTACGCGATTGCGCAGCCGCCCTCGCGCCGCCTCGGACAGCGACGCGAAGGCGCAGCCGTCGACGGTGACCCTGCCGCCGCTCGGTGCGTCGAGTCCTCCGAGCAGGTGCAGCAGCGTGCTCTTCCCCGAGCCCGAGGCACCGACGATCGCGACGCGCTCGCCGGGAGCGACAGCGAGATCGACCCCCAGCAGCACCGCCACGTCGAGCGGACCATTGGCGTAGGTCTTGCGCAGGCCATGACAGGCGACGATCGCGGATGGAGCCGCCGACGCGGCCACGCCCGCCGCCACCGAGGCGGCGGAACCTTCACTCATAGCGCAGCGCTTCGGCAGGGTTCACGCGAGCCGCGCGAAAACTCGGGTAGAGGGTCGCGATCAGCGCGAGTACCAGCGCGATCACCGCGATCGTGATCACGTCGCCGCGCTCGAGATGCGACGGCAAGTCATTGATGTAGTAGACGCTCTTGTCGAGGAACTGGATATGGAACGTGCGCTCGATCCACGGCACGACCGTCTCGATGTTGAGCGCGAGCGCGACACCGCCGATGACGCCGCTCAGCGTGCCGATGAGCCCGATCAGCGCGCCCTGGATGACGAAGATCGCCATCACCGACGACGGCGCCGCGCCGAGCGTGCGCAGGATGGCGATGTCGGGGCGCTTGTCCGTGACGACCATGACCTGTGCCGACACGATGTTGAAGGCGGCGACCGCAACGATCAATGTGAGGATGATGAACATCACGCGCTTCTCGATCGCCACCGCACGGAAGAAGTTGGCGTGGTTCTGCGTCCAGTCGCGCACCTCGACATCGCCGGGCAGGCTCGCCTGCAGCGCGCGCGAAACCTCGGGCGCGAGGAACATGTCGTCGAGTTTCAGCCGCACGCCCGTCGCACCCGGCTGTCGGTAGAGCCGTTCGGCATCCTCGATGTTGATCAGCGCGAGGCCGCTGTCGAACTCGTACATGCCGATCTCGAAGATCCCGCTCACCTTGAACGTCTTGAGACGCGGCAGCGTTCCCGCCGGAGTGACGGATCCCTGCGGTGTAATGGCGACGACGCTATCGCCGACGTCGACGCCGAGCGCGCGCGCGAGCTCCGCGCCGAGCACGATATTGAAGCTGCCGGGAGTGAGCGACGCGAGCGTCCCGCGCCGCATGTGGGTGGCGATGTCCTCGACGCGATCTTCCTGTGCCGGATCGACGCCGCGCAGCAGCGCACCGCGATTCACGTCGCCGTCGGAGAGCATCGCCTCGCCGGTGACGTAGGGCGCCGTCGCGACGACGTGAGGATTGCGGCGGGCGGCCGCCGCGATGGCCGGTGCGTCGGTGAGGTCGGGGAAGCCGCGGATCTCGACGTGCGCCGCCACCGACAGGATCCGGTCGCGAAGCTCCTGCTGAAAGCCGTTCATCACCGACAGCACGACAATCAGCGCGGCGACACCGAGCGCGATGCCCGCGATCGAGATCAGCGCGATGAACGAGATGAACGTGTTGCGGCCCGAGCCCTTGCGAGCGCGCGTGTAGCGGAGGCCGACGGCCAGTTCGTAGGGCGACACGTGATGGTGGCGAAGCGCGGCGATTATCGCATGCGTCTTTCGCGCCTGCCGTACATCCGCATTCTGCGAGAATGCAGGCTACCCGCGCATCGGCGCGGACGGCGCCACGCACCGGCCGTCCGCCCGGTTCACGGATTGCGCTCGATCGTGTCCAATCCTCGCTCCCGTGTTGCCGAACGGACGCTCGTGGTGGTCGCACCGGGACTGCTCACGCTGCCCGATGCCGTGCTCGCCCGATCGGCCGCCCTCGTGCGTCTTGCCGCGCTGTCCCCCGATCCATCGGTGGATCCAGCGGGAATCGACGCCGCGACGAGTACGGCGGTCGGATGGCGCGACGCGCCTGCGCCGCTGACGGCGCTCGGTGCGGGAATCGATCCGGCCGGCGCCTGGGTCATGCACGCCGACCTGCTGCACGTCGATGTCGGCGCGTCCGATGTGCTCGTCCGCGGCCGTGTCGACGATCTCGATGCCGACGAGGCACGCGCACTCGCCGCCGACATCGGCGAATTGATCGGGCGCGAAGGGCTGCGCCTCGAGCCCAAGCGTCCCGACCGCTGGTTCGCGCTGTCGACGGACAATGTCGCCAGCGAAACCGTCTGCGTCGACGCGATGATCGGGCGCGGGCTGCTGAATGAGCTCAATCGCGGCGAAGGCGCGCGCCCGCTCGCGCGGATGCGCGGCGAGATCGAGATGCTGCTTCACGATCACCCGATCAACCGCGCACGCAGCGAGCGCGGCGCTGATTCGGCGGACGACCTCTGGCTCTGGGGCGGTGGGCGGCTCGCGTTCGGGACGAACGCGATCGGTCCGCTCGCGGTCGATGCGTGCCCCGGCCGCGCCGGGGACCTCGCGCGAGGGCTCGCGATCGTCGCGTGCGACCGGCACGACGGACGCCACACTGCAGTGACCGTCGCCAGCCCCTTGCGCAACGATACCGACCTCGCGGCATTCTGCCGGGATGTCCTCGGCGCGGCGCTATCCGCCCTCGACGAACATCGGATCGAGGAGCTCGTTGTCATCGCCGACGGAGCGGGCCATGCAGCAACGTGGCGGGCTCGTCCGCCCAGCCTCTTGCGTCGCCTCGGCATGCACTTGCGCGAGACGCGCTTCATGCGTCCGTGAACGTCGTCCGCCGCACTCCGGGCGCTGCGGCGGCGACACTCGAGTCCGCCGGTGTGCCGCCGGTACTCGCGCGTCTCTACGCCTCCCGGGGCATCGCTTCGCCCGCGCTGCTCGACCTCGCGCTTCGCGCGCTCCCCGACTTCACCGGCCTCCTCGGTATCGATCGCGCGGCCGAGCGGCTTGCATGTGCCATTGCACGCGCCGAGCGCATCGTGATCGTCGCCGATTACGATGCCGACGGCGCGACCGCCTGCGCGGTCGGCGTCCGCGGGCTGCGCGCGCTCGGCGCCGATGTCGATTTCCTGGTGCCGAATCGCTTCGAGTTCGGCTACGGACTGACGCCCGAGATCGTCGCCGTCGCAGCGCAGAAGCGCCCCGCTTTGCTGATCACCGTCGACAACGGCATCGCGAGCCTCGATGGCGTTGCCGCGGCCGCCGCGCTCGGCATCGACGTGCTCGTCACCGACCATCACCTGCCCGGAGCGGCGCTGCCTACCCCGGCGATCATCGTCAACCCCAATCAGCCCGGCTGCACGTTCGCGTCGAAGAACATCGCCGGCGTCGGCGTCATGTTCTATGTGCTGTGCGCGCTGCGTGCGAGGCTGCGCGCGTCGGGCGCGCTGCCCGCGCGAGGCGGACCCAGTCTCGCCGCGCTGCTCGATCTGGTCGCACTCGGCACCATCGCCGACGTGGTGCCGCTCGACCACGTGAACCGCATCCTCGTCCGGCAGGGGCTCGATCGGATGCGCGCGGGAAATGCGAGCGCAGGCGTCGCGGCGGTTTTCGACGCAGCCGGGCGCGACATTCGCGACGCCTGCGTTGCCGACCTCGGCTATGCGGTCGGACCGCGGCTCAATGCTGCGGGCCGCCTCGCCGACATGTCGCTCGGCATCCGCTGCCTCCTCGCCGACGACGCCGGCGAAGCGCGCGCACTTGCCACAGAGCTCGACCGTCTCAATCGCGAGCGTCGCGACGTCGAGGCATCGATGCAGGAGGACGCCGAGGCGCTCGTCGCCGCGATGGGGCCGATCGCCGACCATGCGTGGTCGCTCTGCCTGCACCAGCCGCGGTGGCATCAGGGGGTGATCGGCATCGTCGCGTCACGCCTGAAGGACCGCTACCACCGTCCGACGCTGATCTTCGCGCAGGGGCAGAACGGCGAGTTGCGCGGCTCCGGACGTTCGATCGATGGCTTCCACCTGCGCGACGCGATCGACCTCGTCGCGAAGCGCGCGCCGGGAACCGTGCTGCGCTTCGGCGGACACGCGTTTGCGGCCGGTCTTTCGATCGTTCCCGAGGCCTTCGCAGCGTTCGCGGCCGCGTTCGAGACCGTCGCGCGCGAGCTCCTGGAGTCGTCAGGCTTGCAGCGCCAGCTCGACAGCGATGGCGAGCTCGCCCCGGGCGAGATCACGCCCGAGCTGTGCGTGGCGCTGCGCGACGACGTCTGGGGGCGCTCGTTTCCTCCGCCGGCATTCGACGGCGTGTTCGACGTGCTTGCCCAGCGCAGCGTTGGCGCCGGGCACGCGAAGCTCGAGCTCGGCCGGGGCGGCGAGCGCTGCGAAGCGATCGCCTTCCGGCAGCCGTTGCCGCTTCCGCCGCGGATCCGAGCCGTCTATCGACCGGAACTCAACCGCTGGAACGGTTCCGCCCGTGTCCAGCTCGTGATTCTCGATTGCCATGCGGCATAAAAGTGCCGCCAATCCGATCTCTTGCGGCGCTCCTCCATGGCTATTTCTGCACCGCAATACATCAAGCTCACTATGTAATACGTTTAAGAACAATAGCTAACCAACGAAAATCTAAAGAGTGGCGGCGATGCAACAACGGACGGCCAGAAGTGGCATATTCCTTGTGCGACGCAATATATTGCGCTAGATTACATGCGCATTTTTGCCGCCCCGCGCCACGCTTCCCGTCCACTTCCCCCTCGCCGAACCAACGCCAGCCGACCGGCGCACCGCCCGAAGGAAACCACCCATGCGTCTTGCGGATAAAGTCTCGATCATCACCGGTGCGGGTCAGGGGATCGGTCGCGCGACGGCCCTCAAGTTCGCCGCCGAGGGAGCCAAGGTGGCCTTGTGCGACATCAACTCCGCGGCGATCGAGGATACGGTGCGCACGATCCTGGACGATGGCGGCGCGGCCGCAGGCTTCACCGTCGATGTGACCGACAAGGAGAGCATCGCCAGGATGGTTGCGGCGGTGATGGCGAAGTGGGGGCGCATCGATACCCTGGTCAACAATGCAGGCATCGTCCAGGACGCACAGTTCAAGAAGATGACCGACGAGCAGTTCGAGCGCGTCATCGACGTCAACCTGAAAGGCGTCTACCACTGCACGAAGGCGGTGGTAGAGATCATGCTCGAGCAGAACTCGGGCGTGATCCTCAACGCGTCGTCGATCGTCGGCCTCTACGGCAACTTCGGCCAGACCAATTACGCGGCGACCAAGTTCGGCGTCATCGGCATGGTCAAGACCTGGGCACGCGAACTCGGTCGCAAGGGCATCCGTGCCAACGCAATCTGCCCCGGCTTCATCGAGACGCCGATCCTCTCGTCGATCCCCGACAAGGTGATCAAGTTGATGGAGGACAAGGTGCCGATGGGCCGTCTCGGCAAGCCCGAGGAAATCGCCAACACCTACGCCTGGCTTGCCTCCGACGAAGCGTCCTACATCAACGGCGCCGTCATCGAAGTCTCGGGCGGCTGCACGATTTAACGATCAGTTGGCCGAGACGAGCGCCGCGCGGTACGCGTGCACGTCGGCCGACGACAGCGGATGGGCGCGGAGCGCGGCGACCGCTTTCGCGTCGATCGATCCCGCACCTCCGGCGTTGCCCCAAGCCGAACGCACGTAGTTGACCACCGCGGCGATCTCGGCGTCGCCGAGATGCCCGAACGACGGCATCGTCCCTGAATAGCTCGCGCCGCCGGCCTCGATCGGACCGGCGAGGCCGAACAGCACCACGCGCGCAGGCAGGCCGGCGTCCTTCGCAAGATCCGCGTTTCCCGCGAGGGCGGGATAGATCCCCGCCTGACCGGCACCTTCGGGGCCGTGGCAGGCCGAGCAGTTCTCCTCGAACACGTGGCGGCCGTTCGCCGCCGCACCCGGCGCCTGTGCGCCCGGACCCGCGGGCGCCAAGGTGGTCGCGGGCGGCGGGTTGGGACCAAGGTAGGTCGTCAGGTAAGCGAGGATCGCCGCCTCGTCATCGGCCGAAATCGTGAGTCCGTAGTCCTTCATCCCGGCAAGCGTCGACTTCCACTGCGCGGGGAGGAGTCCTTTCGCGTCGACGACGTACTGCAGGTCGTGACAGGTCTGGCAGCGCGCGTAGACGAGGTTCGCACCCGGACCCGGTGGAAGCGTGATCCCGGCTGCCTGTGCCACGGCCGGCCACGCGAGCGCGGCGGCGATGGCGACCCGTGCCGCACAGTCCCGCAACGCGATCGCGCGGTTCAACGCACGGCGCGGCGCAGCCGCGCGCGCACGAACGGCACTCGTCTGCCCGTCAGGCAACCTGGAACGCGACTTTGTCGACGCCGTGCCAGTTCCAGCCGCCGGGGTTCCAGGTCGTGAGCCCATCCATCGGCTGCGATCGGCCCCAGGCGTCGGTCGCGCGCACCCAGACTTCGTGCGCACCGGCGGAGAGCGCGGCGCGCGCCTGCCAGTGATGCCACGCGGTCGCGCCGTCGGACGAATCGACCTCCGCGGAGATCCATGAGCGGCCCTGGTCGACCGAGACGCGGACCTCGGTGATCGGCACGACGCCGTCGTTCCACGCGACGCCCTTGAGGTCGACGTTGCCGGCCTTGACCGTCTGTCCGGCGAGCGGCGCGAAGACGACGCTCATGATCGCGAAGCCGTACGTGGGCGCCGTGTTCTGCTGGGTCATGTCCTGCGTCGTGAACTTGCCTGGCTCGACCGGCTCGAACGGCATCCGGTAGGTCTTCTGCATCAGCGCGCTCGGATTCTCGCGGTCCATCAGCATCAGGTCAGTCAGCCACTTGACGTTCATGTTGCCGTAGTAACCGGGGATGATGAGCCGCACCGGGCCGCCGTGAACGGTCGGAATCGGCTCGCCGTTCATCTTGAGGGCCAGGATCGCGTTCTGGAGCTGCGGCGCCGAAAGGTGATAGCTCTTGATGAGGTCGGCGCCGCCGGCGACCGGCGGCACGTCCTTGCCGTTCGCTGAAAGGAACGTGACGCTGGGGTCGGGACCGAGCTCAAGGCTCTTCAGAAGAGGCATCAACGGCACGCCTTCCCACGTGAGGTTGCCCATGCCACCGTGCTTCCAGCCCGAGCCCGCAGTCTTCCCTTTCGCCCAGTAGTAAGAGCGGCCGTTGCCCGCGCATTGCATGACCGAGATGCGCTTCACCTGGTCCATTTTCTCGAGATCGGTCACCTTGATCGTCTTCGGCCGCTGCACGAGCCCCGATACCAGGATGGTCCAGTCGCGCGTCGTCTCGGCGCTCGCGGGCGCGGTCGTCGCGACCCAGCCGCCATTGAGATCGATCGGGAAGTGAAGGCGGTTATAGAGGATCTCCTTCGGCGTGAACGGGTGGTCGCGAAGAAGGTCGAGAGGGGTCTCCATCACGCCGAGCTTGGCGTTGTGGACGATCATCTTGTCGCTCTTGCCGGCGATGATGGTCGATGCCAGAGGCGCCGCGTCGGCGGCGAAGGCGCGGCGGATCGAACCCGGGAGCGGAAGAAGCCCCGTTGCGCCGGCCACCCCGGCCATCTGCAGAAACCTGCGCCGATCCACGCTGCGAACGAGATGAGCTGTCATCGATTCCCTCCGGATCCTGCAATGGGCGCCTTCTGCGGGCGCGACGCGGCCATTCTATCGTGAGCGGAATGGGCGTGCCACCCGCACGATCCGCCTTGAGACGCTCCCCGAGGTTAGATACGATTCGGGGGTCCGAGTGCACCCGTCCGATCGTGAGCTTGCCTGCTTCGTACCCCCCAGCCCCTGCGGGCACCTGCGCCGCGGCAGGGTCTTCCATCACCCCGCGCCTCGCAATGTTCGCCGGGATGCTCGCAGCGCTGGCCGTACTTTTCGCGGCGCCGCTCGCGCGCGCCGAGACCATCGGGGGCAATCCCGGCCCCGCCCACAACTACGTCTGCCCGCACGCCGACGGCAGACCCGCCCTCGACTGCTATCTCGACGCGATCGTGCATCTCTACACGATGTGCCGTGACGTGAAGGCGATCGAGAACATCGAATTCGGCTACCAGAAATCGACCGAGGGCACGAACGGGGCGAAAACCGAGTACTGCCTCGACAAGCAGAAGGAGAACATCCGCAAGCCATTCGTCGAGGCGCTTAAGCAGGCGAAGATCTCGCGTCAGGCCGAGGCAGCGTTGAAGGCACTGCAGCAGACGTGGCTTTCCGCGCTCGCCAACCTGCAATGGCGGCACGGCGAATCGGACACCGCCTACAAGTCGCGTGTCGTGCAGCCCTATCAGGAATTCGACGACCGGATCACCGGCATCCGGGCGTCGTACATGGCGGTCGCGATGCACGCGCCTACGACCGAGCACACGGCGCGCAAGCGCCGCACGACGCACCACGTCGCACCGCCTGCGACCGAACGGCGCCCCGCGGCGCCGAAGCACGAGGCGAGCGCGAACTGAACGGTTCCGCGCCGGAAGGGACGGAAGGCTCCCGCAACGCCCAACTCGCCGCGCTCTTCGGGCCCGGTGGAGCACTCGCACGCGCGCTGCCCGGCTTCCGTGCGCGTCCCCAGCAGCTCGCGATGGCCCAGGCGGTTGCCGCGGCGATCGCTGGCGGCGAGCCGCTCCTCGCCGAGGCCGGCACCGGCACCGGCAAAACGTTCGCGTACCTGGTTCCGGCACTGCTCTATGGCGGCAAGGTCGTCGTCTCGACCGGAACCAAGACGCTGCAGGATCAGCTCTTCGAGCGCGACCTTCCGCTGGTCCGCGACGCGCTCGCGGTGCCGGCGACCCTCGCGCTTCTGAAGGGCCGCTCGAACTACGTCTGCCTTCATCACCTCGAACGAACGCAGCGCGAAGGGCTGCTGCACGCGCGCGAGGACGCGCGACACCTCGCCCGCATCGCGCAGTTCGCCCGCGCGACGAGCCGGGGCGACCGCGCCGAGCTCGCCGGCGTGCCGGAGACGGCGTCGATCTGGCCGCTCGTCACGTCCACGCGCGACAACTGCCTCGGCTCGAAGTGTGCGTTCTTCGACGAGTGTTTCGTGATGAGGGCGCGCCACGAAGCGCTCGACGCCGACGTCGTCGTCGTCAACCACCACCTGTTCTTCGCCGACGTGGCGCTGCGCGACGAAGGGCTCGCCGAACTGTTGCCGGCATGCAACACCGTGATCCTGGACGAGGCGCATCAGCTCCCCGAAACGGCGACGATGTTCTTCGGCGAGCAGACCGCGTCGGGTGCGCTCACCGAGCTCGCGCGCGATGCCGAACTGCTCGCGCGCACCGAGGTCCGCGACGTTCCCGGCTTGCCCGATGCGGCGGCGGGCCTCCTGCCGGCGTTGCGGCGCCTGCGTTTGGCACTCGGCGACGCGCCGGGCCGGGCGACGCGCGCGGCCGTCGCGACGCGTCCGGACTTCGGCGCGGCGCTGGGAGTGCTCGCAGCGGCACTCGATCGGCTGCACACCGAGCTTGCTGCGCAGGCGGAGCGCAGCGAGGATCTCGCTGCGATCGCACGCCGTGCCGGCGAGGCGGCGCAGAGGCTCGCCCGCTGGCGTGCCGATGCTGCCGGGGATGAAGGAGAGAACGGAGAACAATGGGTCCGTTGGGTCGACATCGGCGTCCAGGGCTTCCAGCTTCACGCATCGCCGCTGTCGGTCGCCGACGTGTTTCGCCGGCAGGTCGACGCCGGCGCGAAAAGCTGGATCCTCACGTCGGCCACGCTCTCGGTCGCGGGCGACTTCTCGCACTACGCCGATCAGCTCGGCCTCGGCGACGCCACGACGGGAAGCTGGGAGAGCCCGTTCGACTATGCGAACCAGGCGCTTCTCTACGTCCCGCGCGGACTGCCATTGCCGAACACGCCCGAGCACACCTGCGCCGTCGTCGACCTCGCGCTGCCGGTGCTGAAGTCGAGCCGCGGACGCGCGTTCATGCTGTTCACGACGCTGCGGGCCCTCGGCGCGGCCCGCGAGCGCCTCGCCGAGGCGATCGCACGCGAAGCCCTCGAACTCGTGCTCCTCGTCCAGGGCGACATGTCGAAATCCGAGCTTCTCGCGCGCTTCCGCTCGACCGACAATGCGGTGCTGCTCGGCAGCGCAAGCTTCTGGGAGGGCGTCGACGTGGCGGGTGACGCGTTGTCGGTCGTCGTCATCGACAAGCTGCCGTTCGCGCCGCCCGACGACCCGCTGCTCGCGGCGCGCCTCGCGAAGCTCACTGCGGCCGGACGCAATCCGTTCATCGAGTGGCAGCTCCCGCAAGCGGCGATCAGCCTGAAGCAGGGAGCCGGGCGCTTGATCCGCGCCGAGACCGACCGCGGCGTCCTCATGCTCTGCGATCCGCGGCTCGTCGATCGCGCGTGGGGCAGGCGCATCTGGCAGAGCCTGCCGCAAATGCGCCGCACGCGTGAGCTCGCCGAGGTCGAGATGTTTTTCAGCGACGCCGCGAAGGCGGCGTGACCGAACGGATGCGTGCGATCCGCGGAGCCGTGCCGGTTACCAGAACTTCCACCACGGCTTCGACGCTGCGCCGACGACGTAGGGGCTGTCGGGGAAGGTCTTGACGAGGATGCGCTTCGAGTCGTCGGCGAGGCCCGGCATGCCGAGCTTCCGGTAGCTCTCGACCATGATCTCGAGCGCGTCGGCGTTCGACGGCGTGCGCGGGTAGTTGACGAGCGATGCCTGTGCCCGGTTGACGGCGGCGATGTAGGCACCGCGGTCGTAGTAGTAGCGCGCGACGTGGATCTCGTAGGCGCCGAGACCGTTCGCGAGGTAGCGCATCCGGTCCTGCGCGTCCTCGACGTAGCGGCTGTTCGGGAACTTGCGCACCAGTTCCTTGAAGGCGTCGAACGACTGCCGCATCTGCTTCGGGTCGCGCTCGGACAGATCGAGCTCGTATATGTAGCCGAACAGTCCCTGATCCTCGCGAAAGTAGATCAGCCCTTTCAGGTAATAGGCGTAATCGACGTTCGGATTGTTCGGATAGGTCTGGATGAAGCGGTCGCAGGCCGCCGATGCCGTCGCCTGCTCGCTGTCGCGCCAGCTCGAGTACGCGCTTTCGAGAATTCCCTGCTGCGCATAGCGTCCGTAGGGGTAGCGTGCCTCGAGCGTGTCGAACAGCTTGACCGCCCGCGTATAATTGCCGTCCTGCATCGCCTCGTGCGCGTTCTGATACAGCTTCTCGGCCGACCAGCCGGCGGTCTCGTCCTTGACGGCCGGCAGCAGGCTGCAGCCGGCCAGCATCACCGCCATCACCGCCACCAGCACTCCGCACCGCCCGATTCGCGCGCGCGACATCATCTTCGGCACCTCTCGTGAACGCTGCCGATTATAGCCGAGCAACCGCGCGCAACCCTGAGACCACCGGTGGCGCGGGAACGCGATCCGACACGCGCGCGATCCGTCGCGTGGTGCCGGCAGGCGACGCGGGCCTGCGGCTCGACCAGGCGCTCGCCCGCCTCGTTCCCGAGCTCTCGCGCGCGCGGCTGAAGGCGTGGATCGACTCGGGCCGCGTCGACGTCGATGGCGCAGCGTGGGTGGCGAAGCGGCGCGTGCAGGGTGGCGAGACGCTGACGATCACGATCGTCGAAGAGCCCCCGCTGGGGAGCGTGGAGGCGCAGCCGATCGCGCTTGCCATCGTTTACGAGGACGAGTCGATCATCGTCGTCGACAAACCGGCCGGGCTCGTCGTCCACCCCGGCAGCGGCAACCGCGACGGCACGCTGCAAAACGCGCTCCTCGCTCACGACGCGTCGCTCGCGTCCATCCCCCGCGCGGGCATCGTCCATCGTCTCGACAAGGATACGAGCGGTCTCCTGGTCGTCGCGCGCAGCCTTGGCGCCCATGCGCACCTCGTGCGTCAGCTCGCGGCGCGCAGCGTTCACCGCGCGTACGCCGCGGTCGTGCACGGCGATCTCGCGCGTGCGGTGGTGATCGACGCGCCGATCGGACGCCATCCGACGCGGCGCACGACGATGGCGGTGATCGAAGGCGGCAGGCCGGCGCGCACGCACGTCGACGTCGTCGAGCGCTTCGGGGATGCGACGCTCGTTCGCTGCCGTCTCGAAACCGGGAGGACGCACCAGATCCGCGTACACCTCGCGGCCGCGGGACACCCGCTGATCGGCGACCCCGCCTACGGCTCCCACCGCAGGCACGCGATTGCCCCGACGTTCGCCCGCCAGGCGCTCCACGCGATCCGCCTCGAACTCGACCATCCGGTGTCGGCTTCGCCGATGCGTTTCGACGCGCCCGTCCCCGCCGACCTCGCAACGTTGATCGACGCGCTGCGCGCCCGCGGCGCGGTGGCTTCCCTGCACCCGGCGCCAGTGCGATGACCACCGCGACGGGCGCAGCGGTGCGGATCGCCGCGGCGCGACTCGACTGGATCGTGCCCGACTGGCCGGCACCGGACACCGTGCAGGCGTTCGTCACGACGCGGAACTCGCGCGACGACGCAGGGCGCGTCACGACCTTCGACCCGGGCGGTCACGTCGTTGCACCAGACCCGGCCGTGGCGTCCGCCGAGCGCGCCGACCGTGCGCGGCTCGCGCGCTTCGTTCCCGCCGAGCCACGCTGGCTCGAGCAGGTGCACGGCGCCGAAGTCGTGCACATGGACCCCGATGTCGTTGCATCGACGGCATCGGCGGCCTCGCCGCACGCGCCTCGCGCCGACGCCGCGGTGACGCGCGCGCCCGAGGTCGTGCTCGCGGTCCGCGCCGCCGACTGCCTCCCGGTATTCTTCTGCGACCGCGCGGGAACCGTCGTCGGTGCTGCGCACGCCGGATGGAGGGGGCTCGCTGCAGGCGTGCTCGAGAATACCGTCGCAGCGCTCGACTGCGACCCGCGCGACGTGCTCGCGTGGATGGGGCCGGCGATCGGCCGCGATGCGTTCGAGGTAGGGGCCGAGGTGATGCAGGCATTCACCGCAGGCGATGCCGGTGCGGCGGCAGCGTTCGTGCCGGGGCGCTCCACGCGCTGGTACGCCGATCTGGAGGCCCTCGCACGACGGCGCCTCGCGCGCGCCGGTGTCAGTGACGTTTTCGGAGGGGGAATGTGCACGAACCGCGATTCGGCGCGATTCTATTCGTGGCGCCGCGAGCGCTCGCACGGCCGCATGGCGGCGCTGATCTGGATCGCTCGTGACTTAACGGCCGGAGGCGCGCTCGGCGCGGTGCCGGAATGAAGCACGAACCCGCCGCATCCACCGCATCCGCCGATCCGTGGTCGATCCAGTCGTGGACCGAGCTCGCGCTCGACTGGCAACGCGCATTCGCCGAGTGCTCGGCGTGGTGGGCCGGCGCCGTGGGCGCTGCGCCGGCTGCGCAGCGCGAACATCGCGGGGAACGCCGCGCGCGCGCCTCGAGCGAGCAGCGGCGCGTCGCGCCCGCGCAGCCCTCGCCGTTCGACGCCAACGAGCTGAAGCGCCTGCACGAGCGCTACTCGTCGCGCCTTGCCGGCCTCTGGGCAGGCGCCGCGAGTGGTTTGGGTGTTTCGGCCGCGGCGGCGCGCCCGGCCGATCGAGCGCCTCGCGCCTCCGATGCGCCGCGTCCCGCGCCGGAAGACCGCCGCTTCGCTTCGCCCGCGTGGCGCGAGCAGCCGTGGTTCGCGTGGGTCCGCGAGGCGTGGCAACTCTACGGCGAGTACCTGACCGAACTCTCCTCCCTCGCGCAACTGCCTCCCGAGGAAAAGCGCCGGCTGGAGTTCTCCACGCGCCAGTTCGTCGACGCGATGGCGCCGTCGAACTTTCCGGCGACGAACCCGGACGTGATCGCCCGCGCAATCGCGACCGAGGGCGCAAGCCTCGTGCAGGGCCTGCACAACCTCGCCGAAGACGTCGCCAAGGGTCGCATCACGATGAGCGACGAGTCGGCGTTCACGGTCGGCCGCAATCTCGCGGTGACGCCGGGATTCGTGGTGCTGCGCAATCCGCTGGTCGAGCTGATCCAGTATTCGCCGACGACGTCCGAGGTCGCGAAGCGCCCGCTGCTCGTCATTCCGCCCTGCATCAACAAGTACTACATCCTCGATCTCACGCCCGCCAACTCGTTCGTCCGCCACGCGGTCGCCGAAGGGCACACGGTGTTCATCGTCTCGTGGCGCAACATTCCCGAGGAACTCGGGACGCTCACCTGGGACGATTACCTCGAACAAGGCGTACTCGCCTCGCTCACGGCGGTGCAGTCGATCTCGACGTCGAAGGAAGTGAACACGCTGGGCTTCTGCGTCGGCGGCACGCTGCTCGCGTGTGCGCTCGCGGTGCTCGCCGCGCGCGGCGACCGCAACGTGACGAGCGCGACCTTCCTCACCACGATGCTCGACTTCGCCGACCCCGGCGAGATCGGCGTATACATCTCGGCCGCCTCACTCGACGCGCGCAAGCCGCTCCTGTGTGCGGGCCAGCGCGTGCCGGGCAGCGAGCTCGCCGGCGCGTTCGCGAGCCTGCGTCCGAATGAGCTCGTCTGGAACTACGTCGTCAACAACTACCTGAAGGGACGCACGCCGCCGCCGTTCGACCTCCTCTACTGGAACGGCGATTCTGCCAACCTGCCAGGACCGATGTACTGGTATTACCTGAACGAGATGTACATCGGCAACCGACTGCGCGTACCGGATGCGCTGACGATGCTCGGTCAGCCGATCGACCTGCGCCGCCTGACGATGCCGATGTACGTCTACGCTTCGCGCGAGGATCACATCGTGCCGTGGCGCTCGGCGTGGCGCACCGTCGGACTCGTCGGGACGCAGCCGCGCTTTGTGCTCGGCGCGTCGGGCCACATTGCCGGCGTCATCAATCCGCCGGCGACGGGCAAGCGCAACTACTGGACGGGTCCGCGGCCGACGGCCGATCTCGACGCCGACGCTTGGCTCGCCCGCGCGACCAGTCACCCCGGAAGCTGGTGGCCCGACTGGCAGGCATGGCTTGCGAAGCACAAGGGCGGCAAGCGCGCGGCGCCGTCGACAGCGGGCAATGCCGCGTATCCGCCACTCGGGCCGGCGCCCGGAACGTACGTGCTCGCGGCGGCCAAGTAGCGGCGGGTGGCGGGGCGCACGCAAAAAGAAAGACCCCGCGAGCGGTGCCCGTGGGGTCTGGAGGCTGTATCGACCAGGAGGAGGAGATCGATACAGTGGAGCTTGCTACGCGGCCCCGGCGCTGCCGGAACCGCGATGGTGCGTAGTGCTTACGCGCGCTTGCCCTTGCTTCCGTTCTTCGTCGCGTTGGCAGACGCGGCGCGGATGTTGGCATCGGCGAGATCGACGACTTGGCGCGTCGCCTTCTGGAACTGGTCGAACGCGGCCGTCGAAGCGGCGAACGTCGACTTCAGCGCGTTGACCGCGACGTCGGAGCCTGCCGGGGCAGCCTTCGATGCGTTCTCGACCCACGACGCGACGCCCTTGGTGTACGACGCCCACGATTCCTCGGCGAACGCCGAGAAGCCGGCTTGCGCTTCCGACGACAGCTCGTAGAGGTTGCGCGAGTAACCGGTCGCACTCTGGACACCGGCTTCGGCAAACTTGGCGCGCAGCGCGAGCAGTTCCTGCACGTCCTTCACCGCAGCGGCCGCCTTCGCGCTTGCGACAGCGTGCGCAACCGCGGTCTTGGCGGCATTGATGTTGAGTTGCACCAGCTTCTCTGCGTTTTCGATCGACAGCGACGCGAGCTTGATCGCGTTCGAGACGCCAGCCTGGTTGAGGGCGGAGAATTGTTCGGTAGCGTTGTACATGATCAGTCCTTTCAATGGTCGGGAACACCCCGACGTTGCCTGGTGGCAGGACCCGGTCGAAACGCCGCTTCCCGCCCAATCGGTGCCCGAGCCTTCTTCGGTTCCGCCTTCGGAATCCGTAGATTGCTGCACCGCACAAACCCATTGTAGGGACGGCGCCACGGCAAGTCAAGCACTTTTTTGTGCAGCGCATCAAAGTCCTGGTGAACTTTCCAAACATCCTATAAATCAGAGGGTTAAAATCCTCCCTCGACCTCGCTGGAGCCCGCAATGCCCTCCGAAGTACGCACGATCAAGAAATACCCGAACCGCCGGCTCTACGACACCGAGAACAGCGGCTACATCACCGTCGCCGACGTGAAGCAGATGGTGCTGGATGGCATCGAATTCCGCGTCGTCGATGCGAAGAGCAACGAAGACCTGACGCGCTCGATCCTTCTGCAGATCATCCTGGAAGCGGAATCCGGCGGAGTGCCTATGTTCAGCTCCGAGATGCTGATCCAGATGATCCGCTTCTACGGCAGCGCCCAGCAGACGATCATCGGTCAGTACATCGAGCAGAACGTGCAGGCGTTTCTCGCCATCCAGAAGAAGCTGCAGGACCAGGCGAAGCAGGTCTACGGTGACAAGATGATGCTGACGCCGGAGCTGTGGAAGCAGTTCATGCAGATGCAGGCGCCTGCGATGCAGGGCATGCTCGGCAACTATCTCGAGCAGAGCGCGCGCGTGTTCATGGACATGCAGCAGCGCATGCATGACCAGACGCGCGGCATGTTCTCGGCATTCCCGTTCCCCGGCTTCGCGCCTCCAGCGTCCCCGGACGACAGCTCGCGCTGATGGCGGTGCGTACGTCGCACCGCGCGGCCCCCGCGCCGCGGGTCGGATTCGTGTCGCTCGGATGTCCGAAGGCGCTCGTCGATTCCGAACGCATCCTCACCGAGCTTCGCAGCGAGGGCTACGAAATGTCGCCCTCGTACGCCGGGGCCGATCTCGTCGTCGTCAATACCTGCGGGTTCATCGACGCCGCGGTCGCCGAATCGCTCGACACGATCGGCGAGGCGCTCGCCGAGAACGGGAAGGTCATCGTCACCGGCTGCCTCGGCGCGCGCGACGATGGCGCCTTCGTCCGCGCGGCGCACCCGAAGGTGCTCGCGGTCACCGGCCCGCACGCGACCGAGGAGGTGATGCGCGCGGTACACGCGCACCTGCCGATCCCTCACGACCCGTTCGTCGACCTCGTTCCGCGGGCACCCGGCATCGGCGTCAAGCTGACACCCGCGCACTACGCGTACCTCAAGGTCAGCGAGGGTTGCAACCACCGCTGCACGTTCTGCATCATCCCGTCGCTGCGCGGCGACCTCGCGTCGCGCCCACTCGGCGACGTGCTCGGCGAAGCCGAGCGGCTGTTCCGTGCCGGCGTGCGCGAGCTCCTCGTCGTGTCACAGGACACCAGCGCATACGGCGTCGACCTGCGCTATCGCACGGGCTTCTGGCAGGGCCGCCCGATGAAGACGCGCGTAGCCGAGCTCGCACGCGAGCTCGCCGCACTCGCACGCGCCCACGATGCGTGGGTGCGGCTCCATTACGTCTATCCGTACCCGCACGTCGACGATATCGTTCCGCTGATGTGCGAGAAGTCCACCGATCGCGGCCTCCTCGCCTACCTCGACATCCCGTTCCAGCACGCGAGCCCGCGCATCCTGCGGCTGATGAAGCGGCCGGCCGCGCCAGAGAAGGTGTTGGACCGCATCCGCGCTTGGCGCGCGTCGCGGCCGGGCATCGCGCTGCGCAGCACGTTCATCGCGGGCTTTCCCGGCGAGACCGAGGCAGAGTTCGACGAGCTGCTCCTGTTCCTGCGCGAGGCGGCGCTCGATCGCGTCGGCTGCTTCGCCTACTCGCCGGTCGAAGGTGCGGCGGCGAACGCACTGCCGGATGCGGTTCCGGATGCGCTGCGCGAGGAGCGCCGCGGGCGGCTGATGACGCTCCAGGAGGAGATCAGCGCCTCGCGCCTCGCCGCCAAAGTCGGACGGATCGAGGACGTGCTCGTCGACCGCGTCGACGACGGCATGGCGATCGCGCGTTCGGCAGCCGATGCACCGGAAATCGACGGCGTCGTTCGCCTCCGCAACGGCTCAGCGTGCGAGCCGGGCTCGTTCGTACGCGTCGTCGTCACCGGCTCCGACGCGCACGATCTCGAGGCAACGCCGGTCAGCGTGCGGGAAGCTTCGCCTGCGCGAGATCGCCGGCGAGCCCGCTCACCATCGCTCCGAAACCTGCGTTGAGCGCCGCCACGTAGGCTTGCGGCGTCGCGTCGCGCATCGGCGTCCGCTGCCGGTATTCGCGCGTCCAGACCGGGGTGCGCGCGCCGCCTTCGGCCGGCGTGAGGTACCAGGTCACGTCGAGCTCGGCGGCGGGCTGCGCAGGATCGCGAACATCGGCGTAGAGCGCCGAAACGAAACCGTCGAGACGCCAGTCGGCGTCGAGGCCCGAACCCGGCCCCACGACCTCGGCGAATGGCTGCGCGGCTTCGAGCGCTCGCACCGTTCCGTCGGTAACCATCGCCGCGGGATCGACCAGGAACTGGAAGTAGTAGTTCGATTCGAACCTGAGCGCACCGGTGCGGAACACGAACTCGCGCCCGCGGTAGGGCGCGGCGACGCGAACCGTGCCGACGCCAAGGCTGCCCGCGCGCGGCGTCGCAGCCGATGCGGCGGGAAGCGGCGGCTGCAGGAGGTACGTCTCGCGCACCGCCGCGGATCGCGAGAACGGCGAGCACGCCGCGACGGCGATGGCGAGCGCGACGGCGACGGCGGTTGCGCGCAGCATTCCGGACGCGCGCGCGACACGCGACGCGCTCGTGCCGCGAGTTGCCTGTGCAGGGCCAGCGTTCGCCGGGCCCGGATCGCGTCGGGTGATCGGAATCGTCATGGATGAGTCCCCGGAGCGCGCGGAGCGGGACCGAACTGCAGCGGCGGAGGCGGCGCGCCGAACAGCAGATTCGACGGGTAGCGCTTGGCGTCGTCGGTGAGCTCGCGCAGGTTGTCGGTGATCGCGCGCAGATTGCGGAACGTCGCACCGAGATCGGCATCGCCACCGCCGAAAATCTGGTCGAGGCGCGCGAGGGTCCGCTCGAGATGAGCGATCGATTGGGCGAGCTTCGGATTGTCGACGAGCGCGCGCACGCTGGCGAGCGTCGCTGTCGCGTTCTCGGGGAGCTTCTGCAGTGCATCGCTCGCAAGCAGCGTCTTGAGTTCGCCGTTGGTCGTGCGAAGCTCGCCGATGAGCCCGACGGCTTCGTCCGAGATCTTCCGGCTCTGGATGCCGTCGAGGGTGCGGTCGAGCTTGCCCAGCGTCGCGTCGGCGTGCGCGGACAGGGCGCCGGTGTCGATCGCCGCGATGCGCTCGTTCGCCGTGGTCATCAACCGGTTGAGGTTCGCGATCGTGCCCTCGATGTCGAGACGATGCAGCCGATCGACGATCTCGGTGGCGGCGGCGACGAAGGTCTCGACGGTCGACGGCGTGCTCGGGATGTAGATGTTCTCCGGCGTCCAGTCGATCGGCAGCACCGGCGGCGGACTCTCGACGTAATCGAGCTCGAGGTAGTTCGTGCCGGTGATCCCCTGCGGAGCGAGGTGCACGCGCAGCCCGCGCGCGACTTCGAGGCCGGTCGCGGCGGGGGTCGCGATGTCGCGTGCCACCTTGCCGCCGACGAGCCCGGGCTCGATCTGTGCCTCGACCAATACGTAGCGCTTGCGCTGGCTCATCGGCTCGTTCTGCTCGTAGGTCACGTAGGTGAAGCTGATCTTGGTCACCGCCCCGATCGTCACCCCGCGATACTTCATCTTCGAGCCGATGTCGAGCCCCTGCACCGACTCGTTGAAGTAGGTTTCGATTGTCGTGCGCGAGCGGAAGAACGCGCCCGTTCCGACGATCAGCAGCAGCGCGATCGCGACGACGATGCCGCCGATGACGAACAGGCCGAGCTTGAAATAGTTCGCTTCGCGGCTCATGCGGGCAGCACCTCGGGCTCGCGGCGGAAGAACTGCCGCACCCACGGATCGGGACTCGAGTCGCGAAGCTTGCGCGGATCGCCCTCGGCGACGATCCCGCGCCGCACGCGGTCGACCATGATCACGCGATCGGCGATCGCGAAGATGCTCGGCAATTCGTGGCTCACGATGACGAATGTGGCGCCGAGGTTGCGCGCCAGTCTGAGGATCAACGCGTCGAGCCCGGCCGAGGTGATCGGGTCGAGCCCTGCCGAGGGCTCGTCGAGGAACACGATCTTCGGGTCGAGCGCAAGCGCGCGGGCGATCGCCGCGCGCTTCTGCATGCCTCCCGAGACCTCGGCCGGCAGATGGCCGGTGAACGCGTCGAGGCCGACCATCGCGAGCTTCATTCGCGCGATCAGCGCGATCTCGTCGTCCTCGAGATCGGTGAATTCCTCGAGCGGAAGGCGTACGTTCTCGGCGAGCGTCATCGAGCCGAACAGCGCACCCGACTGATACATGACGCCGAACCTGCGCAGGATCGACTGCCGAAGGCCGCCTTCCGCTGTGACGATGTCGTCACCATCGATCAGGATGCTGCCGGCAAGGGGCGGCTCGAGGCCGATCATGTGCTTCAGCAGTGTGCTCTTGCCGCTGCCGGATCCGCCGAGGATCACGAAGACCTCGCCGCGACGCACGTCGAAGCTCACGTGATCGAGGATCGCCGTCTCGTCGTAGCCCGCCGTGACGTCTTGCACGCGGATGATCGGATCGCCTGGCGCGGACATTGTCACGATCAGATCCCGAGCAAGTAATAGACGACCGCGAAGATGCCGTCGACGATCACGAGCAGGATGATTCCCGACACGACCGCGCTCGTCGCCGAATCTCCGACCGAGGACGCCCCGGCGCGCGCCTGCAGGCCGCGCAGGCAGCCAATGCCGGCGACCAGGATCGCGAACACGAAGGACTTCACGAATCCTGCCATGAAATCGCCGAAGTCGACGATGCCGTTGACCTGCCGGATGTAGGTGACGAAAGGAATCGAGAACGTGTGCAGCGTCACCGCGCCACCGAGCAGGCCGACGAGATCGGCGAACAGCGTGAGCAGCGGTGTCATCAAAAGCGCCGCAATGACCCGCGGTGTCACGAGGAAACGCACGGGGTCGAGACCCATCGTGGTGAGGGCGTCGACCTCCTGGTTCACCGTCATCGTGCCGAGCTCCGCCGCGAAGGCCGCACCCGAGCGCCCGGCAAGCAGGATCGCCGTCATCAGCGCGCCCAGTTCGCGAAGCATCGAAATACCGATCAGATCGGCGACGAAGAGCTCTGCACCGAACCTGCGCATCGGCACCGCGGATTCGAACGCAAGGATCACTCCGAGCAGGAAGGAGATCAGCGCGACGATCGGAAGCGCGTCGGCGCCCACGCGCTCGCAAATCATCCAGACGTCCTTCCAGCGCACCTTCCCCGGGTGGCGCAGCGCCCAGATGAGCGCAGCCGTCGTTTCCCCGGTAAAGACGATCAGGCTGCGGAGGTCCGCCCAGAACGTCGCCGCGACGACGCCGACCTCGTCCACCGCCGGGCGGCGCGGCGGCGCGGGATCGAGATCGCGCGCAAGACGCGCAACGTCGAACTGGGCGAGCAGCGCGGCAAAAGCGGGGTCGAGATTTGCGACCTCGACACGACCCGGGTCACCCTGCTGCATCAGTCCGACCAGCATCGCAACCCCGGCGCCGTCGCAGTAGTCGACCTTTGCTGCGTCGAGCACCACGTGCGCGCCACGCGCCGCGGTGACGGCGCGCCGGCCCTCATCCCACAGCGGACGAATCGTCGACGCGTCGAGGCGTCCCGCGAGTGCGAGCACCCGACCGCCGTCTGCAGTCTCGGAGATGGCCAATGTCGCCATCGCTTCGCTTCTGAAAGAGCTCCCCTCGTCGCTGCCGCGCCGATCGTGTGCGGGGCGGGCGCCGGCCCCGACGGCGAAGGCGCGCGACGAAGCTTAGCACGCGATGCCGGGAATTCGCCGTCACATCCCGGGGTCTAATTT
>Ga0134126_10002530_pt1 | contig 23038 bp, 25 predicted proteins | sample KB31752_FD_96881 | JGI IMG/M metagenome (GOLD analysis project Ga0134126, IMG submission 96881) | Terrestrial soil microbial communities with excess Nitrogen fertilizer from Kellogg Biological Station, Michigan, USA - KB3-175-2 | ecosystem: Environmental > Terrestrial > Soil > Unclassified ... | reverse complement strand
GGACGACGCCCTCGACCGGGCGCTGCAGGACGCCACCGACGGCGGGTTGCCGCCGATCAACGTCACCGCCGCCCAGGGGCGGCTGTTGCACATCCTGGCCAAGGCCCAGGGGGCCCGGACGATCCTGGAGGTCGGCACCCTCGGCGGGTTCAGCACCATCTGGCTGGCCCGGGCCCTTCCGGACGGCGGCCGGCTGGTGACCCTGGAGATCGACCCCCACCATGCCGAGGTGGCCCAGGCCAACGTCGACCGGGCCGGCCTCACCGACAAGGTGGACATTCGGGTGGGGCCCGGCCTCGACACTCTGCCGAAGCTCGCCGACGAGGGGTTCGGGCCGGTCGACTTCGCCTTCATCGACGCCGACAAGCCGAGCAACGCCGACTACTTCGAGTGGGCCCTCAAGCTGGCCCGCGTGGGGACCACCATCGTGGTGGACAACGTCATCCGCGACGGCCTCGTCGTCGACGCCGACAGCACCGACCCGTCGGTGCAGGGGGTCCGCCGGTTCAACGACCTGTTGGCCACCGAGCCCAGGGTGACGGCGACGGAGATCCAGACGGTGGGGTCGAAGGGGTACGACGGCTTCGCCATCGCCCTCGTCGTTAGCTGACCGGTCATCAGCTGACCGGTCATCAGCTGACGTGGTGCGGCCGGGAAGGTGCCGGCCATCGGCGACCGCCGGAGCGCCCGCTGGCCCCGGTGCGGTCGGGAGGTGCCGGCCGCGTGGAATGCCGGGTGGGGGATGGCGGGTAGGGCATGACGATGGGTAGGCGCCCGAGGACCCTGCTCGTGGCGGCGGCCACGCTGCTGGCCGCACCGCTCCTGGCGGTGGCGTCCCCAACGCCGCAGCTGGCAGTGGCGTCCCCAATGCCGCAGGCGCAGGCGGCGCCGGCCACCATCCAGGCGACACCGTCGGTGACCGTCGACGGGAACCGGCTGGTCAACGGCGACGGTAACGCCGTCCGGCTGCTCGGCGTGGACGTGCCAGGGACGGAGTACGCCTGCGAGCAGGGATGGGGGTACTCGTGGCTGCCCCTGGACCAAGGGTCGGCCGAGGCGATCGCCGGGTGGCACGCCGACGCGGTCCGGGTGCCGCTGAACGAGGACTGCTGGTTGGGCCTGAACGGGGAACCGTCCTACCGGAGCGCCACAGGGGCCGCCGGCTACCGGACGGCCATCGAGCAATGGGTCGCCGACCTGAACGAGGCCGGCCTCTACGTGGTCTTGGACCTCCACTGGTCGGCTCCGGGGGCCGTGGTGGCCGACGGGCAGCGACCGATGCCGGACACACACTCGGCGGCGTTCTGGTCGTCGGTGGCCGGTACCTTCAAGGCCGACCACGGGGTGGTGTTCGACCTGTTCAACGAGCCGTACTCGCCGAAGACAGACGGCGTGTCCACAGACGCCGTCAGCTGGGCGTGCTGGGCCGACGGCGGCTGCCCGGTTCCGGTCACCAAGAACGGCACAACAGCCCGCGGCGCGGCCACGTACACCGCCGTCGGCCTGCAGGCCCTGGTCACCGCCGTCCGTGACGCCGGCGCCGCCACCCAACCCATCATGCTCGGCGGCCTCAACTACGCCCACGACCTCACCGGCTGGCTGGCCAACGAGCCCACCGACCCCGACCATGTCCTGGTGGCGTCGTTCCACAACTACGCCGGGCTGTCCTGCGCCACCGCCAGCTGCTGGACCGACACCGTCGCCCCCGTGGCGGACGCCGTGCCGGTGGTCACCGGTGAGCTCGACCAGGGGTACGACTGCCTGGGGCCCCCGGCCGGGTCCACCGGCCCCACCGCGTTCGACAACCAGTACATGGCCTGGGCCGACGCCCACGGCGTCAGCTATCTGGCCTGGGGGTGGTACGTGCCGACAACCGCCGGCCGGCCGACAGACAGCACCGACTGTGCCGACTTGGCCAACGGCGGTGCCGACGCCTACTCCCTGGTCACCAACGCCACCGGCACACCGGTCAGCCCCGACGGCACGAACCTGAAGGCCCACCTACAGGCCCTGGCGACCACGGCCACACCGCCGGCCACAGCCACACCGCCGCCGACTACCACCGCGACGGCCCCGCCGTCGACGACCACCACCCCGACCACCTCCGCACCGCCGTCGGCGGCACCGGGTGCACCCGGCTACGACCTGGTCGGCTCCGACGGCGGGGTGTTCGTGTTCCCAACCGGCGGCACCGGCGGCACCGGCGGCACCGGCGGGTTCTACGGGTCGCTGCCGGGTCTGGGGGTGCGGGTGTCCGACGTGGTCGGCATCGTCGGGTCCCAGGACGGCCGTGGCTACTTCCTGGTCGGCCGGGACGGCGGGGTGTTCGCCTTCGGGGACACCAATTTCTACGGGTCGTTGCCGGGCGTCGGGGTCACGGTGACCGACGTCGCCGGCATCGTTCCCACCGCTGACGGCGGCGGCTACTTCCTGGTCGGCGGGGACGGTGGGGTGTTCGCCTTCGGTGACGCCACGTTCCTGGGCTCCCTGCCGGGGGACGGGGTGGCGGTGTCCGACGTGGTCGGCATCGCCCCGGCCGCCGGCGACGACGGGTACTGGTGGTGGAGGCCGACGGGGTGGTCACGGCGTTCGGCGACGCCCGGCAGTACGGGAACGCTTCGGCGGCCGGGTCGACCGTGGCCGGCATCGCCGGCACCCCGGCCGGCGACGGGTACTGGGTGGTGGCGGCCAACGGGGGAGTCCAGGCCTACGGGGCGGCCGGGTACTTCGGGTCGCTCCCGGGGTTGGGGGTGACCCCGTCCCGTCCGGTGGTGTCGGTGGTGCCGACCCCGGTCGGCCAGGGGTACTGGCTGGTCGGGTCGGACGGCGGGATCTTCAGCTTCGGCGACGCCGACAACCTCGGGTCGCTGCCCGGGCTGGGGGTCACGGTGGACGACGTGGTCGGTGCGGTGCCCACGTCGGGCTGACCCCGGCCCCGGCCCCGGGCCGACGCCGGGCCCCGGGCGGGAAATCGACGGGTCTATCGTGAGCACATGGGTCGGTCGGTGGCTCCCCCCGACGGCGACCGGCGACCGCCGGCGACCGTGGACGACGTGCTGGCGCTGGTCCGGGCCAGCGGCGGCCGGGCCACCCATTCCCGCCGGGTGCTGCTGGAGGTGCTGTTCGACGTCCACCGGCACGCCACCGCCGGGGCTGGGGCCGGGCACCACCGTACCGCCGAAGAGCTGGCCGAGCAGGTTCAGCGCCGGGCCCCCGACGTGGCCCTGTCGACGATCTACCGCAACCTCGACGACCTGCAGGCCCTCGGGGTGGTGGTGCACTCCCACCTCGGCCACGGCCCGGCGACCTATCAATTGGCGACGGCCGCCCACTCCCACTTCATCTGCGACCACTGCGGCGCCATGATCGAGGCTCCCGACGAGGTGTTCGACGGGCTGGCCCGGACGGCGAAGGCCCAGCTGGGGTTCACCATCGACCCCCACCACTTCGCCATCCTCGGCCGCTGTGTCGACTGCAGCTAGGGCCGACTGCCGTTAGGGGATGGCCCCAATGGGGGGCCGGGCCGGCGGCGGAGGACCCGGGGCGGCGGCCTCCACCGGTGGGCTCAGTCCCGCAGCCGGCGGCTGATGGCCGACACCACGGCGGCGATGGCCACCATGATGCCGAGGGTGACGAGCAGGGCGTTGCGGGTGCCGAGATGGCTGGCCGGCGATTCGATGAGGTAGAGGCTGCCGATGGTGGCCACGGCGGCGAACCCGCTAAACGGGCGGTAGGGGCCGGCGCGTGGTATCCATTGGACCCGGACGACCAAGAAGGCAGGTGAGGAAGGGCGATGGGCAAGCTGTACGGGGCATTGGCGGTGCTGGTGCTGGTGTTCTCGGCTTCGATGAGCTTCATCACCCTCGGGGTGCACTCGCTGACCTGGTGGTGGTCGGTGATCGGCGTCGGCATCCTGGTGGTGTTCATCGCCCTCGGCGGCCTGTTGGTGCCGGCGGCCCGCAAGGCGGTGCCCGAAGCCGAGAAGAAGGCGGCCAACGCCCTGATGCAGCTGTTCGGGGCGTTCCTGACCACCGAGTTCCTGATCATGGCCCTTATCTGCTGGGCCCTGGGCAACCGGACCCTGAACGACAGCAACGCCTACCAGACCCTGGGGCTCCTCATCTTCCTAGCCCTCCTCGGCGCCGGCGCCCAGGGGGTCGTGGTGACGTTCGCCCGGTGGCTGTACTTCCGCAACGAGACGGTGGTCGCCCGCCGGCAGGCCCGGCTGCTCCACGAGGGTGCCACCGCCCACTGACCGCCGTCTCGTGGCGGTGTCGCCGTAGACTCGCCCCATGACGGCCTCGGCCACCCCGGTGATCGTGGGGGCGCTGCTGTTCCTCTGCCTGGGCGTCGCGGCGATGCTGGGGGCGGCGTTCTACCTCTGGCGGTGGACCCGACGGCGGCTGCTGGTCGCCCGGACGGCCTGGCGGAACGCCGAGCGGGCGGCGATGGCCACCCCGGCGGGCCGGGTGGTGCTCGACCGCCTGCACCGGCTCGGCCACGACAGCCGTGGCGGCGGCCAGACGAAGGCGGCCGGTCAGGAGGCCACCGCCGATCTGGTGGCGTTGCCCCTTCCCGACGTGCGCCGTCGGCTGTGGGAGGCCGTCGGTGACGCCAACCGGGCCGTCGGGGATGCGGTGGCGGCCGGTGCCCCGGTGGGGGACCTGCCGTCGTTGAACCGCCGGCTGCGGGCCACCGCCGAAGCCCTCGACCGACTGCTGGCCACCGGCGACGACGGTCGGCTGGCCGGGGTCCGCCGGCAGGTGGCCGACCTGCTGTCCACCGCCGGGGCCATCCGGGCGGCGGCCAACGCGGCCATGGTGGCGGCGGTGAGCGACGCCACCGAGGTGCACCTCCGGGAGCTGGTGGCCGACACCGACCGCGAGGTCCAGAGCCTGACCGCCGGCATCGACCGGTACGCCCCCGGCCGGCCCTGAGTATGGACGAACCGGTAGACGTCGTGGTGCTCGGTCTCGGGCCGGGCGGGGAGGACGCCGCCGGCACCCTGGCCGAGGCCGGGCTGGACGTGGTCGGCATCGACGGCGGCCTGGTCGGTGGCGAGTGCCCCTACTGGGGGTGCGTGCCGTCGAAGATGATGATCCGGGCCGCCGACCTGCTGGCCGAGGGCCGCCGGATCCCCGGGATGGCCGGATCGTCGACGATCACCCCGGATTGGTCGGTGGTGGCCCGCCGCATCCGGGACGACGCCACCGACGATTGGGACGACCGGGTGGCCGTCGAACGGCTCGAGGGCCGCGGAGCCCGGTTCGTTCGCGGGTGGGGCCGCCTGGACGGACCGGGCCGGGTGACCGTCGGCGACCGGACCTTCGTCGCCTCCCGGGCCGTCCTGGTGAACACCGGCACCAAGCCGTGGGTGCCCCCGATCGCCGGCCTCGACGGCACCCCGTACTGGACCAACCGGGAGGCCATCGAGGTGGAGGACCTGCCGGCCAGCCTGGTGGTGCTCGGCGGCGGGGCCATCGGGGTGGAGCTGGCCCAGATGTTCGCCCGGTTCGGTGTCGCCGTGACCGTCGTCGAGGTCGGTCCACGGCTGGTGGCCGCCGAGGAGCCCGAAGCCTGTGACCTGCTGGCCGCCACGTTCGCCGACGAGGGCATCGACGTCCGCGCCGGCGTCACCGTCGACCACATCGACCACACCGCCGGCTCGGGGGACGCCGCCGGCCGGTTCACCCTTCGGATCGCCGAGCACGGCGACGTCGTCGGGGACCGGCTGCTGGTGGCCACCGGCCGCCGCCCCGACCTGGCCGCCCTGGGGGTGGCCACCGTCGGGCTCGACGACACCGCCCGGTCCATCCCGGTGGACGGCCGCCTCCGGGTGGCGCCGGGGTTGTGGGCCATCGGTGACGTCACCGGCCAGGGGGCGTTCACCCACGTGTCGATGTACCAGGCCCGGATCGCCGTCGCCGACATCCTCGGGCGGGAACCGGCCACCGCCGACTACCGGGCCCTGCCCCGGGTCACGTTCACCGACCCCGAGGTCGGCGCCGTCGGCCTCACCGAGGCCCAGGCCCGCCAGCGGGGCCTGACCGTCCGGATCGGGCACACGAACCTGGCCGAGTCGACCCGGGGGTGGATCCACAAGGCGGGGAACGCCGGGTTCATCAAGCTGGTCGAAGACGCCGACCGCCGGGTGTTGGTCGGGGCCACCTCGGCGGGCCCCACCGGCGGTGAGGTCCTCGGGCTGTTGGCTCTGGCGGTCCACGCCGAGGTCCCGACGGCCCGGTTGGCCGACATGATCTACGCCTACCCGACCTTCCACCGCGCCGTCGAGGCGGCGGTGGGGGACCTGGAGAACCCCGCTAACTAACGGTCGTTGCGATAGCGTACCCGGATGATTTTCCGACAACCGGGTGATCCGTGCCGGCTCGGCCACTGAGCCAGGAGCAGCGGGCGAAGATCCGCGACACCGTGCTCAGCCTGGCCGAGCACCACGGGTTCGACGGCTGGCGCATCAGCGACGTCATCGAGCGCACCGGCATCTCCTCACGGACGCTGTACAAGTACTACCCGTCGAAGGAGTACCTGCTGCTGGACGCCATGATCGTGGCGGCCAGTCACATCCTGGACAACCTGGTGGACGAGGCCGTCACGGGGAAGTCCCCCCGGACCAGGGTGCTGCGGACCCTGAACACCCTGACCGAGGTGCTGGTGGGGTCGCCGTCGTCGAGCCGGGCCATGGTCCGGGCGTTGACCTGCGGGCAGGAGGCCATCGCCCCGATGCTGCGGACGTTCAACGACTCGCTCCACCTGGTCGTCGCCCGGGCGTTGGCCGGCGGGGACCCGGACGCCAAGGAGTGGGACGCCGCCCAGGTGGTCCAACAGGTGTGGTTCGCCGCCGCCATCTCGTGGGCCGCCGACATCGTCCCGCCGGCCTACATCGAAGAGTCGGTGGGCCGGGCCCTGGAGCTCATCGACCGGGTCTGACCGTGACGGCAACTGGGTGGGGCTGCGGGAGGGCCAGGCCGGTTCCGAACAGCCCGGTGCGGTAGTGGCCGGCCGGCAGCCCCGGCGGACCTGACCCCGACGCCGAGCAGGCCGGCGTGGTCGTCGGCCGTCCCGCGCCGGGTGACGAGGTGCACCTCAGGTAGGTGGTCTCGATCCGGACCGGGAGCTTCGTCGTTCCCGGTGGGATGGTGAACGACCGGAGGTCGCATGTCGCGGGGAACGCCACCCGCGGCGTGTAGGTCGGGTTGTCCAGCGCCACGGCGTACTTCGGACGACATCCGGTGAAGAGGTCGACGGGGATCCTCCCTCGGTTCACCACCACCAATGTGGCGTGGATCGGCTTCCCGGCGACGACGGCCATCGTGTCCACCACCAGGTGGTCGTGCAGCTGCGGCCAGGCCGGCAAGAGGCCGTGTGGCAGCCGATGGCCGGGATGCGGGGTCGCCGGGAGCGCCTCGGTGGCGGCGCCGGTGGGAGCCGGCGCCAGGAGGGCGACAGCCAGCACGGCCGCCACAGCACCGGTACGTCGTTTGGTCAAGCCGGCAACGCCCACCCCGGTGGCCCCCCCTCGTGCGGTTCCCACCAACCTACGACGCAGCAGCCCACGAAAAAGGTTGCCCCGGTCCCCACCCGCCCCGGGCCGGAGCGAGCCGGCGCGGCCCTGAACGGGCCGTTTACGGAACGTTTACGGCGCCGACCCTCGCAGCAACGACCCGTTGAGGGCGGCGCCAGCAGAGTGGACCCATGGGTGATTTCCTCGTAGTGCTCGGCACCGTCGTGTTCACGGTGGCCATGCTCGGGCTGATCTGGGCGCTGGAGCGGGTGTGAACGCCGGCCGCATCATCGGAGGCCGCCTTCTCGGGGGCGGACAGTGAACGCCGTCCAGGGGATCCTGCTCGGGGTGTCGGTGGTGGTGTTCATCTACCTCGGCATCGCCATGTTCAAGCCGGAGTGGTTCTAGATGGGGTTCTTCTGGACCATCGTCGTCCTGGTGGTGGCCCTCGGCCTGTCGTGGCGGTACCTCGGGTCGTACATGGCCGCCGTCTTCGGCGGTCGGGTGCACTTCTTGGGCTGGGCGGAGCGACCGGTCTACCGGTTACTGGGCACCAACCCGGAAAAGGAGCAGTCCTGGAAGCGGTACGCCGGCTCCCTCGTCATCTTCTCGGCCGTCTCCATCCTGCTGACGTACCTGATCATCCGACTGCAGGGCAGCCTGCCGCTCAACCCGCAGCACTTCGGCGCGCCGGGGAACGCCCTGTCGTGGAACACGGCGGTGTCGTTCGTCACCAACACCAACTGGCAGAACTACGGCGGCGAGACCACCATGTCGTACTTCTCCCAGATGGGGGCGCTGACCGTCCAGCAGTTCGTGACCCCGGCGGTGGGCATGGCCGCGGCCATCGCCCTGGTCCGCGGGTTCTCCCGGAAGGGTTCGCCGACCATCGGCAACTTCTGGGTCGACATCACCCGGGCTCTCCTCTACATCCTGTTCCCCGTGGCCTTCGTGGCCGGGATCGTCTTCGTGGGCGAGGGGGCGGTGCAGACGCTGGCCGGGCCGGCCCACGTCCACAACGCCCTGAACGGGGTCTCCCAGACCATCGCCGTGGGGCCGGTCGGGTTCATGGAGGCCATCAAGCAGCTGGGGACCAACGGTGGCGGGTTCTTCGACATCAACTCCGCCCACCCCTTCGAGAACCCGACCGGGCTCACCAACCTGTTGTCCATCTTCCTCCTCCTGGTCATCCCGTTCTCCCTCACCTACACCTTCGGGAAGATGGTGGGGAAGATCCGTCACGGGGCCGCCCTGTTGGCGGCGATGGTCCTTCTGTTCGGGGTCTGGGTCGGCTTCACCGCCTACGCCGAACACCAGGGCAACCCGGCGGTGACGGCAGCCGGGGTGCACCAGACCGTGGTCCACGTTCCCGGGGTCGGCGACGCCCCGGGTTCCGGTCAGGTGGGTAATACCGTCGGAAAGGAGGTCCGGTTCGGGGACACCAGCAGTGCCCTGTTCGGCATCGCCTCCACCAGCACGTCGACCGGCTCGGCCGACTCGGCTTACGACTCGTTCACCCCGATGGGCGGCTTCGGCCTGCTGACCGGGATGATGCTGGGGGAGGTGACCCCCGGTGGCGACGGGAGCGGTCTCTACACCATCTTGATCTACGCCATCATCGCCGTGTTCATCGGCGGGCTGATGATCGGACGAACGCCCGAGTACCTGGGGAAGAAGATCCAGGCCCGAGAGGTCAAACTGGCCGGCCTGGGCGCCCTGGTCATGCCCATCGCCGTCCTCGTCGCCGCCGGCATCGCCGTGTCCGTCGGGGCGGGCCGAGCCGGGCCACTCAACTCCGGGCCGCACGGCTTCACCGAGATCCTCTACGCCTTGACGTCTCAGGGGAACAACAACGGGTCGGCCTTCGCCGGCCTCACCGGTAACACGCCCTTCTACAACGTCATCGGCGGCATCCTCATGCTGGTCGGCCGGTTCGGGATCATGATCCCCGCCCTGGCGCTGGCCGGTGGCCTGGCGAGCAAGCAACTGGTGCCGGCGTCCCTCGGAACGTTCCGGACCGACAACACCATGTTCGTCGGCCTCACCGTCGGGGTCATCGTCATCATCGGCGGCCTCACCTTCTTCCCGGCCGTCGCCTTGGGGCCGATCGTCGAACAACTGAGCCACGGGAAGTTCTTCTGATGACCACCCTCGAACCCAACGACCCCAACCGGACGGCAGCCGCCCACGATAAGGAATCGACGGAGCCGGCCGGCGGGATGGCCACTGCGGTGGCCACGGCCGCCGACCCCACCGCACCGGCCACCGCGGCCCACGGGGTGGCCCAGGCCCGGAGCCTGTTCGACCGCGAGATCCTCCGCCAGGCCCTCGTCGACGCCTTCAAGAAGCTCGACCCCCGGGTGCAGGTGAAGAACCCGGTGATGTTCGTGGTGCTGGTCGGCACCGTGGTGACGTTCATCGAGTCCATCGTCCACCCCGGCCTCTTCGACTGGTCGATCACGGCCTGGCTGTTCCTGACGGTGTTGTTCGCCAACTTCGCCGAGGGGATGGCCGAGGGCCGGGGCAAGGCGCAGGCGGACACCCTGCGCCGGATGCGGTCCGAGACCGAGGCCCGGCGGCTGAGGGCCGACGGCACCGAGGAGCGGGTGGCCGCCGCCGAATTGGCCAAGGGTGACCTGGTGGTCTGCCAGGCCGGCGACGCCATCCCGTCGGACGGCGAGATCGTGGAAGGGGTGGCGTCGGTCGACGAGTCGGCGATCACCGGCGAGTCGGCTCCGGTCATCCGCGAGTCCGGCGGTGACCGCTCGGCGGTGACCGGCGGCACCAAGGTGCTCTCCGACCGCATCGTGGTCCGGATCACCGCCGAGAAGGGCCACACGTTCCTGGACCGGATGATCAACCTGGTCGAAGGGGCCAACCGGCAGAAGACCCCCAACGAGATCGCCCTCACCATCCTGCTGGCCGTCCTCACCATCGTCTTCCTGCCGGTGGTGGTCGTCCTGCAACCGTTCGCCGACTACTCGGGGACGACGGTGTCGGTGGTCGTCCTGGTGGCCCTCCTGGTCTGCCTCATCCCCACCACCATCGGCGCCCTGCTGTCGGCCATCGGCATCGCCGGCATGGACCGGCTGGTGCAGAAGAACGTGCTGGCCATGAGCGGGCGGGCGGTGGAGGCGGCCGGGGACGTGCAGACGCTGCTACTCGACAAGACCGGCACCATCACCCTCGGCAACCGGATGGCGTCGGCTTTCTACCCGGCGACCGGCCACACCGAGGAGGAGGTGGCCGACGCCGCCCAGCTGGCGTCGTTGGCCGACGAGACCCCCGAGGGGCGGTCCATCGTGGTGCTGGCCAAGGACCGGTTCGGCATCCGCCAGCGAGAGCTGACCGGTGAGCACACCTTCGTACCGTTCACCGCCGTCACCCGGATGTCCGGGTTGGACGTCGACGGCCGGAAGATCCGCAAGGGGGCGTCCGAGGCCATCAAGCACTGGGTGGTCGACCAGGGCGGCGCCATCCCGGCCGGCCTCGACGACATCGTCGACCGCATCTCCCGGGCCGGGTCGACCCCGCTCACCGTCGCCGACGGCCCGGAGGTCGTCGGGGTGATCGAGCTGAAGGACGTGGTCAAAGAGGGCATCGCCGAGCGGTTCGCCGAGATGCGGGCCATGGGGATCCGGACGGTGATGATCACCGGGGACAACCCGTTGACGGCCGCGGCCATCGCCCAGGAGGCCGGGGTCGACGACTACCTGGCCGAGGCCACCCCCGAGACGAAGATGCAGCTGATCAAGTCGGAGCAGGAGGGCGGCAAGCTCGTCGCCATGACCGGTGACGGCACCAACGACGCCCCGGCCCTGGCCCAGGCCGACGTCGGGGTGGCCATGAACACCGGGACCACCGCGGCCAAGGAGGCCGGGAACATGGTGGACCTCGACTCCAACCCCACCAAGCTGATCGACGTCGTCGAGATCGGCAAGCAGTTGCTGATCACCCGGGGATCGTTGACGACGTTCTCCATCGCCAACGACGTGGCCAAGTACTTCGCCATCATCCCGGCGTTGTTCGTGGCCACCTACCCGCAGCTGAACACCCTCAACATCATGAAGCTGCACAGCCCGCAGAGCGCCATCCTGTCCGCCGTCATCTTCAACGCCCTGGTCATCATCGCCCTGATCCCCTTGGCTCTCCGCGGGGTGAAGTTCCGGGCGCTGAGCGCCTCGGCGATCCTCCGCCGGAACGTCTGGATCTACGGCGTCGGCGGCATCGTGGTGCCGTTCGCCGGCATCAAGCTCATCGACCTCGTCCTGACGGCCATCCACTGGTATTGAGAGGCTCTCCATGCTCGCCCAACTCCGCCGATCCGTGATCATGTGCCTGATCTGCCTGGTCATGTTCGGCTTCGTCTACGCCTTCGTCGGCACCGGCGTGGCGCAAGTCCTCTTCCACCACCAGGCCGACGGGTCGATCACCGCCAACGGCTCCACCCTGATCGGGCAGAACTGGTCGAAGGTGAAGTGCCCGGGGCACCCGTTGAGCAGTTGCGTGTTCCACGGTCGGCCCACAGGCACCGGTCCCTATGCTGCCGATCCCAAGACAACAGTGTCCGGTGGCGACAACCCGCTGGTGGCCACAGGGGTCGCCGGGGAGTCGGCGGCCACCAACCTCGGCCCCCGGTCGAAGACGCTGCTCAACAACACCAAGGAACTGGTCGCCTACTGGCATCGCCTCGGAGTGGCCAACCCCACCCCGGACCTCGTCACCACCTCGGGCAGCGGGCTGGACCCCGACATCTCCCCGGCCGACGCCTACGTGCAGATCCCCATGGTGGCCAGGGCCACCGGGATCGCCCCGGCCCGACTGCGGACCCTCATCGCCAGCCAGACCCAAGGTCCCCAACTCGGTTTCCTCGGCGCCAGCACCGTCAACGTCCTCCAGCTCAACGAGGCGTTGGCCAAGTTGAAATGACCGGCCGGGTCCCGTGACGCCGTGGCCGCCATGAGTCCTTGGTCGACAGCCGGCACCGACCACTGGGGTGGCCGCCCGGTGGCCCTGACGGCGGCGGAGGCGTGCCCTCGCCGGCGGGCTCAGCTGACCGGGACGGTCCGGATCGTGGCGGTCCGTCGCTGGTCGGTTGCCGGCGGGCCCAGTCCCGCCGTCCCCGGCCGTCCAGGTGTGGCGGTGGCCACCGAGGCCGAGCTGGACGACGGCACCGGAACGGTGCTGCTCCGGTGGTCGGGCCGTGACGAGGTGCCGGGCGTGGTGGCCGGTGCCGGCCTGATGGTCGAGGGCACGGTGCTCGGCGACCACGGCCGTCCGGTCCTGCTGAACCCGCTGTACCGGTTCACCTGACGGCGCGGGAGCGGCTCCGACCCCGACCGTTCTGGGCATGGAGCTTCTGAAGAGTCGTACCGACTACAATGTCGTCATGCCGCATCCCGTCTCCCTTCGGTTCAGCCGGCCGGGACTCAAGGACCAACTGGCCGACGAGGCGCGGGCCCGCGGCCTGTCGGTGTCGGCGTTGGCCGAGGAGCTCATCGACGAGGGCTTGCGGATGCAACGGCATCCCGGCATCGTGTTCCGTCCCGGCCCCGCCGGCCGCCGGCCGGCCCTGCTCGACGGCCCCGAGGTCTGGGAGGTGATCGGCGGGCTGGTCGGTGGCGACGTGCCTCCGGAGGAGCGGGTGCAGCGGTCGATGGACCTGTTCGACCTCCGGCGGGAGGACGTCGAGGCGGCCCTCGATTACTACGCCGAGTTCACCGACGAGGTCGACGGGTGGCTGGCCGAGCTCGACCGGCTGTCGGACGAGTACGAACGGATGGCCGAACAGGGTCGGGACATCCTGGCTCGGTGAGGCTGTTGCTGGACGTCCACCATTCACCGCGGGCGGCCGACCAGCTGCGGCGGCGCGGCGTCGACACGGTGGCCGCCTCCGACGACCGGGGGCTCGCCCGGCTGGCCGACCGGGGCCTGCTGGAGTGGGCGACGACCGTCGGGCGGGCGGTGGTCACCGAGGACGTGGCGGACTTCACCGACCTTTCCCGGGAGTGGGTGCGGGCCCGGCGGGACCACGCCGGGATCGTGTTCACGGCCCGCCGTCGTTTCTACCGGGGCAGCCGGGCGTACCCGCAGAACCTGGTCGACGCCCTGGTGGGGTTGGCCGGCCACCATGACCTGCCGGACGACGCCCGCAACTGGGTGCGCTGGCTGGGTCAGGGGCTCTCCTCCAGCAGCTGGTAGCCGATCCCCGGCTGCGTCCGCAGCAGGTCGCCGGCGTCGCCGAGCTTGCGGCGGAGCCGGTGGGCGTAGACCCGGAGGTAGTGGGACTCGTTGCCGTACGCCGACCCCCAGACGTCCCGGAGGATCATCTGGTGGGTGCACACCTTCCCGGCGTGCCGGGCCAGGTAGGCCAGAAGGTCGAACTCCTTGCCGGTGAGGTCGAGTGGTGACCCGTCGAGCCGGGCCATGTGGTGGACCAGGTCCACCTGCACCCGTCCGACGGCCAGTTCCGTCGGCTCGCCAGGGGCCGACCGGGCCGACCGGCGCAGGGCCACCCGCAGCCGGGCTTCCAGCTCGGCCATGCCGAACGGCTTGGTGACGTAGTCGTCCGCCCCGGCGTCGAGGGCCTCCACCTTCCGGTCCTCCGACCCGGCCGCCGACAGCACGATGATCGGGACCTCCGACCACTGCCGCACCCGCCGGCACACCTCCACTCCGTCCATGTCCGGCAGGCCCAGGTCCAGCACCACCACGTCGGGGGACGTCAACGACACCTGGGTCACCCCCTCCTGGCCGGACCGGGCGAGGACCACCTCGTACCCCCGGGCCGACAGCCCGATGCGGAGGGCCCGCAGCAGCGACTGGTCGTCGTCGACCAACAGGATCCGGGCCACCGTCAGATCCCGCCGGCCCGGCCGGCCAGCGGCACACTGGGTTCGGCGGGTCTGGGTTCGGCGAGTCCGTCTTCGGCCGGCAGGGCGGCGACGGGCATGGTGAACACGAACCTGGCCCCACCGCCGGGGGCGTCGTCCACCCGGACGGCCTCGCCGTGGGCCTCCACGAACGCCTTGGCGATGGCCAGCCCGAGGCCGGCCCGGCCGCCGCCGCTCACCCGGTTGAACATCTGGAACACCCGCTCCCGGTCGGCGGCCGGGACCCCCGGACCATGGTCCACTACGGCCAGGTCGACCCGGTCACCGTCGCCATCGCCGTCGACCACCGTGGCGGTGATCTCCACCGGTTGGCCCTCCGGGGAGTACCGGGCGGCGTTCTCCACCAGGTTGGCCAGGACCCGCTCCATCAGCAGCTGGTCGACGTCCACCGGCGGCAGGTCGGCTGGCAGGTCCACGCGGACCGCCGGGCCGTTCGGGACGGCGCTGGTCCGCAGGGCGCCGTCGACCACGTCGGCCACCGGGGTGATGTCCCGCCGGAGCTCCAGGGTGCCGGACTGGATGCGGGTCATGTCGAGCAGGTTGTCGACCAGCCGGTCGAGGGTGTCGGACTGCTCCTCGATCAGGTCGAGCAACTCGCGGCGGTCGGCGGGGGTGAGGTCGGCGCCGGAGCGCTGGAGGGTGGTCACCGCCGTCTTGACGGAGGCCAACGGCGTCCGCAGGTCGTGGGAGACGGCGCCCATCATGGCGTCCCGTAGCCGGTCCACCTCCTCGAGCAGCTCGGCCCGCACGGCCTGCTCCCGGAGCTGGCTGCGCTCCAGGGCCAGGGCGGCGTGGTTGGCGTAGGTCTGCAGCAGCTCCCACTCGTCCGGCCGCAGCGGTCCGCTGGCCATCGCCAGCATCCCCACCGGTCGACCTCTGGCCGTCAAGGCCACCCGGACCACCGACTCGTGGCCGCCGGTGCCCTCGGGGCGGACGCTGGCGGTGCGGCCCGGCACCGGGGCCAGCGCGGCCAGCTCGTCGTCGGTCAACGGCTGGCCGGCGGTGGCGGCCACCGCCAGTGCCTCGCCGCCACCCGGGGCGCCGGTGGGCAGCAGGGCGGTCACCCACCGCGGCCCGAACGCCTCCTGCACGGTGCCGACCACCTGGGCCAGGAGCTCGCCGGCCGGCTTCTCGCCGATGAGGAGGTCGCTCAGGACGTACAGCCGGCGGGTGGCGTCGGCCTGTCGCCGGGCGTCGGCCCGGGCCCGCTGGAGGAACACCACCACCCTCGCCACCACCAGCATGACCACCACGTAGACGGCCAGGGCCACCCAGTTCTGGGCCCGGCCCACCGACAGGGTGTCGTACGGGGGGATGAACAGCAGGTCGTAGGCCAGGAAGCCGGTACCCACCGCCACGAGGCCGGCCGGCAGCCCCCCGACGGCCACCCCGGCCACCACCGGCACCACCAGGACGAGGGCGGAGGTGGCCACCGACAGGTCGTGGCGGGCCGGCACCATCACCGCGCTGACCGCGGCAATGCCGACCACGGCCACCACCATCCCGGCCAGGGTTCGCTTCACCGGGCAATTCTACGAGGACCCGGGTTCTCTCACCGGCGACGCGGGTGGCCACGACGTTGGCAGAATGGGTGGATGTCCGACGCACCGGCCGCGGTAGACCAGGAATCGGTCCAGGCCGTCCGGCCCACCGGCAAGTTCCGGATCTACCTCGGGTCGGCCGCCGGCGTCGGCAAGACCTGCGCCATGCTCGACGAAGGTTGGCGGCGGCACCACCGGGGGGCCGACGTGGTGGTGGGGTTCGTGGAGACCCACGGCCGCCCCCACACCGCCGAGCTCATCCGGGACCTGCCGGTGGTGCCCCGGAAGGTCGTCGACTACCGCGGCACGACCTTCGAGGAGATGGACGTCGACGCCGTCCTCGCCCGGCGGCCGGAGGTGGTGCTGGTCGACGAGCTGGCCCACACCAACGTCCCCGGGTCAGGCGGGCACGCGAAACGGTGGGAGGACGTCCTCACCCTCCTCGACGCCGGCATCGCCGTCATCAGCACCGTCAACATCCAGCATTTGGAGAGCCTGGCCGACGCCGTCGAGGCGATCACCGGGGTGCAGATCCGGGAGCGGGTCCCCGACTGGGTGGTCCGCCGGGCCGACCAGCTCGAGCTCATCGACTCGTCCGCCGACCAGCTCCGCCGGCGGATGCTGCACGGCAACATCTACCCGGCCGACAAGGTCCCCCAGGCCCTCACCGGGTTCTTCAAGACCGAGAACCTGGTGGCCCTGCGCGAGCTCGCCCTCCGGTTCGTGGCCGACGAGACCGAGGAGGAGCTCCTCCGGTACCTCCAGGACCAGCACCCCGGCGCGGTGTGGGAGACCACCGAGCGGATCATGGTGGCGGTCACCGGGGCCCCCGGCAACGAGGCCGTGGTCCGGCGGGCGGCCCGGATGGCCCGGCGCTCCAAGGGCGACCTCCTGGCCGTCCACGTGGCCAGCGTCGACGGGTCGGGCGACGGGGCGTCGCTCTCGGTGGTGAAGCGGTTGGTGGCCGACGTCGGCGGGCAGTGGCACGACGTGTCGGGCGACGACCCCGCCCAGACGGTGGTGTCGTTCGCCGTCGACCACCAGATCACCCAGATCGTGGTGGGGGCCACCCGCCGCAGCCGGTGGGAGGAGTGGCACCGGGGGTCGGTGGTCCGCAAGGTCCTGCGGTTCGCCGCCGACGCCGGCATCGACGTGCACGTCATCGCCCGCCGCGACGTCGACGACGGGGACGGACCGCAGCGGGACGTCGGGCAGCCGGGAGCAGGGGAGGACTGATGGCGAGCGCCACCGACCATCTCGCAGCCGATCCGATCGGGGAGGACCCCGAAACCGGTCCCGACGCCGCCCGGGTGGACCGCCTCGTTGAACAGCTGCTGGCCGACTTCCCACCGGGGACCGTCGACGACCGGGCGTTCCTCGGCGCCCAATTCGACCGGGGCCTCGCCTGGGTCCACCTCCCGGAGGGCTGTGGCGGCCTCGGGGTGGGCCCGCAGCTGCAGCAGCGGGTGGTGGCCCGGCTGCAGCGGGCCGGTGCCCCGTTCCCGAACCCCGTCAACCTGATCGGCCTCGGCATGGTGGCCCCCACCGTCGCCGCCCACGGCACCGACTGGCAGAAGCAGCGGTACCTCCGGCCGCTGTTCACCTGTGAGGAGATCTGGTGCCAGCTCTTCAGCGAGCCCGGCGCCGGGTCCGACGTGGCCAGCCTGGCCACCCGGGCCGTCGCCGACGGCGACGAGTGGGTGGTGAACGGCCAGAAGGTGTGGACCACCGTCGCCCATCTGGCCAGCTTCGGCCTGCTGCTGGCCCGGACCGACCCGGACCTGCCGAAGCACCAGGGCATCACCGCCTTCCTCGTCGACCTGCACGGCACCGGCGTCGACGTCCGGCCGCTGTACCAGATCACCGGCGAGGCCGAGTTCAACGAGGTGTTCTTCACCGACGCCCGCATCCCCGACGCCGACCGCCTCGGCGGGGTGGGGGAGGGGTGGCGGGTGGCGGTCACCACCCTCATGAACGAGCGGGTGGCCATCGGCGGCGGCGTGGCCCGCCGGGGCCGGGGCCCCATCGGCGACGCCGTCCGGCTCTGGCAGGAGCGGTGGCAGGGTGACCCCTCGCCGCACGCCGCCGCCCTGCGCGACCGGTTGGTGGCGGCCTGGATCCGGAACGAGGTGGCCCGGCTGACCAACCTCCGGGCGGCCGAAGCCCGCCGGGCCGGCACCCCGGGGCCGGAGGGGTCGGTGGCCAAGCTGGCCTACGCCGAGGAGAACCAGCGGACCTACGAGCTCTGTGTCGACCTCATGGGGGCCGACGGCATGCTGTACGGGTCCGACTACCCGAAGGTCCGCCCCAAACAGGTGGCCATCGGCACGCCGGACATCCTGAAGGGGTTCCTCCGGGTACGGGCGAACTCCATCGAAGGGGGCACCTCCGAGGTCATGCGGAACATCCTGGGCGAGCGGGTCCTCGGCCTCCCGGGGGAGCCCCGGCCCGACAAGGGCGTGGCCTGGAAGGACGTCCCCCGGAGTTGACCGGCCGGTCCCCTTGACCGGCCCCTCGACCACCGACGGCCGGGTCGGCCGGGCCCTCCGGGTGGCGTGGCGCGACGCCCGCCGGGCCGCCGCCGACCAGGCCGACGACCGCCTGGGCCTCGCCGCCGCCGGCGCGGCCTTCTGGTTGTTGATCGCCATCTTCCCGGCCACCCTGGCGGCGGTCAGCGTCTTCGGCTTGGTGGTCACCCCGCAGGAGGTGGCCAGCCGGCTGGCCGCGGTGGCCGACGCCGGCCCCGACTCCTTCGGGTCGGTCGTCACCCACCAGCTCCACCACGCCGCCGCCACCAGCCCGGCGGGGCTGTCGGTGGGGCTGGTCGTCTCCGTCGTCCTCGCCCTGTGGAGCACGTCCGCCGGTGTCTACAACCTGGTCCGGGCGATCCGGGTGGCCTACCGGCTCCCGGCGGTCCCGTACGTCATCGCCCGGCTCCACGCGGCCGTCGGCGCCGTCGGGGTCGTCCTCGGCCTCGGGGCGGTCGCCGCCGTGTCGGCGTTGATCACCGACCTGTTGGACCGCACCCGAAAGGGCATCGAGGTCCTCATCGGGGTCCCCATCCTCCTGGTGCTCCTCACCCTGCTGGCGGCCGGCGCCTACCGGTTCGCCGCCCGCGGTCCGGTCGGCGCCCGCCGGCTGTTCCCCGGCGCCGCCCTCACCGCCGTGGCCACCGTGGCCTTGGTGGTCGGGTTCGACGTCTACCTGCACTTCTCCACCCGGTTCACCGCCGTCTACGGGGCCCTGGCCGGGGTGGTGCTGGCGATGCTGTTCGCCTACCTGTCCATCTATGCCATGCTCCTCGGCGCGCTGATCAACGGGCAATGGGGGGAAGCCGATGAGCACCGGACAGCCAGCGGGTGAGCCCATCGCCCCCGTCGACGCCGCCGAGGTGTCGTCGTGGGACGTCACGGCCGACGTGATCGTCGTCGGGTTCGGCGCCGCCGGGTCCACCGCCGCCCACGCCGCCGCCGAGGCCGGGGCCGACGTCGTCGTGCTCGAGCGCGCCGGCGGGGCCGGTGGGGCGGCGGCGCTGGCCGAGGGGATCGTCTACCTCGGCGGCGGCACCCCCATCCAGACGGCCTGTGGCTTCTGTGACTCGGTCGACGACATGTTCCGGTTCATGATGGCCGCCTGCGGCCCCGAACCGGACGAGGCGAAGATCGCCGCCTACTGCGACCACAGCCTCGAGCACTTCGACTGGCTGGTCGCCCGTGGGGTGCCGTTCGACCCCACGTTCTGTGCCGAGACGTCCATGGCCCCGGTGGGGGAGGAGGGCCTGGTGTACTCCGGCGGCGAAGACGCCTGGCCGTTCAACGAGATCGCCCGGCCGGCACCCCGCGGCCACCTGGCCAAGACCAAGCGGGCCACCGGGTGGCTGCTCATGCAGCACCTCGCCGCCGCCGCCCAGGCGGCCGGAGCGGCGGCGCATTTCGACACCCGCGTCGACCGCCTCGTCGTCGACGACGGCCGGGTGGTCGGGGTCCAGGCCCGCCGGTTCGCCGACACCGTCCACCTCCGCGCCCGCCGCGGCGTGGTCCTCACCGCCGGCGGGTTCGTGTTCAACGACGACATGCTCCGCCAGCACTGCCCGCCGCTGGTCCGCGGCAGCTTCAAGGTCGGCACCGAGGGCGACGACGGCCGGGCCATCCGCATGGCCCAGGCCCTCGGGGCGGCGGTCCGCAACATGCACAGCGGTGAGGTCTCGCTGCCGATCACCCCGCCCCGTCGCCTCATCCAGGGCATCCTGATCAACGGCCGCGGGCAGCGGTTCATCAACGAGGACACCTATATGGGCCGGGTCGGTCGGGCCGCCCTCTACGAGCAGGACGCCGAGGTGTACCTGGTCGTCGACGAGGCCACCTACGAGCCCAACTGGATGGGGTTGGCCGCCACGTGGGTCTGCGGCACCGTCGCCGAGCTGGAGGCCGAGATCGGCCTGCCGGCGGGGTCCCTGGAGGCCACCGTCGACCTCTACAACCGCCACGCCGAACGGGGTGAGGACCCCGTGTTCCACAAGGCCCCCGACTGGGTCCGCCCGCTCCAGCCGCCGCTCGGGGCGTTCGACCTCCGCGTCGGCCCCGCCCCGTACGCCCCGTTCACCCTCGGCGGCCTCCACACCGCCGTCGACGGCTCCGTCCTCGACGTGGCCGGTCACCCCATCCCGGGGCTGTTCGCCGCCGGCCGCACCACCGCCGGGGTGTGTGCCCAGGGCTACGCCAGCGGCCTCTCCATCGGCGACAGCACCATCTTCGGCCGCCTGGCCGGCCGCACCGCCGCCACTACCGCGCCGTAGGCGGCGCCGGAGGTGCCACGCTGGTGCGTGGCCACCTCCGATCAGGGCGCCCCGGGACAGCCGGCGGCCGACGACGCGGTGCTCGTCGACACGCCGCCGGACGGCGGCTCAGCTTCGGACGGCGGCTCAGCTTCGGACGGCGATCCGGCGGCGGGTCGGGCCCGATGGCTGGGGGTGGTCAGTGCCGCCGTCACCCTGCTGGCGATCGTGTTCCTGGCCGGCGCGGTCGCCGACATCCCCTCGGCGTTCGCCCCGGTCCACGGCGAGGACTGGTTGTGGCTGGTGCCCGCCGTCTTGTGTGCCACCGTCGTCTTCGGCGCCAACGCCGTCACCCTGTCGGGGGCCGTCGACGTCCGCTTGCCGGTGGGGCGCACCCTCCTGCTGGAGGTCGGTCGTTCGTTCACCACCATGGCCACCCCGGGAGGGGTCGGCAGCGTCGCCCTCACCGTGCGGTTCCTACAGCGACTGGGGGTCGACGTGGCCCCGGCGTCGGCCTCGGTCGCCCTGACCTCCATCGGCGGCCTGATGGTCGACCTGGTGGCCCTGGTGCTCGGGAGCGCCGTGTCGGCGTCGGCCCTCCACGGCCACGAGCTGGCCGGCGGGGTCACCGCCCACGGTTGGCTGTTCCTGGCGGGGGTCGTCGTCGTGGCGGCCCTGGTGGCCGCGGTGTGGCACTTCCCGCGGTTGCACCATCGCGTCGTCCCGCAGCTCCGCCAGGCCGTGGGGATGGTGCGGGCGGTCGCCCACCATCCGGCCAAGGCCGCCCGCCTGTTCGTCGGCCAGGCCCTCCTGCTCGTCGCCGAGGCCGCCTGCCTCTACAGCACCCTGGCCCTCGTCCACCAGCACGCCCCGCCGGGCCTACTGCTGGCGCTGGTCGTCCTGGCCACCATGGCCCAACGCGCCGTCCCGGTCCCCGGTGCCCTGGGGGCGCCGGAGGCCATCTTGGTGACCACCCTCACCGGCGTCGGCCTGTCGGGATCGGCGGTGGTGGCCGCCGCCCTGACCTACCGGCTGCTCACCTACTGGCTACCGGCCATCCCCGGGTTCGTCGCCATCCGGTGGCTCCGCCACCGCGGCGCCCTCTAGCCCGGACCGCCCAGGTCCGGCCCGTCAGCACGCCGGACCGGAGTGGCGCCCTGAGGAGGGGAACTCCCTGAGGAGGCGCACGCTCCGGCCCGACGGCTATCGCCTCGTCACCAGGCGAACGCCGGCGGGTAGCCAGGAGACGGACCGTATGGCCCGTCTCACGGTTCCCCACCGAGTGATCTCGTCGACCAACCGCCCCCGTCGTCCTGGGTGATCTCGACGCCGGCCCGGCAGCTGCCGTCGCCGAACACGGCCGCACCAAGGCGGGGTCGGCGGTCGCCGCCCACCGCGCTCCCGTCGCCGCGGCCGGCGAAGAGGACCACCTTGTTGTCGGCGCCGGTGTCCGTGGGCAGCTGGAGCTCGACCGTCGCGTACCCACCGACCGCTTGCAGGGTGACGACGGCTCCTGTCGGTTGGCCGACCGACAGGCGCTGGGCCCGCACGACCCCGTCAGGACCGACCACGTTGGCCATGGCCTCGACGACTGCTTCCAGCGCGGCCAGGCGCTCCGCCGCGGTCCGGCCGCCGCTTTCCTGTCCGTCGACGGCTCCCTCGCCGTCGTCGGCTCCACTGACCATGGGCACCTCTTCCCGGATATGCCCATCCCCTCGGCCAGTGTAGCGATGCTTACGACATCGTCTGTTACGACATCGTCTATGGCGCGGACCCGCGATCGCCCGGTCGTACCCTGTGGGTGCTATGGGGGAAATGTCGACTGCCGCCTGTGAGTTCGGCCGTCGCGTCCGCGACCGCCGGCTCAAGCTCGGCCTGTCCCAGGTCGAGCTGGCCGCCGCCTGCGGGATCCACGACACCTACGTGTCGTCCATCGAGAGCGGCCATCGCAACGTCGGGTTGGACATCATCGTCCGGCTGGCCCGAGCGCTCGACACCGACCCGGGCACCCTGCTGCGGGGCATCGGGCGTCTGACCAACGACCCCCGGTAGGTGGGGCGCCGGTAGGTCGGCCCCAGTAGGTCGGCCCAGGTGGCGTCGCCCAGGTATGGTCGGCACCCGTGGGGTCGGGCCCGGAGGCCGCCGCCGGCCCGTCCGGGCCGCAGGAGCCGGTGGACGTCGTCGTGGTCGGTGCCGGGTTCTCCGGTGTGGGCATGGCCGTCCGGCTGCGCCGTATGGGCCTCTCCGACTTCGTGGTCCTCGACCGGGGTGGCGACGTCGGGGGGACGTGGCGGGACAACACCTATCCCGG
>Ga0134126_10002529_pt1 | contig 23039 bp, 20 predicted proteins | sample KB31752_FD_96881 | JGI IMG/M metagenome (GOLD analysis project Ga0134126, IMG submission 96881) | Terrestrial soil microbial communities with excess Nitrogen fertilizer from Kellogg Biological Station, Michigan, USA - KB3-175-2 | ecosystem: Environmental > Terrestrial > Soil > Unclassified ... | reverse complement strand
CTTCCGCTCTAAGAATTTGTGTCTCTCCATCGCCCTTTGGCGCTCTACCCAAAATCCGGTCCATTAGAACATAAGATGCCTTCGGCAAGTTGAAGTTGGCCATCAATAGCGCGCTTTCTGGAAAGACCTGTTCAAGCGCAATGCCATCCGCCAGGCGTGGCACCGCCATGGCAATGATCAGCAGAGCCGGCAAGATCAAGAGCATAAGCCGGAACGATCGAGTGACCGACTGCTTCCCAAGATGCGTCACCCGCAATTTACCCGCCCCTCCGCATCATCATGGATTTTCGCTTTCGACAATTCGCGTCGGAAAGGCCTGGGCGACGCCCAACCCCAGAATGGCAGCAAAGGTGAGTGCCACGGCAGGGATCTGCAAACTAAAGTCAAAAATGGCGTGTATTCCCACCAGAACGACCGCTCCGAGCGCCAGCAGCGGAAAGACTCGATTCCTCCGGCGCGTGAATATCCCGCGCAGGCACAACCCAGCCAGCCACAATAAGGCGGCCCACCAGCACAGCGCCGCGGGAAGGCCCCATCCCGCGGCGAGTTCGAGATAGTCATTATGCGCCTTGTCAATCACGAACGGCACCGCCACGCGAGCATAATAGGGATAGGCTGCTTGATAGGCGCCCAGCCCCAGGCCGGTGAACGGCGCATCACGAACCATCCGCCAGGCTGCATCCCCAAGCAGAAAGCGAAAATTGGCATTCCCGGTCGGCAAATCGTCCAAATGCGATAGAAGGCGCGCACCGTTGATGGCGAAAAGAGACCCAACCGCGCTCGCGAATACGGCAAGATACGCCGTGATTTGAACCGGGCGCTGAACGCGCGACGCAAGCAAAATGCCAAAGATCGCCATGGTCATCAGGGCCATCAAAGTGGCCAGATTTCCACCCCTTGAGCCGGTGGCAATCAGAGCGGAAAGATTGAGAAGAGTGGCCACCAGCCATAATACACCCCGTCCGAAAATGTATTGGATAGCCAGAAATGAACCCTTGAGGTCGGTCTGGAAATTGGCTTGCGCCCAAGCGCCGTTCACCAATCGAACGCCGGCGCACAATGCGATGAGACCGACATAGGTCGCATAACTATTGTGGTTGACGAAAGGCCCGGCCAAGTCACGCGCCACGCGAGTGGCAGGCATGCCGTAAAATAACTCGAATTGCGATCGGCCCAGAAATACCAGCACAAACCCATAAAGCGCATAGAGCGTACCGATTACAATGAGCCAGTCCAAAAGCCGCGCGGCATCGTCACCGCGTTCGGAAAAAACCCGCGCCAGCCACGCTGCCATGGCGTAGCTCGCAAGCTTCATCAACTCCGTGGCGGTGTGCCAAGGCGCTATGGAAATTGCCCCGCTCTTCCTTCCGTTCATGAAACTCGTCATCGCCCACACTGGATGAGCCCACTGCTCCGGCATGAATGCCGCCGTCTGCACAAAGCCCCATAGCAGCGCGGTAGCGGCGAGAACGATGGGCGGAATTAGGCCTTTGGCAAATGTTTCCGTCGCTTGTGATTTTGGCCAAATCGACAGCGACCATAAGATCCACGATAGGGCGACAAGAAGCGAGAGCAACGACCAAGACCAGCCCCGATTGCTGCCCAGCGGAAAAGGCGCGAGCGCCAACGAAACGACGAAGAGACCAAACGCGACTGACCGCAGTCCTTTGAACAGCGCCCCCTCCCTTCCGGGTTTCTCCGGAGCTATCTCAAACGTCTTCTCGGTTGCAGAGAGTTCGGGCAAGTCCGCTTATTCGTTGTAATATTTATTGTAAGCGGAATATTTCTGGCCGTAGGTGTAATAACGATATCGCTTGATGTCCGCTCTCGCGATGACGGCGCCCGCGACGTTCGCGGAGATATCCGTGAGCTGCCTGGCCGCATCGACGATCGCCTGACGGCGCGTTTTCTCCCACCGTACCACGAAGGCTATCGTGTCGATGAGGTCAGCGAGATTCTTGGTGTCATTGACCGGAAGCAATGGCGCGGAATCGATGATCACGAAATCAAATTCCGCCCGCACCCGATTTATCAGGCGCTCCATGGCGGTCGACCCCAGCACGTCGGCAGGATTGCTGGGCACCCTCAAAGACAACAGGCATTGAACAGCCGAACGAGGGTCCTGCACCAGGGCATCGTCCAGCGATACTTCTCCGGAAAGAACGTTGAGCAGACCATTGGTCTGGATTTTCGCATTGATTGCCTTGGCGATGCTGGGACGCCTGAGATCGCAGTCGATGAGCAAAACGCGCTTGTTGCCTCGGGCGGAGATGCGCGCAAGCGTGAGCGCCACGGTGGTTTTTCCCTCATCGGGCACCGAGGACGTCACCAGGATTACTTTCGGTCTTTTGTCCACATTCGAGTGCAGAATGCCCATCTGCAGCCCGCGAACGCCCTCTGCGAATGCCGATAGCGGCTTATCGACGACATAATCCGCCGCCGCCGACGAGTTCCGCCTGCGTTTGGACAATTCAGGCAGAGTGCTGAGGACCGAAAGATTGATCAAATGCTCAAGCTGGGGAACGGTTTGGATGCCTCCATCGAGGCGCTCGGCCCCCATGGCCAAGAGAAAGCCCAGGATTAAGCCGCCCGCGACCGCAATTTCGAGATCCCGCGTCTTGTTTGGCGTCGCGGGGACCGAAGGAATGGTGGCCCTGGAAATGACACGAGAGTCGGGCGTCTGAATCGTTTCCTGGCTTTGAGTCTCTTTGAATTTCGAAAGAAAATCATTGTAAAGCTGATGCGCGGACGCGGAGCGCGCCTGAAGCTCGGTGAGCTGCACGCCATCCTTGCGTTGCTGACCTTCCTGCTGTTCGACGGCAGCCAGGCTCGATTGCAAAGACTGAACATGAGCACTGGCGACCGTGACATCGTTGGCGACGGTCGCGATCACGCGATTGACTTCGTCGTTGAGCTTGACGTCGATATCCTTCAACTGCGACTCGAGGTCGAGCATCTTTGGGTGTTTGGGACCAAAAGTTGTCAAGAATTGCGCTTTTTGCCGCAACAGCTCAGCTTGCTGCGACCGCAATTGCGAGATCATGCCCGACTGGAATATCTGCGCGATATCCTGCGCCTTTCCACTGGCCTGAAGCTGTTTGGCCTGCGCGTATTTGGCTTGCGCTTCCGCCAAATCGGAACGCGCGGTCACCAACTGACCGTTTAATTGCGCCAATTGCTGGTCGAGAACTGAACCGCCAGTCGAACTTTCGGTGATATTATGTTCCGCCTTGTATTGCTGTACCTGGACATCCACGGTCTGCATCTGGGTGGATAGTTCTTGCAGGCGGTCGGCCAGCCATTGCGAAGTCTTCTGCGTCGCCTGAAATTTCGCGGCGAGTTGGTCTTCCACATAAGCATCGGCGATGGCGTTGGCGCGTTCGGCGGCTTCATGCGGGTCGCTTGAGCGGTAGCTGATCTCGAGTGTCGAAGAGCGGCCGAGCGAGGTGACGGTTTCGCCTCCCAACAACTGGCTAATAAGCGACTCGCGGCGATCGGCCTTGAGTTCCGCAAGGGTTTTCGAAACGACGGGCTCGTCACGCCAATTGCGCGGGTCGATGGCGGCGCGCAAGTGGGACAAGGGGCTGGGTGGACTGGGCGGCAAAGGCGGCCGCTTCTCCAAGCCAAGCTTGTCGATCACCCGCAGCATCAAGTTGCGCGATCGCAGAATCTCGAGCTGATTTTCGATGGTGGTGGGATCATCCGTTGTCAGACCCGAAAGCACGGAGTTGACGTCCACGATCTTGTTTTGGCGCTGGTCCAAGATCACCAGAGAATGCGCGTCGTATTGCGGTGTCGTGTTGTAGACCACAACGAAGGTGATGGCGACAACTGCCAGAACCGCGCCGATGATCAAGTGCTTGCGCACCATGACCATCCTCAACAACCCGTTGAGGTCCAACCCGTCAGAAGCGGGCGCGCTCTGCACTCCAACCTCCAACAGGGGAGTTGATATGCGCGAAAGATTCTTTTGGACCGTCACGTTCTTAGCCACTTCTTTTCCCGGGCCTCGCTGATACGCCACACCGAGGACTGATACCTGCACTTACTCCTGGAACTTCAGTCCTATCATCGCAACATTATCGTTAAAATTCTGACCCAAAACGTTGGACGTTCGGAACTGGAACGTGTCAGAGACCTCAGCCATCATCCAATTGTTAAGTATATAACCCAGCAATAGCCGGGTCGTCACAAAATGATCGTCGCGGTTCGCGCCGTCCTGGCTGGCATCCAGGTAGGTCACGGCACCATTTATCATGATATCCGACCGGAAGCGGTACTCGGTGCTCACCTGGACCGAACGATCGTCCTCCGCTGACGCTCCCCTCAGCACCGTGCCGTTCAAGGCGCGCGAGGCCGTCAGATGGAAAACCCAAAGCGGGGTCGGATACCAGTCAATGGCGGCGCCGTAGGTGATGCCCGTCACATCTTTGAGCGGTGCTTTAAAACGCTGATCCAGGAATCCGGCAAAAGCCTGGCCCTTGAGGAGGTTGGTAAGCAGAAAGTCGAGGCCGGCGCTTCCCACATAGCCGTTATTGTTGCGCCTTAATCCCGAGCGATCCAAGGGAATATCGTAATCGGCCTGGTTGTCGGTCCCCTGCAGGAACATCGCATAGCCAGGCGTAAACTCGTAAGCCGCTTTTACGTAGGCGGAGTAGAGATCCTCGTTGCGATCAGCGTTGCTCGTGACTGTGCCATCTACCAGCTTGGACGCTTCATAAACGAAACGGTCATACGTGCCGCCCAGATAAAGGCTGAAATGGTAGGGGCTATAAGAGAAGTCAGCGTTGGAGTGAACTAACGAAAAACCGGTAGGTGACTTGGCGCTGCTAGGCTGCGCAGGGGATGAATTCGCCAAATGCTCGACGGAATAGGCACCGCTGGCGGCAAATGAAATCTCGCGATAGATGTCAAGACGGCCGTCAGCCCCGCCGGTCCAGTCGATATGGTCCTGCAGGGGAAACGCTTCGTACTGATACAGGCTCCCGGTGGCATAAACATCCAGCGCGTGCCGCGACCAGTCCGGGCGGAACATGAGTTCGGGCGTTTCGCGGAAAAAATAATCGCTCTGTCTGTTGGCCGAACTCAAAAAGACATTGTCGTCATAGTCGGCCACGGCATCCAAAGTTGGAAAGAGTCGAAATACGCCCACAGGCATGCCCTTGGGCGCGAAGGACACGGTGGATGCCTCTGAAACAAGGGAGCCTTGCGGCGCCGGCGCGGCTGTCACCTCAGACAAGACAGGCCCCTGAGATGAGAGGGGGGCTTGCGACTGGGCGAAAGCGTCCGTGCCAATAGCGCCGCCGACAAGCACCAGGATGGGCAAGGAACAGTGAAGGACTGTTCTGTCCATGATGTGTTTCATATGCAAGGTTTCCTAGCCGCATCAGTCAATTGCAGGAAGGCGTCGTACAGGCCACGACCGTGGCAATCGCGGATATTTGCTGGGGGGCCACGGCGCTGTTCGCCAGCGCGCTGGTGCTGGTCCGGTTTGTTCCACTGGTTATAGAAGTTATGGCCGCCGCTGCGGCCGGCGCGGTGACGCCGGTAACGACCGCGGGGCTTTGCAACGCGCGGTTGGCCACCTGCGTCGAGCCGCCCGACGCTATGACCGTGGTGCTGAACGCTTGCGTGGCAGCCGCGGGCGCTTCATTCGCGACCACCTGCGCAACCTGCATGGCCGCGCCGGGGCTGCCGACAGATAGGTTTGCCGCCGCTTGGCCAAGGCTCGAACCTACGACGCTGCTCGATATGCCGGCTTGGGCCGCGACAGCGATCACCGCTTGCGCCGTCTGGGTCACCGATCCTCCCGCCGCCGCCGAACTGGCAACGATGGCATTGATCGTCGCGGCCGGCGCAATGCCCGCGGCGGTCGCCGCCGGCAAGACAGGCGCCACAGCCTGAGGCACCGCAATGCCTGCCGCGATGGCGGCGGCAATGATCGGCCCAATCGCCCCCGCGCCGTCTCGCGAAATCTCGGTCGTCGTGACTTGACTGAGTGCTTGGGCAATGGCTTGGTTTCGCGCGGCGCCGGTCAGAGTTGGATCGATATCGGCCAAAGCCGTGTTTACATCCGTCGCGATAGCAGCCAACTGATCTTGCGAGAGGCTCACGGTCTGCGCCAACGCCGACATGAAGGGCGTGGCCGCACCGGCCGCCGTGACCATAAAACAAACAGTTAGTACCCGTGCTTTCGCACGGATACGATCCTTTGGTTCCATATCTGCTGACCGCCCCCCGTCCGTGGCTCCTAACTACTGGGATTCTTTGTAGAATCTATCACGCCGGGGGAACTCATAGCAAACTGGGCCTGCCCCGAAATGCGGGTGAAATACGTAGGTTTATAGCTGAAATCAGGCTTCCAGACCGCTTAGCGAATCAGAAAAATCGCTCGGATATCCGGACGATGTCGCCAGGGTTCACTTTGGTGGTTTCGTCGGCCGGCAGGTCTTCTTCCTTCGAGGAGCCGTTTCGCCGGATATAGACTTCGCTCTTATCCGCCCGATCCGTAAATCCTCCTGCCAGCGCCACGGCATTGAGAATGCTCATGCCATTGACGTAGGCATATTGGCCGGGCGCCTTGACTTCGCCGATGATGTAGAACGGCCGGTAGGCCACGACTTGGACATCGACACTGGGATTGACCAGATATCCGTCGCCAAATTTGGCTGCTATGTCTTTCTGAAGCGCTGTTGCGGTCAGCCCGGCCGCCTTGGCCTGGCCGATCAGCGGCAGTTGCACAAAGCCCGCGCCGTCAATGATATATTCGCCCCCAAGATCGGGCTGGCCGAACACGTTCACGCGGATTTTGTCGCCGGGCCCCAGCACGTAACTCGTGTCGACTGCCGACGCGCTGGCTTGGCCAGGTGCCGGTTTGACCGGGGCTTGGTCGGCATGAGCCATCCCCCCAAAAAGGAGGAAGGCGCAGATCACGGACAAGGCAAGCCTGCAACACATGGTATTCAAGCCGTACGGCAGCTATCTCCACTTGGCCGATCAATCTAGTCGAACTTGGGCAAATGTGAACCGGCATCCTGGATCAAGGCCGCCATTCAGACGTTCCAGACACCCTATTAACGAAATGGTAACGAATGGATTGAGCGGTCCCATGCCGGTCAAGGCCCTTCGTCATCATTTCAGAGAAGATGAAGCTTTGCCGGTGTTGGATTCATTTCCAATCTCGATGCCTTCCGTTGGTCTGAGAGAAACGTCGAGAAGCAATAGAGACAGGACCGCCTCGGCGATAGTGCGTTGAAGCGTGTAGTAAAGACCGTCCCTGCCGCGAAATACCAGACCCTTGGCAAATAGACAGTAGAAGAAAACGAAGATGGGCATCAAAGGCGGATGCTTGCGAAGCCAGGTCGAGACGCTTTTGCGCCGCTTCAGAACCTCTTTTTCACGTTCCATATAGCGAAGTTGGGAATTGATCCAATGTTCGAGCGGCTTGTGGTCATCATGGACGATTGTTGATCGCAATGTCTTTACAGGCCCCTCGGCGATCCACCCCTCGGTATGGCCCCAGTCCTCAATGCGAAAACGGCCCTTCCTAAAAAGGATTCCCTTGGGTGGATAAAGCGACGCGGCCAGTTTTCTTCCGAATATCGCGTAGTCGAACCCTATCCGGTAGGCGGCGACCCGATCGTCGTCGCGAAGTTGGTCGAGTTCGGCGATCAGGGCATTGGATAAGACGTAATCCGCGTCGAGCCGCAATAACCACGGCGTCGGAAACGCGATTTCCTGGGCCGCAAACCGCCATTGATGGACATGGCCATCGAATTTCCGCTGATGGATTTCCACGTTGGCAAATTCGCGCAGAATGGAAACCGTCTCGTCGGTGCTGAAGCTGTCGACGACCACGATCCGCTCTGCCCAGGACAGCCGGGTCAGGGTCCGCCTGATGTTGGCGGCTTCGTTGAAGGTCAGGATAATAGGCGTGATCTTATCGAGCATCACTGCAGCCGAATGGACGCCGGACTATCGCCCTTGCCTGCCAGCCAGGAATATAGCATCGCCATCTCAGCGCCTACGCGGGCCCATGAAAATTCTTGGGCCATCCAAGATCGGCCGCGCATGCCCATTTCTTGCAGCACTTCCGGGGGCGCAGACATTCCTGTTGCCAGTGCCGCCGCAAGCGATTCCACGCCAAGATCGACCCACCACCCGCATCTGTTTTGAAGCAATCCGCTCCACGGTGTGCCTTTGGTGGCGATGACGGGCACCCCGGCGGCCAAAGCTTCGGCGGCGGTAAGTCCAAAATTCTCGCTGATGCTGGGCAGCACGAAAAGATCAGCCTCCTGATAAGCGGCAAGCTTTGCGCCACCGTACACCGGACCTTCGAGAGAAGCGCGGCCAATCTTGAGTTCAACAATTATCCTCTCCAGCGCCCGGTGATGGTCTGCTTCGGTTGGGCCGATTATGCGCAAGCGCCAGCTTGGAAATTCTTGCTCGACTTTCGCCCAAGCCCGCAGAAGACGATCGAGGCCCTTTTTGGGATGGATTCGTCCCACAAACAGCACGGTGCGTTGATCCGTTTCGCGCTTTTGTCCGATTTGTGGGATGTCGACGCCATTGGGAATGATCGCAATGGGATTCCCCAAACCCAATGCGCGCAGTTCGTTATATTCAAGCTCGCTGGTCGCATGAAGACAGGATGCTTCGCGGATTATCCGTTCCTGCCCCAAATGCCATAGGAGTTTTTTCTTCCATTGCGAAAAGCGCAGCGCGCCCGGGCTGAGCATGCCTCTTGGCGCTATGACCAAAGGCCGGAGCGCTCCTTTAGCGACGGTCCCAGCTGCAAGATTGGGAGCGAGCCATAGTCCATGATTATGAATGACGCTGGCGTCAGGCGCGGCGTCTTTCAGGGCCGCCGAAAGGCCACGGGATAGGCGTAATCCCCTGAGCAGCGGAATGCGCGCGCCATCTTGAGAAAAGCGCAGATCGTAATATCCGTCTTTGCCGCCGCTCGAGGGTTGAGCGCTCCCGGGCGCCACTGACATCAATTTGGTGTTCACGCCGGCTTCCGCGAGGGCGCGGCAGAGCCTGGGTACGCTGTAGGACGTCCCGCCATGGGCTTCGTCCAAGCCTGCGATCACATGGACCGCGCGCAGTCCGGACGAGGTCAGGCGAACCGATCCCAAGCCGGTCCCATTCGCGCGTTAACGCATGCCCCGCGCCGGGTGAAGGCCCGACGCAGGATGATCGACCACTTTCTTGCCCAGGAAAAATTCGACGAATCTGACGCCAACGTAGAACACGCTGATCGAAAACATCGCTTGAAGAAGGTTCAGCGTCAGATAGCTAAAGTCGTATTCCATATCCAACAAGGTGACGAGCGAGATCAGGCCGATCAGCCCCCTTAGCGAAATCGGCGGGGCGCCGGCCGTGACCCAGGTCAGAAGGCCTACGAGGCCTCCGAAGGCCAGCCCCGCCGCCACCACACCGGGATATCCAAAATTCGCGTACCCTTCCGGCACCAAATTCCACGCTATGGTCGTGATGTCGGTCTGGTCTGGGGTTTCCAAGCCATAGCGGACACTCAACAGACCCAGATTCTCCTGGCTGGCGATCTTGTCGCGGGATAGGAACCGCGGCACCAGCATCCGGGGGAAATTGGCGTAGGTGGCGCCGTCCAGAAATTCGATATTTCTGGGCGTTTGCTCTTCAACCAACAACAGCATGTTCAATTGCGAAGCCCGCGCCGCAAGGTCCTGACTATCGCTGCCGCCATTTCCGATCTGGCCAACTCCCTCGGAAATCCACTCCGTCATCAGCTCCGGTATTTGCAGGAGACCGATCGTCGCCCTGTCGCCTTGCGGCGACCAGTAACGCTCTCGCTCCATGCTTTCCGCTCCGTGCAGAAAACCCGCAAACGCGATCAGCACAGTCATCGCTATCCAGGGAATGCGTTTGGAAGAAATAATGTAGCCGATGAGCACCCCGCCCACTAGGACCATCGCCGTATGCATGATCAAGCTGCTGATCTCGATGAGCACCAGCAGGAAAATCAACGCATACCCCGTATAGCGGTCGAAAGCCTTGAGCCGGCCTCGGCCCAAGGCCGTACCGAAAAGAAAGCAGCCCACCGACATGGAGGCCATCGCCAGGGACCGAAACGTACCCAAAGAAGTATCCATCCACTGCCACCAGCGGCCTTTTGAGCCGACTTCAAACAGAAGACCAAACAACAACGCGCAAAGTATCAGGCGCGGCAGCGCAAAATCGACCTGGAGTTCGCGGTCCCTCGAAAAGGCGCCGAGGCTGCGGCGGAATGCCAAGCCGCTCCAGGTCAGCGTGGCCGCAACCAGAAATGCCGCCACCGTGAAGGCGGCGGCAAGAATTTGATCAGGCTCATAGCGGCCGGTATTGCCAGAAATGATCGCGACACCGTAATAGGACAGATATCCAATCCCAACGATGGGCAAGATCGGAAGGCCGACACCACCGCGTCGGATCCATAGGATCGCGGGCGCCGCCGAGGTCAAAAGAATGGCGATGTAACCGGCCAGGGCCTCCGGGTCGCTGATGGAAAAAACACCAAAGAAAGCCGCGGCGATCAGGGCGGCAACTCCAATCAATTGCAGCCCGTTGAGAGATTTGCCTTCCAGATAAGAGCCGGTCATTGGCGCACCAGTTCCATCAGACATGAGACCATGGCATCCGCCGTCACGGGGATATCGAAATTTCTCGCCCGTCTCCCCGCGCTCCGGGCGGCGGATGTAAGACGCTCCCGATCAGCAAGAATGTCCGCCAAGGCGTTGGTGAGCGCTGCCTTGTCGCCGGCATCAAATACCCAGCCGCAATCCGGCGTGACGACATCCTGGGCGCAGCCTACCTTGTTGCTCACAAGTACGGGACGGTTCGAGGCAAGCGCTTCGTTGACCGCCAAGCCCCAGGTCTCGCCGTAAAGCGACGGCAGAACGAAAAGATCGCCCAGGCGATAAACCAGGGGCATTTTGCTTTGGTTTTGGAATGGTAACACTTGTATCCGTCCCGCGGCGTGCGCTGCCCGGGTCTCGACCTCGCCTTGCAATTCTCCTCCTCCTACCATCAGCAAAGCGACGTCGGGATCATCAAGAGCCAAGACCGCGTCCATCAGGCCCAAGGGATTCTTCTTGGGTTCGAACTTGCCGGCGAAAAGAATTACCCGCTTATCCGGGCCGAAGCCCAGGGCCTGGCGCCACTCTCTCGCCTCGCGCTCATAGAGATCACCAGGCTCGGCGAATCGCTTGACGTCAACGGAGTGCGGACAGAGAAACAGCTTTTCCTTGTCCACGCCGAAAGCCTCGTAATAGCGAAGATTCGCGCTCCCAGTCACCAGAAAGGCGCTGGGCCATGCGTAGATTCTACCGAGCAAGAGACCTTTGGCAAGCCGACGGAGAGCGGACTCGCGATCGAGAAGATGGGAGTCCCCCCGAAACAGCATGCGCACGCGGCGGTGGTGAAAAGCGCGAAGAGCGGCAAGATGCGATGCCCAAGCCCAACCGGTGATGTGCACCGCGTCCGGCTTCCAAGCGAGGACCCGCTCAACCAGCGTTGGATTTCTCAGTCCCCAAAAATGGTGGGTCCCCGGATCGCGTGCCGTATTGGGGACAAGCTCGTGCTCATAGCCTTCGCCAAGGGGAATATCCCAGGCCACGGGGCGGCCAAATCCGGCGTCAAGAACGGCTTGGCCGCCCGCGCGCCAGGTAAAAAAGACCTTGATCGCGATATCATCGCGCCGCGCAAGATGCTGGTAGAGAGGTGCATAATATTGAATGGGATGCGAAACGATAATGGCAAGCCGGATCACGGTGGCATTCCCGATGGGGTCGCTAGGCAGCGTGATCACAGGCGCGATCAAACAACTGACACTGTCTTTTTGTGAGCGTCTCCGCGGACCACGGGGCCAGCGCACGCTCAATCTCGCTTTCGGTGAACCGGACCGCGCTTAAGTCAATAAGTCCCTCGGCTATGGCGTCGGCGAATGGAGTTTCCTCCGGGCTGGCCGCGAAGGTCGCCAGGCGAATGTTTGGGAAAGTAGCCCCGACTTTGGCCATGAAGCTGGATGCCCGTACCATGGCCAAGATGGGTTTTGCCGATGCCACGCAATTGAACAATTTGGACGCCACATAGTCGGGTGAAGTCGAGCCGAACAAAAGGATGCCGTCGCTTGCTGTATAGGCGGCAAGGGCCTCAAAATAGGGAATCCGCTCGGATTTTTCGGTCACCATGCCGTCAAGGCCGTAGCGGGCGGCGATCGGTGTCACAAGCTTCTGCGAGCGTCCGGCGGACGCATAATTTGTGCCAATGAAATCGATCCTCAACGATGAGGCGGTTTCCGGCTTTTCCTTTCGCAGGGCGGCCAATTGCGAAAAAAAGACCGCGAGAATTTCTTCCATGTCGACCCCGCCCCGGCCTACTGAAACAAGACGCCTCACGTCTCGAATTTCTGGCGTGGCGTTCAACCTGTTGGCGATCGCATAGTCTTCGCGCGCCACCCCAAAGGGGATGATGTCGAACATCCCCGCGTTGAGAAACGCGTACCGCCGGCACAACATGTCGATGTAACCGGGGGATACGGAAATGATCCCGTCCGCGGCCTGCATCGCGAAACGTTCGGCAAATTTGGCGATGTTCTGTGAAAGACGGTAGCGCGCCCATCCCCCCGGCGCATTGCTGGGACTGTAGGGGTCTTCAGCGCCATGATACCAAGGATCCTGAATGTCATAGACCAGCTTTGTGCCAAATCGGCTTTTCCAGAGCGGACCAAGCGCCAAGGTGAGAAACGCCGTGGTCGAAAAGAAAATGACGTCATATTTTCTTTCCGCGAGAAGACGATTCCCAGCCCGGTAGAGCGGCAATAGAGCCCTGTATTCCAACAGCCCGAATCCGAATTTGCGGCAGAGCGCTTCATTCCAGGCCGGTACACGGACAACCTCCTCGTCCTTCCCGATGCTTTCGGCCAGAAGCGGATCGTCGACGCCTTCACTCGTTTCGGGGGAAATGGACAACACGGTGGGTTGCCACCCGCACGACCGGTAATGAGAAAGCGACGTCCTGACGCGATGGAGATCGGGACTCGATACAGGCGGAAATTTCGGGCTGATAATGAGAAGCCGGCGGCTCATCGGGATTTAATAGGCAAACGCATGCACCGCCAAAATATCGGACACTTTCCAATTTGAAGGCGCCATCGCGGCATTGAATTGAGTCAGGGTGCAGTTGGTCTTGCCGGAACCCGTCTGGATCGTCTGCGACACCTGGGCGCTGTGGGTCGTGATATCCTGAGCCTGGCAGATCCAGCCATGATCCGCCGCAGGCAGATTGACGACGCCGGTATTTTCCGGTTCCGTGCCGACGGTAATCGTGAATGCCGCGGTGCCGTTGGCGGTAATCAATGACGGCCCGCGGCTGAAACCGGAGGCGATGGTGGGGCTGACCGCGCCCATTAGATAGTGTGGCAGCGCCAAGGCGGGAAGCCGCACCGATGAGGGCCCTGTGCTGCCGGAGTGAGTGAGCTCGAGCGTGCTTGCGCCATTGACGCCTTCAGCCAGGACATCCTGCTCGTTCCAGCAATCGTCGGCGAAACCGCTGCCGCGGTATCGTCCGCATAAAGACCATTTCGGCGACGACAGAACCAGCTCGCCGCCGCCTTCGACCAAAGCATAATGGCCCTGTGCTCCCACCGCGTCGAAATTGGGACAAGCAGGCCCTACCTTCTGGGTGTTGGCATGGCTCAACACGACCGCCCAACTCTGCGGCGTCGGACAGTCTCCGGTTGGAAAGATGGAATTGCGGATGGTGGTGACGGCGCTGCCGCCACGATTGGGAACAAGCGGCCTTGCCCCTGCCGGGCCCTCGAATTCCACGGTATCTATGATGGTCTGGCCTTCGCTCTGAATGTCGATGCCGGTTTCGCGGACCGCGGAGAACGTGACATGATCGATCGTGATATCGTCCCCGCCTTGGCCGACCACCGACCTGGTCGCGCCTTCACTGCGGAAATTCCTGAAGACCAGGCCCCGTGCACCGGTTGCGACCCGAAGATCGGTATAGTTATTCTCGCCCGCTCCGCCGTCAAGAACCAGATTGCTGATCATGCCATGAAGGTCGAAGCCGGCGCTGCAATTCAGCAATTGAGTCTGAATGATGCGGGTGGCATAGGGTTCGGCATTGCTTTGAACAAATTTTATCCCACTGCCGTTGGAGGTTGCGGAGGTCGGCGTGGTGCCGGAGCATCCGATGGAAATACGATCGAAAGTCGCGATATCGACATTGCCCTTCAGGTCGCCAAACCCGATGCGGATACCCACGAAGTTGGGATCTGCTTGCGGCGGCCCGTTGACGATGACGTTCGAAAAATGATTGTCGGTGTTGGTTTGAACGACTGACAAGCCTGTTTCCGTGTCGTCTATGCCGATATCCGCGCCGGGCGCGGACGGAGCACGGGCATATCTCTTGTCGAAGGTATAAATGGTGAGATTTTCGAGGCTGATCGCGGCAGCCTGGTCCACTGCGATCACCGCATGATCTCCCGGCGGCCCACCCCAAATGATGGTCGCGCTGGAAGATACGTCGCCGCCGGTCATGCCTTCGCCGCGAAAGCGCAGCCCGGTACACCCTCTGAATGAAAGCGACGCGGTGATAAGGATATTAAACTGGGCGGGTATGGCGATCGCGCCACCTTCGCCATGGCCATGGCATATTGCGGCGATTGACGACTGGAGGGCTTTGGTATCGTCGGTGCTCCCATCCCCTTTCACGCCGCACATGGCGACGTCCAACTTGCCGTCGAACTCTTTGCGACGGAATCGATGGCCGGCGGCATCAATGAAGACCGTGCACCCATTGTCCACTGGTCTCATCGGAAGCGTCCAGGATGAACTCCCCGCCCCCGGGTCCGGTTGGAAGATAGTAGCCCTCGACAAAAATCGAGGGCGACCGGCTGAAATCTCCGCTTCGCAAGGCGGCGATAATTTCCAAAACCAACCCGGTCTTCTCCGACGATGTAGCGCCTTTTGCGGCGGCCGGCACCGCAACAAAACCGAGCAAGGCGGCCAGGAGCATTCCTGGTATGACCGGAATGCCTCTGCCACGGATGTTGCTGGCCTTCAGTTCCATCTCTTGTCTTGCGCCAACTGGCTATCTTTGCGAACAAAGATGAAATCACCTTGGCAAAGGCGATTGTCGCGGCTACGGCCCATCAACGATGCAATATCGTATAACTCGAAGTCATGGGCCTTCAGGAAGGTTACGAGCTCCACAATGGAAGGCTCATAAGCCTGCCCAAAAAACGAAACTTCGGTGAAGATCACTTCGATGCTCGGCAGAATTGATTCGCCACCCCGCAGGGCATGAAGTTCATAACCTTGCAGATCCATTTTGAGCAAGGTTCGGTCGCCTACGGAGAGACTCTTGTCGAAAAGAGCATCGAGCGTCGTGGCGGCGACAGCAATTGTTTCCTCGTCGGGGGATAGTTTGATCTGCGCTCCGGTGTTAGGCCGACCGGACTTGTTCATAAGGACCTCGCCCGGTCGTTCGGCAAGCGCAAAAGCGTGAAAGCGAAAGCCAGTATTTCCCCCCAACACCTTGAGCGTGGGCGCGCAAGCCGGTTGGGGTTCAATCAAATGGCAAGACGCCTCGGGAAAATATTTCCTTGCCATCAAGCTGAACCAACCCAGATGGGCGCCGGCGTCAACTATGATAGCCGGAGAAAAACCCCGCTCCTTCAATCCCCCCAAGGCCGTGTCGATGGCCTGAAACCGGTTGGCGTCCTTGCTTCGTACGATGCGATAAGGAGTGTGGCTGAGAAGGTGTTTGATGAACTGTTTCATTCCTACGCCGCTTTCCGTTCGGAAAGAACGCGGTTCACCAAGCCCAACAATTTGACTTTTTCCATCGTCCAGTTGAAGCGCTGTTGCCCCAGATTGAAGGCTGCAACTCGCGCCCGCGCGAGGGCTTGGGGATCGCACAAAAAGCCGTCGAAGACCGCGGCAAGGCTGCGCGAATCGTCTTCGGGATAGAGGCGCGCCGCCTCACCAAGCTCAGGGGCTAGGCCGCAATGTGCGGGCGTATCCGACATGACAACAGGGATGCCCGCGAGCAGATAGCTGAACAACTTGTTTCCCAGCGCGACTTCCTTGTTCAAGGTGTGCCGCGTCTCGCCAGAAAGGCCCAGGTCAAACTGGGCGGCCAGTTCTTCCATCTGCGATGGCAGAGCGGGCGGAAGGAAGTGAAGCCTGTCGGCCACGCCCGCTTGATCCGCCAGTTGCTTTAATTGTCGCTCGCATCCCGCGGCCAGCGTGCCGCGAAGGTATAAATGTGGCTTGCTGACGGCAAGCGCGATGGCGCGGATGGCGCATTGGAGGCCTCGGTCCGGGCCGATGGTCTGTGAAAACCAATAGAGTGATGGACCGGGCCGGACCGAACCGGCGAACGTAGCTTTTGCGGGCGCATGAGAAAGAGGAAAGACGTTGAGCAGGACCACGGGTTCGGGGACGCCATAGGCGGCTGCATAAGCTTTCGCGATTCCCGGCGAGGCCGCGCTCACATAAGCGCAGCCCGCAAGCCAATATTCTTCCACGGACCGGATCAGGTTTTTGGTAAAAGCATGCTCAGGCTCCTCTGGCAGGTCGCCCAGATGAAAGTCCTCGGCATCGAACGCGTATAGCGCGCCATGATATGTCGCGGCCAACGCCGCCGCAGGCAATGCGGCCACATAATGGGCGATATAAAGATCCGCCTTCACTTTTTTTGCTTCCAAGATCAGGTCCAGACCGATGGGGTGCCAGGCTGCGCGTCGCGCGTGCGACTGGGAAAGTCCCATCCGGAAGAGAAATCTTGCCGACCTCTGGCGCAGTATCTGGGCGATCCGCGCCGGCTTGGCGGCGAGAGGGCCGAACGTCAAGCGGCGCTCCACATGCCAAGGACGCGCGGCGAATTCCCGATCCGCATCGCGCGCCCAAGCCACGAAATCACCGGTGATGACGCTCACAGCATGGCCCGCCTCAGCCAAGGCGTCGGCTTCCTTGACGACGCGCGGGTTGGTCGCGAGATGGCCGGGCGTGATTATGCAAATTCGATGCGGGGCCATATCACCGTTGCTTTTTCCGGGCCGCAATCATTTCCCCGTAAATGGAGACGTATGCGTCGACCACCGCGCTATCGGAGAAAAAATCCCCCGCGCGTTTCCGGCACGCCCGGCGATCAATTTCCGGTATCCGTGCGACCGCATTCGCCAGCGCCCGAACCCCCTCGCCAATAAAACCCGTGATGCCGTCTTCAATCACTTCAGGAACCGCGCCGCGGGCAAACCCAATGACAGGCGTACCGCAAGCCAATGCTTCCGCCATCACGATACCGAAAGGTTCTTCCCAAAGAATAGGCATCAACAGCGCCGCGGCGCCGCTCAGCAATTCGTTTTTTGCGGCATCATCGACCGGACCGATATAGCGAATGGTCTTTTGATCGATATGTGGGCCCACATGGACGTCGAACCAAGCCTTGTGCTCTGAAGCGACGTTGCCGGCGATCACCAGCGGACGGCCGGACAGCCTGGCGATCTCGATCGCCAAATGAGGTCCCTTCACTTCCTCGATGCGGCCAAGAAAAACCAACGGCGCGTCTGGGGCGGCCATCGCCCGGAAAGTATAACTGCTCAGCGGCACGCCGTTGTAAACAAGCCGCCAGGTCCCCACGTCCTGCAGACCCTTCATCATTTGCTTGCTGACGGCGGAAAACCAAAGCGTGCCGGCCGACAATCTGTGGCCAAGCTCGACCGAGCGCCGTGCAATCGGCCGCTGATATGTCATCAACTTTGGAATCGAAAAAGGCAGAATGGGCAACATGTAGGCAATGCGGGAAAAGCTATGGATCAGGTCATAGCGTCCCGCATAAACCCGCCTCGCCAGCGTGATGGAATTGCGCAACGTGTCGATATGTGAATCGCTGGCGGCGCCCGTCCATGGGACCAAGTCGCCGGCCGTTCGTGAGGCGGGATGCGCGAAGAGGGTAACCTCGTGGCCCTTGGCCGCCAGCCCGCGCGCCAATATGTCGATGATGCGCTCGATGCCCCCATAGAGCACGGGAGGAACCGGCAATTCGGGATCCGCCGTGAGCGCTACTCGCATGAACAATAAAATTTGGTGCTGCGGAACATCGGCTATGCGAGCTTGCGCAGCCATAGAGAACTGGCGTGGCGTCCCGTCATATGCGGGAAATGCGCGGAAAAGTTGGGCATCGTTCGTTCCAGAAAATGCCCCGCCCAGAGGACTTCCCATTCGCTCGAATCCTGAAGCACAGCCTGGACAAGATATTGTTCATTGAAGGCCCATCGGTGATCGCACACCCATGCTTGCGGATAATCGAAGGGAAGAAAGATATCGTGCACATGAATCAGAACGCCGGCCGGAAGCATGGGCAGGACATTGAGAAACAGGCGCACCACGTCGTTTCCAGTGCGGATTTCGTGGCTCGAGTCGATGAAAAGAATGTCGCCCGCGGCGAGTTCCTCGAACTCGCTGAGAGCCACGTCCTCCACGGCGCATTCCAGAACCCTATCGGCAATCGCACTTATGGACCGCCGAGGGCGGGGATCGATGGAGATCAGTTGCGTATCGAGCCCGGCAGCACGGATAGCTTCCCGAAACAGCATTGTGCTGTTCCCGCTTCCCACCTCGACGATGCGCCGGGGTCTGCTTTCCCTGGCGATGGCATAGGCGACGTCCGCATCGGGAGAGGTGAAATAGCGGTTGTCGAGCGAATAACGGGTGCCGTCGCCGCTCGCGCTGAATTCATCGATCGCGGCTCGATGGCGGCGAACCCATTCCAGGATGGTGTCGGGCCGGCTCTGCGCATATTGCGGCAAGACCGGAAAAATTGAATTTCCGAATTGCCCCTTTTTCGCAAGCTTTGAGAGGCGTGCGGATTCAGTCCTTTCGCGAGTCAAAGTGCCCAGTTGAAGATTGAGCGGCTTCAGAAGCCTATTGAGACCGTCCTTGACGGCGCTGCTTACGGGCATGGTTGGAGCGACTTGGCAATTTGAAGATAGTGGTCGGCCGCCCGTTCGAGAGTGAGATGCTCAAGGATATAATCTCTCGGACGGAATTTTTTCTCCTCTGTTGCCCTCCAGAATTCGTCCCACATGACTTCGAACTCCAGCCAGTCCTTGAATCGCATCCCGCAGCGTTCATCCCAATAAGGGACCGACGTCACCGGCCCGAACGCCACGCGATCGGGATAGTATGACGGGTCTTGCCATGGACCGCCGCGGTCCCAGGCAAAAATGGGGACGCCGCTGGAAAGCGCCTCCTGATAAGCAATACCTTGGGTTTCGTGCTCGCAAAGAAAGATCATGGCGCGGCATTTCCGAAGCGCGTCTTTGAATTCTTCCTCACGGTAATATCCGTACCGGATCTCGCGAAAGCTGATGCCGCGCTGGCGAAGAAATAACCGGATGGGATCGATCAAGGACTGCGTGTAACGGTCATGATCCCAGCGAACTTTATCATACAACAGAACATCCGTGTCTTTTTCCGTTGTGGGCGTGGGGTGCCACGCATCGGTGTCGATGCCGACAGGCCAAACCTCGACGGCATCTCCCCAATAAGGACGGCACATTTCCTTCATCCAGGGACCCGGCACGAGGACCTTTTTTACGGGAAGCCGCTTCAGCAAGTTGGGATCGTCCAAGGGGTGCGAATAGATTGCCGCGCCGAATAATATGGGATTGCGCCATTTCACGCGGTCCAGGACAAAGGGCTTGCCTATGATACAGACAAGAGCATCGGGATGCGCGCGCGCGAAGCGATAGTCGTTGACACGGAAAGGGACACCCAGGCGCCTCAATCCCTCGCATAGATTGAGGAAGACACGCATTTGCCCGCCCGGACGCGGTCTGCCGCGAACAAGGCGGCGAACCAAGGCGCGTGGGTAGCGGTCATAGGGCAGCCACCGATCATTGTTCGGTTCGGAATAGAAAAGATTGTATGGCGTCACGGGAATGCCGATTGATGAATCATCGCCACGATTCCGGCCCCGGACAATCCATTTAAATTCAGAAGTCACTTTGATGCCAATTTTCGGCGCGATGATCTTCCGCAATTTTCTTCAGCGCGACCATCGTGCACAACGACCCATTCATTCTCTGGCGAAGATGATAGTCGAGAAACCTCCGCAGCCTCCCGAACAGCGGTAACAAGAATATCAAACCCGTAATAAGCAGCTTAAGGTTGTGTTCTTTGGGCAGCGCCTTGGTTGAAGCAACCCTGCTGAAGCAGGGGCAAAGCTCATAATATCGCACAGCCTTTTCCACCGATGGCCAATGGGCGTCATCGACAATCAAATAACCACCGATGCGAAGCAATTTGGTTGCATAGAATAGGTCGATCAACGTGTGATCAAAGGTGTGAAATCCATCGACGAAGACCAGATCGAAGGAGCCCGATGCAGTTTTTGCAAGACGGGGAAGCGCGTACTCTGAGCCCTCTTCTATCAACTCAAAGCGATCGAAGCCTGCGCGCTTCAGATTCAATACTCCAATGGACCTCCAATGGGTCGATTGGAATGGATCAATGATGAAATGACTTGGGTTAGGCCGATCTGCCAGCGCGGAGCATATGGATAAAGAAGAAGATCCGAACGCGCAGCCTATCTCGAGAGTCCTACTGACTGTGGTATCTGACTTGATCAGGTCATATAGCAGATGCCCTTCCTCGCGAGAAAGCATATTGTCGGCGGCGATCGTTTTGCCAGTCTCATCGCATACCGCGCGCGTCTGCCACATTTCTTCGAGAAGTTCGATCATGTTTCCATCCGTCGCGCGAGCATGCCAAAACTCATTCCGCACGCCGACGGATCGCCCCACTCAATGGCCTTATTGATCGCTGCGTGCGCGAGCCTTAACGGATAGTTCAGCGATGACGGCGGCCAGGGCCAGACGGTCTTGCCATCCAAAGTGACATACTCTTCGATCGCAAATCCGGCGTCAGCCAGCAGCTTCAACATGACATGAGGCCAGGGCGTAAACACATGACCATTGTTGTCGAGATCGGATTGCGTGAAACAGGCCGGATAGCCGTGCAGAAGTGCATGAACCCGGCTGCGGCTCCACCGCGGGTTGGGCGCGGTGAGGATCAGGATGGCGCCAGGCTTCATTGCCTGCGCGACATTGCAAAACGCCAGGCCCGGATTCACCATATGCTCGATGACATCCAGCATCAGGACAATGGCGGCTTTTTCCTCAGCGGGGCAAGGCGTGGAAAGATCCCACCGGTGAATGCCCGGATAGCGAGGATCAAGATCGAAGCCCCGCCATTTGAGACCGGCCTTCTCGGCGTCCTGTCGCATGCCATCGTCGCCCGCGCCGACATCGAAAACCAGGCTTCCTGGAAAGGCGGCTCCATAGCGGCGCATGGCATTGGCGGCATAGACGTATCGCGATTTGTCCAAATTTGCCGCGGGCCGGAGGCTGGGTGAGGTCGCCCACCGAACGGCTTCGCTTCGACCCGCCGACGCCTCCATTCAATCGGCCGCCTTGAGAGGTCTCATCATGGCGACCAATTGCCGGCGAAAGCGCAGCAGTTTTTCGGTCGCCGAAAAGCCGGCCTTCTTGTAAAGCAAGCCCAGAAGGCCTCGTTCGGGCGGGGAGAATCCCGGGTCCAGCTCCTGAATCCAAAGTGCGATTTCTTTCGCTTCCTTCAGATCGTGATAGGCTACCCAATGGGCCAGAGGCCAAAGCATTTTCACCGCGGCGCGCTTGCGGCGCTCAGTCAATTCTCCGCGATCTTCCAAGAGACGCAAGATTTGCCGATAGATGTACAGATGCTGGATATTGGTTCCGGCGCCGCGTAAGGCGGTGTGGAATTGAAGCCGCTGCCGATCGTGATGGCGGTGACAAAGGGTGCGTTCCCGGCAGACAGAGACGCGGGGATGGCGCAATGCCACCTCCAGGATAAAGCAGCGATCGTCGCGTGAGGCGAAATCAGCTGCCGGAAACAGCGTACGATGGGGGATATGCCTGGCAAAATCGGTCCGAAACAAGAAGGCGGAATAGTGCGATCCCGGTGCCTCACCCAATTGCTGCGCGATAAAATCATCCGTCGGTATCCAATCTTTGGGTTCCGAAAACATTTCGTCGCGGTAGATATCGAAGCCGGCGACCACCAAGTCGGCCTTGTCCCGCTCGGCGAGATCGTGTTGGCGCTCATTCGCGCCAGGGCTAAGCCAATCGTCGGCGTCGAGAAACCGTAAGTAGGTTCCGGTCACCATTGGGAGGGCGCGATTGATTCCCCAAGGCTTTCCCCATCCCTCCCCTTTCAAAGCCGTGATATCGGATTGTTGTTGGAGCCATTCGCTCGTCCCGTCCGTGCTGGAATCGTCGATAACGATAATCTGAATATCGAGACGCGAGCTGCGGCACGAGCTGACGGCTTTTGGCAATGACCAAAGCCGATCGCGGGCCGGAATAATGACACTGATATCCGCCATCTATAGCCTCGCGCTGGGCTGCACGCGCCTGGGCTTGAACATCATGTGATAGAATGGCCTGAACAAACGCTTGAAGGCATCGCCTATCAGCCATGGCCAAGAAAATGTCGCTTTGGACCATAGCGTGGCCATCCAACGCGGCATGGCGCGTTCAAAGACCAACCTAAGGCGAATGATTTCCTGCCGATAAGGATAGGTGTTGGAGTCCGAGCCTAGAAAATGCACGAGCTTGGGGCGCAGTTCTTCCATTCCATACCAGTCATTATAGCGCGGATGGCTACGTGGATTATGAAGCACCGCTTTGCCTCTAAAGACGTCGATATCAAGGCCCCCCGGCGCTGCAAGAAGGCTATTCATGATATCTCCCTGCTCCGCAATCGGAGACTCCCCGCCAAGCGCCATGGCCAATGAAATCAACACTTCGTCATTGGGATGGCCGCGCAGACGCCGAAAGCCGATCTCGTCGTAGCGGGGCAGAAGCGCCCGCGCCGTCTCATAGACCTGAGTACATCTCGATCCCCGCTCGAGATAATAGACGCCGCCGTTGAAGCGCGGCATCGCGGCGATTTCGAACT
>Ga0134126_10002528_pt1 | contig 23040 bp, 24 predicted proteins | sample KB31752_FD_96881 | JGI IMG/M metagenome (GOLD analysis project Ga0134126, IMG submission 96881) | Terrestrial soil microbial communities with excess Nitrogen fertilizer from Kellogg Biological Station, Michigan, USA - KB3-175-2 | ecosystem: Environmental > Terrestrial > Soil > Unclassified ... | reverse complement strand
CCGTTGCATCCGGTCAATGCCGATCGCCAGGGCGTCTTCGAGGCTGAAGTGCTTCGAGTGCTTGGCGAGGACCGGCGTGAAGTCGCCGTGGAAGGCGAGGTTGTCGCACACGAATACCCGGAAGCCGACGGTCAACGCCAGGCGCATGGACCTGTCGTTGGCGTTTCGGACCCCGAGCAGGAACCGGCAGCCCTCGAACTCCCAGCGCCGGACCAGTGCAACACGGATGCACTGTGCCGCCGCAACGTACGATCAACTCGGGGTGGCCGGCGACGAAGTCGTCCGATATGGACATGACCTCGGCGCGCGGGACACTCAAGCCGATCGCGTTGGCGATGCAGGCCGCGAACCATTCGTTGGCCAGCACCCGGGGATGCTGAGGGTTGTTGAGGAATTTGACGACGTAGTAGCGGTCGTCATCGGCGCGGATCAGGTGCGGTTGCGATCCGCCCCGCATGAGGCGAACGTGCTCCACGGCGTGAATCACGGTTTTTCCTCCCTGAGGGAGGCACGTGGGTTGATAATGGCGGGAAGCGAGCACGTGCCAGAAACACGCTGCCCGTCAGGCTCCCGGAGGGTGTACAAGACCCTTTCGGAGCCGGCTACGGCCAGAGAACTTTATCTGCGCGGGAATTGCGCTAAACGCGCCAGCAGGTGGAGTTGCGGCAAGGATTAAGCCGCGAAATCGGTTGGAAAAGGGCGGGAAGGCGGACAGGCGAAATCATACATATCTTGCCATGATATGTAAAGTGTGCTTTGGTTTACCCGGTTATCTCACAAGGAGGCCCGTTATGGGTAACTGGGTTGATTTCAAAGAGGCGCGAACTGTCGCGTCATTTCCGGCCGTACTCGGGCGTTATGGCGTCGAGTTGCGGCAAATCAATGGCGACCACCTGCGGGGGCGCTGCCCGCTGCCGCAGCACCGTTCCAGCGAGTCGAAGGAGTCGTTTACGGTCAACCTGGACAAGAACATCTGGAGCTGCAAGTCAAACTCCTGTGTTCAGGCATCCGGGCGCCGCGGCGGCAACGTTCTCGATTTCGTGATGCTGATGGAGCAATGCAAGCTCCAGGAGGCGGCCGCGAAATTGATGCAGTGGTTCGGCAATGGCAACGGTCAACCGAAGCCGGCGCCAGCGCCCGCTGCGGTGCCAGCGAAACAGCAGGCGCCCGCCCCGGCCCAGCCGGCGGACGGAGGCAATCAGCCCCTGGGTTTCGAGCTCAAGGGCATCGCCTACCACCCCTACCTGGAACAGCGCGGCATCTCTACCGATCTCGCTGTGCAGTACGGCGTGGGGTACTTCCCCGGCAAAGGCTCGATGGCGGGACGGGTGGTGATCCCAATCCGCGATGAGTCGGCCCGGCTGGTCGCCTACGCCGGCCGGGCGATTGACGATTCGGAGCCGAAGTACAAGCTCCCACCCGGGTTCCAGAAATCGAAGGTGCTTTTCAACCGGCACGCGGCCACAGCTGACACCGTGGTTGTGGTCGAGGGCTTCTTCGATTGCCTCAAGGTCTCCGGCGCCGGTTTCCCGTGCGTGGCCCTCATGGGCTGCTCGCTGTCCGACGAGCAGGAGGCACTTCTGGAATCACGGAATGTGATCTTGATGCTGGACGGCGACGAGCCCGGCCGCGCCGCCCAGGCCGAACTGACGATGCGCCTGGCCGCAACGCGATTCGTTCGGACGGTGCGCCTGCCGGACGGCAAGCAGCCCGACATGCTCACGCCGGCCGAAATCGCAGCCATCCTCACCCCCCTACTCCGGTAGGGGGGCTTTTTGTGTCCACGAGTTTTTAAGTGGGCACTTCCCAAACGTACACATTGGCGTCGTCATCTGGGCTTCAGGGAGGGGAGGCTCGGCCGCTTCGGCAGGGTGAGTCCGGCCGCCTTTCTTGCCCAGTAGCCCCGCCCTGGCAGCGGCACCCTGAGGCAGCGGCATACCTTCGCCAGCCAGACATCTGAAACCCCGTAGAACTTGGCGATGGCGCGCATCGGCTCGGTCCACACCTGCTCGTACAGGCGCGCTCGATCATATTGCTGAAGCAGGTGCGCCGATACCGCTGGCCGATTCACCTTCCTGGGTTCTTTCCATAGAGGCAGCTTCAATCGGGTGATGTGCCAATCCATCGGCTTGAGGTGCTGCCTTATCCGCTCAGTGCGGACCAGGCCTTGGATCACCTCGATTGTGCAAGCTTTGGTGTCGGCGAGGAGCCGAATCAGGTCAATCGTCACTCTTGGTTCACATTGCAGGAGTTGGCGCCGAACGTGGTTCAACTCGGAAGAGTCGTGCGGCGCCCAGCGAGCTCCATGTTCGACCAGCAACCTGATGCACTCGATGCTCGATTCACAGCTCCACCGCGAAATGTGGCCGGGGAAGCGGTCAAGCGGTTTCCACCCAATATGCCCGAGACATGCGGCGATTATTGAGGATCCACCATCCTCGATGGCGCCAGGTTTTACACCCAACCCAAGGAGGAATTTCACGGTTCCGACCCGGGCAAAAAGAGCTGCGTTCTTAAGCGGTTCGGCCAGATTGTCGCGTGCAGGATCTGGCTTGAGGGCTTTCAGAATTGCCACGTCGTCGGCGTATGCCGCCGAAGCGAAAGCGGTCTCCCAAAGTTCAGGATCGTCGTGGTCGTCATATTCTTCATTCATGCTCGGCCCATTGCTCCGCGGGTCCGCGCCAGCCCACATCATCAGGCAGGTCCACTTCAAGTTGTGTTCGCGGCAGAAGTGCCGGAGCGCGCAGTCAGCTTGTTCCTGCAGCTGAGGCGCAAGCTCGGGATGCGCCTTCTTGTAATCGATGAAAGGCCGGAGGGCCGTACGAATCCTCTCGCAAAATGCATGGGCAAACGGCCGATCCGTGACGGCGTCGGCGCCCCTGTCCAAGAACAGGCGAATCACGCTCGGCTCCCAAGTGAAGAGTACGTGCCTGAACGGTACCGAGTGCAACGCCGCGCCGTGCGCCAGCAGCAGCTCGATCAGGTCCCGTCGCTTGCACGAAACCGCGAAATTCAGCGCAGTGTTCTTCTCGTCCTGATTTGCGTTTCTAGCGAGGAGTTCAACCAGACTGTGGAAGCCCCGGTTGACTGCAACGCAGAGGGGCACCGATCGAAACTCCGCCGGTACATGAATAGACCTGCCGTCGGCAATCCACTTTTCGATCTCGAAAAGCCGACCCGCGTGGCACAGGTCGAGAAGCGTCCGAGCGTCTTGGGTTGTCAGAACGTCAGTCATGGGCGAGAGTGGCGGAACAGGGGATGATAACCTTCGGCCATGGCGCGCATCGCCAAGTCCGGCAAACCGTCGGCGCGGACAGCTTCAGCGGACCTTCTCTCCCGGGTCATGGGCAACGAGCAGCCACGTCCGGAGACCCTCGGCCGGCTCGTCCGAGCCACGCTCGAGTTTGATGCCCTGCGCCCATGGACAACCCTGCATGACGCTGACGTGATTGTCTATGACAGTCCCGATCAGCCTCGCTGCTATTGCACGGTGATGGGCGCCGCCGGCCAAAGTTTTGGAATGCAGACTTTTGTCGGCGCCAGCGGACTGGCGGCCATGGACCTGGTGCAGCGTTCCGGCGCCGCCGCGCCGGAAAATATGGCGTTGTTCTTCGAGCAGAACTATTCGCTGGTTGCGGAAATGGTGGGGCGCGAGGAAATCGACTCGCTTGACCGCGCCGCCCTGTTCGCGGCCGGCTTCAATCCCGCCAAGGGCTTCGTCCCGCAGTTCGCCGCGATGCGCCCTGGCCAATTGCGATTTCTGCCGACGGAACAAGAGGCCGCGTTGCTGGCCGACTGCCTGACGGCCGTGAATTGGGCTTGCCGCCATGGGCAGACGATGCTGGCCTCGAACCCTTGGGGCAAGGACAGGAACCCAGTGGCTCGCCCCGGCGGAAAGGACGGCTTTGTCATAACGCTGGAGCGGAAGGACGCACCCTCTCGGCTGGCACCCTCGCCCAAGCTCACCGCTGAGGAACGAAAGCGGATCGACGGCGTCCCGCGCAAGCGGACTGGCGTCGAGCTGGACTGCTTCTTTTTCGGCGCCATCGGGCCCGCCATGGGACGCAAGGCCGCCGGCCTCTTGGCGCTGCTGGTCGACGATGGCGGTTTCGTTGTGGCCAACGAGCCCGGCGCCATCGGCCAGGAAGGTCTCGAATCCGTGGCAGACCTGCTCCGCAATGCTGTGTTGGAGGGGATTCGCACAATTGGCGGGGTTCCATCGCGAATCACAATGCGAACGCCTGAACTTGCCGAACAGATCGGTGCCCTGGCCCAAGCGCTTGGCATCGAGGTCCGCGTCAGTCCGAATATGCCAGGGCTGGACCCAGCCCGCGATGCGTTCCTGCAAGCCTCGCGGCAGCGGGTGCAGTAAGCTCCTTCAATTCGCGGAGGTCAGTCGGTACTCATCCCTTTCGCTATAGTGCAAGGGCGCGAACTTGCTAAGGCCACGCGATTCAGATGAACATGACGTATGCCGCCCGGGCCGATCCTGATTTTCGACAAGTCCTTCCTGCAGGGCCTCAGTATTGACGAAGCCGTATGGCTCGATCATTTTTTCCTCTCGAACATCACGCCGCTGTTTTTCGTTGAAACGCTGGCAGATCTCGAAAAGAGCGTTGTCCGCGGTCGAACGCCAGAAGACGTCGTTGGCAATCTGGCGACCAAGACTCCGGACATGCAGTCACATCCGAACGCCCATCATCAGCAACTGTTGAGCGCAGAGCTTTTCGGACACCAAGCGATCTCGATGGACGGTCGGATTCACCGCGCGGCCGGAACATCAGTCATGCTTGGCGACCAGCGGGGCATCGTCTTCAAGGAATCAGACGAGGAGGCGGCACTCGCCCGCTGGCAGGCGCGCGAGTTCTTGGATCTGGAGCGACAAATTGCAAAGATTTGGCGAAGGCACGCGGCCCAGCTAGATCTGGCCTCAGTGTGTGACGGCTTCAAGAACTGGTTCCTGCAATTTCCGAAACCGATGGACTTGGCGGAGGTAAAGCGGTTTGCGGAGCAGCGAATAAACGAAGCCCCCAATCCCGACGCGGCATTCCACCTGGGGTTATCACTGCTTTCCGTAGGCGACGATGCGCTCCGGCAAATTACGCAGCGGTGGGTGGCGGCAGGGCGGCCGCCGATCAAAGAATTCGCCCCGTATTTTTATTACCTCTATTCGGTCATGCTCTTCTACTGCCTGGCTGTAGCCGCTGATCTTATTTCGAAAGTGCGACCTGCGGGAAAGGCTGCCAACCTCGTTGACGTCATGTACCTGTTCTACCTGCCCTTCTGCATGGTGTTCACTTCGTCCGACCGATTGCACGAGCGAATTGTCCCGCTGTTCTTGCGGCCCGACCAGTCGTTCGTGCGTGGCCCGGAATTGAAGGCAGCATTGAGCGCGATTGACGGACATTTTGATCAATTGCCACCCGAAGTCAAGGCGCGAGGCCTGTATGCTTTTGCAGGGTGGCCACCTGATGGATTGTCGTTTGTGATGACAACATTGTTTGACAAGCATGTGCCGGCGTGGAGAAAGCGGAGCGACGATGTGCGCGACGAGTCGCCGAAGATGAACAAAGCGATCATGGAGCTTGTCAGAAAATTTGAAATGGCGCAGGAAACGGATGTGGGCGCAGTCGCCCAGGAGAAGGCGGAGTTTATGCAGGTGCAGCGAAAGGTTCGTGCAAAGAAGGGGAAATGGATGCGCGTCCCTCCCGAAGCCATTGCGAATGGTGGCCGCGATGACAATGAGCCGGAATCACCTTCCTGAGGCTGTGCTGGTGCGCAGCGGCAACAAATGCGCCGCCTCGCCCAAACGGACCTTTCGCTTGCGGTCAATGCGAACACGGCTTCATCCAGATGCAAGAAATCGGCCGATTCTGGCCTCAACCTCGCGGCGCTTCGTGCCCCAGCGCTCAAGCGATTGCTTGATGAGCGCGGTCACGTTGGCTTCGTTGCCCTGGCGTTCGATTGCCGGTTGTGCAATCGTGCGCACGACGGTCGGCGAATCGCCGATGAAGGTTCGAACGTAGCATTCAAAGCGAGGCAGCGAAACGACCGCCTGGGCCATCGTTTCGTGCCCCCAGTTCCGCGCGAAATTCATGGCGTCGTCGCCCGATGCCTGATACGCGATCTGCGTCGGGCAGTTCGCGAATACATCCGCCAGAAAAGGCAACTGCGCGGCCGACTGCGACGCCAAGACGAGCGAAATGCCGTACTTGCGGGATTCGGCCAGGAGCGAGCCGAATCGCCCGCCATGGCTGAAGCTGCCAGCTTCGTCCACGACCATCATGAACGGAGACCGGCGGCGCTGCTTTTCCCGCTTCAACGCGGAGATCGAGACCATGGAAACCACCAGCGAGCCGAGGACTTGGGAAATTTCCTCCCCAAGGCGGCCTTTTGACAGCCGGCAAACCACAATGCGGCTGTCGTTCATGATTTCAAGAAAATCAAGCGACTTCTGCTGGCCAATGACGGGCAAGATGGCGGGGCGCATCAGCTTGCCAACCTTGTTGATCGGCGGCGAAAAACGCGACATTTGCTCCGGGCTGCGGAGCTTTTCGTCGTACTGCCGGTGGAAAAGCTGCAAAAGCGGCTGTGTTTCCTGCGCCAGCATTTTTTCCCGAAACCGGTCGTCTACCAGGAATCGGAAAACGTGAACGGCTGTCGGGCGCTCAAACCTGCTGACCACCGCGTCGGCGGCGTTGGTGAGGATGCGGGCGGTCTCATCCCCCCACGCTGAGCCTGCCAGCGCCTTCATGATGGTCAGGAACGACTCAACGCCCAACTCGCGTTCCATCGGATCGCGGTAGGCGAAGATGTTCAGCCCCGGCACGAATGGAGCGTTGGGATCGATCCAGATGAAATCGCGCATGCGGCTTTTGGGAATGAGCCGAGCGATCTGGTCGGCGGCATCGCCGTGCGGATCGACAAAAACGCCGCCGTGGCCCTGGCGGATGTGGCGAATGAAGAGGTTCACGAGTGCGGTGGACTTGCCGACGCCGGACATGCCCTCAATGTAAATGTGGCGGGCGTCGTCGATGACGACGTCCTGGCCGGTGATTTTGTTGGTGCCGATGGCGATTTCCATTTCCTCAAGTGGGCGATCCGCAGGGGCCGAATGGCAGCCTTAAACCCGGGGATCGCCCGCTCGAAGAAACGGTTGCGTGTCCGACGTCCCCGTCCCCATGCAAGCGCGGATCACGCACCGAGAGGACGGGAAGGAGGGACCGATCCCGCGCCTTCTTGACGCGATTGCTCAAAAGTTTAGCAATTTGGTGCTATTTGTCGAGGAAGCCATAGCCGCGCGCGTCGAAGTCGCGCGGCGTCTGGAATATGGCGCCGCCGATGTCCTGCCGGTAGAGTTCCTCGGTCGTGAGCCAGAACATGCGGTGGCGGTAGCGGGTGGCAAGCACGCTCAAGAGGTTCGCGCGGCGTTCCTCGGAGCGCTGGACAATCACAACCCGGAACTGGCGGAACGCCTCGCCCCACTCCTCGGCGCAGGCGTCGCTATCGAAGTAATGGAAATAGGCGTCGAGCTTCGTCAGGATCTGCGGCTCGCCGTTGCGGTAGTGACCCAGCTTCGACCGCTCGATTTCGAGGAAGTAGTAGGCGGTCTGCCGTTCGGGCGGCTCGCCGGGGTTCGTAATTGAGAATAGGGCATCCGGGTGGACGGTGTGCTTGAGGGCGGACTGGCGCCACGCGAGGCGCAGGCAGTGTCGGGCGCAGAACCATTTCAGCGCCATGTGAAACCGCGAAATTTCGAGCTCGTGGTCCAGCGTGCGCAGCGAGTGCTCATCGAGCGATTTGGCATAGGGAAAGAGGCCATCGGATTCGCGCATGAACCTCGCCCCTCGGTCCGTGAGGCCGTATGCGAAGGTCGTGCCGCCGTGGAAATGGCCCTCGCCGAAATACGGCATTCGCCGGACAAGTCCGTTCGAAAGTAGTGTCGATAGTGACCGGCGCGTGCCGCGCCGATCCGGCTCAGTGGGAATCCGGCCGTGCAGGATGGCCGCGAGGTCGTTGGTCGTCAGGCAGAAATATTGCGCGAGGAGCGCCAACACCGCCCGCTTCGCAATCGTGAGGCGCGGGCCGGTGGTGGCGAGCCGGTTGGGACCAGAATTCATCCCACTTTAACTGTGCACCATTGGCGAGATTTCGCAAGGTCGCCGGATGTCGCCGGCCAGGGCCGGGCCGGTTGCCGGTTGTCATGCCGCCCAGTCCTTTGGCGGCAGCCAAACCGAGGCCCGCGGTAGCGGAGGCGCTAGCCGGCCGAGGCAAGCGGAGCGACGGGCAGGCCACGCCAACGTTAGGCAGCCCGTCGTGATAACAAAGGGGGCGCTAGCCGCGGGGCCTGCCCGTCGCTAGGCGGGGGACTGGGCGGCAAACCCGTAGGCCAGATTTGGCGGACATTTCGTCAGGTTTCGTGCTCGCCGTGGGCGTACCGGGGCCGGACAATCGCCGGTCAGGTCACCGAATGGAGCCCGGCGGTCTGCTGTGCCCCTCCAGGCGCACAAACCGGTTAAAGTCTAGGCATGCCCACGCCTGAACCAATCGTTGCCAATCCAGCCGTCGTGGCGTGGGCCCGTGCGGAGAGCGGCTACGCCGTGGAGCGCGCGGCCAGAAGCATTCAGGTCAAACCTGAGCGCATATTGGCGTGGGAGAGTGGCGATCGGCAGCCGACGCCTCGGCAGCTTGAAAAGCTGGCGCACGTGTACCGGCGGCCGCTGAGCGTGTTTTTTCTGCAACAGCCGCCGCAAATTCCGCCACTAGCCGCTGAGTACCGCCGCCTGCCCAGTGTCGAGCCTGGGCAGGAGTCGCCGGAGCTTCGGCTGGCCTTACGCCAGATGCTCATTCGGCGCGAGAACGCACTGAACCTGATGGGCGAACTCGGCGAGCCGGTGCCGGGATTTCGCTTGAAAGCCCATTTGCGGGAGTCTCCCGAGGAGGTCGGGCACCGTCTCCGGGAAGCACTCGGGATCGAACTGGCTGAGCAGAGGGCGTGGCCGAACGAATGGCGGGCGTGGTCCGCGTGGCGAGGCTCCGCCGAACGCATCGGCGTTCTGGTGTTCGTTTTCAGCCGGGTGAAGCTGGAGGAAGTGCGCGGCCTGGCGCTCTTACGGACACCGCTTCCGGTGGCCGCGATCAATTCAAAGGAGATCCCTGAGAGCAAGGCATACACCCTGCTCCATGAGACCGTGCACCTGATGCTCGCCGCGGGTCATGAAGAAAAGCCGGCGCTAAAGGAACGCCGTCCAGCGTCGGAATGGAACAAGATTGAGCGCTTCGCCGAAATCGCGGCGAGCCATGCGATGGTGCCGGAGCAGGCGTTCGTTGAGCAGGTCCGCACAATGGGTCCGATGCGGGCCTGGGATATCGGTTCCGTGCGGCGGTTGGCCCGCCGTTTCCGCATCACGCCACTGGCTGCGGCTACGCGGCTGCGGGAGTCCCGGTTCATGACCTGGGAAGCCTACCGGCAGTGGCGCGAGCAGTGGGACGATTTCACCGCCACCCTGCCTCCGCGGCGCGGAGGTATTGCGTCGCCGGCCGAAAAGGCAATTAATCGCGCCGGCCGACCTTTTGCGCAGCTTGTGTTGGAGGCGCTCGCCGCGAACAGGATCACCTCGATCGAGGCGGCCCGCTACCTGGAGCTTCGCTTCGATCACCTTGAGGCAGTCAGGTCTCACCTGGGCGACCTGGATGTTGATCGGAGCGCGCCGGCGTGAGCAAAGGCGCTGCCGCTGCACCGGCAATCTATTCGATCGACTCCAGCTCGCTGATGGATTGGCAGGCGCGCTACTACCCGACGGATGTGTTCCCGGGATTGCAGCACCGCCTGGAGAGCCTGGTGCCTGCCGGTCGGCTGTTCGCAGCGGCCCTCGTGCGCGAGGAGATCAGCGCAGTCGGCCCGCCCAGCCTACAGGACTGGCTTAAGGCCAACTCGAACATGATTGTCCCGACTCCTGACACGCTGGCCGAAGCGCGGGCCATCCAAAGCCGGTTCGCCGGCCTGCTGGATCCCAAGGCCGAATTCGAAGAGGCGGATGCCTTTGTCATCGCTCTGGCGCGCCTCCGAGGTGGTGTAGTCGTCACCCAGGAGACCACCGCTGCCGAAAAGCGCAATCCCAAGCGGACTCACTACATCCCCGATGTCTGCCGGGAGCTGGGAGTCGGCTGTATCGCCTTCCTCGGCCTCATTCGCCGCGAAGGCTGGACGTTCTAGACGCAGGCTCACGCGAATCGAACACGGGCGGAGCAGCCGTCTGGTTCGAGCCCGACCGTCGCTTGAAATCGGTGCAGCGATGTGACGCGAAAATCAACAGGACTTGGCCCGATCCACGTCTGGACGCAGATTCGCATGGGCACGTCAGTCCGGATGGCCTCATGGAAGGAGCTGCCGTTGTAATGGAAAAGGTTCAGCTGAGAATCGCGGAGGTGGACGTACCCATACGGACGCCAGGCTGCTGACGGCTCCGGACGCCACGCAAAACGCCAGACTTGGTCCGATGCCTTTTCGAAATCCGGCCGTGGCGTGATGTGAAAAGTGATGTAGAAATCGCGATGTTCCGTCGCCGGCTGCCTGTAGTCGAAGGTCGTCCAGGTTCGCCGATAATACCGGCGTGCCAATTGCGGTGGAGGCCAGTCAACGGACGGGGTGATAAATCCCTCCAGGAAGCTCAAGGCCGGAAGCAGCTTCTTCGACCACGAATGATCGAGAGAAGCGGTCAGGGCCCGGTTGTGAATCCCAGGGTAGTTTTTAGCGTCGATTCGCCATGCGGAAAACGGGTCGAGGTCGAGGGCGCCCGCCAGTGAAAGGAGTTCAACGTCGTCTTTAGGAACCTTCGCATCGTACAACCAGCGCCAGAGCGTGCTCCGGTCTACGGGTTTGAGGCCCTTCGGCCAAGCTGCCACAACCCGAGCAGTCTTGCCGCCGAAGCGTTCCTTGATGCAGCGGAGGATGAATTCACGGTCGAGGTCCAGCACGAGGAATTGTTGCGTAATAGGGGTGTAGCGTGCAACACCTCCACCACGTCTCAGGATATGTCTGAATCCAGGCGTGGATCCGTGGCACCGGGCGTTGGGCGACGGGAGGGTCAGCCGGGGAAGCCGGCAGTTGGCGGTGCGCGGGCTCACGCGGACGGGAGTTGTCGCGATGAAAGTTCCCCCCGCTCATCCCGGATCCCCTGAAGGCGGAAAGCCGCCGGGTATCGATCAGAACATGACCGCGCCATGCGTGCCGACCAAGCGGTTGGCGGCGGGCTCGAACGCTTGCGTCATGGAAGTCCGGCCGACTGCGCAAAGCGACCTGAGCATGACGGAGTTCTGCGCGTGGGTTGAAAAGGCCGGAGAGGGCGACCTTGTCGCGCTCCTTCCGCTTACCAAGGTTGCTGAAGATTTTGACGGGCCAATTGAAAGCGTACGCAGCCCAATGGAATTTGTCGTCTTACAAAGGCTGTTCGTCATACACCATTGCGATGTCGTCGTCGCTGCCAAGGGGGTACTGGTTCGCCATTGCCCGGATTCGCAATTGTGGGATGTCGATGGGCATGTGCGGGACGCGGTCGGAATGGCGTGGCGGAGATTTGCCCTTTATACGGAATGCGGAACGTTTTCGAATTTCTCAGGATACATGCGATCGCTTGGCGGTCGTTGCGCCCGCGACGTCATCCGCGGCTTGATGAACGGGTGGACCAAGAAAGCTCCTGGGGGGGCCGACCGCCGGGGAAAGTTGGATCCTGGGCTTGTTTCTGTTGATGAAGAGTGGCTCACCGGCTTGGGCCGCATCGATGCCCGGCTCGACGCCGAAGCGCTGGCTGTGCGCAGGGCGTTGATGGGCTATCGTGCGGAAGGATTTCGCCAATACAAGGCAGTGACGGTTTTCGTCATGATCGCCGTGGATGAAATGTCGATTCGCGCGGTCGGTCGCGAGTTGGGAATCAACAGGGAATTGGTCCACGAGCTGGAAGCTGAGGCACGGGAAGGACTTCGCAGGCGGTTGGGGCCGGAATTCTATCGGTCCGGCTGATCGCCCAAACCCAATCTCAATTGGCGGCTTCCATCTGCTTCCCCGCGGCGCTGTTCGCGGCCGAAAGCTATTGTGCTATTGATCGTGACGGCATGTTTATGACAGCAAAACATTCGAAATCCCGCTCGACACCGGCACGCGAAGCCGATGCTGTGAAACGAGGGCTCAAAATGCTACGTGACGAATTCGACAATCGAAACTCAGCGTGCCCCGATACGAGCACGCTCGAAGGCTTTGCCGCCGAACGACTGACCGGCGAACGGAAGGCAGAGGTCGAGCACCATGTGATGTTCTGCCCGCAATGCCGGCGGGCGATCTTTCGCATGGGCGGATCCGCTTTGCACTGAATCTTCTTAGCCTCATTTTCAGCCACAGGGTTGAAACTCACAGCGTGGATGACCCGCCGGAACGGGCGCAGGAAATTGCGATTGAGGACCTCAGCGTTTTTGGCTCCCCACGGCTCTCGGTGTCGTCCCTGTAGCTTTCGTCTGTTTCGTTCCGCCTAGAACGCCGAATCCGACGCCTACCGATACCTGGGAATCGCGATTTCGCGGAGTTGTCGTCTTCTGAATTGACCAGGGTTTGCCCTGGGGGAGGTGATAATGCCGCCAGAATTGATCGCAGTCCGTGGCCAGGTTGCGCCGGAGAGCCCGGCGCCACCGAAAAGGTCATTCGCGTTTTGGCCGGTTCTGCTGGTGCTGGTGGGCGCCAGTTGGCTCGTGTTCGTTCATTTCGCCCCGCACGTCAGGCCGGTAGCGCCGCCGGCTCCGGTGGCGGCGCCGGCGCCCACTCCGCCGCCCGCACCGGCGGTCACGGAGGCCGATCTCGATGATCTCGCGATGCATCTGCAGCGGGCGAACGAATCCCTCCATGCCATCCAACGCGAAGTCCGGCAGGAAGACCATAGCATTGACGCCGTGATGCCCGACATTGTGTGGTACCGGCTGTGGGCCGATCGCGAACGCCTACACGCCGGACAAGAGAGCGGCACTGGGGCGCTTCGCGAATTGAACGTCGGCCTGCAAGAAATTCAGATCGTCCAGGACCTCATCCGCGAAAAAACAACCAAGGAGAAGCCATGATCAGTAGCGCTGCCCTACTTGAGCGGAACACGCGTCGGGATACCGTTGTCGCCGAACTGCTCAACAACCTTCACCCCACGGCCGATCGAGCGCTCGCGCTCCGAGTTCCGGCCACTCTCCAGTCACGCAGCTATCCGACGCCGGCCACGTTTGCACGCGCTGCCGTCGCCCTCAGACCGATGCGGACCGGACCGGTCCGCTCGGTGGTCCTTCCCGAGCCGCCCAAGATCACACTTCAGCACGAAACCGGCGGCATTCTGAACCTCAAAGCCGGCCGGACCGAAGTTGATGGGTCGGTGGCGGTCTCGCTGCCGTTCGGTGCCCAGAACCGCATGATCACCGCCCGCGCGTTCAAGCGGCGCGCTGGCTATCCGCACGACACCCTGTTCCGCCAAGCCGGCGACCGGTGGGACGTGGTCCACGACTTGGAGATGGTCGATCTGTCGGATCGCAAGACCATCTTCAAGCTCGGCACGCAGACGCTTTTCAGCTAACCCGGCCAGGGCTGGCCAGACGCAAGGAAGGGAAGTGTTCCAAATGCAGGCGTTGATCTTGGCAGTATTGCTGGTTTCGGTTGCCGTGATCGTTGCGCGCGCTGTCGAAGAGATCGAAGGTCGCGTCTGGTCAGCCCTCGCCCGGAATCATGCAACTAAATCGGCCGTCGTTCAGCAGGCCCGTGGCCGCTGGGAACAGAACACGTTCTTTCAGCAAGCCATTGACGAGATCGACTCTGAATTGGGCCTGGGCACGCCCAGCCAGCTCAAAGACGGTGCGTTCGAGACGGCGGAGCAGTTGACGAGGCGCATCCGTGTCGGGATGGTGAAGCTCCAACGGGAAAGCCGGCTGTGTTGCAAGCGGCACCTTGGAACAGCTCAATTGCGGGGAGTCACGAACATGTACGAACTCGACCACGATGCCCGCTGTCATGTGAGCCGAAGCAAAATGGTGGCGTTGTTGGGCGTTGTGCGCGAATACCTCGGCATGTACCCCTTCATGAGCGATGAGATTCAGGATCAGGCCATCGTGGTCGAAGAGATGACGCGGTATTGCAGCCCATGCACGTACCTCGCCCACACCGTGGCGGGCGCACCGCCTTATTGTCTGACGGCAATCGTCTTGAATCCTGACCTCAACCCCCTCCGGAATTGCAGCACCAATGGCGAACACGAACAACCACACCCGGTACATTGACCAAATTGCCGTCCTGGGCGAAGCGGGCCAGCGCCGCCTGGGCCGGACCCGGGTTCACATTGCCGGCCTCGGCGGATTGGGCAGCAACGTGGCACTTCTGCTCAGTCAGCTCGGCGTGGGCAGAATCAGCGCGAATGACCCCCAGGTGGTGGAGCCCTCGAACCTGTCGAGGTTCATTCTGGGTGACGCCGCCGACCTAGGCAAGTTCAAGGTCGAGGTGGCGGCCCGGCACCTGGCGCGCTGGCCGGCACTTGGGTTTACGCCGTTGGTTGCACCCAACGAATCGAGCGCCACCGAATGCATGATCGCGCTCGCGGGCTGGGTGTTCAGCTGTGCCAACACCGTAGAGGCCCGCGTCGCCGCAGCCCGGATGGCGGTTCAGACGGGCACTTCAATCATTGATGTCGGGGTCGCCGACGGGCGCGAGCTGCTCGCGGGGACGGTGAAGATCTGGCGCCCAAGCTTTCCGTCCTGGGCAGCCTGCCCGGCCTGCACGCTGCCGAGCCGCGCACCTACCAAGCGCAGGGAGGGTTGGCTGTTCAGCGTGATCGCGCTCACGGCCAGCATTTCGGTCCAGTTGTTCGTTGAGCATGCCTGCCGTGGTCGGCGCAAACCACAGCTCGCCAACATGCTCACGCTCGATGCGGAGCGGTTCACGATAGAATCCGCCGCTATCAACCGCAGCCCGTACTGCAGGGCGTGCGCGGACGTGAGCGGCGGCGCGTCCATTCACAAGCCGGCCAACACTGCGGCGTTGGTGGCCGGCGTCACAACGCCAGCTGAGTTGTCGTCTTCCTGGTTGGAGGCCGACTGCCATGTCCAAGGAGTTTGACCCGGTCGCGGCGGTTGTGAAGCTGATCTTCGGGCTTTTGGGGCTGATTGTGGCTGCCCAGTTGGTCACTGAACTATTTGCGCGGCTTCGGGTTGTGATCTCCGACCTGCTCCTGCTCGCGCTGCTGGTCATTGCCAGCAGGGTCGCGTTCGAGATGCTCCAGGCGGAGCGGAAGGACAAAGGGCGGCCAGTCCGGCGCGGGGCTGAACGAACGCCCCTGGTACCACCGCCGGAGGATGAAGAGTAATGGATGCCACTGGAATTGCCGAAATGATGGCCGGACGCCGCCTTGCCCAGGCAACGAATACGTACCTGGCCGGCCTGAGCCGCGCTCCAGTTCTGGCTTCGCGGGGCCAGGCGGCGCGGCTGCTGCGGGAATTGAAGAGTGCGCCCGGTCCCAAGCTTGTGGTGGGTGACACTGCCTGGGGAGACGCCGTTGAGGTGCCGCTATCGGAGTTCACCGGCACGGTGGGCTTGACCACAGGGGGGATGGGAGCAGGCAAAAGTTTTTTCGCGACCCTCATATTGCGGGCGCTGATCGAACGGCTGCCAGCTTCCCGCTCGGTAGGATTTGGGGTGCTTGATGCCAAGGGCGAGCTCTTCGACCGGGTGCTATTCCTTCTCGGCCAGCGAATGGCACGACTCGACGCCAGCGCGCGCGAAGCGCTCGGCAAGCGGATCGTGATCATCGATTTTTCCGCCCGGGAGGCGCTAAGCTCGTACAACATTCTCGCCCGCTGGGACTACACCGAGCCGGACTTCTTCGTCACCAGCCGCCTTGAGACGCTGCGCGATCTATTGCCGGCGGGCGAGAAGGTGTCGCTCCGGGGCGGCACGGTGCTCCGCCATGCCATCGAGTTGCTGGCGGAATTCGGCCTGCCGCTGCCCTACGTGGGCTCGATTCTCGCCGACGACGCGCTGCGCGCACGTCTCTTGGCTCGCAGCCGGAACCCGGAGCTCCGCCAGTATTTCGAAGTCCGTCTCCGCGAGGAGGGTAAACAAACGATTGCCGCACTCCGGGCCCGGATGGAGTCCATCTTCGCTGCCGACGGAGTTCGGCTGGCGCTCTCCGGAGCGACGGCGCCCGATTTTCGGACGCTGCAGAACGAGGGAGCAATTGTGCTCGTGAACTGCGCCGGGCCGACGATCACTCGCGGTGTCCGGCTACTTCTCCAGGGCCTCGTACTTGCGGACATCCGCCAAGCGGTCTTTGCCCGTCCCAACGATCCTCCGGTGTCATTTCTCTGGGTGGCAGACGAAGCCCAAAACTTCTTCCTCACCCGCCAGCAGCAGGAATACATGGCCGACCTGCTGACCATGTCCCGTTCGTTCGGCTCGTTCTTCTACTTCCTTTGCCAGAACCTGTCCACCGCGGTACCGGATTCACGGATGCTTGAATTGCTCTATACCAACCTGCGCTGGGCGCTCACGATGCGCGGCTCGCCCAAGGACGCACAGTTCTTGCGCGGCGCCCTGCCGGTGACCGGCCGGTTGTCAAAGCGGGAAAGTTCACCGTTCCGCGAGCGTGCATATTATTCGACCGACGAAGAGCGGGCGATTCTGTTCGACGGAATTGCCCATCTCCCTGACCGGCAGGGCTACCTCTGGTTCAAGGCGCGCGCCAGCGAGGCGCTGCGGATCACCACGCGGACGCCGGAGATCCCGCGCGGCGAGGTGTTCCGCCTGGCGGTCGCAGCGCTGCGCGAAGATCCCGGGCTGGGCCGGCGGATGGAGCGCGCTGAATTCGAGCGCCAGGCACGTCAGCGGGCATCCGAATGGGGCGGCCTTGATGAGGCCGGGCGCCAACCTGTCGCCGGCCGTTCCTGGGAAGACGCGTACGCGCGGGAACGGGAGGTATGGACCGCCTGAGCAAAACGTCTGGACAAAGCCTCTGGATGCGGCTGGCGCTGCATGTGCTTGCCAGCCCGGTGTACGCAGTGAGGTTCGCCGGGCTGGCGGCGACGCGGTATCGGTTCTTGCGGATAGCCACTGCGGCAGGCATGCAATGCGAGTGCGGCGCGTGGCTTTCGCTGGTGGGGCTCTGGAAATGCTCATGCGGGTTCACGTATCGCGGCCATCTGCTCCGCCGCTGTCCCGTATGCGACTCCGTGCCATGCGTAATCCGCTGCTTTCGGTGCGGCGTGACGACCAAGCTCTCCGACGCGGAGTGACGGCGCGCCTCACGTCGCGCGACCGCGCCCTGATCGCCAAGTGCGCCATCTGCCGATGGCTCAGCACTGGGCAAGTTCGGCGGCTTTACTTTCCCCGCGCAACCCTGAATGCCGTGCAGAAGCGGCTTCGCAAACTGGCAACTGCCGGCTTTGTGATCTCCTGGCGGGACCACAAGATGGCGGAAGCCCTCCACGCCGCCGGACCGAACGCGAAGAAGATGTTGGAGAAAGTTCAATTGACAGTTCCGCGGGCGGAACCGCCGCGACAGCGAGCGCATCTCGTTGGCATCAACGATTTGCGAATCGCGGTCGAGACCGGCCCCTATCCGGTTTCGTACTTCTTCGCATCCTGGCAGCTTGCGGGGCTCGATTGGCCGCACCGGGTCGTGCCGGATGCCGTGTTCGCTCTCCAAGTGGGCACGAAGCACGTCGTCGTTGCCGAATACGACCGCTCGACGGAGAACATGCGGATGCTGGCGGAAAAGATCAACGCCTACCGCGCAGGGCTGCCGGACTTTCCGGTCGCCGCGGTGCTGGTGATTGTCGATGATCCAGCCCGACTTGGACGGCTGGCCCGGCGCATCCGTCCCCGCGAAGGCCCACTGAGGGTACTCGGAGCGACAATCGGCGCCCTTCGCGGGAAGGACATCGGCACGCCGGTGTTCCGCAATGTGTCCGGGGGACTCGAGAGTGTGCTCCAGCCGCTCGCTGAGTTGATCGGCGGGCATCTCCCGGCTGGCTCTCCTCACGAAGGGAGTGCCTGAGGGTTGCAAGTGATTGATTCGCGGTCAGTTCGGCCGCGCAGCGCCGTCCCGCTTCTAAGGTGGGTCTCAGCCTGGTTCGCTGTTCGTTTCGATTGTCGTCTACATCTGCGGGAGGTGCTGCATGGGGCGACCGTCGTCGGGAGAGGCGCGGCGCGGGGACGATCCGGTCCTCACACACATGCAACATCAACAAGTGATAGACAGCTTCATCAAGCAGGGGAGCGAGGGGCGCGGAGCCATTGTAAAGGCTGATGCAAACCTCCTGTCTGCAGAATTCCCGGAGCGATACGCCCCGTGGGGGCGTCGCGACTGGAATATTGGCGGACGAAAGATACCGCTCGCGGTCCGGCTCAAGGATGACACCATCCTCGTGAACGGCGCGGGGCTTCCCTGGCCGGCCAGCGGGTACCAGACCCAAGTGCTGAATACCCTGCGGGACGAAGGTGCGGGCAAATTCGGGGTTGTGCCGTTTGACTCGGTCGTAGCGGCCTGGACTGACGGCGAAGTGCGCGATTGGAACCAGAAGCCGATCCCCATTCGGGAGATTCGGAGTCGGGTGGCGATCGCCGTCCCGAGCGGTGGCGAACGGTACCGGACTGTTTCCGAAAAGGACAAGTACGGCAGGACTCGCGAGCGTCAAGTGCATACGTTGGGCGATTCGGTGGTACGGGTGCGTGACCGGTATTACCTTTCGGCCATCGATGAAACAGGCGCCGGGTGGAATGGCATGTATTTCCTTGCGGAACTGCAAACCGAGAGACCGCCGCAATCGCTTGAGGCGGCTTTCGACCTGCTGAAGCCGAAGCCGGTTCTGGAGGCGGAAGCTCGCGGTTCAATCGTGCGTCGCCAGGGGGAATGGTTCGCGATTCCGACCAGCCGGCGTACCTCGGAGCTCATGGCCGATGTCGCGCGCGGAATTGCAGTTCACCGCAATAACCACGTGCTAGGTCGGGAGGGCCACCACCAGCTTGAGGAGTACCACATCGCGGCTGGAGACCTTTTTTTCCCGTACGTCAGTTACCCCTACTTCGAGTGGTACTCGTCGAACGGGCGCGTGGTGTTGGAGCTGCGTCCGGAACAGGTGAAGGTCGTGGAGCGAGCCGCGAATCTGCCGGAGCGGAGCAGTATTGAGCAGTTGGCGGCGAGGATTAAGCAGGGTCGGTCTTTTGCCGAATTCCTGGAGGAATGCGGCTCGAGCTTTCTCGGTGAGTCCAATCAGGATGGCGGCGCTGAAGCTAGCGCCAACGAACGAAAGGGCTGAGGTTTCGGGCCGGGGCTTGCGCCCCGGCGGGTGGGCGGCCAGCGATCTTTGGAGAGTTGGTATCGGCTGATGCAGTTTGAAGAGGAGAAAAGTAAGACGCTCGGTATCGATTGCCCAACTGGTGAGCCGCGCCCCGGCTACTTCTTGGCCGAGGTGATCGCCGGAACGGCACTGCAAAAGCGGGCAACCAAGACAAGGGTCATGGGGATGTAAAATTGGAACTTCGACGACGTGGGCGACGCGACTTTGCATCGGGCAATCCTGAACCTCGGTCCCCGTTTGCGCAGCCTGTGCCGGCGCCGCATGATTCGGGGCGCGGTCCTAAGCGGTTACGATTTCGGGGGGCGAAATTGAACCCCATGTTCTGGCTTGAGAGGGGAAACCGGTGAGCTTTTCTCACAATGCAGCCGCCCTGCAGGAAACCCGGCGCCCTCCATTGCTCGTCACAAAGCGCGATGCTGCGGCGATGCTATCGGTCTGCGTCCGCACCGTTGAGAACCTGATTTCGATGAAGCTGCTCCCGCACCGCAAAATCGGCCGGCGGACGTTGATCCCCTATTCCGCAGTCGTGGCGTTCGCCCGTCAGGGCACGCGAATCGTTGTAGGCCGGCATCGAGGGCCCAGCGCGGATTATCAATTGGAAAGGGGTGACGACCACAGGGCAGGGTAGGCCCACGTCGGATAGAAACCAGCGTACCTTATTGGGGGAGGTTCGCGATGGCATCACCTTCAGGGCGCCCGGCGCCAGCCGGCGACAGCGCGGGCGCTACGGTACGGGCGGACAACCACCTGGTCGATGTCGCTTCGCACACACTCACATTTTTCAAAGAGACAGCAGCAGCTGCTTTGGCGAGCTTGGATCGGGCGCGACCATCGGCAGAATCTGTGCTCGCATCGGTGAATACGCTCAATGCAGATCAGGCAATCCGCAATCTAAATGCCATCTCTGAGGTGAGGGAACAGGAGCTAAGAGTGCTGGCGACGGAGCCAGCGATCGCACGCGTTGTTTTCACGGAAGGTGGAGTGACGAAGGTCATGTTCATCGCACGAGGAACGCTGGGCTACGCAACACACGACAGGAGCGAAATCGTTAGTTACCGCTCGCCCCTCGGTCGGCTCGCCGCGGTTCAGGTCGGCTCCGAACGCCAGATCGTGACCCCACGAGGCGTGCGGAATGTAGCCGTAATCGAACGAGCAGTACTGCGTCCCGTGCAAATGCCTGACGCATGGGACTCGGTGGACTCGATCGTAGAGGGCCAGCGCTTCGGTCCATTCACGATCAAGTCGTTCAGGGAATTGCTCCCAGCCTTGGAAGAGGGGGATCCCCTTGAACGGCTGCTCGCCGAAGACAGGGCGAAGAGCAATATTGTGGAGGGCCTCCGTCGAAGTGTCATTGCAAAAATGGCGCTTCGTGACCAGCCATTGCTCGATCAATTTCAGGATGAGATATTTCGGTTGCCGCTCGGGAGCCGGATTGCAATTCTCGGCCCGCCTGGAACGGGCAAGACAACAACATTGATCAAACGACTCGGCCTCAAGCTAGACGCCGCTTATTTGGATGAAGACGAGGCGGCGCAGATTCAGAAATCGGTGGCCGGACCAGGCGGCCACGCGCGTAGCTGGATTATGTTCACGCCGACTGACCTGTTGCGGCAATACGTCAAGGAAGCATTCAACAGGGAAAACATCGCAGCGTCAGATCTCCGCATCCAGACTTGGGCAGACACGAGGCATGAGTTGGCGCGCAATAGATTCGGCATTCTACGAACAGGAGCGGGAACAGGACATTTCGTCATGAAGCGCGAATTGAAATCGCTAGCGCCAAGCATGTTCTCCAATCAGACGGCTTGGTTTGAGGATTTCAACGCGTGGCAAACAGAGGCTTTTTGGAACGACTTGCGGTCGAGCGCGCGATTGCTGACAAGCAGTTCGGACCCAAAGGCCGCGGGACTGGGAACGCGTTTGGCCACTATAGTCGGCGAGTTCCCCGGCGGTCAAAATGCAGTGGCGTTTGAGCGTCTTGAAGGCATGGGCGAAGAGGTCCGGGCGTTTGCCGCAATGCTCAAGGACGAGACCGATTCCAGCATCAGAAGTGCGATTACTCAAGTGGTGGCGCGGGACAAGCTGCTTTTGGACCGACTTGCAGAATTCGTGTTAGGTCTTGCCGATACCGAGGAACTCGATGATGCGGACCAAGATGACGAACAGGAGCGACCCCGCGCTCACATTGGTCGTGACGCCGCATTTGAAGCATATGCGCTCGCAATTCGCGCGCAGGCAAGAGCTGTCGCCTCGGGTAGGAGTGTTGGCCAGCAATCGCGAACCGGCCAGATCTGCGAATGGTTGGGCGAACAGAAAATCGCTCTAGGCGATCTCCAGGCGCTTGGTTCGAGTTTGCAACTGCAAACCTCGTTGCGCCGCTTCGTGAACCCGCTCCGCCGTTACTTTAACGGACTCCCGGCGCGGTATAGGCGATTCAGGCGGCAGTGTCAGGGAAAAGGCTCCTGGTATCGGAAAGAAGGTTTTTCACATTCAGAGCTTTCCGAAATTGAGGTAGACGCCATTCTCTTGGCCATTCTGCGCGAGATGCGTGCGCAGTTGCAAACTCAAGAACATTGGCGAAGAACGCGACTCGGCGAATTGCCGGCCCTAGCGCCAATGGCCGATTTGGTCCGGTCGCAGGTCGCGGTCGACGAAGCCACCGATTTTTCGGCAATCCAACTTGCCTGCATGGGGTGCTTTTGTGACCCATCCATTATGTCGTTCATGGCTTGCGGTGACTTCAATCAGCGGGTAACCGAATGGGGCTGTCGCTCAGAGAGTGATGTGCACTGGGCTTTGCCAGGCGTTGCGTTTCGGCACGTCAACATTACGTACCGGCACAGCCGCCAGCTGAATGAATTTGCGCGAACGATTGCACTCATGTCGTCTTCGACCACGCCCGAATCGCTTCTTCCACAACGCGTGGACAACGATGGAGTTCAACCAGTGCTCGCAAAAAATCTCTCAGGCAACGAGGCTATTTCGAAATGGCTGGCGGCTCGGATCGTAGAAATTGAGCGTTTCACGCGCGTGACCTTTCCGATTGCTGTACTCGTGAGCTCGGAAGATGAAGTGGTCGGACTGACTGAATCCCTGAATCGAGCGCTCGCTGACACGAGCCTTCGAGCCGTTGCTTGTTCGAACGGCAATATGGCAGGTCAGGACAATGATGTGAGGGTCTTCGACGTGCAACACATCAAAGGGCTCGAATTTGAGGCGGTCTTCTTCGTTGGCATTGATCGGCTCGAAAGCCTCAGGCCGGAATTGTTCGACAAATACCTATACGTCGGAGCTACGCGCGCGGCGATGTATTTAGGGGTGACGACGGAAGGAATGATTTCCTCCAGAATTGAGGCGTTGTTCGAGCGGTTCATCCCGAGTTGGGCCTAATTGCCGACCGTAGCCTGGTGCTAGTTCTGGTGTCAGTTGGTTTTTCGATTTGGCGCGCTCTCTTGCGCGGTGTTGCGCTTGGCTGATCGACATTAAGTGATGGAATATAAAGGCTTTATTCGAATTCTTGCGCTTCGATGCGCGACCGTGCAAAAGGCCGAAATTCGGTTTAGCAAACCGCCGCCTTAAGCCACTCGGCCACCTCTCCGGACTGGTGTTGGGACCGCTGCAGTCTTCCCGACACGCTCATTATAGCCGCGGAACGCGGCCGCCCGCGCGGTCGGACTG
>Ga0134126_10002527_pt1 | contig 23042 bp, 23 predicted proteins | sample KB31752_FD_96881 | JGI IMG/M metagenome (GOLD analysis project Ga0134126, IMG submission 96881) | Terrestrial soil microbial communities with excess Nitrogen fertilizer from Kellogg Biological Station, Michigan, USA - KB3-175-2 | ecosystem: Environmental > Terrestrial > Soil > Unclassified ... | reverse complement strand
GGAGCCTACGGGGGGTACGTGGTGCAGTTGGCCAAGGCCGACGGGCTCCGGGTGGTGGCCGACGCCTCGGCGGCGGACGAGTCCCTGGTGCGGCAGCTGGGGGCCGACGAGGTGGTACGGCGGGGTGACGACGTGGCCGACCGGATCCGGGCGGTGGTCCCGGGTGGCGTGGACGGCCTGGCCGACGGTGCGGTGATGGACTCGATGGCGGTGCCGGCGGTCCGCGACGGCGGCGGCCTGGCGGTGGTCCGGGGTTGGGACGGCGAGGTGGACCGGGGGGTCACGGTGCACCGGATCTGGGTGTCCAGGATGGACGGTGACGGGGCCGCCCTGGACCGGCTCCGGCGGCAGGCCGAGGACGGCACGGTGACGCTCCGGGTGGCCCGGACGTTCCCGGCCACCCAGGCCGCCGACGCCCATCGGCTGCTGGAAGCCGGGGGCACCCGGGGTCGGATCGTCCTGGACTTCTCGGCCTGACCCCCACCGCCTGACCCCCACCGGCCCGTAGCGGGCCACCACCACTCCCCACTTCCCCCCACTGCAGCCCCGCCGGGCCCGAACGTCCCGCCGTGGCGCCCTGACCAGGGCCGCCAGCCGGGGCCGCCGGGGGCTGCCGCCTTGACCCCTTCCAGCCCCGGGGGCAGTCGGACGTCTGCGGTTCGGCCGGCCCCGACGCCGGCCCGTGGAGGGGCGACGGCCACACCGCCACTGACCTGCAGGTTCCGCCGCGAGCAAAAGGGGCGGAAAGGGGCGGATAGTGGTTGACCGGTGGGGGAAGGGGGCGTAAAGTGGCGTGAAGTGGTTGGCAGGGGAGTAAAAGGGCGCGAAGCAGGGAGCGTCGTGGGAGTGGGAGAAAGTGCCGGGATTCGTTGGCAGGTACGAGCATTCGCTCGACACCAAGGGCAGGGTGATCCTGCCTGCCAAATTCCGTGCCGCCTTCGAGCGAGGTGGGTTCTTGACGGAGAACCGGGAGGGCTGCCTGGCGTTGTGGACGCCGGGGGAGTTCGACCGGCAGATGACGGCGATGCAGGACCGGGCGGCGGCCGGCCGGACGAACCGGAACCGGGCACGGTTGTGGGCGGCCAACTCCCACGAGGTGGAGGTCGACCGGCAGGGCCGGATGGCCATTCCGGCGCACCTGCGGGCGTTCGCCTCGTTGGAGGGCGACGTGCTGGTGCACGGCGCCATCGACCGGGTGGAGCTGTGGAACCCGGCGGTGTGGCAGGAACGGGTGGCCCCCGAAGAGCAGTGGTTCTTGGACGACGAGGAGGAGTGAACAGGAGTAACCGAACCGGAAGACCCGGACCTATGCGCAGCCCCTCGACCAGCACGGTGGAAGACTTCTCCTCCGCCCTCTTCCCCGCTGGTGACCAGTTCGCCTCGCTGGTCGAGGGGCTGCGGATGGTCCAGGACTTCGGACATCGGCCGGTGATGGTGGAAGAGGTCGTCGACCTCTTCTCCACCGTCCCGGCCGGGGTGGTGGTGGACGCCACCGCCGGCGGTGGCGGGCACGCTGCCGCCCTCCTGGACGCCTACCCGCACCTCGGCATCCTCGGCCTCGACCGCGACCCGGCGGCCCTCGAGGCGGCCGGCCGCCGGCTGGCCCCGTTCGGCCGGCGGGCCGTCCTCCGCCATGCCCGGTTCGCCGACCTCGGCGACGAAGTGGAAACCGCCCGGCACGACGTCGGGGACGGCTGGCCGGCCGCCCCCGACGTGGTGTCGGGAGTGCTCATGGACCTCGGGGTGAGCTCCCCGCAGCTCGACCGGGCGGACCGGGGGTTCTCCTACCGGAACGCCGGGCCGCTGGACATGCGGATGGACCCCACCGGGGGCCCGACCGCGGGGGAGCTGGTCAACGAGGCCGACGTGGCCGAGTTGGCGGCGCTGTTCGCCGCCAACGGCGAGGGTCGGTTGGCCGGACGGATCGCCCGCGCCGTGGTGGCCGCCCGCCCGCTGTCCACCACCACCGAGCTGGCCGACGTGGTCGCCGCTGCCGTGCCGGCGGCCGCCCGCCGCCGTGGCCATCCGGCCCGGCGGGTGTTCCAGGCCCTGCGGATCGCCGTCAACGACGAGCTCGACGAGCTGGCTTCCGCGCTGCCCGCCGCCCTGACCCTGCTCGCCCCCGGGGGCCGGCTGGTGGTCATCGCCTACCACTCCGGCGAGGACCGGTTGGTGAAGTCGGCCATGGCCGAGGCGGCGACCGGCGGCTGCGTGTGCCCGCCGGGGCTGCCCTGCGTATGTGGGGCGGTTCCCGAGCACCGGCTGGTGTTCCGGGGGTCCAAGAAGCCGTCGGCGGCCGAGGTGGCCGCCAACCACCGGGCGGAGAGCGCCCGGCTCCGGGTCGTGGAGCGGCTCCCGTGACCCCGCCCACGGCCACGGCGGCAGCCCCGGCCACCGCCGAGGACCTGCGGGCCACCCACGCCCGCCGGGCCCCGGACCGTCGGGAGGCGCCGGACCGGCGACCGCCGCTGCAGGTGGTGCCCCGTCAGCGGCCGCGGCGTCGCCGTTGGCCGGTGGTGGTGTCGATGGTCATGGTCGCCGGCAGCCTGCTGTCGGTGGTGATCGGCCACGCCCTGCTCGCCCAGGGGCAGGTCCGCCTCTCCGCCGTCCAGTCCGCCCTGACCGCCGAGCAGTCGGTCCACCGGCAGGCCACCCTTCGGGCGGCGCAGCTCGAGACCCCGTCACGGATCGTCGCCAAGGCCCACCAGCAGGGGATGGAGCCGCCGAGCCAGACCACCCAGCTGCCCCGGGTGCCCCTCAACGCCCCGTTGGCCACCCCGACGTTGTCACCGAGCACCACCACCACGACGCCGTCCACCACCTCGTCGTCGAGGACATCGTCGTCGTCGACATCGTCGGGGACCACAACCGGGACGTCGTCGACAACGGGAACGTCGTCGACAACTTCCTCCGGCACCACGTCGGGCCAGTGACGCCGACGCAGACCGTCGGGCCCGCCGATCGACGGACGGGCCAGAACCCCGCGCCGGCCAGCCCGTTCCGGCCGCCGCGGTCGACCACCCGGACCCGGGTGCTCCGTCCGGCGACCACCCCGCGGCCGACGGGATCAGAGGTAGCCACGCCGACCCGGTCGGCCCGAGCCACCACGCCGACCCGGTCGGCCAGGCCGACGAAGGCGGCCCGACCCACCACGGCGCCCCGCCGGACGTCGGCGCGGCCGGACCCGGGCCGACGGCCGGAACAGCCGAGGACGTCGGCCAAGACGGCCCGGCGGCACCTGGCGCCAAAGCAATCGGGGCAGAAGGTGACCCGGCAGCTGATGGGTCGCCGGGTGCGGTTCCTGCGGATCGGCCTGGTGGTGGTGTTCGTCCTCATCGCCGCCCGGCTGGTGGACATTCAGGTGTTCGAGTCGGGGAAATACCAGAAGTCGGCCAGTGAGGAGCTGACGCAGCCGATCACCATCCCGGCGCTGCGCGGCGGGATCTACGACCGGAACGGCCAGGTGCTGGCCATGTCGGTGCCGACCAAGACGGTGCTGGCCGACGACTTCCAGATCGACCATCCGGTGGCCGAGGCGGAGGCGCTGGCCCCGATGCTGAAGATGTCGCCGACCGACCTGGCGTCGCTGCTGCACCAGCATTCTGGCTACGTGCCGTTGGCCAAGAACGTCAGCGTGGCCGACGCGGCGAAGATCTCGGCGAAGGCCTTCCCCGGGATCACGATGCTGGACGGGTCGGAGCGGCAGGTGCCGAACGGCACACTGGCCTCCCCGGTGCTGGGGCTGGTGAACGCCTCGGGCAAGGGGGCGGCCGGGCTGGAGTACCAGGAGACAAAGCAGCTGGCCGGCCAGGCCGGCAGCGAGACGCTGCTCGAGTCGCCGAGCGGGGTAGCCCTGCCGGGGACGCCGGTGACCAACAAGACGGCGGCGGTGGCCGGGACCGGGCTGGAGCTGACCCTCGACGAGCCGTTGCAGTACACCACCGAGCAGGCCCTGGCGTCGGAGATCGTGGCGTCCCACGCCGACGGCGGGGTGGCCATGGTGATGGACACCCGGACCGGCCAGCTGCTGTCGATGGCCAGCCTGTCGGCGACCTCGAAGGGGAAGGGCGCCAAGACGGGGCAGACGACATCGTCCATCGGGCAGTCGGGACAGTCCGGCCAACCGGTGGCCATCGGGCCGAACGGGCCGGTGGAGGAGTCGGCCAGCAACGCCGCGGTCACCCAGCTCTACGAGCCCGGTTCGGTGTTCAAGCTGGTCACCTTCTCGGCGGCCCTCCAGGCCGGGATCATCAACCCGAACACCACGTTCACGGTGCCCGACCGCATGGTCATCGACGGGTCGACGTTCCACGACGCCGAGACACACCCGACCGAGCAGCTCACCGCCACCCAGATCCTGGCCCAGTCGTCCAACCTGGGGACCGGGCAGATCGCCACAGCGCTGGGGGAGAGCCGGCTGCTGGCCCAGGTGAAGAACCTCGGCTTCGGCCGGCCGACCGGCCTCGGGTTCCCCGGGGAGTCACCGGGGATCATCGCCACAGCGGCCCAGTGGGAGCCGACGAACATCGTGTCGCTGCCCATCGGGCAGGTCGACGCGGTCAGCGCCCTCCAGGTGCTGGACGCCTACAACGCGGTGGGCAACGGCGGGGTGTTCGTGGCCCCGAAGCTGGTCCGGGCCACCGTGGGGGCGACAGGGGCGGTGAAGGCGACGCCGCCGTCGAAGACCCACCGGGTCATCTCGACGTCCACCGACGCCGAACTGTTGACAATGCTCCAGCAGGTGGTGCAGACCGGGACCGGGACCAGCGCCTTCATCCCCGGGTACACCGTGGCCGGGAAGACCGGGACCGCCCAGGTGCCGACGTCGGGCCAGGACGGGTACACGGCCGGCGACTACATGGCTTCCTTCGTCGGGATGGCCCCGGCGAAGAACCCGGTGTTCACGGCCATCGTCGTCCTCGACCACCCCACCCCGATCTTCGGTGGGACGGTGGCCGCCCCGGTGTTCTCCCAGGTGATGAGCTACGCGCTGCACCACTACGACATCCCGACGACAGCGGGGGCGTCGACCACGCCGCCGCCCCCGGGGACAACGGCGTCGTCGCAGACTCAGGACGTCACGTGAACGGCGGGTACCATCGGTCGGTCGGTCGGGCGCCGCACGGACGGTCCGTGCCCGGTGCCGACCCGGCCGCTCACCCCCGTCAGTGCAGATGACCCTGTTGTTGGACGACATATCGGTACTGGAGACGGCGGGGGACCCCGCCGTCGTGGACGTCCGCGGGCTGTCCCACGACAGCCGCCGGGTGGTGGCGGGGGACCTGTTCTGCTGCCTGCCCGGCCAGGGCACCGACGGCCACCGGTTCGCCGCCGACGCGGTGGGCCGGGGGGCGGTCGCCCTGCTGTGCGAGCACCTCCTCGACCTCCCGGTGGCCCAGGTCCGGGTGGCGGAGGGGCAAGCCCGGCCGGCCATGGCCAGGGCGGCGGCGGCTTTCTGGGGGTTCCCGTCCCGGGACCTGCTGATGGCCGGGATCACCGGGACCAACGGCAAGACCAGCGTGGCCCACCTCCTCGGGGCCGTCGTCGGCCAGTCCGGCCGACCGACCACCGTGCTCGGGACGCTGTCCGGTGCCAGGACCACCCCGGAGGCCACCGACCTGCAGCGGCGGTTGGCCGAGATCCGTGCCGCCGTCCCATCAGGCACGCAGGGGGCGGTGGCCATGGAGGTGTCCAGCCACGCCCTGGTGCAGAGCCGGGTGGACGGCATCCACTTCGACGTGGCCGTGTTCACCAACCTCAGCCACGACCACCTCGACTACCACGGGAGCATGGAGGAGTACTTCCAGGCGAAGGCCTCCCTGTTCACCGCCGACCGGACGGTCCGTGGGGTGGTCAACGCCGAGGACCCCTGGGGCCGGCGGCTGCTGGCCGAAGCCCGGGTGCCGCTGGTGGCGGTGCGGGCCGATGCGGCGTCGCGGGTCGACCTCGCCCTGGGGCGGTCGTCGTTCACCTGGCGCGGCCACCGGGTCGACCTGGCGATGACCGGGGCGGTGAACGTGCACAACGCCGTGCTGGCCGCCGAGGCGGCGGTGTCCCTCGGGTTGACGCCGGCTGAGGCGGCCGCCGGGCTGGCCGCCGCCGGACCGGTGCCGGGACGGCTGGAGGTGGTGGCGTCGGACGGCCTGTCGGTGCTGGTGGACTACGCCCACACCCCCGACGGCCTGGCCGTGGTGCTGGCCGAGGCCCGGCGGCTGGCGGGTGACGGCCGGGTGCTGGTGGTGTTCGGCTGCGGCGGCGACCGCGACCGGGCGAAGCGGCCGCTGATGGGCGAGGTGGCCACCAGGCTGGCCGACCGGGCGTACCTGACGTCGGACAACCCCCGGCGGGAGGACCCCGGCGCCATCATCGACCAGGTCGTCGCCGGGGTGGGCGACGCCGTCGACACCGGTCGGCTGGTGGTGGACGCCGACCGCCGGTCGGCCATCGCCGCCGCCCTGGCCGACGCCCGGCCGGGGGACGTGGTGGTGGTGGCCGGGAAGGGGCACGAAGGAGTGCAGGTGATCGGGGACCGGCAACTGCCGTTCGACGACCGAGTGGTGGTGGCCGACCTCCTGTCGGGGCGGGGCCACCCCGCCGCCTGAGCCGTGCTCTCCCTCATGTCGTCGGGCGGCTTCGCGCTGCTGGTGTCCATCGTGGCCACCCCGTTGCTGATGAAGTGGCTGATCCGCAACCGGATCGGCCAACACATCCGCGAGGACGGGCCGGCCAGCCACAGCGCCAAGGCCGGGACGCCGACGATGGGGGGCATCGCCATCGTGGCCGCCGTCGCCTGCGGGTACGCCATGGGCCACGTGGGCACCCAGGTCAGGTTCTCGGCGACCGGCTACGTGGTGATCATCACGGTGTTCCTCTACGGCCTCATCGGGTTCCTGGACGACTGGATCAAGTACCGGCACCGCCGCAGCCTGGGGCTGAACAAGCGGGGGAAGTTGGTCGCCCAGGTGGCCGTGGCGGTGCTGTTCGCCGAGCTGTCGCTGCACTGGGCCCACACGTCGACGGCGCTGTCGTTCACCCGGCTGACCACCCCGGGGTTCCAGATGGGCGAGGTGGGGTGGGTGATCTTCGCCGTCTTCGTCCTGGTGGCGACGTCGAACGCCGTCAACCTCACCGACGGGTTGGACGGGCTGGCGGCGGGGTCGTCGACGTTCTGCTTCGCCGTCCTCGCCATCATGGGGTACTGGATCTTCCGCCACGTCGCCATCTACCACGTCCTCCCGGCGTCGGCCCTCGACCTGGCCCTGTCGTCGGTGGCCCTCGCCGGGGCCTGCCTGGGGTTCTTGTGGTGGAACGCCGCGCCGGCCCGGATCATGATGGGGGACACCGGGTCGCTGAGCATCGGGGCCGGGCTGGCGGCGCTGTGCCTGCTGATGAACCTCGACCTGCTCCTGCCGATCCTCGGCGGCCTGTTCGTCCTGGAGACCCTGTCGGTCCTCGTCCAGGTCGTCAGCTTCCGGGCGTTCGGCAAGCGGGTGTTCCGGATGGCGCCGTTCCACCACCACTTCGAGCTCCTCGGGTGGCCGGAGACGACGGTGATCGTCCGTTTCTGGATCCTCGGCGGGCTGTTCGCCGCCCTGGCCCTCGGCATCTTCTACGGCGAGTACCTCACGGTGGCGCACCTCACGTGACCAGGGTCCACCCCCTCGTCGTCGCGGTCGGCCACCATGGTCCGATGGACCGGTCTAACCAGGGACCGCCGGCCCACCGGCGCGGCGCGCCAGCCGGCGACGTCCTAGTTGGCGGGGCGCGATGACCATCGCCGCCGCCCCGCCCGGCCGACCGGCCACCGGGCCGGCGCCGGCCCGGCACGCCGAGGGCGTTGGGGGCCGGCCACGCCACGTGACCGGGCACGCCCGCCCCCAACACGGCGTCACCCCGGACCGGGCGGGCTGGGTCACGGCCATCCGACGGGTGCAGACGTCGTCGATCCTTCTGGGCCTGGTCGTCCTGCTGTGCCTGGCCGGAGTGGTCATGGTGGGGTCGGCGTCGGAGGTCATCTCCATCAACACCTACGGGTCCCCGTGGGCCATCTTCATCCGGGAGTGCATGTGGGTGGTCATCGGCGGGGTGGCGTTGTTCGTGGTCGGCCGGTTCGACTACCGCCGGTGGCGGAAGCTCGGGGTGGTGATGGTGGCGGTGACCATCCTCCTGCTGCTGGCCGTGCTGGTGCCGGGGATCGGGACGAACTCCGGGGGGTCCAGCCGGTGGATCGGGTTCAGCTCGTTCGGCATCCAGCCGTCGGAGCTGATGAAGCTGGCCATCGCCGTCTTCGGGGCCGACCTGGTGGTGCGGCGGGAGCAGCAGGGTAGGCCCTACCGCATGATCGTCGGTCCGCTGCTGCTGGTGGCGGGGGCGGCGGTGGGGCTGATCCTGATGCAGCCGGACATGGGCACCGCCCTGGTGGTCGGCTGCATCACCATGGCCATCCTGTTCGCCTCCGGGGTCCCCATGAAGCCGATCGCCAAGCTGCTCGGGGTGGTGGCGGTGCTGGCCCTGATCGTCGGATTGATCGAACCGTACCGGCGGGCCCGGCTGCTGTCGTTCCTGAACCCCGGCGCCCACGCCTCGGGGTCGGGGTACCAGGTGGTGCAGTCCCTGATCGGGCTGGGGTCCGGCCACTTCTTCGGGGTGGGCCTCGGGAACGGCCGGGAGAAGTGGGGGTACCTGCCGAACGCCCACACCGACTTCATCTTCTCGGTGGTCGGCGAGGAGCTGGGCCTGGTCGGCGGGGTGGTCCTGCTGCTGCTGCTGGCCGCCTTCTGCTGGTTCGGCCTGCGGGCGGCGTCGCGGGCCCCGGACCGGTTCGGCGGGCTGCTGGGGGTGGCCCTGGTGGTGTGGATCGCCGCCGAGACCATCATCAACATCGGCGCGGTCGTCGGCCTCCTGCCGGTGACCGGGATCCCGTTGCCGTTCATCTCCTTCGGCGGGTCCTCCCTGGTCATCACCATGGTGGCCGCCGGCATCCTGGTGAACATCGCCAGGCAGGAACGAACGCCGCGCCACGGCCGGGCCCCGGCGCGCGGGGCCAAGGAGCCGAGAACGGCGTGAACCGGTACGCGGTGGTGGTCGGCGGGGGGACCGGAGGACATGCCCTGCCGGCCCTGGCCGTCGCCCGGGCCCTGGTCGACCGGGGGCACGAACCGGCCAGCATCGAGCTGGTCGGCACCCGTCGGGGGCCCGAAGGACCGCTGCTCACCGACCAGGGGTTCCCGGTCACCCTCCTGCCGGGCCGCGGCCTTTCCCGGTCGCTGTCCGTCGACGCCGTGGTGGCCAACCTGGAGGCCGTCACCGGTCTGGTGTCGGCGTTGGCCCGGTCGGTGGCGGAGACGGTGCGGTCCCGGCCGAAGGTGGTGGTGTCCATCGGCGGCTACGCCGGGTTCGCCCCGTCGGCGGCCGCTCTGATGCTGCGGGTGCCGGTGGTCCTGGTCAACCTCGACGCGGTGCCGGGGTTGGTGCACCGGGTGCTCGGCCGGCTGGCCGCGGCCAGCGCGGTGGCGTTCCCGGGTACGCCGCTGCCCCGGGCGGTGGTGACCGGCACCCCGGTGCGGGCGGAGGTGCAGGCGGTGGTCCGGTCGCCGGAGGCGGCCGCCCAGTCCCGGGTGGCATTGGGGTTGCCGCCTGACCGGATGACCGTCGGGGTCTTCGGCGGGTCGTTGGGGGCCCGGCGCATCAACCAGGCCGTCGCCGGCCTGGCGGCGGCCTGGGCCGACCGTGACGACCTGTCCATCTACCACGTCACCGGCAACCGGGACTGGGCCGACCTCGGGGAGGCCCCGGCCGGCGCCCTGGCCTACCGCCGGGTGCCGTTCGAGCGGCAGATGGCCCGGCTGTACGAGGCGGCCGACGTCGTCGTCTGCCGGGCCGGGGCCACCACCACCGCCGAGCTGGCCGTCGCCGGGGTCCCCGCCGTCCTGGTGCCGCTGCCCGGGGCCCCGGGGGACCACCAGACCGCCAACGCCGATGCCCTGGTCCGCGCCGGTGGGGCCGTCCTCGTCCCCGACGACCGGTGCGACGCCGACCACCTCGCCGAGGTCCTCGGCGACCTCTTTGGCACCGACGGGCGGCTGCGCACCATGGGGGAGGCGGCCCGCCGGATCGGCCACCCCGACGCCGCCGCCCGGGTGGCCGAGCTGGTGGACGACTGTGCCAAATAAACCGGCCCCCGGCGGGGTGCCCGCTGACCGGCCCCCCGGCGGGGTGCCGAATAGCCCGCCCCCGGTGGACCTGTCGTCGTCGCGGCGGATCCACGTCGTCGGCGTCGGCGGGGCCGGCATGAGTGCCATCGCCAGCGTGCTGGCGGCGATGGGGCACCAGGTGAGCGGCAGTGACCTGAAGGGGTCGCCGGTGACCGACCGGCTGGCCGCCCAGGGCGTCGTGGTGTCGGTGGGGCACCGGGCCGACCAGGTAGACGGCGCCGACCTGGTGACGTTCTCCCCGGCCGTCGGGCCGACCAACGTGGAGCTGGCCGAGGCGGTCCGGCGAGGGATCCCGGTGGCCCGCCGCGCCGAGGTGCTGGCGGCGGTGGCGGCCACCCGCCGGTGCCTGGCGGTGGCCGGCACCCACGGGAAGACGACGACGTCGTCGATGTTGTCGCTGATCCTCGTCCAGGCCGGTCGGCGGCCGTCGTTCCTCATCGGGGCCGACGTCAACGAGATCGGCACCAACGCCGTCTGGGACGACGGGGAGTGGATGGTGCTGGAGGCCGACGAGAGCTACGGGACGTTCACCGCCCTGGCCCCCGAGGTGGCGGTGGTCACCAACGTGGAGCCGGACCACCTGGACCACTACGGGACGTTCGACGCCCTGTTGGCCGCCTTCTCCGACTTCCTGGCGGCGGCGTCCGGGGCCAAGGTGGTGTGCGCCGACGACGACGTCGCCGCCGAGCTCGGCCGGGCGGCCGGGGCGGTGTCGGTGGGGACGTCTCCGGTGGCCGACTACCGGATGACCGACGTGGTGCAGCGCCGGAGCGCCGTCGGGTTCGACCTCACCGGTCCCGGCGGCCGGCTGGGCCGGCTGGAGGTGTCGGTGCCGGGGATCCACAACGCCCGCAACGCCGCCGTGGCCACTGTGGCCGCCCTGTCGGTCGGCGTCCCCTTCGACGCCGCCGTGGCCGCCCTGGCCCGGTTCGCCGGGGTCCCCCGCCGGTTCGAGTTCCGCGGGGAGGCCAACGGGGTGACCTTCGTCGACGACTACGCCCACCTCCCCACCGAGGTGCAGGCCGCCCTGGCCACCGCCCGCAGCGGTGGTTGGCGGCGGATCGTGGCGGTGTTCCAGCCGCACCGGTACACCCGGACGGCCGCCCTCGCCCCGACGTTCGGCGACGCCTTCGCCGGGGCCGACCTGCTGGTGGTCACCGACGTGTTCAGCGCCGGGGAACCGCCGGTGCCGGGGGTCTCCGGCAAGCTGGTGGCCGACGCCGTCGCCGCCGGCGGCCGGGAGATGCCGGTCATCTACGCCCCCACCCGCGACGAGCTCCGCGACATCGTCACCGCGGTGCTGTCCCCGGGGGACCTGTGCCTCACCCTCGGGGCCGGCGACCTCACCACGCTCCCCGACGAGCTCCTGGCCGCGCCGGGGTGGTGACCCCCGCGCACGGCGGTCCGGCGCACGGCGGTCCGGCCCGGCGGGACCTCCAGAAGGTCGCCGACGCCCTCGGCCCCCGGGCGGGGCGTGACCAGCCGCTGGGCGCCCTCACCACCTACCGGGTGGGGGGCCGGGCGGCGGTGCTGTGGGAGGCCAACACCGAGGACGACCTGCTGGCGGCCCGCCGGGCCCTGTTCGGACGGCGGGTGCCGGTGCTGGTCCTCGGGAAGGGGTCCAACCTCCTGGTGGCCGACGCCGGCTTCTGCGGCCTGGTGGTCCGGCTCGGTCCCGGCCTCAACGGGATCGACATCGACGGCACCCGGGTGCGCGGTGGCGGGGGAGTGGGGTTGCCGGTGCTGGCCCGACGGACCGTCGAGGCGGGGCTGACCGGGCTGGAGTGGGCGGTCGGGGTGCCCGGATCGGTGGGTGGGGCGGTCCGGATGAACGCCGGTGGCCACGGATCGGACACCGCCGCCGTCCTCGTCCGGTACCGATGGGTGGACCTGGCCCACGACGCCGGGGGCGACGACGGCCCCGACCGGTTGTCGTTCGGGTACCGGACGTCGTCGGTGGCGGCGACCGAGGTGGTGGTGTGGGCCGAGTTCGCCCTCCGCCCCGGCCCGGTCGACGACGGCCGGCGGCAGCTGTCGGACATCGTGGCGTGGCGACGCCAGCACCAGCCCGGCGGGAGCAACGCCGGGTCGGTGTTCGCCAACCCCGCCGGCGACTCCGCCGGGCGGCTGGTCGACGCGGCTGGGTTGAAGGGGTTCCGGATGGGGACGGCGAGGGTGTCGGAGAAGCACGCCAACTTCATCCAGGCCGACGACGGCGGGTCGGCCGACGACGTCCGCCGGCTCATGGACCACGTCGCCGGGGTGGTGGCTGACCGGTTCGGGGTGGTCCTCCGGCCCGAGGTCCGCCTGATCGGGTTCGACCGCGCCGACAATGGAGGGGACCGATGAGCCCCACCGCCACCCGCCCGCCCACCGCCGACCGGCAGCCGTCACGGCGCCCGGCGGGCCGCATGGACCCGCGGATCAGGGAGCGGCGGACGGCGGTGACCCGGGAGGCCGGCCGCCGCCGGCGCCGGATCCTGCTGGTCGCCGTCGCCGTGGTCGTCGTGGTGGTTCTCGGCTGGCTGTTCCTGCACACCAAAGTCCTCGCCGCTCGGGCGATCACCGTGGTGGGCTCGTCCCACACCTCGGCCGCCACCATCGTCGCCACCGCCGGCCTCGACGGCCACCCGCCGATGATCGACGTCAACGCCGGCGCCGCCGCCGCCCGGCTGGAGCAGCTGCCGTGGGTGGACACCGCCACGGTCACCCGGCAGTGGCCAGACGGCGTCCGAATCGTGATCACCGAGCGAACCCCCGTTGCGGCGGTGTCGACCACGGCGACCACAGGGCAGGTACCAGCCGGCCAGGCGCCGGCCGGCCAGGCTCCGGCCGGGCAAGGCGGGTCCGGCCAGGGCCAGGGGGCCGGCCGGTCGGCGACCACGGTGGCCCCTGCCGGGGCGGAGGTCACCACCACGACGGCGGCGCCGACCACGACGACGACGGCGCCGGCCGCCGGGGGGTCGACGACGGCGACCACCACGCAGGGCACCCAATCCCAGAGCACCCAAACCCAGGGCGCCACCACCCAAGGCACGGCGGGGTGGGCGCTGGTCGACCGCGCCGGCCGGGTCCTGGCGGACACCGCCTCGCCACCGGCCGGGCTGGTCCACCTGGTGGCGCCGGTCACCCCCGGCCCGCCGGGGACGGCGCTGCGGGCCGGACAACCGGGGTTGAGGGTGGCGGCGACGCTGCCGAAGGCCTTCGCCGGTCAGGTCGCCGAGGTCGACGTCGACGCCGCCGGGCAGGTCAACCTCAAGTTGACCTCCCCCCTCACGGTCGACCTGGGGACGACGGTGCAGCTGCACCTCAAGTACGAGGACGTCGCCGCCCTGCTGGCCGGGGCCCACCTGTCCGACGGCGACGTCCTCGACGTCACGGCACCGACATCCCCCATGGTGACGGGCGGGTGAACCATGCTTGACCACGTGGAACACCCCTCGTATCGTGGGTCCACGCCGATTTCCACTACTGTTCGACCTTCCCGACAGGTTGAGGGGCGTGGTCGCGACGGTGCGGAGTCCGATGTCGCGACGGCTGGTTGGGGAGTGTCGAGCATGGCGATCGGTCGGCGATCGCCCCAGTACCGAGGGAGCCCATGACCGTTCCGTCTCAGAGCAACTACCTCGCGGTGATCAAGGTCGTCGGGGTAGGCGGCGGCGGGGTGAACGCCGTCAATCGCATGATCGAGTCCGGGCTTCGCAACGTGGAGTTCATCGCGGCCAACACCGACGCCCAGGCCCTGCTGATGAGCGACGCCGACCTGAAGCTGGACATCGGGCGGCAGCTCACCCGGGGGCTCGGGGCCGGGAGTGACCCCGAGGTCGGCCGGCAGGCGGCCGAGGAGCACCGCGGCGAGATCGAGGAGGCCCTCCAGGGGGCCGACATGGTGTTCATCACCGCCGGCAAGGGCGGCGGCACCGGCACCGGGGCCGCCCCGGTGGTGGCCGAGGTCGCCAAGGGCCTCGGCGCCCTCACCATCGGTGTGGTCACCCGGCCGTTCACCTTCGAGGGCCGCCGCCGGGCGATGCAGGCCGAGAAGGGCATCCAGGTCCTCAAGGAAAAGGTCGACACCCTCATCGTCATCCCCAACGACCGGTTGCTGACGGTGTCCAACGACAAGACGTCGATGGTCAACGCCTTCAAGATGGCCGACGAGGTCCTCCTCCAAGGTGTGCGGGGCATCAACGACCTCATCACCGTCCCCGGCCTCATCAACACCGACTTCGCCGACGTCAAGCTGGTGATGACCAACGCCGGCACCGCCATCATGGGCATCGGGGCGTCCAGCGGCGACGGCCGGTCGGTCAACGCCGCCCGGGCGGCCATCACCAGCCCGCTGCTCGAGGCCTCCATCGAGGGGGCCCGGGGCATCCTGCTGAACATCGCCGGCGGCACCGACCTGGGGCTGTTCGAGGTGAACGAGGCCGCCGAGATCATCCACTCGGTGGCCCACCCCGACGCCAACATCATCTTCGGGGCGGTCATCGACGACAACATGGGCGACGAGGTCCGGGTCACCGTCATCGCCGCCGGGTTCGAGCGGTGGGAAGAGGGCGGCGGCAAGGGCCCGCAAACGGCCGCCGACGTCCCGTCGGGCGGCAGCCAGGTCCTCGGACTGGACCCGGTGAAGCCGGTGGACATCTTCTCCGACGCCGACGGCGACGACCAGGTGGACCTCGGCGACGACGACTTCGACGTCCCGTCGTTCCTCCGGTAGGCGACCACGACCGTCGACCATCGGTCGGTCGCCGACCGGCTGGCCCAGGTCCGCCAGCGCATCGAGGCCGCCGGGGGGGATCCCGATGGGATCCGGGTGGTGGCGGTCACCAAGGGGTTCGGGCCCGACGCCGTCCAGGCCGCCGTGGCCGCCGGCCTGACCGACGTCGGGGAGAACTATGCCCAGGAGCTGGTGGCCAAGGCGGCCGCGGTGCCGGACCTGCCGGCCGCCGTCCGATGGCACTTCCTCGGCACCCTGCAGCGGAACAAGATCCCGGCGTTGGCCGGGGTGGTGGACCGCTGGGACAGCGTCTCCCGCCTGTCCGAGGGCGACGCCATCGCCCGTCGCCAGCCGGGAGCGGAGGTGCTGGTGGAGGTCGACCTGTCCGGGGCGGCCGGCCGCAACGGCTGTGCCCCGGCCGGCACCCCGGATCTGGTGGCCGCCCTGTCCGACGTCGGTCTGGTGGTGCGGGGGCTGATGGCGGTGGCCCCGCTCGACGGCCCGGCCAGGCCGGCGTTCCGGACCGTCCGCGACCTGGCCGACCGGCTGGGGTTGGCGGAGCGGTCGATGGGTATGACCGGCGATCTCGAAGACGCGGTGGCGGAGGGGTCGACGATGGTTAGGGTCGGCCGGGCCCTGTTCGGCGACCGGCCGCCGCGGCGGTAGATAGCACCGGTCGCCGCGGCCGAGGCAACCACCGATGGAGGGCCGAAAGAGGCCGTAAGGGTCCGCCAGTCGGGCGGCAGAGGCAGTACGCTGTAGGCGAGGAGACAACGGATGGCCAGCTCATTCTTCAAGAAGTCCATGGTCTATCTCGGACTGCTCGACGACGAGTACGACGAGTACGACGACTACGACGACCGGAGCCCACGGGGGTTCGCGGCCGTCTCGGCGCGGGCGGACACCCGGGCCAACGACGTCGACGAACCCGACGACCGCCCCGCCCCGGCGCCGGTCGGCCGGATCCGGACGCTGCCGCGCGAGGGCACGTCGGTGGGCGTCCAGGCGGCCACCGTCACCGCCCGGCCGACGTCGCCGTCGGTCCGGCCGATGAGCCCCGTCGACACCTCCGCCAAGGTGCAGGTCGTGGCCCCCACCCGGTTCGGCGACGCCAAGGAGATCGCCGACTGCCTGAAGGGCAACCGACCGGTGATCGTCAACCTGCAGGTGGCCGATCGGGACCTGCAGCGGCGGATGATCGACTTCTGCAGCGGCGTCACCTACGCCCTGAGCGGCGAGATGGAGAAGGTGGCCGACGAGGTGTTCCTGCTGGCGCCGACCAACGTGAAGGTGTCCGAGGAGGAACGTCAGCGGCTGCAGGAACGAGGGTTCGGGCGGGCGTAGCCGTCGGTGGGCATCGTCGTCGGCCTCATCGAGGCGTACGTTCTCATCCTGATCGCCCGGGCCCTGCTCAGCTGGTTCCCGGTTCGGCCCGGGACGCCGTTCGAGCGGATCGTCCGGGTCCTCGACGCCATCACCGAGCCGGTGTTGCGGCCGATCCGCAAGATCCTGCCCCCGATCCGGGCCGGCGGGATGGGGATCGACCTGTCCATCCTGATCGTCATCATCGTCGCCCAGGTGGTGGTCATCCCGCTCCTGCGGGCGTGATCCTCGGTTCGATGGGGCCCCGACGATAGACTCGGCGGCCATGGACAGCGCCTCCCCGTCCCAGTCCACCCTCGAGACCCTCCGCACGGTCGAGTTCCGGCTGGGGCTCAAGGGGTACAACGTCGACGAGGTCGACGAGTACCTGGAGAAGGCGGCGGTGGAGGCCGAAGCCCTCCAGGAGCAGGTCCGGCAGATGACCGAGCGGCTCCGGCAGGCCTCCGAGCGGATCGGCCAGCTGGAGCGGGAGGGCCGGGAGGGGCCGGCCCCGCAGCCTGCCGCCGCCCCGGTGGCCGCCGACGCGGTCATCAGTGACGACACCCTGCAACGGACCTTGATCATGGCCCAGCGGTTCGTGGACCAGACCAAGCGCGACGCCGAGGCCGAGGCGACCGAGATCGTCAACCAGGCGGAGGACCGGGCCAGGAACACCATCGCCCAGTCGGAGGACCGGGCCCGCCAGATGGCGGCCGACGCCGAGCATCGCCTGCGGGAGGAGGTCACCCGCCTGGAGGGGATGCGCGGGCAGCTGGCCACCGACGTGGAGAACATGGCCCGCCACCTCGAAGCCGAGCGGAACCGTCTCCGCGGCAGCCTGGCCGAGATCCTGAAGTGGGTCGACGACAACATCCAACCCGCCAACTCCCTGATGGCCCTCCGGCCCCGTTCCGGGGCCGCCGGTGGTCCGGCGGTACCCGCCGACGACCAGGGCCGTCCGCCCGCCGGCGCCCCCGCCGCCCCTCGTCCGCCGGCGACCAACGGCGGCAACGTCTTGGACCTCCACGCCCCTGACGCCGGGTAGCACCGGCGGCGCGGTGTCCTGTAGGGTCACCGCCTCCCGCTAGCCTTCGGCGGCCACCATTTGGCCACCGCCACCCGGCGCGGCCGGCAGAGAGGGGAACGACATGACGCCCAGTACCCGGCCGCCCAGTACCCGGGCGATCAGTACCCGGGCGGCGGAACCGGCCGCCAAGACCGACCCACCCGCAGCCAAGAAGGGGAACGCAGCAGTGAGCACCACGGCCAAGAAGACCGCCCCCACCAAGGCGGCCACGGCCAAGAAACCGGCGGCGAAGAAGGCCGAGGCCGGGCCGTACGCCAAGGACACCAAGTTCCTGGACGAGCAGCGGGAGCTGCTACTGAGCGAGCGGGCGGTCTACCAGGGGCAGGCGGCCGACCTGAAGGCCGAGGCCGACTCCCTGGCGCAGGAGCGGGAGCCCGGCGACGTGCAGTTCGACGAGGAGTCCGGCGAGGGTGGCACCGTGACGGTCGACCGGGAGCGCGACCTCGCCCTGTCCGCCCAGGCCCTGGCGGCCGTCGAGGAGATCGACGACGCCCTGGCCCGGATCGACGCCAAGACCTACGGGGCCTGCGAACGTTGCCATCAGCCCATCCCCAAACCCCGGTTGCGGGCGTTGCCGTACGCCCGGCTGTGCGTGGCGTGCAAGAGCGGGGGACTGTCGCGGCGCTGAGCCGCCCGGGCCGATTGGCGGCCACGGCCGTCGTGGCCGCCGTGGTGGTGGCCGTCGACCAGGTCACCAAGGCGGTGGCCGTTGCCGACCTCGACCATCCCGTCCACGTCGTCGGTCCCTTCGGCTTCGCCCTCGGCTACAACACCGGGTCGGCGTTCAGCCTGTTCACCGCCGACGCCCCCGTGCTGACCGCGGTGGCCGTCGTCCTCGTCGCCGTCCTCGGCTGGCTGGCCTGGCGGGCCCCCAACACCCCGGTGGCGGTGGCCCTCGGCCTGGTCCTCGGCGGGGCCGTCGGCAACCTCTGCGACCGCGCCGCCCGCGGGCGGGTGGTCGACTTCATCACCATCACCCACTGGCCGACCTTCAACGTCGCCGACGCCTGCATCACCGTCGGCATCGTCCTACTGGTGGTCTTCTACTGGCGGGCCGCCACCCCGGCGAGGCGGTCGTCGTGACCACAACCGGGCCGCCGGACGCCGAGGCGGTGGCCGTCCCGGCCGTCCTGGACGGCGTCCGGGTCGACCGGGCGGTGGCCCTCCTCTACGACGTCTCCCGGTCGGCCGCCGCCGACCTGGTGGCCGACGGCCGGGTGGCCGTCGACGGCCGGCCGGTCACCACCCGCAGCACCCCGCTGGCGGCCGGGTCGACCTTGGTCGTCGACCTCCCACCGACCGACGACGACGGTCCGACCGCCGAGGACGACGTCGTCTTCGACGTCGTCCACGCCGACGACCAGGTGGTGGTCGTCGACAAGCCGGCCGGCCTGGTCGTCCACCCCGGCGCCGGCCACCGCGGCGGCACCCTCGTCTCCGGGCTCCTCGCCCGGTTCCCCGATCTGGCCGACGTCGGCGACCCGGCCCGGCCGGGCATCGTCCACCGCCTCGACCGGGGGACCTCCGGGCTGCTGGCGGTGGCCCGCACCGACCACGCCTACCAGTCGTTGGCCGCCCAACTGGCCGCCCGGACCGTCGGCCGCCGGTACCTGGCCCTCGCCGTCGGCGACGTCGCCGACGACCGCGGCGTCGTCGACGCCCCGATCGGCCGGTCGAACCGCACCCCCACCAAGATGGCCGTCACCGTCCACGGCCGGCCGGCCCGAACCGGCTACGAGGTGGTCCGCCGCCTCGACGTTTCCGGGGTCGGACCGGCCACCGTGCTGACCCTCACCCTGGAGACCGGCCGCACCCACCAGATCCGGGTCCACCTCGCCGCCATCGGCCATCCGGTGGTCGGCGACGACCGCTACGGCACCGCCTCCGACGTCCTGGCGCCGGGCCGACTGTTCCTCCACGCCGCCCGGCTCGGCTTCGACCACCCCGGCACCGGGGAGTGGGTGGAGTGGTCGTCGCCGCTGCCGGCCGACCTGGCCGCCCTCACCGGACCGGTCGAACCATAGGGCTCAGGCGGCCGAGGGGGGCCAGGCGGCCCTTCGGGTCAGGCGGCGAGGTGGGCGCCGACGACGGCGTCGTCCGACGACAGCGCCGCCAGCCCTTCCTCTTCGGCCCGACGGACCCGACGGACCCCTACGCCGAGCCGCTCGGCGGTGGCCTGTAGTGAGGCGGGGGAGTCGCCGCCGAACCCGAACCGCAGGCGGAGCACGTCACGCTGGAGCCCCGGCAGCCGGTCGACGGCTTCGCGGACCCGGTCGAGGACCATGTCCTGGTCGACCTCCGACGCCCAGTCCTGCCCGTCCGGGGCCACCAGGTCGCCGAGGGAGGTCGTCGAGTCCGCCGCCGCCGGCTGGTCGAGGCTGGCCGCCACCCTGGCCACCCCTTCGAGGGACTGCCGCTCCTCGAGGGTCATCCCGGTGGCCTCGTTCAGCTCTTCCTCCGTCGGCGGCCGTCCCAGGTGCCCGGCCAGCTCGGCGGTCACCGCGTCCAGCCGCTGCAGCCGTTCGCCGACCTCCAGGGGGATCCGGATGGTGCGACCGTGCTGCTGCACCGCCCGCTGCAACGCCTGACGGATCCACCAGGTGGCGTAGGTCGAGAACCGGAACCCACGCTCCCAGTCGAACTTCTCCACCGCCCGGAGCAGCCCGAAGGTGCCCTCTTGGACCAGGTCGGCCAGGTCGACGCCACGGTCCTGGTAGCGGCGAGCCCAGTGGACCACCAAGCGCAGGTTGGCGGCCACCATCTGCTTGCGGGCCTCCTCGTCGCCGGCCGCCACCCGCTTGGCCAGGGCCACCTGTTGCTCGTGGTCCGGCATCGGGTAACGGTCCAGGTCCCGCAAGAGCAATCCCAAGCTGTCGGTCGTACCGCTCGTCCTCATCGCCATGCTCATCGTCCCGCCTGGTTCATCATGCGTCGTCCCTGCTCAGTAGCCCTACCCATTCGATCTTTCACAACGCCCATGTGGCTCGATGCATTCCATGGCCGGCCACGAAGTTGCACCCGTGGCCGGCGCCGTGTTGGGCTGACCCGATGACCCCACCCCGGCTGTGGCTGGTCCGGCACGGCGAGACCGCCTGGAGCCGCTCCGGCCAGCACACCAGCCACACCGATCTCCCCCTCGAGCCCGACGGTCGGATCCAGGCCGAGGCCGTCGGTGCCGTCCTGGACCACGGCGACTTCGCCCTGGTGCTCGCCAGCCCGCGGCTTCGGGCCGTCGAGACCGCCACCCTCTGCGGGTGGGGGGGCCGCCTCGAGGTCTCCGACGACCTGGCCGAGTGGGACTACGGCGACTACGAGGGCCGGACCACCGACGACATCCGGACCGACCAACCCGGGTGGACCCTGTGGGTGGACGGCGTCCCCGGCGGGGAGACCGCCGCCGACGTCGGCCGCCGCGCCGACCGGGTGATCGACCGGGCGCGGTCCGCCGGAGGCGACGGGCTGTGCTTCGCCCACGGCCACTTCCTGCGGGTTCTCGCCGCCCGCTGGGTCGGGCTGCCACCCATCGGTGGCCGCCTGCTCGCCCTCGACCCCGGCGCCGTCAGCGTCCTCGGGTGGGAGCGCGACGTCCCCGTTATCGACCGTTGGAACCAGCAACCGCCGAGCTGACCGGCACCCTGGCGGTCGACCCGCCGCCGCCCTGGGCCCGTTCCACCATGTCGGCCAGGGTGAACGACTGCAGGTGCTGCCGCATCGTCTCGCCGACGTCCGCCCATACGGCCAGCAATACGCATTGCCCCTCGTGGTCGCAGGCCCCGTCGGCGTGGGGCTCCCCGAAGTCCCCCGCCACGATCGGCCCGTCCACCGCTGACACCACCTGGGCCAGCGTCACCTCGTCGGGGTCCCGGGCCAGCACGTACCCGCCCCCGACCCCTCGCTTCGAGCGGACCAGGCCGGCCCCCTTCAGGGCCAGCAGGATCTGCTCCAGGTACGGCTGCGGCAGCCCCGTCCGCTCGGCGATGTCCCGGACCGACGTGGGGATGGTCTGGCCGCCGTGCAGCGCCAGAGACAGCAGCGCACGGCTGGCATAGTCACCGCGAGTGGACACCTTCACGCACCAAGATGCTACCGCCGCCGGCCTCCGGCTGCGGTCTACTGTTGCCCGGTGACCGTCGAAACCGACCCCGAGACCCCCGCCCCGGTGGTCCCCGCCTTCGACGGCCCCTGCATCGCCAACGTCGTCCCCGCCCTCCTCGCCCAGGCCTACGGTGCCAACGGCGCCGGCGGCCCCCGGGGTGTCGGCGCCCTGCCGGCGTGGGTGCCGGCCCCCGTGGCCCACGGTCGCCAACACGTCCTCCTCGTCCTCGACGGCCTCGGCTGGGAACAACTCCAGGCCCGACCCCGGGTGGCTCCGACCCTGGCCACGGCGGCGGGCGGCCCCATCACCTCGGTGGCCCCCAGCACCACCGCCGCCGCCCTCACCTCCCTCACCACCGGCCTCCCCCCGGCCGTCCACGGCGTCGTCGGCTACCGCGTCCGATCCGGCCAGGCCATCCTCAACGTCCTCAGCTGGCGACGTGCCGGGGTCGACGTCCGCCGGCTCGTCCCCCCGCGGACGTTCCAGCCGCACCCCACCTTCCCCGTCCCTCGAGGTACCGGTTTGGACGGCCCGGGCCCGGCCACGGCCCTGGTGGCACCGGTTGCGGCCCCGACCCCGGTGCCGGTGGTGTCCAAGTCCGACTACGCCACCACCGGGTTCACCGCCGCCCACCTCGGCGATGCCGTCCTCCACGGCATCCGCACCCCGTCCGGCCTGGTGGTCGAGGTGACCCGGATCCTGGCCGGCGGGGCCCCGTTCGTCTACGCCTACTACGACGGCATCGACCGGGTCGCCCACGCCTACGGCCTCGGCGACCACTACGACGCCGAGCTCCGGTCGGCCGACCGGCTGGTGGCCGACCTGCTCGACGCCTTGCCGCCGGGGGCCGTCCTGACGGTCACCGCCGACCACGGCCAGGTCGACGTCGGGGCCGCCGTGGAGGTGCTCGGTGGCGACCTGATGGACGGGGTCGACCTCCTGTCGGGGGAGGGCCGGTTCCGGTGGCTGCACGTCCGGCCCGGCGCCACCGCCGACGTCGCCGAGGCGGCGGCCGCGGCCTTCGGCCACCTCGCCTGGGTTCGCACCCGCGAGCAGGTCATCGACGACGGCTGGCTCGGCGGCGAACCCGTCCCCGAGGTCGCCGACCGTCTCGGCGATGTCGTCCTCGCCCCGTTCGCCCCCACCGCCTTCCTCGACCCCGCCGACACCGGCGAGCAGCGGCTGTTCGCCCGTCACGGCTCCCTCACCGAGGCCGAGATGCTCGTTCCGCTGGTCGCCTGGGACCCCAACGGGTAGGGCCGGGACTGACCGGGTAGATTCGTCAGCCCATGCCCCCCTCCGACGACGACTCCACCGCGTCCAACCCGTTCGACCTCACCGGGTTGCGGGCCGATCGGGCTGACTCGTCGGTCGCCCCCGACGAGGTCCTGCCGGCCCCCAACCGAGGCGACGACGACGGCGACGGTGACGGCGAGCCCCGGGAGGCCATCGAGCAGCCGGCCAAGGTGATGCGGATCGGCGCCATGGTGAAGCAGCTCCTCGACGAAGTCCGCCAGGCCCCCCTCGACGAAGCCGGCCGCACCCGGCTCCGGGAGATCTACG
>Ga0134126_10002526_pt1 | contig 23043 bp, 50 predicted proteins | sample KB31752_FD_96881 | JGI IMG/M metagenome (GOLD analysis project Ga0134126, IMG submission 96881) | Terrestrial soil microbial communities with excess Nitrogen fertilizer from Kellogg Biological Station, Michigan, USA - KB3-175-2 | ecosystem: Environmental > Terrestrial > Soil > Unclassified ... | reverse complement strand
GCAGTAGAATAGCTTGTTTGTCCATGGGGTATTTCCAATCCTTGAGTTTTTGCGGTTGATCTGATAGAACCAATGAAAGTGTCAATCTTGGCTAAATTAGATGCAAAAGCAGCCTGACTCTCTTTTGAAAATCCGGCACTTGGGTTTATTACACTTTCAACAAAACCAGAACCAACACTTGTTGTGCTTCCTTTTGGAATCGAATAATCTGATTTTCCAGTTGTAAGTAATTTAAGGTACTCTCCACCTATTACAGGTGCAATGGCGACCAATTGTTTACCACCTTGAAATAAATTGCTTCCAAGTGAGATTGCAGACTGTGAGAGAAATGTTGCCGGTATTGGTACTGATGCACCAAAACCTAGTTTTACATTTGTAGTTTCACCAACACCTTTTGATAATCCTGTTGATAATCCTGTTAATTCAGTTGAAAAGAACTCTTTTGCACTAAATGGTTTGTTATCTTTTGAGCCTAAAGTATCAATGGCGTAATCTGCTTTAGCGTTTATGTTTTGCTGTTCTATTAGTTGGTTCTGCTGTCTTATATCCTGGTTTCTTAAACCAACCTGTTCGTTAAAAAATGTGATTAAATCATTAGTTGCACCAATACGAGTGTTTTTTTCTATAATTTGTTGGTTGGATAAATCAATCAGACCATTGCCTAAAGCGATACTTCCATTATCAGTAGTTGTGGGTACAGATGATGGTTGTACAATTTTAGGTTCTACCTGTACTGGTTTAGGTCCGGAAGGGCCATGAGTATATCCATATCCTGATGGGTCTTGTGGTTTTACTATAACTGGCTGAGATTCAGTTTGTGCTACAGTAAGAGGTTTAGTTGGTAAAAGAAACCTGGGATCCCCACCATATGACATGTGATATTTAAGTTAGTTCTCTTACTAAAGGTTATTGTTAAAGTAACGGGTCTTTTTTGGAAGAGATTCCAACCAAGAATTTCACTCCGCTTACAAATCCTAATGTTAAGAGGATATAGCCAAAGAACTGAACACTTTGGTTAGTCTGAATGTTTGAAATAAACCAACTCGTCTGCGTTATTGTCGTATGACCATCTGACGTAGTATTAACAAACGTGACATCATAACCTGTCACTAGAATGACACCCAGTATGATAAACATTGTAGTTGATAAGAGAAGATAAACAATGCCTATCTTGCTTGAGGCGGTTAGAAAGTAGATAGCAAGTATCAACATCCCAAGGAAAATTCCTGTATCAAAAACCGGATTTACCATGACATTTCACTCCTTTTGTTGTATTTATGGATTAACTTAACAGTGACTTTCTTGATAACTGTATAAAATAACATTTCTATCGGTGCAACACACCAGAGGCCAATCAGACAGGCATAGTAAGTTTTCTTATGTAATATTTTGAACGATTGAATCTTTTGATTAGCTTGTAGTATTATATTCATGTTATTTACCTCTCAAGATTACAATGAATCTTCTACCTTCTCCGCATTTTCTACAAACACAATTTGGTACATGACCGTTGATGCTTAGATCAAGTTTCATTTACTTACCTCCTAGAACGTTAACGAAGGCTTCTAAAGGTTCATGAGTAAGCTTTTCATCGTTACCCCATACATCCCATCCATGAATCTTAGTACGTGCAAATAATTCTATACGTGGTAAGTCACCGCATAATTCTAATATTCTTTTTCTAACTTCATCTGGTTTCTCTGAATGTTTTCCAATTGTAGATTTAACTATCTGTTGTACGCTTGCAGACTTTCTATCAAATTTTCCTTTTCTACCTACCATTACTATTTCACAGTTAGACCTGGTGTACCATCCAAGGCCATATTTTTTATGATTATTTGTTGATCTATCTAACTTCTCCCAAACAAAAGCTACTGTCTTATATTCAAATCCCCATGCCTTGATAACATCTAAAGCTTGTTGGATATTTGGGAATGTTGCCCATAGAAATAATATACAGTCATCATCGGCAATATCTTTGACTGGTAAAGCTTTGATTTGTTCTACATCCATAGTTTCATAATTACTCTCAGCTATTCCCCATATTCTTTTCTTGTTTAGAAAGTCTTTATCAGAGTCACCAGAATAACTATAGTAACTCCAAGGAGGATCAGCATAGATTATCTTGTACTTTTTATTCGGTAGTTCCATTAACGTTCTTCACCAGATGTCATTAAGGATGTACCTCACTCATATAGAGATTAAGTGCATAATATCGCTTGCATTCGACACATTGCCATAGGCCTTTCTTGGCTTTTACTATTTTTTGATGTTGGCAATCTAAACCAAAATGTTTTTTAAAACTGAAAGTCATTCTTCTTTACTTCCTTGCGATTCCGTTAGCTTGACTGGTGTATTTTTCATTCTTCTGTAATCGAGATACCAGTATAACGGCATTCTTCCTAAGTACATGCACAATAAAGCTCCTGCAACTGGAATCCATTTGAAAACAGTGTGATATGTAGCAATTGGTTTGTTCAATAGATGGTCTGGATCACTAGATAGTAATTCTGAATAATGTTGGCTTGAGGAATAAACAAAGAATATCACAATACCAATGATAATAGTAAACATTCCAACTAGAGCATATGTTCCAATGGTGGTCGCTTTATCTGGGTAAGACCTGGAAATATATCCATGACAACAACACTTTGAACAATAATCTAGAGTCTTTGTTTTGAATCCTAATACCTTGATTTCTTTCTTATGATCTGCTTCTAATTCATGCCCACACTTGCAGTATTGTATTTTCTTCATATCGACATCCTCAAAAGATTGTCTAGAAGAGTCAATTCAATAACCCCTTGATGATATCATCATAAGTATCACCTTTCTTGCCTAATTTCTCTAAGGCTTTTTTTGTCTCTAAAGTTATTTGAATTGTAGTTGTTTGTGTCATTGAGTTTTTCTTTCCAAATTAATTTTCTTAATATTCTCTTTTAATTTATTATTTGCATCTCTTAGACCATATACACATGCAAAACTACTTACTATTATCAATGGAACTGATAAGTAGATAGGTAAGAAATGATATTTCATTGAAAGAACAACTGGTATTCCAGTAAGTTCTCCTATTGCGACTTTGATCCACATGTTTATCATAGTCTACCAGTCCTTTTTAGCATAAAAAAAGTTATTCCTGAAATAATGGCCATTGAAATCCCGAAGCATGAAAACAACATTATTGGATCAATCATACTTGCAAACAACTCCTATTCTCGTACCAAAGACAAAGAAGTATCTTGCTAATACGGTTCTTCTATTATTCTGGTTTGGATATCTTACTTCCAACCAGGAAACTTGTTCTGGGTCTGGATTCTTCTTGTTCATGATTAATTCAATCTTCATGTACTATACTAACACTATAACCATTATAAGCGTTATGGTTGCTATATAAATAGCATGTTTCCACTCTAGGTATGGTTTGTAGACGGTTGTACAATCATGTAATCGGAACTGTCAGATAAAAATGCTAATCTGATTATATCAACAGTTGTCATGTAATTACCTTCCCACAAACCACGCATTGGAATGTATTATTTTTACAGGTACAAGTTCCTAATTGTTCATCACAATTAGTACATTCGATTAGTCTTTTTTCTCCGCAACCCATACATTCCAAACCGTTGTTATTATCAGTCATGGTTAATCTCTTTTTCAAGCAAAGTGTGTATATTTCCTGCATTAGATTGAATAAAGAATGAACCATTGAAAACTAGAATATCGTATTTTTTACCATAAAGTGAGTAAGTTCTTACTTCTACAATATCATGTTTTACAGATTCGAACTTAATTTTATTGCTAGGAACATACTTCCATTCTTTACTGAATGATGATTCAGACAAGTATTACTTCACTCCATTGATTAGCCATAGCATCAGCGATTCCAGTAAATGTACGGCTTCTTGCTTTTGTTGTTCGTGGCATCTCATACCATCCTTTAGTATATCTAACTCCATTAGGTGTGTAAATGTAAGATATTTCTATTCTATTAGTTTGCTGCAGTAATGGGAGATTCTTTAACCATAAACAAGTCTTTTTGCTATGGTCGTGTCCGAAATAGTAAGGTTGGATTATCTGACTGTATCTAGGTAATTCTAAAGACTTTGCAGGAACAGGATTCTCAATACAGATTTTTTCAATAGGTGCATTATAGAACTTCATAAAGAAGTCTTTTGCTTGTTTTAGTTCTGCAGCAACATCTTGAATCTTGTTTAATCTTGCTCTATTTCTGCAAAGAAAAGTACAAGGCGGATGTGCTATCATCATATCCCATCCATCATTCAAGTGATTCAATACATCATCTTGTATGTGATACTTACTAGGAATTTCAGACGGTTCTAAATCACAAGACCAAGCATTAATGCCTTTTCTTCTAAAGGCTTCTCGTACTATTCCGCTAAATTCACAGGCGATTAATACTTTACCGTTCTGTACATTGGTTTGAGACTTTTTGTTTACTGACGGCTTGAGTATTTTGTCGGTGGTCATTTTAGATAATACCATCCTATACCACTTAACATTACAACAAGATATGACCATCCTATTATTCTCCCAAGATGATAAGTTCCATCTGCATACTTGACTAACATTTCAATAGTTCTCATTTCTTCGCTTCCTCTTTCGATGGAATGTCGGTGATGGTCTTATGATATTTACATGATAGAACCTTTGCAACCCTAACATTGTTTAGAAGTTGCATTAAGTAACTGTAATAATCATAATCAAATGTTTTTTTACACTCATCCATTCTCTTTATAATATCTAACTCTGACATCTTTGAATAAATGATAATTTCTCGATTACCCATCATCTCGACTCTCCAGTAATCTTGTTAGCTGACTCTTTATCTTCAAATTTTCTTCTTTCAAAATAATCAAGCCCTGCAACGACTCCACCTAAACTCCACATTACAACCATCATTAGTAATGAACTGTCTAGATTTTGTTCAGACATATGTTTATTCTGAATAATATCTTGAATATTCATTAAAAAGAATATTCCTACACCTGAGAAGAAAGCTAGATAGTAAAGTCTAGCCATCCATTTTGTAGCATCTGGTCTAGTCATTTTCTTAGTCATCTCTTTCTCAACTCTCTAAGCATTTAGATTTTCTCCTCAGTAATCTTGTTATCAGACTTTAACCATCCTTTACGCCAAAAGATAATTAATGCTACAAGTGCAACAATCGATACAGGCATTGGCAATAGTCCAAATGGTTCTTGATAACAAGGTTGGTCACCAAAACAGTTTACAAAGTTATTATGACCTAAAGGAGTAAACCACCAAAAGAAAGCATCTGTTAACTCTTTAAGCATTACGTCAACTTCTCCTTTTCTCTTATGTATTCAAGATTACTCATTAATTCAATAATAGATTCTACAAACACAAAATCAGATATTGATTTATCTCGAGCAATAGACTGTATTCCTTTTATCAATAATCTATCATGTTGTGACATACTCATCCAGACTGATTGTTTTTCTGTGTTCATCTCAACGCCCTCAATACTTTGTTAGCTTTGATTTTAGTTCTTAATTGCCAAATACCAACACCAATAAACATTGTAACCATTGGAACTACTAAGGCTAATACATAGAAATTAAACTGTTCTCTTGCTATATTCATATCTAAACAATTCATAGCTTCTATGCAATTCATTTCGTTAACCTCTGTGCATTTTCGTCTATAAGATATTCTGAACCGTTTGGTATAGTTTTACGTTCATTAAGTATTAACCCAATACAAAATAATATTTCATAAATTGTCACACCTATGAAACCAAATAAGACTACAAGTGCAAATGGTACAGCTATATCCCATTCATTCATATTGTTAACCTCCTTAAGATACTGTTATTGGTCATATCTCTTTAGCTAACCTTTGGATTATATCTTTAGGATGTCCTAATTGGGTACAGTAACAACTCTTATGAAATATACATCCGTCATGATTGCCTACTAAACATTGTTTACAAGTCATGTGAACCATTAGATAGACGACCTCTGTGAAGTGTTAACATAGACTCCATTCTCTTTATTATACTTCATTACTTTGACTTGTTGTTCATAAGCTTCTTTTGGATTTAGACTAGGCATGAATCTTTTATAATATTCAACTCTCGGCAAAGTGTATTGTTTGTTTATTGGTACTATTTCTTGTAACCAATCTTCATAACTAATCAATTTTCTTTCTCCTTTAAGTTTAGAATGGCTAATACTGGTTCGATACCTTTTGAAAATTCTTCTTGAGATATTTCCTCCATATGTGATAGTTTTTCAGCATCAATGTTAATTCTTACAATCTGTACCGATTCGTCAAAGCTATAATAACCAAATGAGAATCTATCTATCATTGGATGGGTTTTTTCTATCTTAATTACTCGTATATATGTAAAATATTTATCATCAAATTTTTCTTTAAAACGATAATGTTTACCTATTAGAGGTTTAAGTTTTTCATTTCCTTCTTTCTCTATCTCTTCAAAGATATTATCGAATGGATTGTTATTATTATTTTTTGTAAATAACCCTGTCAATTTGTTCTCCTCGACACAAAAGAATTAATGTTAACGGATTGTAGATTATCCCATTCCCATTTTAGTAATGCATTGATATCCTTCTTATCATAAGCGTCATGTGCATCCTTCATACTATGTCTTAGCTTGAGCATGCGAAGTTCTCGGCTAGCTCCTAGTTCTTGCATACGCTTTGAACATGCCTTTCTAAACATGTGAGTCCAGACACCTTCTATGTCATGATTTTCATGCTCTTCAAAGATAGATAGTCCTCCCATTCTTCCAGCGTCTTTGTAATATCTCCAAGCGTTCTGTCTATTGATTGGCCATATCTGGTCTGATGGCGAGAATCTCTTAAGATAGTTTCTTAGAGTTGGAATAAGATAAGGTGGAATTGTAGTCTTTTGGTATTTGCCCTTTCCAGTCTTTGCATTCCATATCTTGGCTATTCTGTGATCTAAATCAAAGTCCTCTGGGATGTGGTTTAGAGTCTCAGTGATTCTTTCGCCTAATGCAAACTGTGTTTCAGACATCATGACGTAATCAAATGCATTCATTGGAGGTCTGCCAGTTTCAGAAGTGAATGGTTCTAGGTGATACATCCCCCACTTGAAGTGAAGGAACTTTTCACCATCCATATAATTAGTGGAATCTTCTAAGTATAGGATTTCTTGTTGCTCATTCATTTGCACAACAAATCCTCTAAGATAAATTCTGCTTCACGCTGTCTTGAACGCTTAGATTGTTCAGCACGCTTCTCTAGTTTCTTAATAGCTGCTTCTGATAATTCAATAAGGAACTTCAAGCCTTAACCTCCTTTGTTTTACCTACAGTGGCAAGCTTGTAAAATAGCCAACCAGCTAGACATCCAACAGCACCTAATGTGATATAGAATAGTTCACTCAATTCTTAATCTCCTTTCCTGGTTTGACTTTACCAGTTTTTAGATCTAGAGCATATTTCAAAACATCAAGTGCATTAAGATGTGGTTGAATCTTTCCATCTATTTCCACTTGCATTACATGACCTATACATTCGCCTTCACATCCGCACCAGTTCTTTGAATTGGTTTTATTCATGTCATTATAGTGTAATACAAATTATATATACTTTTCATACAAAAATGTTATAATGCTTATATAATTACTCTTTCTATACATTACTATGGAAACGTTGATACAATTACAATACAATGAAACTGAATCATTAGAACATGCTCTAGCAATCTATGATGGACAATGTACTGCTGGATGTAGTAGAATTGCTACAAGAATGATGGAAGTCTTTTCTAATGAAGAAGGTCATAGTGGTTCTCACTTAGAAGGCAGATGTGGTTATCACACTAGATTTTCTTACAATGATGCAATAGTAAGAGCAAGATTAGTTAATGGTCATTGGGAGTTAGTTCAATGACATCCCCGTCAAACCGTCTATCAAGACCAAGTTCAATCTGTTTGGTTCTTTGTATGGGTTCTTTGCTTGGGTTTGGTGTAAACTATTACTTTTTAGATTCTTCAATGATTAATACAATCCTAGCATTCGGAGTTTTAATTGGAGGAATAAGTTTAGGAATTACTCTAGGATTAATTGACTTTAAAATCTACAAGAAAGAATCTTGGAGGATTGTTAAATGAATTATCGAACAGGTTCAATAGTAATGATAATCTGTATAGGTATTGGTATTGCTGTTTTGTTAGTAGGGCAAGATATTTTTCATAAACAAATTAGTGCATGTCATAGTGTTAAAGATCCTTGTTTCCAAGAGTCTGCAAATATAGGATTAATTTCTATATTTGGTGCTATCTTTGCTTGGGCTAGTATTCCTTTTATAATGTTATTTACTGATAGTTCTAAGAAGGAGTATGCTCAATGACATCTAAAATAGAATGTCATTGGAAGTCTGAGACTAATGGATGCGAGACTAGACCAACACAGGAATGTAATAGATGTGGAGAAGTTCTATGTAGTTATCACTTTGAAACACAGGCTCATGTTGTCTACGGTTGCAAATGCAAGATATGTGGTAAAAAGAATTGGGATGGATGCGAACATGGTATTCCTACTTGGAAAGGACTTGAAGCCTAATGACCAATACAACAAAAGGTCGAGATCAATCAATTAGTAAAGAAACGAAAAGAAATCATCGTATTGCTAAGAGATTATTTGAAGGAATGGTTAAACTATGACAACAAAGGGTTTAGAAGAATTGGATCAACGACCTATTCTAGCAATACTCAAAAGTAGAAACTATGGAACTATCATAGCAAGGGATTTAGAAAGTGTCAAGTTAATCAGAGAGACTTTAATCTTCATCAAGAAGGATATGCTGTTTGCACAGACATTTGGAGACAAACGGTAAGATGTTAGTTCCTAATATTTTTGCAGATTCAGGTAAGAAAGAATTGAATCGTGGAAGAATGAAGATAGTAAAGGAAAAGCCAGTTAACAAAGGTGATAATGACATTACAATAATTAATCTAAGCGGTAGTGGTCATTCTGATAATAACATTCATCATTCACCAAATTGGTCAATGTTCAAACACATCACCATAGAAGAAAAAGACGCTAAGAAGTTACTAAGGGAATTACAAAGATACTTCGATTCCCAAAGAGAGGAAAGGTCGGGATGAATAAGAACGATTATGAACAGAAAGAAAACTTTACTGTAAAGCAACTTGAAACTTGGCGTAGATGTGATGGTTGTGGTATGCCATGTCAATCAAAGAAATTAAGACCTGATGATTCAGGTGGATTATCAATATTTTGTAAAGACTGTATTGATGAAGGTAGAGCAATAGCACGAATGACTCCCGAAGAAAGAGAGGAATGTGGAATTGAATAACTCATCGACAAAAGAATCGAAATGTTATTGGTGTCATGAAGTTATTCCTAATAAAGAGTTAAAAGAAAAGGCATGGTATGATGGTGATGGTAATCATTGGCATTTTAAATGTGGTTTGATTGATGGGAGATTTACAGTATGATGAACCATTCAGAAAATGATTGTGACCAATGTGGAATTACCCATACAAGTTACTCACTACAAAAGGAATACCAAACTAAGATTGAAACATGTTCTAAATGTGGTAAGAAAATCTTTGCTACAATAGCACAACATTTTAAATCAGATTCTCCATTATTAAAAGAATTTATCTTATGCATCCCATGTGTACTTAGATTAAAAGAAGGATTGAAAACTCAATGACACTTCAAAAGACTGGTAATCGATTCATTGAAGCGTTTTTCTGTGGTCAACACTGTGATATTTGTGGCGAGCAAATGGAAAGAGAAAGTAAAACGTATTATGTCTGTAAGAACTCTGAAATTCATAAGAGGTTAAATCCTTGGTAACAAAAGTAACGCAATGTCGATGTTACAACTGTAGAAATAAAGTAGGTAGATGTATGAATCTTAAAATCAAAGGTTTGTGTCTGCTTTGTATGAATCCTGATGTTGAGATTAACGATCTTAACCTTTGTAAAAAATGCTACAGGTATATGGATAAGGTGTGTTCGCATTGAGTGAAGAATTGTCATCTAGATACTGCAAAGTGCATGGATGTATCATGCCGTTAACTGATGGTAAATGTGATATGTGTCTTAGGACAAAAGGAAAAGTTGTACATTGTAAGAGAGACAAATATGATGTATACATTGGCAGACCTTCCATATGGGGTAATCCTTTTTCAATAGATAATGAAAATTCCAGAGAGAAAGTGATTCAACAATACAAAGATTACTTGTTACATAATCCATATCTCATGGCGAGACTTCCAGACTTGAAAGGAAAAGTCCTAGGATGTTGGTGTAAGCCAGAGGCTTGTCATGGGGATGTTATTCTAGAAGTTCTCTCAACAATAGGAAATAATGGTTAACGAGATGTTAGCATCACAAACTCAAGAACTAAAACATTCTCTAGACCGAGATGAATATCAGGATACTTTCTATTTCTACTTGAGATTAATGAAATTTACAAGTGACCAAGGTTATTCTAATTCTTTCTATGAAGGATTTGAGAATGATACTTTCTACATTCATGCCTTTCATTGGGGTGGATGTACATGTGGTCTTACTTGTCCAATAGGAACCGATGATATGACTTCACCAGAAGAACATGATTCAGAATGTCTAATCTATAAACCAAATTTCATTTACAAGCCTTCTGATTTCAGACTTGATTGGTATAAACATCCACTAAGAAGTAATAACTGTAATAAAGAAATGACTTTGGAACAATTTCATGATATGATGGAAGATTGTCTTAAATCACTTCGTGGACAAGATAACAGCAATGTTACTTGACGGTTAACGCATCAAGTTTTTGCTGTAATTGTTCGGCTATGTATTTCCAAGTCATAGCTTGGCTTTTCCAATAAGTTACATCGGAACTTGTAGAAGATAATGATTGGGCTTGTGCGATAACTGGATTTGTAGCGTTAGAAGTTGAGAATGTGATGGTAGTATTTACTAGAGATGTATTATTTACTGGAATAGAATCATCTATGACGTTGATATACCCAATGTTCTTACTATTCATTTCATCGGTTACTGTATAGTTCCCTGGTTGCTCAAATTGTATCCTATAGTTTTGTTGTGGAAATAAAGAGGGGGTTGATTTTACATAACCTTGATTGTTTATTGCCTTTATAGAATGAGAGAAATTCGTATCATTGTTTAATATGATAAGTTTATCACTAAGTTTGAAAGCTACAATATGACCAAAGATGTTACTCGTGGTAATGGTTTGGTCTGTAGCATATACAGATAGAGGTATAATAAACATTAATGGAATGACATAAAATAATTTATTCATGGTTTCATATGGTTCCACTTGTAATTAAATCTCATGGGCTTTGATTGTAATTCCGGTTGTGCTTGCGGTTCCACCTGTAACTGCATTTAATGCAACGTCTAGCCAATATGCTGTACCTATTGTTAATCCGGTAGCTATTCCAGTTACACAATAACCATCATTTTGTGCCGCCACTTTTTCTGTTACGGTTTGTGACGCACCTAACTGTGTACCTGTTAAAGCTGCGGCATTAGTGGGTGCCGTTCCTGTTCCATATCGGAGTTGGATGGTTGCACCGTCATTTATTACACTGTTTGCCATTTGTCCACAAATTGTAATATCTACTCTAGTTGAAACAGCCGGAGTTATGGAACCGGCTAATCCCATCATAACGGCTGTGGTTGATGTTGTAGTGGCGGGATTAGCTGGGGTTGATGTTGTTACTGCGCCTAGAGTTGATAATATATTATATGTTGTAGTGTTTGCATTGTTACGATATTTTAACACATCTGCTGTTGTGGAGCTTTTCCATATAGCATTAGTAAAAGTATTAGTAGGATCTGCAATTGGAGTCCAAACATTCTTTTCATTTGAAGTTATAGATTTTGTATCTATGACAAAAAGAGTAGTTTGAGCACTAGTTCCAGTCAATTGATGAAAAACAAATGATGTCGAAGCAGGTGTAAATGTATTCCAAAAATCAATACCTGGTGCTTGAAAATTCCATCCGATAGCTCCAACATATGATGAGGTGGGGTATAATCCAAAGTTGTTAGGATTGAAATATGTAAATGTGTTTCCTCCTATTCCAAAAGTTGGCGAATCTTTAGCAGACCAATTTCCTGTTATCTGATTGGTTCCCATTGCTAAATTAGCTCCTGACATTGTAAGTGTCGCACTATGAGTAATAGCTTTTGCTATTGTCTGTGCCGAACCGTTTGTTAAGACAATATTATTTTTTAATTGATATGATATTGTATTAGAACTATTTGTAACACTTGACATATTTGTAATTGTTCCACGATTCAAAGATATGCTTGGTCCTGTTTGACTGTTTAACGATGTCAATCCATCTGCTCCACCACATGCCGCAGTTTGATTTACCTGGCATAAAGTTCCAGTAGTCAATGGAAAAGTAGATGCGTGACCGGCATTGTTAAGCGAGGTTACCGTAACAGATGTACCTATAGAGCCACTTGAATGAGTACCAAGAAAAGTACCGTTAGTATGTAGTAACGTACCAGATGTCAAGTCCAGGACCGTAAAGTGCCCAGACCTTGTTATCTGGTTGGTTCCAAGGTCAATATTGGAACTTGACATTGTTACACCCCCACTGAAAGTTTTTGCACCTGTAGCGGTCTGGGTACCGTTTAACTCCATTACTCCGGCTGCATCGATTCCTACCTTCACCTGGTTTGTATTATTTGTGATTACGGTATATCCAGGTTGTCTTAATATGTTAACACTTGGACCAGATTGTCCGTTAAGGGATGTTATTGCAGATGTTACAAAGGTACTACAATTTGTATTTCCGGTGACATTATCAAATGAAGTGGCTGCCTTGCCTCCCGCACAAGTGGAGTTGTTTATCTTGAATGCCGTGTCAATATTATGATTTGCACCGGCATTTGTTACGGTAATGTGATTTGTATTTCCAGAAGCTACAACTTGGGCGGCTGTAGTATCTCCGTTCAATGACAATAATGCGGATGATAATAGTCCGGTAGTTGCGATTGTAACATCGTTGGTATTGTTTGTTAAAGTGATATGCGAACCTTGCTTCAATGTCTTGAACTGGAAGTTAGTATTTGTAGAGTTTCCTTTGTATACCGAACCTTCACCGGTTCCTACATTCTGAATGGTGTCATATGTTGCCGAGCTTCCAGGACCACAAGAACCAGTTTGGTTTGTGAGACATACGGTTCCAGTATTGTTAGGCCAAGTATAGACATGTCCTAGAGATTGAAAGTTTTGATTGTTAAGATTGAACTGTCCTCCTAGTTTTGCAGAGTTGAATGTGGTAATACCTGAAAAGATTTCGTTTAGGTTTAGAGTTGCAATGTTATAAGCGGTATTGATGGTAATAGTATTGCCTCCCGAAGTTGTACAAGTAGTGTTTCCAGCTACACAGGATATGGTTAATGCACCTGTCAGAGCATTGAGTGAAGATACACCACTACTTCCAGAACCACCTGTACTTGATATGGTAACGTTTACTTGGTTTCTTGTTGGATCATCTACAACATTAACAGTTGAATTGGTACCATTTAGAAAATTATATCTATTTCCACCGGAATTAACAAGTACATTATTTGCGTATGTTTGATTATATGTTCCATGATTTGTATTTTGGGTTGCTCCTACTACGGTTATAGTATGTGTTGTATTATCTAATTTAATTTTAATTCCATTACTTCCAGTCATGTTAAAAGTATCTTCAATTCCAGTACATGATAAAACATGAGTAGTGTTTGAAATCTTACATAATGATGGAATATTAGGTGATGCATCTAATGGTGATAAACTTGCATAAGCTAAACTTCCACTTAGAACGGATAATGTAAAAATTGTTAAAATTAGATATTTCATCTTTTATTCACACCTTTTTTCATTAGGTTTCTAGCAAGTTGTCTTATTTTCTCTTCCTTTGTCAGTGGGGTTGATATTGATTCAATCTGTTCTACTTTCTTTGGTTTTATTCTGTACTTTTCTAAATCAATCATGTTTTCAATGTTTTTTACTTGTAGAATCTTCATTTCACCAGCATGAGAAACCATCATCAATCTACCATCACCAGGATTGTTCTCATCACCCCACCTAAAATCGAATTGTTTGTCTTTTAACATGTAATGAACAACACCTCCCTTTTCTGCCTGTTTTGGTCCTTCGACTGTTATTTTCTGCAAGAATCTAAACATTGTATCAAGCCTCTCCCGCTCTTCTTTCAATTTTGGTATTAATTTTATGGCATCTGAACGGTCTTCTGCCTGCATACTTGCAAATATCCAAGTACCAGAAGTTCTTAACATTGGAGGTAATGAATGAAGTCTATGTGATATGTAAATAATGAATAGTTTTGGGCTGAATGTTATGTTTCCATCTTGGTCCTTTTCTTCAAATACATGTCGTATATCTGCGATGAAATGTTTGAAGCCAGCACTCTTTTTAGCTGATACTTCCGCATTGGAATATGACATATCGTCTAAGATGAACCCGACATATGGTGTGCCACCATCCTTTATTCGCTGTCTTACTTCTTCAACCCAAGATTCCCTATCTTCCATGAAATCCTCAGCCTTACCATAAATTAGTGTAAAGTTGTCTTGTACTGCATAAGTTCCTAATATTGTAGCAGCATGTGATTTACCAAAGCCTTGTGACCCGATGAAAGATATTGAAAAGAATTTGTTAGAATTTACACTTGGAATTGCGTCTTTGTAAATTTCAATCAATTGTAAAAATGGATTTGCTATAACTTCCGGCTCTTCAAGTATTATAGAAGTTGTTTTTGGTTTGCTCATTCTGGTTTCATAATCTTCCATATTTTGACGATTAAGTTTGGCAAAAAGCTCTAAGGACATGTATTTAATACCTTCTGGCTACCTCATAAGTTTTACCTATCAAAGTAATATCAAGTGTCACGACCAGTTAAGATATGTAACCATAGGAAGAAGCTAGAGACTGAAAATATCAATGCGATAAGTACCTGAACATGAAAGTCAACAAATGGTATTCCAGATGTAACAAGAGCATCGCCAATGGCTATACCTGATATAATAGAAAAAATAATCTTTAAACCAGTTATGAAATCACCAAAAATTAACAATGGATTGGGTTGTTGTTGTATGGTTGCCTGATAATTATTTTTTAAACCATCTAATGTTTCAGAAGTAAAGGTGTGTGTTTTTGTTCCTGTCATATTTGTTGTTGCTTCTGTAAGAGTTGTTGTTGGAAATAACTCGTTTACATAATAACCAAAAAATACCATACCTATAGAGAATAGGTACATCATTATGGCTACATTACCTAGTCTCATTTTTTACTCCGAGATTTTCCTTATTGCCATTGCAGCAACAGTTGTACCAGCTAACGCTATGACATACACAGCTATATGATATTGCGATTGTAGAATAGTATTTGTTAACATTGCACCAAAAGTTCCCAAAGTGTAAATTCCTACAACAGCCAACATACCAATACTTCTAGTTCTCATGTATATTGCAACTTCGATAACACCTAGAATTAATGCCATTACTACAATACTCATGCCATTTCCATATGTTGCATCGAAAGCCTTGAAAACTTCTAATGGGCTGAAATGCGGTATGCATGTAAGGTTTTCTACACAGGTTGTCATTTTAAGTCACATCCATCTTTAATGCAAAGGAAATTAATAAAAAGGCACCAATTATTATCGGGACAAACCATATCGCATCATAGAAACCTTGACCTATGGTATTTGATAAAGCAATTGTTGGATCAGTGGAATTGAAAAGCGGTGCTTCACCAGCCTTGGTAGTAGATAACATTGGAACAATGAAAAATAAAGCATATAACGCAATAACAATTCCACCCAATAGTGAAATCACTTCTCGCATCATTAGTAATCAGAACCCTCACGCCTTGATAAGTAAATCCATGTTGTCATCACACCAAGAAATCCAACAAATAGAGGCAACATTGTAAACCAGGAGTTTGAAATTGTTAACACCGCCATCATAGTAGGGCTTGTTGCATTTACAGTTGGAATTACTGCATTATACGCAGTTTTTAATGAAGGCACAATAAACCATAATGTGTAGATTAAAAGACCGATTGAGTCTGTACCGCCTATAATTTCTCGAAGCAAGTAAGTATCACCACTGTTAAATAACGACTGTATGTTTAAATATTTTCAATTTTGATTTTAGAATTGTATTCTCTAGCCCACTTCCAGACGAAAAATGCGTCTATTCCTGGAATTATAATATAGTTTAACCAATTTGTAGATTGTAGTATTGAACTGATTTGGTAATGCTGGCTTGCTACAAAAAGAAGAAAAATGCCAATTATCACAAGATTGACCATAAACATTTTCCTAAACTTTTTGATTCGACTAAAAGAGTAAATGCAGGCAATTGGTATTAAGGAGAGAACAACTAAAAGCCATACATTGACTTCAGATTTTGGGTCAATCCTACCAAGTAAACCCATACTACTCAGATTTTGGGCAATCTTGTTTTAAGGTTTTGAGTTCTTCGACGAGTGTTTTTATCGAGTTCTGGAAATCTGTTGTTAGTGGTCTAATGACTTTAGATACAGTCATATCATTTTCAAAGGCGTATCTTTTTAGTTCTTTATAGACCTCAGGTTCGAGATAGATTTGAACCATTTTTTGACCGGAAGACATGAGTATATTATGAATATTCTTATTATTAAATTTTGATTAGATTGTTAATATATATGGAAAATATGCCGTCTAAGCACAAATATACTTATATAAGTAAGGTGGCTGAATGTCTATGTGGCAGGCAACACCGCATTAAGTTATCAGATGATGATTGAAGAAAAACTACTAACTGCAATGACGAATGCTGAACAACGTAACGCAATACAGACAGCCTGTCAATATGCAAAAGTTTACTGTACATTTGTAGGTGTAAAGGATAAGGATATGCCTATCAAACCAATGACAAAGATAGAACATAAGGAGTTCTATCCACAATGGACTGAATACTATTTTAATTTGTTAGAAACATTCGGTAAAACCATTACAGCCAACTTGGAGAGAGTTAGAAAGCAATATGGTAAGAAGGATGCGGACATACCAACAGGAGTTAGCAAGTCATGATAGTAGACCCAACAACTCAAGTGCCACTTTGGGCTAACATCCTAATTTACATGGAAATGTACCAATATTACTTACTAGCTGCAATTTTACCTACAATCTATCTTGTAATAGTGAGATTGTTCGGTTTTCCGTTATTACAAAGATTCAATCAGGAAGTAGTGATAATACTTTATCCAACCAAGGCGAAATTTGCCAAACTCACTAACAATCTACAGCCTTACTTTAATGTCAAGACTGGTGTATATTGGCAAAGCAACCCATTACATAATGTCAATCAATGCCATAAATTCAAAGGTAATAAGGCATTAAAAAGTGACAAATGCCAAGAAATCATCGGAGTAGATAATGGAATTAATATTTTATGCAGTCTGACCAAGAAACAACATAAGCATATTACAGCAAACATTCAGAATAATCCGAATGAAATTCACATCTTTACTCATGCAGTTAACCAAGAGGTCTATGATATGGAAAGAAATCCGGCAAAGCTAAATGAACTAGTTAATGGTGACCATATGATAAAACCAATGCCAAAACATGGTATTTGGATAATGAAGAACTTTTTCCAGCATTTTCATAGACATTGGGAGATTATTGTAGATCCTGATGGAAAATACTATGAATTAAGACCGGTATCTCAAAGACAACAATTTAGTGTTAGCCTATGGCATACAATTGGAGTGACTTTGCAAAGATTTGAACAAGTTGAAAATGAAGTACCAATCGAAGGTTCCGGTAAATATCAACAAAAACTTACTACTATATCAGTAACTAATCAGATAGTGAAAAATCAAATAACATTTGCTAAAGAGTGGCAAAACTTTAGTGCCAATACCGGCTATAGAATTTTGAAAAGAGCTAGAAGAATTGAAAGTAAGTTTGACTTTTGGGTTACAGGTTCTTGGGATTTACGACCTATAATCATACTAGTAGGTGCTTTTGCGTGTGTAGGCTTGGTACTCTATCTATTTCATGGAGGCGGAACCACATTGGGTCCGATGCCAACTAAATGAGCTATCCAATGCCAGGACCAGACAAAGTATCTGTCCTGATTGATACACTAAGTACATCAAACCCTAGACAATGGTCATGGTCTAACTTAATCTTCAAGAATGGTAAAGGTGTCATATCAATCAAGGAACTTGGTATGTTAAAGGCGGAAATGAAGAGTTTTGCCAAAGATCCCACTAAGGGTATAGAACAGTTGGGAAATGCACCAAAAAAGCCAGATACTACCAAGATGACCAAGGAAGAGGCTGACATTGCAGAGGAAGAGTTTATGATTATGATGGGACAGTATAACATGGCTAAGCTGGCCTTACAGGAACATGTAGAGCCTGGTGATATGATAATAATAGAGAACTATCTTGAACCATTCTATGATTCACTTGCAGCAACACCAGCAATAAAGGGTAAGAGGTGGCATGCCCTCACTAAACAGATAGAGGAAGAACAACGTGGAATCCTAGGTGGATTTGGTAAGGGAAGTCAACAAGGTTAATAATATTACACGTAAAGTTTAATAATTTGTGTACCTTACTATACGGTAAGAAAGCCCTAGTAAATTCTGCCAAGCATTCGCTAGGGCTTCCTACTTCTCTTTTTAATTTTAAAAACCATAAAAAACATATTTTTCAACTTTCATACTAAATTAGAGGTTATAGCTTTATAGCTTTATAGCTATAACTGATTTTCCAGTAACAGTTTCTAAAACTAAAAAAGATTTGACAATTAGTATATCATTGTATAACCAAAATTCTTATTTAATACCCTAACATTAGTCTAGTAGAATGTTTGGCTCAAATCAACACAAAACACCCTCTATAATTTTCACTCCTTTAGGCTGGGTTAGAATTAAAGAATGTCCTAAATGTAGTTCAAATAAATTCAATCTAATTGATAATAATAATTGGTTTCATTGTTGGGAATGCAGGTTTGTAGAGAATATTTCTAAATTAAAAGGGATTGAGATTATTCAATGAGTTTGTTAGAAGAACCTATCAAATGCCCAAAATGTAATCTGAAAACTGCTATACAACGGTGTTTTGGCAAAAGAGGTCATTGTTATAACTGTAATCATGATTGGGTTTTAAACTGGAAAGGCAACAAATCGTTTTCAAAACAATTGAGGTTACAATATGTTTGAACAAGATATAGGTAATATCACGATAGCTTTACGGATTAATCCAACTTTGGCTAGGAAATTCAAAAATCTAACATATCTTCAACATGGTTATGGTGGATTCTCGAAGATCATAGAACATTTGATAAAACAATATGTTGAAAAATTTGATGATAGTATTGAATTATCAGCACCGATTAGAAATGCCCCATCTATAATGTCTGATTTAAACAACGATATAATTCCATTCCTTAAAACTCTAGACCTCGAAATTATAACTGCACCTAATAATAAACAGGGAATGTTGCAAGGTCCATTAGAATTAGTCTTAAATAATTGTAGAGAAGCTTCAATCTATGCTAGAGCTTTAAGAGTCAGAAGAGTTATGGGTACAACTTCACTTGAAACACAAAAATTAACACCTATGACTTATGATGAAGCATTTGATATGATTAAAGTCAATCGAATGGAAGTTCATATGAATAACCGATTAAAAGAGATGCATATGGATATACTAAGAAAGGTGAATGATAATGAAAAGTGATATTGTTTATACACACTCAGCACAAGTTGAAGAGATAGTAGAATACCTTTCTAAGATAGATTTTCATAAAAATCCACTAAAAATTAACATAGATGGTGAACTCAAACCAATATTTGAAAGTGACAGAGAGAATTTTACCTTAATCGTGAGAGAGGCATTGTTTGGAATATTAAGAGAACATTTAACCTCTCAACCTATGGAAGATTCAATTGATGAGGATGATATTAAGAAGCAAGTCTGGTCAATTGTTGATACTTATAATATTATTTTAGAAACGACAAAGGTCAAAAAGATTCAGAATATTACATTAGATGAAATTCCTCAAGTCTGTGATGTGGTTATATTAGGAAAAGGACCACGTGAATCCTATGTAAAAAAAGCTGCTTTTGCATGCGAGAGAGGATGTTTAGAATTTATCAATGTAAATAATGACAAAATAATTCCAAAAATAACCGATAATTGTGTTCCCCATGGAAAACCACTGACTTATAGCGAAATAAAATCAAAATCTGATTTTATACAAAAGATAGTTATCCAAGAACAATTAATTGATGCTAAGAATGCAAGTCCTATAGATTATGATGCACGTATTGTGGGTCAGATGTTAAATGAAACATTCGTAGGCCAGAAGAAACGATTAATGATTACACCAAGAATTATGCCAGCGAAAAAAGGTTCCATTGAGAGTAAAATAGTATTTGATGTTATTTCAATTTCAGATTTGGATGAAGAGAAAAGAATACTTCCATCAAATAAAGAAATAGAGGAATATCGCAAAGCTGCTGAAAATGAAGATTATTTTGATAAACTGATAGAATCATTTGCACCTAATGTAATAGGTGATGACATAAAATGGGTAAAAAAAGCACTCATGTTATCACTTATCGGTGGTAATAAGGTGGGAGATGCTAGAGGTGCAGACATCAATATTTTATTATTGGGTGATCCATCAGTTGCAAAATCAAGTTTACTCAAATATTGCCAAAGTGTAATTCAGAAAGGAATCTATACATCGGGAAAGGGCGCAAGCGCAGCCGGATTAACTATCGGTATGGTCAAAAGACCAGATGGTACGATGATGGCGCAGCCTGGAATTTTACCTCTCTGTAATAATGGTATTGCATTGATAGATGAGTTTGATAAAATGGATGATACTGATAGGGCTGGAATGCATGAAGCTATGGAACAACAATCAGTAAGTATAGCAAAGGCTGGAACCAGTCTAACACTACCTGCACAAACTACTGTTATTGCTGCTGCAAACCCTAAGTATGGTAAATGGAAGATGGAGATGTCAATTTTAGAAAATGCTAATCTTCCACCAGCATTAATGTCCAGATTTGATGTTAAGTTTCGAATACTCGACATTCCTAATGAAATAATGGACCAAAGAAAGACTTCTGCTATTTTATCCAAGTTCACAGAGGAAGGATCTCATACATTTTCACGATTACAAATCCTTGCTCTGATTAATTATGCAAGAGCCTTACGACCTGATGTTTCTCAAGAGGCACGCAAAGAATTACAAAAATTCTTTGGTAGATTACGAATGAAAGATACTAAAGAAATTGCTATTGATATGCGACAGTTTGAATCTTTATTGAGATTATCTGTAGCTCACGCTAAACTTCACTTCAAGGACTTTGTAGATGTTAAAGATGTACATGCTATAATTCAAATTTACAAGGCTGCAATGCAATCATTTGATATAGATATAGAGCATGAATCTACACAAACTAAATTCTTTGATACTAAAGAGTTGAACAAAGAACAAACATTCTGGAAATGTTTTGATGAATGTAAAGATGAATCTGGAAGTGTTGATATGGTACAAGTTATTGAGAAACTTGCTTGCACAAAATACTTTGATGAATATCGTGCTAAATCTCACTTTGAGAAACAAATAGCATCTAGTAAAGTATATGAATTGTCTAGCGGTCGATGGAAGAAAGTTGATTAGTATCTAACTTAGCTAAGTAAACTCTATAAAGCCTTAAAATGTAGTAGTTATTAGAAATGACAGAGAGACAAGCCTTCAATTACCACAAACTAAAACCTATCCCGATCATTGCTTTACTGGCTTGTCTCTCAATATCTTCTGCTTATGGTCAGGTTACTAATCCAAGTACCGGAGATACTATTGCCCAATATTGCGCCAATGGTATATGTCACACACCTGGCGGACCAACATTAATCCTTAACAAAACTTCCCCATCTCTACAACCTACACCAGTACAAACACCAGTAGGTAAAGTAAAACTTAGCCAGCCCTGTATCGGAGATAACTGCAGTAAAGTAACACAAGTAAAACAACTAGGTAAGATAGGTATTCAGCTTGTACCAATTTGTATCACAGAATTAAAGAACCACATCAACTCGACATGTCTAAATTATAATATCATCAAGCCTTTTGATAATACAAATCCACTTTGGGCTGGAATGTGGGTGGAACAGCCATATGAACATAGACTAAATCCCAAGATAAAGAACCATGAGAACTTTAATCCCAATCCTTGGTCAATAATGGTAGATCCTAATGCAGACTATACAATCAATGCAAAGATGATTTATGTCAACAATGATAATTTTACTTGGATAAATCCAGACCAGACTTCAAACAAGGGAATAGTGATGATTACCCATATGAATAGATATGTATCTCCCAATTGTGTAGAGGCAACAGTCGCACCAAATCTTAGCTTGATCAATGACACAATATTCTATCTAGAATCAGGCTGTAAAACTACAAGCTATAACGATACAAAAATAATAACACAAAAAGAGATTGCCTTTTCATTTAACAATCCATATTCTAGCTTGCATTACAAGGAACAAGTAAGTAATGTGAAAAAGACTGGCGGTCTAGGTAATTGTATCAGCCAGCAATGCTCATATACTGACCCGTACAAGAAAACTGGTTGGTAAAAGAATTGCCTAATATGCACTGTTATTCCTGTGGTTGTAATCGAGAAGATCCTATTGACAAGCTAGACTGTCCAAGAGAATGTGGCTGTCATTATTGATACGATATTTTAAAGAACATTTCTATGGAACTGTTTCCTTATAGGTTGATTTTGTTGATTTTTCTCGCTGTTACCTTCGGTTGATGAGAATGTATCTAATTCTCTTGTCCTTATTTTTCATAAGTGTATATTGGATAATTTATAGAAAGAAACACGAAGAATTGACCCCTTTAGAAAAACTCCTTACTGTCACCCTTATCATTGGTGGAATTTTTG
>Ga0134126_10002524_pt1 | contig 23047 bp, 20 predicted proteins | sample KB31752_FD_96881 | JGI IMG/M metagenome (GOLD analysis project Ga0134126, IMG submission 96881) | Terrestrial soil microbial communities with excess Nitrogen fertilizer from Kellogg Biological Station, Michigan, USA - KB3-175-2 | ecosystem: Environmental > Terrestrial > Soil > Unclassified ... | reverse complement strand
TGGCGTCGGGAAATGCGATCCTCGATGCCAGCGCCGGCCGCGTGCGTATCGATACCACCAATGCGTCGGGGCTGGTGACCGCGCAGGGCTCGGGCACCTTGAACCTCAATCTCAAGTTTCTGGGCGGCCGCTCGGCCGGCGTATTCGACTTCGTCGGCAGCGGCGCCGCGGCAAACCGCTATGTGGTGAACACCGGCGCCTTGGACCTCACGAATGCGACGGCGGGTGCGCCGGTGATCGTCGCGGGATCGCCCAGTTCCTTCGGCGCGGCGCCGCCGAATTTCACTGCGGTGACATTGCTCGATCCCACCACCATTCAGGCCGAACTGGTCGTCGATTGGGGCGCGGGGACCACGGCGCCCTTCACCACCTACGACAGTTCCGCCATCGGCCTCGATGTCCACAACACCGGCATCGGGGCCCGCCATGAGATAACGGTGGGTTCGCAGGCCATCGACATCGTGGGACTGTCCGCGGATCCGTCGATCGCCCCGAATCCGACGGCATCGAATATGCTGTTCACCATCGGGCATGCCAAGAGTTCGAAGACCGAAAACTTCGACAGCTACGCCGCCTTCGTCACCCGGCTGCAAACCGAGCTGAACGGCACGACGCCGGTGTTGGGGATGACGGCCCTGGGGCAATATACCGTGGCGACGTTTGCATTTAGCGCGACCAGCATTACTCTGCTGCTGAACGACTGAATGTCCACGCCGAGTGGGGACGCGTTGCAAGACTCAGGACTCACACGCCGGGATTTTCTAAAGGCCGCAGCGCTGCTCACCGCCCCGGCGGCATATCCCTGTATCGCCCGCGGCGCCGCTCCAGGCGCGGCGGCAAGCGCCGCGTCGCCTGCCGCCGCCTACGCCTACGTCGGCACCTACACCCCGAATGGCGGCGGCATTTATTTGTTTCGCATGGATGCGGGGTCCGGCGCGCTGACTCAGCTGCAGGTATTCGACGGCATTAGAAATCCGACCTGGCTGGCGCTGAATCGCGCCCGGACGAATCTGTATGCCGTCAGCGAGATCGACAATTTCCAGGGAAAGCGCAGCGGCGCCCTGGTGTCCTATGGGATAGACGGCGAGACCCGGCAGCTCAGGCGGCTGGGTGCCGTCAGTTCGGCGGGCACCACCCCCGTGTATGCCAGCGTCCATCCGTCAGGCAAGTTCGTATTCGCGGGCAATTACGGCGGCGGCAGCGTGGCGGTGTTCCCCGTGGGGGCGGACGGCGCGCTCGGCGAAGCTACGGATGTGAGGCCCAGTGTGGGCCCAAGGCATCGTGCGCACGCGGTGGACGACCCGCCGGGCCAATTCGCGGTCAGCGATCACGACGCCCCGCATCTGCACATGGTCGAAACGGATCCGAGCGGGCAATTCGTCATTGCCAACGATGCCGGACTCGATCTGACCCTGATCTGGCGGTTCGATGCACAGGCCGGCCGGCTGCTGCCCGCCGACGTGCCCGTGGTCGCGGCGCCGTCCGGCTCGGCGCCGCGCCATTTCGCCTTCCATCCCAATGGGCGCGTTTTCTACAATCTGTACGAGCACGATTCCAAAGTGGCGGTGTATGACTACGACGCCGCGACCGGCGGCATGAAGCCGAAGCAGCTGGTGTCGGCACTGCCGCCGAAGTTCGGCGGCAGCAATCTGGCCTCGGATATCATCGTGGCCGCCAACGGGCGCTTTCTATACGTGTCGAATCGATTGCACAACACCATCGCCGTTTTCTCCGTCGCGGCCGACGGACTGCTGCGCATGATTTCCGAGGCCTGGGTGCACGCTGACTATCCGCGCAGCCTCTGCATCGACGCCGCCGGGCAGTTTCTGTTCTCATGCAACCAGCGGGGCGACTCGATCACCTCGTTTCGCATCAATGGCGCGACCGGTGCGCTGCAGTTCACCGGTCGCTTCGAAGCGGTGGGCAGCCCCGCGGTCATGATCATGCTGTGACGTCCGCAGTTCGCCAGAGGTTCCAATGTGTTCACGTGTTTGGTTGATGTGTGTACTGTTGATTCTCGGGCTCTGCCGTGGGGGTATCGCTTGTGCCGAAGTCGATGTCATCGATCCGCACGCGCACTATCCTGAGGGACCCCTCTGGGATCAGGGACGATTGCTCTATGTGGAATATGCGGCCGGTGACATCAAGGCATGGGATGGCAAGGGTGCGCGAATATGGTGGCGCCGGGAGCATTGTGGCCCCAATGGATTGATTCACTTTCACGGCGATCACATTGTGGTGGCGTGCTACGACGGCAATTACCTGGTGGAGCTCGATGCTGGTGGAAAAACCGTTCGAACGATTTCCAAAGACAGCTCGGGCAAGCCCTTCGTGGGTCCGAACGATGTATGCAGCGACGGTCACGGTGGCATATATTTTTCTGCATCGGGCAGGTACGACATCAAGGCGCCGATAACCGGGGCCGTGCTTCATATGTCAGCCGACGGCCGGGATATACGCGAGGTGGCCAACACCATCGATTATTCCAACGGGTTGATCTTGTCTCACGATGGCCGGCATCTGCTGGTCGCTGAGATGCTGGCGGGCAGAATTCTCTCTTTTCCGGTCGGGACCGATGGGACGTTGGGACCCCGGGTGGTATGGGCGCGCCTGCAAGACTTTGCACCAGCCACGCCGGGTGAGGACGCCTATAACGGCCCGGACGGAATTAAATTGGGTCCCGATGGCAACTATTACATTGCGCAGAACGGGTCCGGCCGCGTCCTCGTGGTGAATGAAGACAAGAAATTGGTGCGCATCATCTCGGTTGCCACGCGCTACGTGACCAACGTGGGCTTTGGTCCCCCGGGGACCGGCGCGGTATATATCACCGGAGCATTCGATCAGTGGAAGGCGCCGTTTCCCGGGGCCGTGTATCGCTGGACGCCTTGAACCGGAGTGGGCGCTTGGATGAGGCAGTGTGCTTCGTCGAGCAGGTCATCGCAGCGCGGGTCATATCTTATTTATCGGCACGGGCTCTCCAACTCGATTCAAACTATCATCGATACATCGACCAATGCGTCGAGGCGCAGCGATACGTCGCTTTGAAGACACAAACGTCATCCCTCCGGCGGGCAGACCGGGGGGCAATGGCTTGTAACGTAGACTTTTCGGCGACGCGTCGCAATGCATTTTGAAGGTAGCCGCAGAGATGGCTGGGCTGCCTGCTGGCCGCCCCGGCGGGCATCGCCTGCGGGCGACGGCGCGGTACCAAAGCCCGGTGCAGGGATCTATACTGGACCCCGAAGCGTTCGCGCGAATGGTTGACACATTATGCAAATCGCAATGATTGGCCTGGGCCGCATGGGCGCGAACATGGCGCAGCGCCTGATGCGCGGCGGCCACCAAGTCGTCGGCTACGACCCTTCCGAGGCGGCGCGTGCGGCGCTCGAGAAGCAGGGCGCGCAATCAGCCGCTTCGCTCCAACAACTGACAGCCAAGCTCGCGGCGCCCCGCGCGGTTTGGCTGATGGTGCCGTCCGGCACCATCACCGACGACACGGTCACGGCTCTGCTGCCGTTGCTGGGGGCGGGCGATACCCTCATCGACGGCGGCAACTCGAACTTTCACGACACGCAACGGCGCGCGGCGGCTGCGGCGCAGCGGCGCATCGACTATGTCGATTCCGGCACCAGCGGGGGAGTGTGGGGTCTGGCGGAAGGCTACAGCCTGATGATCGGCGGCGACGAGGCCGCGGTGGAACGCCTGCGTCCGATTTTCGAGACTCTGGCGCCGGCGCCGGATCGTGGCTGGGGCCGCGTCGGCGCCGTCGGCTCCGGCCATTACACCAAGATGGTCCACAACGGCATCGAATACGGAATGATGCAGGCGTATGCCGAAGGTTTTTCCATCCTGCAGCACAAGAGCGAGTTCAAGCTCGACCTGCATCAAATCGCCGAGATTTGGCGCTACGGCAGCGTCGTGCGCTCGTGGCTGCTCGATCTGACCGCCGATGCGCTCGACAAGAATCCCACCTTGCACGGCATCGCGCCCTATGTCGCCGATTCGGGCGAGGGCCGCTGGACCGTGGCGGAAGCCATCGAGCTGGGCGTGCCGGCGCCGGTCATCACCCTGTCTTTGCTCGAGCGTTTGCGATCCCGGGACGCCGATTCCTTCACCGACAAGCTGCTGGCGGCCATGCGCAATCAGTTCGGCGGTCACGCCATCAAAAAAGAATAATCTCAACCAGCGGGCAGTTCGGCCTTGTGGCGGCTCACGGCGTCGCCGTCGCCGCTCTTCAGTTCGTTGAATACGACCGTGGAGACGATGGTCAACGCGCCCAAGGCCCACAGCGCGCGGTGAATTCCGTGAATCATCAGGCCGCTGGTGGTGTGCAAGTGGCCGGGGATGAACAGAGCGGCGGCGAGCGAGGCGGTGGCAACGCCGAAGCTGACCGCCATCTGCTGGATGGTGCTGGCGATGGTGCTGGCGCCGCTGGCTTCACCCTCGTTGACGTCGGCATAGGCGAGCGTATTCATGCTGGTGTATTGCAGAGACGTGAGAAATCCGTAGCCGAAGGCCATCAGCACGATCACCCAGGCCGGGGTGCCGATATCGATGGTCGAGAACAGAAAAATCATCAATCCCAGCGCGATGGTATTGATGATCAGCACCCGGCGGTAGCCGAATCTCTTCAGGATCATCGGCATGGTGAGCTTCAAGGTCATGGCGGCGAGCGCCTGCGGCATGATGAGCAGCCCGGATTGGATGGGCGAGAATCCCAGGCCGACCTGGTACAACAGCGGCAGGAGAAACGGGATGCCGCCTATCCCTATGCGGGTGAACAGATTGCCCGTCACGGCGACGCGGAAACTGCGGATTCGCACCAGCCCCAAGCGCAGCAACGGGAAGTCGGTGCGCATGGTATGCAGCCCATAGGCCCCGAGCAGCGACGCGGACATGGCCAGCAGACCCAATATTTCGCGGCTGCTCAAGGTCGTTTCGCCGAACACTTCCAGCACATAGGACAGCAACGAAATGCCGGAACCGAACAGCACCAGACCCACGATGTCGAGGGGATGGTTGCGCTCCTCGCTGAAGTTCGGCAGGTGCCGATACACCATGTACAGGCCGGCCAGGCCGATGGGAATGTTGACGAAGAATATGACGCTCCAGTGGAAATATTCGATGATCAGGCCCCCCAAGATGGGCCCGAGCATGGGTCCGATCAAACCCGGAATGGAGACGAAACTCATGGCGCCGATGAGCTGGCCTTTGGGGAAGGTGCGCACCATGGTGAGCCGTCCCACGGGGATCATCATGGCGCCGCCGCAGCCCTGCAAGACCCGGCAGGCCACCAGCAAATGGATGTCGTTCGAGATGCCGCAGAGAAAGGAGCCGAGCGTGAAAATGCCGATGGCGGATGCGAAGACGCGCCGCGTGCCGAAGCGATTGGCCATCCATCCGCTGATGGGGATGAAGACGGCGAGGCTCAGCGTGTAGGTCGCAAGCACGGCCTTCATGCTGAGCGGCTGCACTTTGAGCGCCTGTGCAATGGCGGGAACGGCCGTATTCAGGATGGTCGTATCCATCGATTCCATGAAGAACCCGACCGCCACCAGCCACGGCACCAGGCGCTTGGCCGTGTCGCTCAAGGGCCCATCGTCGCGCGCGCGCAAGGGCGTGGGTTCGGGCGTCAGCCGCCGGCGAGCGCTGCATCGACGATGCGCTGCGCCTCGGCCGTCAGCCGTTGAAAATGGTCCGCGTCACGAAAGCTCTCGGCGTAGATCTTGTAGATATCCTCGGTGCCCGACGGCCGCGCGGCGAACCAGCCGCCCGCCGAGACGACTTTCACACCGCCGATGGGCGCGTCGTTGCCGGGCGCGCGGGTCAGCACCTCGAGGATGGGTTCGCCGGCCAGTTCCGTGATGCGCACCTGCGCGCCGTCGAGCTTGGCAAGCGTCTTCTTCTGCTGCGCATTGGCCGGAGCGTCCACGCGGTTGGCGAACACCGCGCCCAATTCCGAGCTCATGGCGCGGTACGCTTCGCCCGGATCCCGTCCGCTGCGCGCCGTGATTTCAGCCGCCAGCAGCGCCGGCACCAGACCATCCTTGTCCGTGGTCCAGACGCTGCCGTCGAGGCGGCTGAACGAGGCGCCCGCGCTTTCCTCGCCGCCGAACCCCAGGCTGCCGTCCATGAGACCGGCCGCGTACCATTTGAAGCCCACCGGGACCTCGTACAGGGTGCGCCCCAGCCGGCGGCAGACGCGATCGATCATGGCGCTGCTCACCACGGTTTTGCCGACCGCGGCGCGTGCGCTCCAACGGGTGCGATGGCGAAACAAATAATCGATGCATACCGCCAGGTAGTGATTGGGCGGCAGCAAACCGCTGCCGGCGGTGACGATGCCGTGGCGGTCATGGTCGGTATCGCAGGCAAAGGCGAGATCGAATCGATCCTTGAGGCCGATGAGCCGCTGCATGGCATAGGACGAGGAGGGGTCCATGCGGATCTTGCCGTCCCAGTCCAGAGTCATGAAGCGGAATGTCGGATCGACTTCGGCGTTGACCACGGTCAGGTCGAGCTTGAAAACCTCGGCGATCCGCGGCCAGTAGTGCACGCCCGCGCCGCCCAGAGGATCCACCCCCAAGCGGATGTGCGAACCGCGTATCGCGTCCATGTCCAAAATGGCGCCGAGATCGCTCACATAGTTTTGCAGATAGTCGTGAGTGTGAGTCGAGGCGGCGCGCCGCGCGGCGGCGAAGCCGATTCTCTCGACCGCGGCGCAACCCGATTGCAACAGCTCGTTGGCCCGCGACTCGATCCACCCGGTCACGTCGGAGTCCGCGGGTCCGCCGTTGGTCGGGTTGTATTTGAAGCCGCCGTCGCCGGGAGGATTATGCGAGGGCGTGATGACGATGCCGTCGGCGAGACCCGTTTCGCGTCCGCGGTTGTAGGCGAGAATGGCATGGGAGACCGCGGGAGTGGGGGTGTATTCGCCGCCCGCCGAGATCATGACCTCGACGCCGTTGGCCGCGAGCACCTCCAGAGCGCTGGCGAAGGCCGGCGCCGAGAGCGCGTGAGTGTCGTAGCCGATGTACAGCGGCCCGCCGATGGCATGCCGGCGCCGATACTCGCATATGGCCTGGCTGATGGCGAGCACATGAAATTCGTTGAAACTCGAGTCGAAGGAGCAGCCCCGATGTCCCGAGGTGCCGAAGGCGACGCGCTGCGAGGCGACGGCGGGATCGGGCCGCTCGCTGTAATAGGCGGTGACCAACCGTGGAATGTCCGTGAGCGCCGCCGCGGGCGCTGCGTGGCCGGCGAGGGGGCTGATCTTCGGGCTCAAGAGACCGCCAGCGCCGCGCTTTTCCGGGTGATGCGCTGCATGAGTTCGCTCCAGGATTTGACGAAGGACGCTGCTCCCTCCACCTGCAGGCGCGAGGCGAGCGCATCGATGTCGATTCCGGCGCCCGCAAATCCGGCGAGCACCCGTTCGGCGTCGCCTCCGTCGGGCGCCATCACGGACTTGAACCGGCCGCCGGCGGCCATGGCCAGCAGGGTTTTCTGCGGCATGGTGTCGATGGTGTCCGGCGCCGCGAGGGCTTCCACATACAGGCCCGCCGGCGCCTTCGGATCCTTCGTGCCGGTGCTCGCCCAGAGCATGCGCTGCTTGCGGGCGCCCGCCGCTTCGAGGTCCCGCCAACGCTTGCCCGCGATCAATTCGCAGTGCGCCCGGTAGGTGCGCCCGGCAACGGCAATCCCCAGCCGATTGCGCAATTCCGGCGGGGCCTCATCGCCGACCGCGCGATCCCAGCGGCTCACGAACAGCGAGGCGACCGAACTCACGTGCGGATCGAGGCCCGCGGCGATGCGGCGCTCGATGCCGCGCAGGTAGGCCTCGGCCACCTGCAAATAGTGCTCGCGTGAGAACAGCAGGGTTACGTTGACCGGCACGCCGGCGTAAATGGCCGCTTCGATGGCGGGCACCCCCGCCGGCGTGCCGGGTATCTTGACATAGAGATTCGGCCGATCCGCCTGCCGGTGGATTTCCAGCGCCGCTGCGATCGTGGTCTTGGTGTCGTTGGCGAGCAGCGGCGAGACCTCCATGGAAACCCAGCCGTCGAGTCCCTGCGTGCGGTCGAACTCCGGACGGAACAGGTCGGCGGCGCGGCGCAGATCCTCCAGAGCCAATTCGACGAACAGCGCCTCGCCCGCGAGCCCGGATTGAGCCTTGCGCAGAATGCCGGCGTCGTAGGCCGAGGTATTGCCTATGGCTTCGTCGAATATCGTCGGGTTGGAGGTCAGGCCGGTCACGGACAGCTCCTCGATGTAGCGGCGCAGCGTGCCGTCGTCGAGAATCTCGCGCGTGATGTTGTCGAGCCAGATGCTTTGCCCCAAGGCGTGCAGGGTTTTCGTGTTCGTCATGAGGACTCCTGAAAATCGGACAACTGGAAGTAGGGTAAATCGTGGCCGATCAGATCGGCGATGCATTCGATCACGCGATCCGGCGCCGGCTGCACGGATTGGGCTTGCGGCGCCAGCGCATAGTGTCCCTGGCGCACGAACACGGTGGTGACCCTGTCCTCGAGGATGGACTTCATGGCCGCGAGGAGGTTCGGCTTGTCGTCGATCATGACATAGCGCGGCGCCGGGTAGCGCGCCTGCATGTGGCCGAGCACGCGTTCCTTGTGCAGATAAATCATGACGCGCCCCTGCACCGCGTCCCATATTCCCGAACGCTGGATTTTGCGCGGCTGAAATACGATGTCGCCATCCGACAGCACCACGGGCGTGCCGAGGGTGCCCAAGTGGGCCACCGCATCCAGCGCGCGCGGAAACAGCCGGGCGGCAAACGGGTACTCCAACAGAAATTCCGACATGGCGAGCAAATCCGGGTGGTCGGCGAGTCCGGCGCGAAAGAGCTGCAGGCTTCCCAGATAATCGGCCAGTCCCAGCTCGTCGCGCAGCCGCCCGAAGATCGCCCAATAGCGTTCACGCTCGGCGGTGCCGAAGGATTGGTCCAATCGATCGCCCAGGTCGGCGGCGAAACGATCGTTGTCCAGCAGGGTGTTGTCCACGTCCAACAGAAAAACCACTTCGTCGCCCGGCACACCGCTGCCCAACACCTCGTCCGCGGTCAACACGGCGCGGTTTTCTCCACCACCGGGTCATGCCAGGCGTCGTCGCCGTTGACCACGCCGGCCGATGCCGCGGGCCCCCAGGTGCCGGGTTCGTATGGCAGCACGGCACGGGCCCCACTCAGCACCGGATCGACCACCCGCCATGCCGCTTCCACGCAATCATCCTGCGTGAACAGCGAGGTGTCGCCGCGAATGGCATCGCCGAGCAGGCGCTCGTAAGGAGATTTCTCGGCCGCGGGGTGATGCCGGGCCACCAATTCCACCGGCTCGCCCAGCATGTGTTCGCCGTTTTTCTTCACCAGCGCGCCCTCGCTGATCACGACCTCGGGGCTCAGACGCAGGCGGAAATAGTTCTGCGGCAGGCCGTCGGCGGGATCGAAGATCGGCAGCGGCGGCCGCTTGAGGGTGACGGTGACTTCCGTCGCGCTGATGGGCAGGCATTTCCCGGCACGAATGTAGAAAGGCACGCCCGCCCAGCGCCAGGTGTCGATGTGCAGGCGCAGAGCGGCAAACGTTTCGATCTGCGAGTTCTTGGCGACGCCGGGTTCGTCGCGGTAGCCCTTGAACTGGCCGCGCACGACCTCCTTCGGGTCGAGCGGCCGCATGGCGCGAAACAGCCGCAGCTTTTCCGCCTGCATGGCTTCCGGCTCGTGGCCGGTGGGCGGGTCCATCGCCAGCAACGCGATCACCTGCAGCAAATGGTTTTGCACCACATCGCGGATCGCGCCCACCTCTTCGTAGAACGCGCCACGCCCCTGCACCCCGAATTGCTCGGCCATGGTGATTTGCACGTCCTGCACGTAATGACGGTTCCAGATCGGCTCGAGAAAGGTGTTGGCGAAACGGAAAAACAGGATGTTCTGAACCGCTTCCTTGCCCAGGTAGTGATCGATGCGAAAAATAGACGCCTCCTTGAACACCTCGTGAAGCGTGCGGTCCAGGGCCTGCGCCGTCGGCAGGTCCCGTCCGAAGGGCTTCTCGACGATGACCCGGGCATTGGCCGCGCATCCCGACTTCTCCAGGCCCTGCACCACGCTCGCGAACATGCTGGGGGGAATCGCCAGATAGTGAATCGGGCGGGTTGCCGACCCCAGCGCCTGCTTCAGCTGGGTGAAGGTGGCCGGGTCGTTGTAATCGCCGTCCACGTAGCGCAACAGCGCCGCGAGCTTGTCGAAACATTTCGCTTCGAAGCGGCCGTCCTGTTCGATGCTGTCGCGGGCGCGCTGTTTGAGCTTGTCCAAGGTCCAGCCGGCGCGCGCCATGCCGATGATGGGAATATTCAGTTCGCCGTTGTGAACCATGGCGTACAGCGCGGGAAAGATTTTCTTGTGGGCCAGATCCCCGGTCGCGCCGAAAAAAACAAAGGCATCGGATTCGACTGTGCTCATTTAACGCTTCACCTCGAGTTCCCTCCGCAAGTGTTCCAGTTCGTCCATCAGCTCGAGTGCCAGCGCGACGCCGGGGAGATTCAGCTCGAGATCCCGCTCCAGGCGCAGGGCCACGCGCGCGCGGCGCAGCGCCGAGCCCCGGAAATGCCATTGCGCGCTCGTTTCGATCACCTCGAGCACGCCCTCTTCGACAAATGCGACGATGTGACGTTCATCGACGGCGCACAGGCGGCTCAAGTCTTCGATGGTGAGCGTTGCCGATTCTTCGAATATGGCGCCGGAGAGGGTCTGATCTTGCGGCGTGGTCATGACTACACTCCGAGATTCGCGCGCGGGTTGAAGGGCAATGCCGCGGCCATGGCTGCGTAGGCGGCCTTGGCCTTGTCATCGGCGGCGGCGGGCAGCGCGATGCCGAGAATGACGTAAAAATCGCCGGGTGGGGTGGCCGGAATGCCCCGGCCCTTCAAGCGCAGCTTGCTCCCGGCATGCGAACCAGGCGGGATTTTCAAATCCACGGTGCCGGTGGGCGTCGGCGTCTTCACCGTGGCGCCGAGCGCCGCTTCCCAGGGAGCCACCGGCAGGTCCAGATACAAATCGCGGCCGTCGACCCGGTACAGCGCATGCGGCTGAAATTCGACCTCGATGAAAAGATCGCCGGGCGGCTCCTGGCCGTGGCCGCGCGCGCCCTGGCCCGCCAGGCGAATGTGCTGGCCGGCCATGATGCCCTTGGGCACCTGAACGTTGAGCACGCGTTCTTTCGAGACCAGCCGCCCGGCATCGATCTCGGGCAGGCGCAACACCAGCTGCCGGGCGCCGCCGCGCAGCGTGGCTTCGAGGTCGAGCAGCACCTTCGCGTGATGATCCTCGCCGCGTCCGGAACGGAAGGCGCCGCGGCTCCCGGCCGCGCCGCCTCGCCCCTGAGCGCCGAACAGCGACTCGAAGAAATCGCTGTAGGCCGCCTCGCCGCCGCCCGCGCCGCTGAATTCGAAACCTGCGCCCCAGTCGGGTGGCGGCCGAAAGTCCTCGCCGGGCTTCGGTCCCTGTCCGAGCTGATCGTAGGCGGCGCGCTTCTCGGGGCTCTTGAGCACTTCGTAGGCTTCGCCCAGGTCCTTGAAGCGTGCTTCGGCGTCCTTTTCCTTGCTGACGTCGGGGTGATATTTGCGGGCGAGCTTGCGATAGGCCTGTTTTATCTGCGCCTCGGTGGCGTCGCGCGCCACACCCATGACCTTGTAATAGTCCTTGAACTCCATCGATCACCCGTCGCTACCGACCCTCGCAGCCAGCCTCGAAGGATACTATGCGCAACTCGGCGCCGATCAATAATCCGGTGTAGGCGATCTCCTACGTCATAATTGGTAGGCCACCGTCAGCAGCAGGCCTTCGCCGATATCGCGCAGCAATCCCGGCGCACGGCTCTCGAAGGGCTGCGCCTCGGGGGTCAGCGCTTCGATCCAAGCAGCCAGCCAGTCGATTTCCCGCGGTCCATAGAAGACGACGGCGCATTCATAGTTCAGCAGCAGGCTGCGCGAATCGAGATTGACCGATCCGGACAGGGCGAGCGAGTCGTCGAACACCACGGCCTTCGCATGAATCATGTACGGCAGCAGGTGCACGTTGGCCCCTGCAGATTTGAGCGCGCGCAGGGCGCGATTGCGGGCAAAATCAGCCAGGATGTGGTTCGACGCGGCGGGAATGAATAAATCGATCCGGACGCCGCGCCGCGCAGCCAGGCGCAGCGCCGTTTCCAGGGCGGCATCGGGAACGAAGTAGGGCGACACGGCGAGCAGGCGCTCGCGGCAGTGGCAACAGGCGCTGATCAGCAAGGCCTGCACGGTGTCTTCGGCCTGGTCCGGGCCGCTCGGCAGGAATTGGGCGCGTCCGCCCTGCGCCGCGATATCGGCCTTGCGCAAGGGCACCGCGGCTCTGCCGCCGGCAGCGATCCAATCGGCCTCGAACTGCGAGGCGGCGGCGGCCGCCACCGGCCCCTGCAGATCGAAAGACAAGTCCCGCCAGGGCTTTTCGCCCGGCAGACCCTGGAAGTATTCGGCCGCCAGATTTCTGCCGCCTGCCCAGAGCCGCATGCCGTCGGCGATGACCATTTTGCGATGATCGCGCAGGTTGCGCGGACCCTGGGTCTTGCGCGCGAGCAGGGGGCTGAAAATCGCGGTCTCGACCCCGCCGCGTTTCAATTCCTTCAGGCAGTCGCGCGGCAGCTGCAGAGCGCCGACGCCGTCGACCAGGAATCTCACCGTCACGCCGCGCCCGGAGCACTCGATCATGCGCCGCATGGCTTCGCGGCCGAAGGCATCGTCACCCAGAATGTAGGTGCAGATATCCAGGCGCCGGGCGGCACTCGACATGGCGGCGAACAGGCCGGCTGCCGATTCGCCGCCGTCCCGGTGCAGTTCGATCGAACAGGGCCCAGCCGCCGCCAGGCCGAAGCTCTCGATGAGATCTTCGGCCCAGTGTTCGCCGTGCTTGCCTGATCCGGACCCGGTCAGCACGCGGCGCGGCAGCTTGCGCCGTCCGAACAGCAGGTACATGGGCAGAACCAGATAAGGCACCGCAATCAATCCGAGCACCCAGGCGATGGCGATCGAGGGCGGCCGCCGCTCGTGCTCCACGCGCGTGGTCAGTACATATATGAGCACGCTGATCACCACCACCAGGGAATGGGCGGTGATGCGCGGGAACCAGGTATTCACGGCGGGCCAACCGGGATTGGTTCCAGCCGGCGCAGCACCGCCGGGATGAGATCGGGCAAATCCTCCGCGAGCAGACCCGGGCCAAAGGCGGACGCCGCCGCGCCGTGCATCCACACCGCGGCGCCGGCTGCCAAGAACGCGTCCATGCCTTGCGCCAGCAGACCGAGAATCAGGCCGCCGAGAACATCGCCTGAACCGGCGGTGGCAAGCGTCGCAGGGGCGTTGGTGTTGATCAGGGCGCGTCCGTCGGGAGCCGCAATCACGGTGTCGGCGCCCTTGAGCACGATGACCGCGCCGCACTCGCGGGCGGCAGCGCGGGCGCGGCTCAATTTGTCGCCTGTCGCGTCGAAAACCCGCGCGAACTCTCCCTCGTGCGGAGTCATGACGCAGGGCCCGCGGATGGCGCGGCGCAGTTCTTCCGCCCGGGCGGCGAAGCCGCTGATGGCGTCCGCGTCGAGCAGCGCCGGACGCGCCGTTTGCAATATCTCGAGCACCGCCCGGCGCGTGCCGTCGTTGACGCCGGCGCCGGGACCGATCAGGAACGCGGTATAGCGCCGGTCGGAGAGAAGGTCCGGCCAATCGCCGTGCGCGGCAAGCGGCTGCACCATGATGCTGGTGAGCGCCGCGGCGTACACCGGGAATGCGATCTGTGGTACGGCGATGGTCGTGAGGCCGGCGCCGACGCGCGCCGCGGCGCGCGCCGCCATGCGCGCCGCGCCGGTCATGGGATAACCGCCGTACAAGAGCGCATGGCCGCGCGTGTACTTGTTGCCCGAGGATTGCGCCCGCGGCAAATGCTTCTGCCACAGGCAGGGGTCGTTTTCCCAGGTATCCAGCCCAAGCGATTCGAGCGTGGCGTCGGGAATGCCGATATCCGCGACCACGGTTTCCCCGCACAGCTCGCGGCCCGGCAGCAGCACGTGACCGGGCTTCTTGCAGGCGAAGGTGACGGTGCAGTGGGCCGGCGCGGCGCCCCAGCTCGCACCGCTGTCGCCCATCACTCCGCTCGGCATGTCGATGGCGAGCAGCGGCACTGCGCGCCGCGCAACCGCCTCGAGCGTGTCCGTGACCTGCGCCGGCAGCGCGCGGCTCAAGCCGGAACCGAACAGGGCATCGACGACGAGCTCGGCGCCCTCGACGGCCGACGGCGCCAGGGTCTCGCATTCTCCGTGCCAGCGCAGGGCGTGATGGCGCGCGTCGCCGCGCAGCTGGTCTCGAAGTCCCAACAGCGCGACCCGGACCGGCCAGCCCGCCTGCGCGAGCGCGGCGGCCACGACGAATCCGTCGCCGCCGTTATTCCCGGGGCCGCACAGCACGCTCACGCGCCGCGGCGGCCAGCGCCGGGTGATTTCCCGCACCACGGCGTTCCCGGCGTTTTGCATGAGCGTGATTCCGGACACACCGGCCGCGCGCTCGGCCTGACCGGTTTGCGCGACACTGAGCAGCGCGGTCTTGATCGCAGCAGACCTCATCCGTGAGCGCCGGCGATGCTGCCGACGAGCGCGGTTACGCCCATGGCCAGCGCGCTCCAGAACAGCACGCGCAACGCGCCCGTGCGCATGTCGGCGCCTCCCACCTTGGCCGACCAACCGCCGAGTATCAGCAAGCAAAACAAAGACACGGCGACGATGGCCGGAATCACATACCGCGGCGCGGCCAGCGTCGCCGCCAGCAACGGCAGCAGGGCGCCCGCCGCGAAGCTGCCGGCCGATGCCAGCGCCGCCTGCAAGGGCCGGGCGTTCGACACGCCGGTCAATCCCAACTCGTCGCGGGCGTGCGATCCCAAGGCATCGTGCGCCATGAGCTGCACGGCCACCTGCTTGGCCAGGGCGCGGTCGAGCCCGCGCCGCACGTAGATTTCGGTCAGTTCGCGGCGCTCGCCGTGAAAGTCCAGGTCCAGTTCGGCGCGTTCCTGCGTCAACGCCGCCGCTTCGCTGTCCGCCTGCGAATGCACGGAAACGTATTCGCCCGTGGCCATGGACATGGCGCCGGCGACCAGTGCTGCGATGCCGCTCAGCAGGATATCGGCCTGGGAGACATGCGCCGCGGCAACCCCCAGCATCAGGCTCGCGGTCGAGACGATGCCGTCATTCGCGCCCAATACGCTGGCGCGCAGCCAGCCGAGCCCATTTAGACTATGACGTTCGTGACTGCGTGGACGCATGATTCAGCCGCATCGCAGCAGGGTGCCGAGGATCAGGGTTTGCCGGTCTTGGGCCCGAGAAAATACCAAAGGATGAAGCCGAGCACAGGCAAGATGATCACCAACACGGTCCACAGAACCTTTTTGCCCGTATCGGCACCGCTTTGAAAGATGTTGACGATGGCCCAGACATCGGCGACCAGAACGATCAGACCACCCAAACCTTGGTATTGCATGGCTCAAACATCCTCATTGGACTGCCCCGGGCGCTACGCTACACCATTGCACGGGGTTCGCGCGCGGAAAATGGCCGCTCGCGCCGGTGCGCAACCTCTCTCGATTCGCGGCATTTTGAAATTCGACGGGAATGAAATACTCTTTGACGGTCCAGGGATACAAAAAGACGAGGGAAAGAGAAATGACCCGCAGCCGGCAGCGGAGTGCGACGTGGTCAGTTGCGGCCGGATCGCGGCGTACGACGTGCCCAATCAGCCGCGCGCCATCGGCTTGAAATTCGGACGGAAGGTTTGAGTCTATATTCAGAGACCGCCGAGGCAGCGGCGCCCACCCCGACGCTCGCCGGCAAGGTGCAGGCCGAGGTGGCCGTGATCGGCGGAGGCTTGACCGGACTGTCGACCGCTTTGCATCTGGCGGAGCAGGGCGCCAGGGTGGTGCTCTTGGAAGCCGAGGAACCCGGCTGGGGCGCATCGGGCCGCAACGGCGGCCAGGTGAACCCCGGATTGAAGCGCGATCCCGATGGGGTGGAACAGGACTTCGGCTCCGACTTGGGCAGCCGCATGAACGCCTTCGCCGGCGCCGCACCGCAGTTCGTCTTCGATCTCATCGAGCGTCATGGCATTCGCTGCGAAGCCCGCCGCAACGGCACTCTGCGCGCGGCGATACGCGCCCGGCATGCGGCGCAAGTGCGCGCCACCGCGCAGCAGCTGGCGCGCCGCGGTGCCCCGGTCGAGCTGTTGGAGGGCCGCGACCTCGAAGCCGCCACGGGCACCGCGCACTATCGGCTCGCCATGCTCGACCGCCGCGGCGGGGATGTGAATCCCTTGAGTCTTGCGCGTGGCCTGGCCCGCGCCGCCATCGGCGCCGGCGCCGGCGTGTTCGGCCGCAGCCGCGCGCTCGGCCTGCAAAAAGCCGGTGCCGAGTGGCAGGTGAAGACTGCGGCGGGAAGCGTATCCGCGCGGCACGTCGTGCTGGCCACCAACGGATACACGGACGATCTGTGGCCGAACTTGCGCCGTAGCATCGTGCCCGTGTTCGGCGCCATCGCGGCAACGGAGGTGCTTGCCGAACCGATTGCGAAAGCCGTGATGCCGGGCCGCGCCGTGCTGTACGAGAGCGCTACGATCACCGTCTATTATCGCGTCGACGCGGGCGGGCGCCTGTTGATCGGGGGCCGCGGACCCATGCGCGAGATTTCCAGCGCGTCGGCGGTTGCGTACTTGCTCGACTATGCGCGCAAGCTTTGGCCCGTGCTCGCGGACACGCGCTGGACTCATGCCTGGGGCGGACGTTTGGCGATGACCCGGGACCAGTATCCGCACATTCACGAGCCCGCCCCGGGCGTGCTCGCCTGTCTGGGCTACAACGGCCGTGGTGTGGCGATGAGCACGGCCATGGGCGCGCAGCTTGCGCGGCGCATAGCGAGCCCCGCGGCCGAACTGGACATGCCGATCACCGCCCTGAAGGGCATACGCCTGCACGCCTTGTGGCCGATTGCCGTGCGCGCGGCCATCTGGCGCGGGCGCATCGGCGATATTCTGGGCTGAGGGCGCGGCGCCGGCGCCCGCGCGCTGCAACGGGCCCGTGTCTGCGTCCTGGTCTAATCGTCCGTGTAGAACCGGCGCAGCCGGTGCAAGTCGACGATCACGTCGTAATGCCGGTCCACGGGAAGCCTGGGTCCGGATGAAAAGTCGTAGCGGGAGTCGAGATCGGCGATCTGGGGATGCAGATCGTGCATGGCGCGCTTGAACATTTCTCGCGGCACCCATTCCGAGTTCGACGATAGCGAACCGAATTCGTCGTGATAGATCGTTGCGGTGGAAATATCAGCCGGGGTCGATGCAATGACGAAGACCCGCGGATGGGAACCATCCAGGTGAACCTGCTTCGCACCGCTCATGATCAAGTGCCATTCATTGCCCTGGGGCACCGCAATCAATGCATAGACATGACGCTGTGCGCTGAAGAACGCGGCGGTCAGAACCACGCCCGCCAGCACCCGGCGGCCGCCCGGTCGCCAGGCACGCGTCAGTGCGCGGATCGATGCCACCAGAAAGCAGAGCAGAACCGCGGTCATGGCGAAGATGGTCCGATAGGTGGCGTAACGCTCCGAGGCGATCAAGCTGACGGCGCAGGCGAACACCGGCAGCCCCAGCAATGCCGTGAGCCAGATGATGCCCCGCGTCCGGCCGTAACGGCGCCACTCCACGCAGGCTCCGGCCAGCAAGAGCGCACCGCAGACGACGGCGCAGCCGAAGTACCAGGCGTGATCACGGTGATTATTGTCGTTCAATACGAACGGGCTGAGCGCGTTCGGCAAGGCCTCTTGAAGGAACCACGCGATCTTTCCGGCCCAATGATGCTCGAAGGCGACGCGCCCCGACTTGTGAAAAATTCCATGCGCGTACAGCACGCTCATCAGGGCATAGGCCGCCCCCAAGGTGCCGAGCACGAATCCCAAATGGATCGCGGCCCAGCGCACCGTCTGCCGCAAGCTGCGCTGCCGTTGCACGATCACGGCGCCCGCGAAGGGCACCACATAGAACATGGCGCTGGGCTGGTAAATGAGCGCGCCCACGATCATGAGGCCGGCAGCCACCAGCCATTGGCCGGGCACGCGCCTGCGGCCGGCACCGCTTGCGGCGTTCAATGCGCCCTCCACGGTGAAGAACGCGCCGAGCGCCAGCAGCGCGGTGGCTGCGTACGGCCAGCCGACCGCCCAGCCGGCCATCACCTGCGCCGACGGGATGACGGCGAGCAGCACGGCGACGCACAAGGCGGCGCGGAACGACCAGCCGAGCGAACGCAGTCCGCGAAAACTCACCAGCGAGATCGCGCCCAACAGCAGCGCGGCGCCGAAGCGCATCCACTCGAGGTCCTGCACCGTGGCGGTCTCGCCATAGGTCGCCTGCAGCAACCAGTCGTAGATCGGCCGCGCGTGCGAGGCGCAAAACATGAGGATCTTGCCGGGCTCTTCATGCGCCTCGCGCAAATTCGAATAGTCGTCGCGCAGTCCAAAGTCATGGAAAGTCGCGGGCCAATACACGACCACGGGCAGGAGGAAGATCAACGCGGTGAGCACCCAGGCGCGCGAACGCGAATCGCTGCGCTGCCCGGCCGCAACGGCCGGCTGCCGGACGGGCGCCGCAATCGACGGATCGGTGACGATGGTTTCAGGAACGGACATGGAGGGCGGCGATTTTGCCGCAGCCAAGGCTGGAAATCCGCGCTGAATTCGGAAAAAGGACGTTAAATATCTGTTAACCGGACTCGCGCGGGCCTGCGGGCTAGGCGGCCACGCAAAGATTCCTGCCGCCGTCCTTGGCGCGATACAGGGCCGCATCGGCGCGGTCGAAGGCCGCTTCCAATGCGTCTCCCACCAGCAGTTCGGTGATTCCGCAGGAGACCGTGACGTGCACCGGAATGCCGCGGAAATGAAATCGCAGGTTTTCGACCGCCGCGCGCAATTGATTGGCAATATGCACGGCGTCCGCGAGCCCGAGGCCGATCAACAGAACCGCGAATTCCTCCCCGCCGATGCGCGCCACGAAATCAGCGGTGCGCAGTGCCGCCGCGAAGCATCCGGCGACGCTTTGTAGAACGCGGTCGCCGGCGCGATGGCCGTAGCTGTCATTGATGACCTTGAAGCTGTCGATGTCCCACAGAAGCACGACCGCCGCAGGGCCGCCCTGCGCACGCCGCGCGACCTCCTGCGCGAATCGTTCATCGAAGGATTTTCGATTGGCGACGCCGGTCAAGGGATCGAGCCGCGCGCCGTGCTTCTCGAGATCCAGCTTGCAGTGCAGGTCCTCGGTTTCGCGTTCCAGGTCGGCAATGCGTGTCCGCATGTGTTCGGCGCGGCCATTGAATTCCGTCAGCCGGTTCTGCTCGCGGGCGCGAAACTCGCGGACCTGATCGGCCACCGATTCGAGGCGCGCGCTGACGGTGGACTGGAGCAGTTTCAATTCCGTGGCGCTGCTGACCTCGTCGGTGAGTTCGCGCACATGCGACATCACCGTGTCGTTGAGCGTCTGAGTGTCGTCGTATTGAGTCCGGCTGGCGCTGTTGGATTCCAACAGATAGCGGGACATCTCCTCGAGCCGCTTCGTGACCTCGGAGAGCACCGCCGCGGCCTGCAGGCGTTCGCGCGCCAAGGTTTCGCTGCGCCGATGAATCAGATCCGCCGCGCGCGTAACGACGGCGGCCAGCGCGGCATCGGTCGCGGCGATCGCCAGTTCGGCCATCAGGGCCTGAACCGAGGCAACTCCGGCGGCCGATTTGAGCCGTTCGAGCAGGGCAGCCACGGCGGCGCAGGTTGAATCCCAGCGCGTGGCCGTCGGCGTGGGCGACAGCTGCGGCGTGGGCGACAGCTGCGGCGTGGGCGACAGCTGCGGCGTGGGCGCGAACGGCAGCGCGGTAGAGAGCTGCGGCACCGGCGCCCGCCGGCGTTGCGGGTGAGCGGAGATCTCATCGACAGCCACCACGGCGGTGGTCAGGGACTCGGCCAGGCGTGCGAGTTCCACCGCGTCCGCATTGCGCCGATTCGCGGCGGCCAGCGCGGTCAACTCGTCATCCAGTTGCGCATTCTGTCCCAAACCGGCCGCGCACAGGCGGCCCACCAGGCGGCGCAACAGCCTCTCCACTTCGCGCAGGCGCTTCTCCTCGAGTTCCATTTCCAGGAGCGAATCGCGGTATTTGAGTTTCCAGTCGGTGGTGTCGGGCACAGGCTTGGTTTCGCGGGGTTTGCTCAAGGTTATCGGTTCCTTTGCGGGAAGCTTTAGTGGAGTGGATTGAGATGCGCGTCCCACCGCCGCTTGCAGGCTTCGCGATAGGCTTTCATCGAAGGAAGCCGCAATCCCATGGTGCCCAAGACTGTCTTTCTGATCCTTGCCTTGCTGGCGGCCTCGGCCGTTCCGGCGCGTGCGCGGATTTACACCTATGTGGACGAGCAGGGCGTGCGGCACTACACCGATGTGCCGGATAGCAACCGCTATCGATTGCTGGTGCTGTCGCCGCAGGATAGAACCGCGAGCGGCGATCACTACGATTCAATGTTGCTGGCGAAGGCCGGCCAGTACGATTCCATCATCGAGAAAGCCGCGCAGTCGGCGTCCGTCGAGCCGAATCTCTTGCGCGCGGTGATCGTGGTGGAGTCGGGCTTCAATTCGCGCGCCGTCTCCAAGCGCGGCGCGGTGGGCTTGATGCAGTTGATGCCGGCGACCGCGAGCCGCTTCGGCGTGTCGAATCCCTATGACCCGCGGGAGAACGTGCATGCCGGCGCGCGCTACCTGAAATTTCTCATGGATCGCTTTGGTCAGAACGTCAGGCTCGCGCTGGCCGCCTATAACGCCGGAGAAGATGCCGTGGATCGCAACGGCGGCCAAATCCCGCCATTTTCCGAGACCATGGCCTATGTGCCCCGGGTGCTCAAGATCTACCGCATGCTCGAGGACCCGCCGCGCAGGACCTGAGGGGCGCCGGGCAGGGCGCCAATCCGTGCTGGTGCTGCGCTTGACTCAAGCGTTAGTGACGGCTTACAGTAAGCAGTGACTTACCAATCAGCATTTCTGGCTCTCGCCGATCCCACCCGCCGGCGGGTGTTCGAAGAGCTGCGGCGAGGACCGCGGTCGGTAGGGGTTATTGCCGCCCGCATGCCGGTGAGCCGGCCTGCCGTATCCCAACACCTGGCGGTTCTCAAAAGAGCGGGATTGGTGGGGGACCGCGCCGAGGGAACCCGCCGGGTCTATTACATCGACCCGATGGGACTTGCCTCTATACGGATTTGGCTGGATCAATTCTGGGACGATGCGCTGCTGACATTCAAGAAAGAACTTGAGAGAAAAGATGTAACCAAATGATAAATATCGCACCTGTCCGTAAGAAACTGATGGTGAAGGCGAGTCAGTCCCGGGCCTTCGCGATGTTTACCGCCGACATGTCGCGCTGGTGGCCCGCCAGCCACTCCCTACTCAAGTCGCCGCTGAAGGAATGCATCATCGAGCCGCGCGTCGGCGGTCGCTGGTATTCCGTCGGGGAAGACGGCTCCACCTGCCAGACGGGATATGTGATGGCGTGGACTCCGCCCCAGGCATTGGTTCTCGCCTGGCAAATCAATCCGCAGTGGCAGTACGACCCGGGGCTGGTCACTGAAGTAGAAGTGAGATTCATCGCAGAAGGCGCCGAGACGACGCGCATCGAGCTGGAACATCGCTGCTTGGAGCGCATGGGCGAGAGGGCGGCGGAGGCCCGCGGCGCGGTGGATTCACCGAACGGCTGGGACAAAATTTTAGAGTCGTTCAGGCTGTTCGCGGAAACTTGACCGAGGGGAATCCGCGACGCGTCACCCGGCAGCGTATACCTCCGTGAGTTGCGCCGCGGCCGTTGATTTGCGCCGCCGGGTCCCCATTGGGATCGCTGCGGCGGAGCACGGAACATTGACCCCACCTTCCTCAGACCTCGATGGCTCGCCGCAATCGGCGCCTCCCCCCGCCGTGGTGTTTCGCGGCCGCAAGGCCTCGTGCCAGGAATTCAGCCTGGTGCTGGAGGCGCGAGGCATCGAACATGAGATGCAGGAGAGCGCTGGTACCTGGGTGTTGACCGTGGCGCCGGCCCTGGCTTACCGCGCCCATGAGGAGTTGAGCCGCTACGAGGCGGAACGGGACACGCCGCGCCGCAGGCCCAATGACGTGAAGCCCTTTGGCGGCGCAGCCGCCGGCGCCCTGGGATACATGCTCATTCTGCTGCTGGTCGCATACTGCGCCGGCAAAGAGCTTTTTGGGGTCGATTGGCTGTCGGCGGGTGGTCTCGAGGGCGGCTCGCGCGACTGGTGGCGGGCGCTCACGGCATTGACTCTGCACCTGGACCAGGAACATCTGCTGGGCAATCTGCTGTTCGGTGCGATCGCGGGTCTTGCCGCAGGCCGTCTGCTCGGGCCCGGAGTCGCGTGGGCCAGCATTCTCGCGGCCGCCGCCGCCGCCAACAGCGTGGAAATGTTCATCACGGCGGCGACCTATCGGGCGGCGGGCGCCTCCACGGCCGTGTTCGCGGCGCTGGGATTGCTCGCCGGATTGGCCTGGCGGCAGCGGCTGCCGCTGCGCGAGCGTCTCTGGTATCGCTGGGCGCCGTTGATCGCCGGAGCCTCTCTGCTGACCTTGCTGGGCGCGGGCACCGCGCATGTCGATGTGCTGGGACATGCGCTCGGATTCCTCTGCGGGGTGGGCGTGGGCTGGTTCTACGGGCGCAACCGCATACCGCGCAACCGCGGCAGGAGGCTGCAAATGGCCGCAGGGTTCGGCGCGGCGGCGCTGGTGTGCATGGCCTGGTACCTGGCTCTGCGCCACGCGGCTTAGAGTCCGGCTGCTCACGACGCGAAGCGTTACCACCGCGGCGTCTAATGCACCGCGCCGAAGACCTTTTTCAACAAGGAACTGGCCTGACCCAGCGGATCCTTGCGGATGGCGCGTTCCTCTTCCGCCATCATCAGGAACAGTC
>Ga0134126_10002522_pt1 | contig 23055 bp, 16 predicted proteins | sample KB31752_FD_96881 | JGI IMG/M metagenome (GOLD analysis project Ga0134126, IMG submission 96881) | Terrestrial soil microbial communities with excess Nitrogen fertilizer from Kellogg Biological Station, Michigan, USA - KB3-175-2 | ecosystem: Environmental > Terrestrial > Soil > Unclassified ... | reverse complement strand
CCACGCGACGTCGTGGAAGGCGCGCGAGCGATTGTTTGTGCCCATGCCGTCAATCTGGACTACAACGAATCCCAGCGTTGTCAGCGGTTCCGCACGAGGAGAAAAGTCCTTGGGCACGAACGATCCCTGCGGTCCCGCATAAATATCCTCAATCACCGGATACTTTTTGTTGGAATCGAAATCGAGCGGTTTGTAGATAACGCCCCATATCTGGGTCTTGCCGTCGCGTCCTGCGGCGTGAAATGGCTCGGGAGGTTGCCAGCCTGCCGCCCGCAGCGGCCCATCGTCTGCCTTGTCGATTGCCATGACAAGGCTGTTATCGGCAACGCGATGGAGCTCCACCACCGGAGGCACATCGATTCGCGAATACGTGTCAACGTAATACTTGCCGTCTTTGGAGTATTGGAGAGTGTGGTCCGCCTTTTCGGGAGTGAGCGGAGTGAGACCGTTGCCGCCAAATCCGATTTTGTAGCCATGCACGAAATACGGGTCTTCGTCGCCATCCATCCCGCTGGCATCGAAGTAGATCTCGTGGTTCGCCTCGTCGACATAATCCACTGCGCGCACGACCCAATCTCCGCGGGTAATCTGCCGGATGAGTGCGCCTGTCTCACCGTTGAAGAGATAGAGGTGCTCCCAACCGTCGCGCTCTGAGGCCCAGATGATTTCCTTCCCGTCGTTGAGGTCTTTCCGGTAGTACTTGCCATGATCGAACTGATTGCGCGTGAGCGGTTCATAGTTGATGAACGTGTCACTCTTTTCTTCGATCAGCGTCCGAGCCCTGCCGTCCTTCGCACTGACTTCAATCAGGCGATAAATCTGGTGGCCGCGCTGGTTGTACTCGAACGTGAAGGCGCGAGAGTCCTTCCACCACTCAAGGGGCGTCATCTCGTAAGGATTGGGAAAGAGCGCATTGTCGATGGGCAGCTCACGCCGGCTGGCCACATCAAAAAGCACCGGCTGATAAAGAGACAGCACATCTCCAGGCTTCGGGTAGACCATGGATGAATACTTTGGTTGCAACTGATCGGCCGGCGAGGATTCAACATAATGAACTTCGCGCTTGTACCCGGGGCGAATGCGGTAAACCGCCAAGTGCTTCGAATCGGGCGACCAACTCAGCGTGCGAATGGCGTAGTAATTCCCCTCCGATCCGTCCTCGCTCAATATCGCGGTTTGCTTCTCGGCATCTTCGTGGCTTGCATGGGCGGGACGCAACACGACGTTGTAGTTCAGCACGAATGCGAGCCAGTTGCCATCGGGGGATCGAACAGCATGCGCAGAGCCGTTTTCAGGTGGTGGTGTCGAATCGTATCCCCCGTCGTCCGGAGCTCTTTCCTCTCTCCTATCGCGTCCGGAGCATACGTAGGTGGAAAGGTCGCATTTCCAGTGTTCACCACCGTGTTCAAAAACCAGGGCCGCGCCCTTATCGACCAACTCATAACGATCGAGCGGCAATGCGTCCGCTTTGACCGGCTCGCCCAACGCCTTCGTGAGTGCGTCTGCCAGTCGCGCATGATCGAATGCCGGCTGCTGTGTTTGCTTTTCGGCATCCACGAGCATGAACTCTTCCCCTCCGGGGGTGGATCTGCGATAGACAAAGCGATCAGTGTCCTCGATCCACTTCACCTGGTCCGGCATGTGGATCACCAAGCCTTTGTATTTATCGCGGAGGTTCAGCGCGCGTTCATAGTCGGCCGGTGTGAGCTGAGTGGCGGCCGCAAGGGGCAAAGCCGTGAAGAGACACAGCGCGCCCGTGACTATGATTGCGGTGTAATGAAATGGGAACGGCCGGTAAACAGACGATGATTCTCGATGAACTTCGTGCACGTGGATCAATTCGCCTCCAAGATCAGATCACCCTGGCGCGTCAGGACCAGAGCGGGGCTATTGCGATCAAAGGTGGAGGGTTTCCGGGGAACCCACCTTTGCCGCGACCGAAGAAACCGCGGCTGGAAAAACCGGAGGCCGCGCCCCCGTGTGCTGCCAATTAAAAAGAAATTCCGTGGCCGCGCCGCATACGCGTCCCTGGCAGGCGCCCATGCCGCAGCGTGTGTGCAGCTTGGCTTCGCGCCATGAGCTACACTCCTTGAGCTCGGAGTATTGTGTATCTTCGCATCGGCAGACCACCGTCTCGGGTGCGGCCAACCTCTTCAATTCCTCGCGCAGAGTGAAGGCTCGGTCCAGGTTTCGGGCAAAGCGTTGAAGGGGTATTACACGCGACGCCAGCGCCGCTGCTACTGGCTGCCGTCCGACCGCTGCTAATCCGGCAACTTGCCCTTCCAGAAGCGCTTTTTCAAGACCTCCGATGCCCGTAGTTTCCCCGATACACGCAATCGCCGGAATCGAACTCTGCTGGAGAGAGTCGACCGAGACGTAGCCGTCCACAATGCGGCAGCCAAAAAGACGCGGGAGCTCGAGGTTGGGAACAAGGTGGAATCCGCAAGCCAGCCAATCGCAGGCAACGGTCCACTGGGTGCGACCGTTGGTCACCGTAACGCTCTCAACTCGTGTCGAACCCTCCGCCCGAACGATCCAGCAGTTAGTTCGATACGGCACCCGGAGGACCTTGCGCCGATAACGTGCTCCTTCGATCAGTTTGGCTGGATGAGCAGCGAGGGAAATGCCAAACCAGAGCATTCGCGATAGAGGCGCCTGTTCGTAAATGCCAAGGATGTCGGCTTGCGCCCTGGTCAGACCGGCAGCGACTGCCAGCAGCAGTGGTCCGGTACCGGCCACCACGATGCGTTTGCCCCGCGGATCTAATCCTGACTTCACCAGCGCCTGCAGTCCGCCTGCGCCCATGACACCTGGCAACGTCCAACCGGGGAATGGCAGGAAGCGTTCTCGTGCCCCAGACGCCACGATGAGGCGGCGAAACTCGATGTCGCACATTGCGGCGTCGCTCTCCAGCCTGAGGGAATGCTCTGACGGTCGATCGATCGCCCGCCATCCTGACCAGATCTCGCAATTCGTATTGCGGAGGCGGCTCGTCCATTGAAGGAAGCCGCGCCCATGAGGATATTTTGGCGCTGTGTTTGAGCGGTAGCCTCGCCAGATCTGCCCGCCTGGCTCTGGGTTGTCATCGAGGAGACAGACGCGCGCACCTGCCTCCGCGGCAACAGTGGCAGCGGCGATTCCGCCGGGGCCGGCTCCCACCACAATCACATCGAACGCCGCGCTCATTCGGTCACGACTTCCATTCCCGGAATGCATTGAAGCTGGCAGGTCCGCCGATGAGACTTGCCGTCCACGGTTGCACGGCACTCCATGCAGTTTCCCATTCCACACAAAGGAGCGCGGGGTTCCCCCAGCACGGACGTGCGACACGCCTGCTTCGCCGCAATCATCGCGGCGGCCACACTGGTGCCCTCGGCAACCTGAAGCTGCCGGCCGTTCACGCGGATGAAGAACACAGCGGAGATGTCAGAATTCTGTTCCATTCGGGAGAGGCCCCTTTGGACGGCGGGTTATCTGCACGGGAAGATCAGTTTGCTAGGCTCCCCGCGATGCATACAATTTTGTATATCAGGCGACACTAGCCATGCAAGCGCCTTCGTACCAGGCGCAGTCCAGAGTTGTTCTGCTAGAAACTCAACTCCCGATATTCGGCGCTGCAGCTTTCGCGTTGCGGCGGCGTACAAGGAAGTAGACCGGAATGCCGACAATCACGATGGCGAATCCGGGCCACGTCGTAGTAGGTCGATACATCAACAATACAAGCAGAATGGTGCTTGCTCCCGCCAAGTACAAGAGGGGCACAAACGGATAGCCCCAGGTCCGGTAAGGACGGTCAGCGTCGGGACGAGTCTTCCGCAACCGGATCACGCCAGCGATAGTGAGGATATAAAACATCAGTGCAGCAGAAATGACGTATTCGAGCAGATCGCTGTACAGATTTCCATATTGGCGGGTTGTTGGATCGTATGTGCGAGGAAGCACTAGAAGCGCTGACCAGAATCCCTGGATCAACAAGGCCCACCCTGGCACATGAGCCGCATTTATACGCTGGGCGATGCGAAAGAACAGCCCATCGCTGGCCATGGCATAGGAAGCCCGCGCGCCGGCAAGCGTGAGTGCGTTGGCGGTTCCAAACGTCGACACCATGATGGCGGCTGCCATGATCCCTGCGCCGAAATTGGGAAAGACCAGCCGCACGACGGCCGTTGCGATGCGATCATCCGCAACGTGCTGCATGACCGGCAATGGAAGCGAAAACAGGTAAGCGACATTCGCCAGGAGATACAGCAGAATCACAATCGAGGTTCCGAAGACGAGAGACAACGGCAGGGTTCGATGCGGGTTCTTCACCTCTGCGGCAACGAATGTGATGTCGTGCCATGAGTCCGCCGAAAACAGCGAGCCGGTCTGGGAGATGCAGATGGCTATGAAGAGTCCGCCGGCGGTAGCTGCCGTCATCCCCTCTGCCAGCGAAACCGAAGGAGTCGCCGCCCACATATGTTGAAAATTCACATGGATGGCCTGCGAATTAGCAGCCAGGGTGAGACCCAGAACAATAAGTCCCAACAGAGCGCCTGTCTTGGCTACAGTGAAGATGTTCTGAACGGCCTTTCCGTATTGGAGCCCGCGACTGTTCGCCAGTGTCAGCACCATGATCACCGCAATCGCCAGAACCTGCGCGGTCGACAATGAAACTGCGTAGTGGCTGGAAATGTGCACAGGGGAGACGAGGTAGTTCGACTCGGAGATGGACGGCCACAGAACACCTGCAAACCTGGCAAAGGCGATGCTTACAGCTGCAATCGTGCCCGTCTGAATCACGGTCCACAACGTCCAGCCATAGAGAAATCCGAAGAGCGGCGAGAAAGCCTCGCGCAGATAGATGTACATGCCGCCGGCCTGCGGCATCATGGCTGCCAACTCTCCGTAACTGAGCGCACCGCATACCGTCAGCACTCCGGTCAATATCCATGCAATGAGCAAACCGCCGGCGCTGCCGATCTGGCGTGACATTTCGGCCGAGACGATGAAGATACCCGACCCGATCATGACGCCGATCACCATCATGACTGAATCGAAGAGTCCGAGCCCGCGATGAAATGCAGGCTGCGAGGGATCTTGCTGCAATGTGCTGGAGATGACCATTCTTCAATCCTCTTCCCTGGGCGAATCATAGAGAGGATACAAACGCCGCGACGATTCGGGCCGACGGCTGCGGGCTCATGGTTCAGGCCGCGTAGCTGGTGAACTATGGGGAAAGCACCTCGCCCCTTGCATCGACGAATGCAATTTAGTATACAATTCACTCCTGTTCGCAGAACGGCGCCCTTTCCCAGATGACACGCGCACGGCGAACGGTTTCGGTTGAAGCCAATTTCATCCATGATCGGGGTCAACTTGCGAATGAGCAAAACGATGGTCTGCGCCTTGTGCCTGGGCGTAATCGCGGCAGGAAGCGCTCAATCTGAAGTTCCTGCCAAAGCCGTCGAGGCGCATTCGAGGCTGCCGCAAATGCCCTCCGTCATCGAGAAATTTACCGCCGACTCTCGGTCGCTCGATCGAACGTATTCGGTCAGGATGTCGCCGGCGCGGATGGCACGATTCGAGAAGTTCTATAAGGACACGCTCGACGCGCTGGCAGCAATCGATTTTGATGCGATGTCGCACGAAGATCAGATCGACTATCTGCTGCTGAAGAGCCGCGTCACCGCCGACCTGCATGAGCTCGCCATCCGCAAAGGGCAGCATGAGAAGATGATGCCGTTGCTTCCGTTCGCCGGGACGATTGAAGACCTGACGACGGCCGAGCGCCTGATGCAGAAGCCGGAGGCTGAGAAGGATGCCGCGGCTCTCTCCGACATGGTCAAGCAGATTCAAGCTACGCGCGATCGACTGGATCCAAAACAGCAGCCGGGAACGCCAGCCGACCACAGTCAGCACACGAAAATCGACCCGATCGTTGCCAACCGCGCCGTCACGGCAACACAAGAGCTTGCCGAGGACCTACATCAATGGTTCGGTCAATATAACGGCTACGATCCGGAATTCACGTGGTGGATCGATCAGCCCTACAAAGAGGCCGACAAAGCGCTTCACGATTACGAGGGTTTTCTCAAGGAGAAGCTGATCGGAATCAAGCCGGACGACAAGACGACCATCATCGGCGATCCCGTGGGCCGCCAGGCCCTGATGAACGAGCTCGCCGACAACATGATTCCCTACACGCCAGAGGAACTCATAGCCATTGCGCAAACCGAATATGACTGGTGCATGCGCGAGATGCTCAAGGCGTCGCACGAAATGGGCTACGGAGACAACTGGCACGCTGCGGTCGAAAAAGTAAAGCAAATGCACGTGCCGCCCGGCGAGCAGCCGGAATTGATTCGGAAGCTCGTTGTGGAAGGAAGCGATTTCGCCAAGGAGCATCAGCTCGTCACCGTGCCGCCCCTGGCGGATGAGACCTGGCGGATGAACATGATGACGCCCGAGCGGCAACTGGTAAACCCGTTCTTCACCGGCGGCAATGAGATCAGCGTTTCCTACCCTACCGACACCATGACGTTCGACCAACGCGAAATGAGCATGCGCGGCAACAACATCCCATTTGCGCGCGCCACTGCGTTTCACGAGATGATCCCCGGCCACTTCCTGCAGTTCTACATGTCAGCGCGCTATCGTCCATATCGACGCGCATTCTCGACGCCCTTCTGGGGCGAAGGCAACGCATTCTGGTGGGAGATGCTCTTCTGGGACAAGGGCTTCGACCAAACCCCGGAGGAGCGAGTCGGCGCGCTGGTCTGGCGGATGCATCGCTCGGCTCGCATCATCTTCACGATGAATTTCCACCTGGGTCGATGGACACCCGCGCAATGCGTGCAATATCTCATCGACAGCGTTGGTTTCGATCGGGACAATGACACCGCCGAGGTACGTCGCTCCTTCGACGGGTCCGTTGGGCCGCTTTACCAAAGCGCCTACCTTCTGGGTGCGCTGCAATTCCGCGCTCTGCATCACGAACTGGTCGACTCGAAGAAGATGACCGACCGCGAGTTTCACGATGCCATCCTTCACGAAAACTCCATGCCGATCGAGTTGCTCCGCGCAGACCTGGAAAACCAGAAACTCACGCGAGACTTCAAGACAAGCTGGAAGTTCTATGGCGATCATCCTAGTCATCCCTGAACGAAGTTCGAGATGGTGGCAACCGCCGATTGACATGGGCACGCCGCCTGCGGGATCGTAAGAACAGGGCGTTTTGTACACAAGATTGTATTCTTTCGAGCATTCCGCAAAGCAGTGCGGCAAAGGGGGCGGCGATGGATCAGAGCCTGACACGTAGAAAGTTCCTGGGGGGTGCGGCCGCAGTGGGTGCAGCCGGCATGCTTCCGTCTCACGCAGGGGGCTCCACGAAATCGGCCCAAAGCGGCGTGCAGAAGGTTTGGGAGGATACTGCGAATCGTACGCTGACAAACGCCGACGTCGCCAAGGTGCAATGGAACGCCAAGCCATTCTCCATGACCGATGTGCGGCTTCTGCCCAGCTTCTGGAAGGACATGTCGGAGCTGGATCGCAGTTTCCTCTATGCCCTGCCCAACGAGCGGCTTGCTTACAACTTCCGCATAACGGCGGGCCTGCCGTCTGACGCCGATCCACTAGGCGGATGGGAGGCTCCGGATTGCGAGTTGCGCGGCCATTACGTGGGACATTATCTGTCCTCGTGCGCGCTCATGCATGCAAGCACCGGGGACGCATTCATCGCACAAAAAGCGGCGGCGCTGGTTACGACGCTCGCGGAGTGCCAGGCAAAGGACGGCTATCTCGGGGCCTATCCCGCCACGTTCTATGACCGTTTGCGAAAGCACGAGCGCGTTTGGGCGCCTTTTTACACATATCACAAGATCATGGCCGGACTGATTGATATGTATCAGCACACCGGCAACCATCAGGCTCTCGACATGGCCGTGCGCATGGCCGATTGGGCTGACACGTACGCCCGCTCGTTTTCTGACGATGACTGGCAGCGCGTGCTGCTCGTTGAGCACGGCGGAATGAATGAAGCCTCATTCAATCTCTACGCCATCACCGGCAAGACGAAGTACCGCGATCTCGGCTATCGCTTTGAACACAAGAAGATTTTCGACCCGCTTGCAGCCGGTGAAGACAAACTCGACGGCAACCACGCAAACACGAACATTCCGAAGGTGATTGGCGCCGCCCGAGGGTATGAACTCACCGGGGATCAGCGCTATCGGCAGATCAGCGAGAACTTCTATCGCATCGTTACGGAGCACCACGCCTATTGCACAGGCGGGACCAGCAACGGCGAAATGTGGCATGCGCCCGACGACATTGCAGGAGAATTGGGTCCGGCAGCCGAGGAATGTTGCTGCTCGTACAACATGATGAAGTTGACGCGCCATCTCTACGGCCAGCAGCCGGATGCCAAATTCTTCGATTACTACGAGCGCCTCCTGATGAATGTCCGCCATGGCACGCAGGATCGCAACGGCATGCTCATGTACTATGTGCCGCTCCAGCCGGGCATGTTCAAAACCTTCGGCACCCTGTTCGACTCCTTCTGGTGCTGCACAGGCACAGGCTCGGAGGAATACTCAAAGTTGAATGACTCCATTTACTTTCACGACAACGATTCGGTATTCGTGAACCTCTTCATCCCTTCCACGCTCGATTGGCAAGAGCGCGGTTTGAAACTGCGCCAGGAGACGAAATTTCCCCACGACGAGCGCATCACGTTGACGATCGACGGCGCGCCATCGAGTCGCACCACGTTGAAGATTCGGATTCCGTACTGGGCCACAGATGGTGCAACCCTCAGCATTAACGGTGAAACGCAGAGGGTCTCCGCAACACCATCGACGTACGTCAGCCTGGAGCACGATTGGAAGGCGGGCGATACAGTCGCGATTGACCTTCCCCTGACGCTGCACATTGCCGTAGCGCCCGATGACAAGCAGGTTCAGGCGGCGATGTACGGTCCACTTGTACTTGCCGCGCGACTCGGCACGGAAGGGCTGACTACCAATATGATTTATGGCGGCTATGGCCCGCGAGACGACGGCTATCCCATGCCGCAGATCGACACTCGTCGCGGCATGCATCGCGGCAAAGGTGGGGAGCCCCCTGCGCCGGCGGCATCCAGTAAAGCCGATGAGATCTGGTTCGAGCGGACCGAAGGTTCTCCTCTGTATCCGCTGCAATTCCGCACCAATGGGCACGGCCCGATTCACACGCTTGTGCCACTCAGCCTGATTATGGATGAGCGCTATTCCGTCTACCTGCGCAAAGTTTAGACAGAAGGACGGTCACTCAAAGAGTGTGCAACTCATTCTTCGCGAATTGCCAGGATGGCTGCCCCCCAGGGATTCGAACCCCGATATGCTGATCCAGAGTCAGCTGTCCTACCATTGAACGAGGGGGCAACAAGCAACACTAAACGGAAGACTTGCGGCCGCGTTGGCGCAGCCACGGCGAGCGCCGGACTTGAATGAGCCAACCCGTTCATCATAATGGGACTTGACGCGCAAGGTCAAACCAGAATGCCTGCTGGCTATCGGCGGGTTGCGTTGCCTTGAGACCGTGCCAAGTATGGGCCAAGTTGGGATACTGAGCGGGATTTTGACGGCTTGGGAACAGAGGCCCGGATACGATCAGCGCTTCGCACGACGCATGAGCCGGCAAGTCTGCTGCGCCGAACCTTTCCTGAATACTGGTGCGATTGCCACACCGGGCGTCAATGACACAGTTCAGTTTCGAGCATTCCGTGCGGAGCCCCTTGGGCCGGCCGAGCCTGATTCCCTTCCCCGTTCGGGTCCGTTCGCAAAGGACAGACGCGAAACTACTTTGGTGCCGGGAAGCGACTACTCACGCCGGTTCCTGCGTCCAAGCAAAGCATGACGCATTGGGATCCGCGGCTGCCCGTGACATCCTCTCAAGAGCCGGCATGGACCGCAGAAGCCGAGGACTGCTATCGCGCAGCCTTGCGGGCCCTGCTCGCACCGGGGCCTCCGGTTCCATTCGTGGTGGGCGGGGCCTTCGCCATCCATCGGCACACCGGCATCTGGCGCACCACCAAGGACATCGATTTCTTTATCGAGCCGCACGCCGTGCCTGAAGCATTCCGGAGATTAGAGGCCGCGGGGTTCGAGACGCATGTCGAAGACCCTGTCTGGCTCGCCAAGGCACATCGTGGCGAGGAGTTCGTGGACCTGATTACCGGGGTGGGCAACGCCAGCCTGGTCATCGATTCTTCGTGGATCGAGCGCGGCTTGCCGGAAATCGTTCTCGGCATCCCCTGTCGCGTGCTGGCGGCCGAAGAGTGCATTGCTACAAAGACGTTCGTCGCATTTCGCGAGCGTTTTGACGGCGCGGATGTGGCACACCTGGTTCGCGCCTGTGGCCGCACCATCGACTGGGAGCGCGTCTTTCACCTGGTGGGCAGCCACTGGGAGCTGCTCTACTGGTCGCTGATTTTGTATGCCTACATTTATCCCGCGCACACAGACGCTGTACCCGATTGCGTGTGGCGCGATTTGTCGCAGCGCTTCGAGCAGCGCTTGCGGCAACCCGACAAGAATGCGCCTTTTCGCGGATCGCTCGTGGATCCGCGCATGTTCGCCATCGACGTGGACGAGTGGGGTGAACGCAACCTGTACCGGGAGTACTGCGATCATCATCCCGCGCGGTTGCGCGTCGAACATTCCATTGGGGACAACGAATGAGGATTGCTGCAGTCGCCGATATTCATTTGAAGGTCGAAGAACACGAGAAAAACGTCGCCGCGTTCTCCCCCGTGAATGACTTGGCCGACGCCCTTGTGATTGCCGGCGATTTCACGAATCATGGTCTGCCGGATGAAATGCGGGCGTGTCTAGCGGTGCTCGAACACGTCAAAATCCCCATCATCGCGGTGCTCGGCAATCACGACCATGAAAGCGGGCACCAGGACGAGCTTGCCGGCATGCTGCGAGTGGCGGGAGTCCATCTGCTCGACGGCCACTGCTTCGAGGTGGATGGAGTGGGCTTCGCCGGCACCAAGGGGTTTGCCGGCGGTTTCGCGCCTTACGAACTCATGCCGTTCGGCGAGTACGGAATCAAGAACTTCGTCGAGGTGGCGGAGCGTGAAGCGATCAAGCTGGACTACGGCCTGGAACAGTTGAAGACGCCGCTCAAAATTGCTATCACCCACTATGCGCCCATCCCGGACACGGTTGTGGGCGAGCCCGAGCCGGTGTTTCCGTTCCTCGGCAGCTCGCGGCTGCAGCGGGCGCTGGATAAACATAAGCCTGCGCTCGCGCTCCATGGGCATGCCCATCACGGTAGTTTCTCCGGTGAGACGAAAGGCGGCGTGCGGGTATGCAATGTCGCGCTGCACATTCTGCACCAGCGCGGCGAAGAGCATCCGTTTACGCTGTTCACCTTCTAGGGCGCAGCGTGTGATCCAGATCACAAGGAAGTCATTGATAAACAAATAATTACGGAAGTAATAGACGAGAGGTTACGAAATAAAGAGGGGGGAGGGGGGGTGATGTTCTTGAGACCAGAAGTAAAGGCGTTGGTCTTGACCGAGCCGCGGGGACTCTGTTCAATCTACAGTAAGTCGGAGGCGGAGCACGATCTGTGCCTGCGATCACAAGTGCGTGTGATGTGAGAACGCCGCACGCTAATTCCCTGCTCCGTATTCCCTATTCCCTCTTCCCTGTTTCACGGCTGGTGCGGTTGTGGCCTGCGCTTGGGGCGGCCCCAACTGAAGCGGCGACCTACGATGCACTTGATGATCCAGTGATCGGTGGCGGCCGTGGGGCCGACGCCGACGCCGAAGTTCAGCTCCCAGTCCGGTGAGACCGTGAGGTCGGTGGCGGCAAAGATCTGCTGCTGTTGCTCGTGCAGGGGCAGGATGCGAGTGATGTTGCCGTAATCGGCGTAGTACTCAATGCCCGCGTTGACCACCCTGGTGAAGTCCCAGCCCACCTTCACGCCGGGCGCGAAATCCATGCCTTCGTGAATGCCGGGGCCGTGCAGGGTGCGCTCCAGCGCCGGATTCACCGACCAATAGAGCCGGCCCATTTGCTTGTCGACGATGGGCCGTATCTCCCAGGTCCAGGTGTCCGGGGAGAATCGCGCGCGCTGGTAGCCGATCTCCTGGCTGAGGCTCACTCCAACGGGCCAGTGCCAGCTCTCGGGTGCGCGCACACGGGGCCGGATGTGGTCGCCTACCCAGTCAAAGCCGGCATTTGGCTTTTCGCTGGTAAAGATGTAGAAGCCGATTTCGGACCAGTTGTTGATGCCCTGGGTGATTTCCACTGTCTCGTGTTCGGCGTGGTAGGTGGGGGCCTCTCCGTCGACGAACTGCTGTTGGCCGCGGGCGGTGTAGTTGGAGTGGAGTTCGAACATCGTGTTGCCCTTCGGCACCGTGTCCGCACCGTAGACCTGGATCTCGTAGTTGCCTTGCGCGCGCAAGGCACTGCCAGAAACAGCCGCAAGGATGAGCAGAAGGTATAAGTGCTTCAGATATGCTCCTGAACTGTGCTCGAAGACAAGCCGGATAGATCGTGTCTCTTTTATAGGACGTACGGACCGGCCGCGTCGATGACAGATCACGAGCAGCGGGGACAGAAACAGTGCCGAAAGCAGAGGGGCCTCCATCGTCTGGAAGCCCCTTCGCGGTCGGGCGGTGCGGATTGATTCGTGGATTACGGGTGGAATCGCAGCGGATCGCCGTAGATGATTCCACGTCCATTGGTGCCGAAGTAGACCCGGCCATACACGCGTGGATCACCGGTAATGGCGGAGTTGGTCTGCGCATATTGGTGCTGGTCGTCGTTGATGCGGGTCCAAGTGAGTCCGGCATCATCAGAGCGGTAGATGCCCGAGACTCCGCCGACTTCTGCGCTGCTATAGAGTGCGGGGTAGGTTTGGGAAGGCGCGGCTTTGCCGAAGCCGATGGTGCTGGCCGCGTCGACATCCGCCACCTTGTAGAACGTATTGCCCCCATCCAGAGAGTGCCAGATGCCGGAGGTTGTTGAAGTGCTTCCGCCCGCGAGCCAGATGTCGCCTTCGCGGCCCGGGATAGCCTTGAACTGCGCGGCAGTACCAGCAGGCGGCAGGTTGCCGGCAGCGGCAGCGGCAAACGTCTGCCCGCCGTCGGTGCTGATGTAGAACGAGCCGTTCGCGAACGCGTAGAACTTGAGTGGATTGACGCGATCGGAACGGACGCTCGCGCCGGTGGGCACGCCGGTGGATGCAGCCCAGGTGGTTCCATGATCCGTAGAGAAGAAGATGCCCGATCCTGAACTCCACAGCACTCGGCTGGCATCGGCGGCGGCAGCAACTGTTCCGCCCGATGCACCGCCAGGCTGGCTCGCGGGAGGAGTCCACGTCTGGCCTCCATCTGAAGAGAAGGCGATGTTCTGACCGTTCGTTCCGCCATTCCCGACGCGCACGATGAAGTTGGGGCTCAGTTCCGCGTAGTCGAGGCTGGTTCCGCTGGTGAATACCGGATTGGCATCCATCACGCTCGGCTTGGTCAGGTCATTGTGGGTGAAGCCGCCCACATCGCCGACGGCGCTGATGAGGTGCGCCGTGCCAGCTGGAGGACTGATGAGGTCCTGCACCGAGGTTTCTTCGATTCCCGCCGCGGCCACGTCGATATTCACTATTCCACCGCTATCCCAGGCTGTCAGGTTCTCGGTGCCGAACATTGTCGCGCCGGTGCCGTACAGCATGTGGTTGGAATCGAACGGATCGATCTCCAGCGAATCCACCATCCAGCCCAGCTTGGGCGTCGGCGTAGGACACTGCGCATTGCTCGACGCTGAGGAATCGCACGTCGCGGGTGTTGCGCCAAAGGTCAGCCATGGCGCCACCGAGGCGTAGTCCATCGTGTAGTGCGGCGCCAGCACGTTGGGCCAGGAATTCCCCCAGTTGATGGTCCAGATCTGGCTCCAGTTGTTGCCGCCGTCGAGGGTGCGGAACAACTCGACGTCGGGCCACCAGTTGTTGAGCGCGGCCACAACCACGGTGTTGGGATTCTGCGCATCCACGCTCAGGCCGCCAAAGCCATAGCCGCTGTTGAGTGCCGGGGCCGGCGGAGTGATCCTGGTCCAGGCGGCAGCGGTGGTGTCGTACTTCCACACATCGCCGTAAGTGCCGTCATAGGGCCCGGCATTGTTGTTGTAGCTGAGGTAGAGCATGCCATTGGAGGCTAGCTTGCCATGGTGGGGCATCAGGCCAGTTGGCTGGCCGGCGACCGGCGACCAGGTCTGTCCGCCATCGGTGCTGTGCCACAAGCTGTTCGCCGGATCAGCCACGCCGACGTAGATGTTCCGTGAAACGTTCATGTGGTCGACGGAGATGGTTGTTCGGGGATCGAACGCCTCCCATACGATGCCGATGGGGTCGTTGTCGTAAGTGTCCGAGGGGCCGCTGGAGGGCTCGTGGTAGGGGCCGATATCCGGCAAGCTCGTCACGCGCGACCATGTGCTACCAAAGTCCGTGCTGCGCCACAGGCCGTTGCCGCTCCGCGTTCCCAGGTAGAGAACCTTATGGTTATTGGGGTCGATGGTCAGCCGCTCGCCCATTCCGCGCCCGGGCATATTGCTGCCGACTTTGAATGGCAAATCAATTCGCTGGAAGGAGTGTCCCTGGTTGACGGAACGAAGGATCGCGCCGTTCTGACTCGTCCAGTCATTGCTGTAGGTCCCGACTGCAAGATAGACGCGCTGGGTGTCCTGCGGATCGATGGCGATGCTTTCGACGCCGCTCAGATTCCAGTCGGAGGAGCCGATCCAGTCGAGCAGGGGGATCCAGCGGCCTGAATTCTGGTCGAGCCGGTAAGCGCCGCCGATGTCGGTTCTCGCGTATACGAGGCCAGGCTGCGTAGTGCTGAAGACGATTCCAGTGATGAAGCCGCCGCCTCCGCCAATGACAACATTGTCGAAGCGATACGGGTTGTTTCCCAAAGGCTGGCCCTGGGCCGACGCGAGGGACGGAATCAATGAAGCCGCAAGTATTGCGGCGAGTCCAAGCCTCAAAAGCGAACGCCCAAGCCGGATAGACGAAAACGGTGATAATTTCCTGTTCTGCATAGTCTCCTTCCTGTGAATGCAAGGCATTCGGATAGACAACGCTGTCTGGGTGAAAACATCAACAGAGGAGAGCTGGTCACGGATTCGGCGTCAGCAACTGCAAATCTGCTTCTCCGGCCTGCGCGAACTTATACGCGCGCTTACCGCCGGCGTTCTGTGCGTCCGGTCACAGGGTTATCTGACGCAAAGCAGAGGCTAAAGCCCATTTGTCTTTCTTCATATGAGCCGGAAGGTTTGCAGGATCTGGCGGCAAGCACTGCCGGGCCTGTCTACCGGCTTTGAACACCGAGGAAGATCGCGTCATGGAGGTCTTCCGCGGCACCCGGCATTTATACACCGTTGACGGCAAGCCATGCAGCGCATGGGTGGTGGGGCCTTTCCCCAAGGTTGAAACGCGGGGCTAGCGAACACCGTGCCTACGGCACTTCGGTCCTTCTTGGGCGTTGGTTCCCCACGCTGAAGCGCGGGGCTAACGAACGTTGCGCCTACGGCGCGTTGCGATGGGAACCGCGACCCGATTTGGGTCCCTTGCTTGGGCTTCCCCACGCTGAAACGCGGGGCTAGCGAACACCGTGCCTACGGCACTTCGGTCCTTCCTGGGCGTTGGTTCCCCACGCTGAAGCGCGGGGCTAACGAACGTTGCGCCTACGGCGCGGGGGATGGGAAGCTCTTTCAGCAAACAAGAGCTTCGTGCGATTGGCCTAGTAAAAACCTTCATGCGATTGCCCTGTAAAGACCTTTATGCGATTGCGCTGTGCGCCCGCCACGGGGCCTCTCGGCGGAATCCTGCGAATGGTATACTCGCAGGGGCGGGCGCGTGCAGATGCCTGCATTTTCAACCCTCTGAGGTTCTCATGTCCGGCCATTCGAAATGGGCCACAATCAAGCATAAGAAGGGCGCGCTGGATGCCAAGCGCGGCAAGACATTCACCCGCCTGATCAAAGAAATCACCGTGGCCGCCAAGCAGGGCGGCGGCGACCCGGACGGCAATCCTCGACTGCGATCGGCTGTGCTGGCGGCGAAGGCCGAGAACATGCCGGGCGACAATATCAAGAAGGCCATTCAGCGCGGAACGGGCGAGCTCGAGGGCGTCAACTACGAGGAAATCACCTTCGAGGGCTATGGGCCCGGGGGCGTCGCGATCATGGTTGAGGTCACCACCGACAATCGCAACCGCACGGTGAGCGAAATCCGCCACACGTTTTCAAAGAACGGCGGGAATCTCGGCTCGAGCGGTTCGGTGATGCACCTGTTCTCGAAAAAGGGCGTAATCGCCATCGACAAGGCCGCGGCCAGCGAAGAGGACCTGATGAATATCGTCCTCGAAGCCGGCGGTGAAGACCTCAGCGACGAAGGCGATACGTGGGAGATCCTCACCGATCCCGCCGGCTACGAAGGCGTGCTGAATGCAGTCAAGGCCGCGAAGATCCCGGTGGAGAACAGCGAAGTGACGATGATCGCCTCCACTTATACCAAGCTCGACGACCTGCAGGCCCGGCAGATGATGCGCCTGCTGGAGGCGCTGGAGGATTTCGATGATACGCAGAATGTGTACTCGAATTTTGATATGACCGCCGAGCAGATGGAGCAGGTAGCGGGCTGATCCTGGTTCTTCCGCAGTACGGAAGGGCCGCCTGAACCGGCGGCCTTTCTTATGGGCCGAGTTCACGGTTCACAGTTGTCAGTTGCTCGATTGGAAATGGCACAGCTTTCGGCCATTCCGACATTTGAGGGATGAACGTTGATCCGATACCTGAAACACTTTCTGCTGCTCCTGTGTGCCTCTGCCCTTCCAGTCGCCGGGTTTGCGCAGTCGTCTGATAACCCGGTCGCATTGGTTCGCGCGGCCAGGTCGTGGCATTTCGGACCGTTCGTGAGTTACGGAGCCGGAGTGGGCAACCGGTCACAATACCATTTCGTTTCCGCCGGTATGGAACTGGGCAAAGCCCTCACGCCTGTGCTGCCGCTAGGACCGCTGAGCGGGCAGTTCGAACTGGCCGCGAACGTTATGCCGGTGTGGGACGGCTTTACTCCGGCGCCGCACCTTGAGAGTCGCAAGTGCACGGACCCGGGCGGCGGCACGAGCCCGTGCGTGCTTCCTGTGGGGGGCGGCACCTTCAGCGGCGTGAGCATTACGCCGGTGATTCTCCGCTGGAACTTTGCCAACCACTCGCGCCGGTTTCAACCGTGGTTTCAAGGCGCAGGCGGCCTGATCTATACCGCGCACAAGTTTCCGCCCGACGTGCTGGTACCGCACGGAGAGAGCGGTGGGACGTCGGTGTGGAACTTTTCGCCTCAGGGCGGCATTGGGTTTCACTGGTTCCAGAGTGCGCGCGGCTCCTTTGACTTCCAGGTGAATGCGGTCCATATTTCGTCCGCTTCGCTCGGGGACAAAAACCCGGGGGTGAATGCAAGCGTGTGGGTCCAAGTGGGTTACACATTCTGGCGATGAGCCCCCTCAGCAAACTCGAAGCTCTGACGGGTAAAGGCCCCGTTGTGGAGTGCGTGCCCAATTTCAGCGAGGGGGCCGATCCCGCGCGGGTTGAGGCCATCCTCGGCGCCATGGCCACGGACGGCGTGTACTTGCTGGACTGGACGATGGACGCGGATCACAACCGGTCGATCGTGACCATTGCGGGCGAGCCTGCCGCGGTGGTCGAGTCGGCGATTCGAGGCGCGGGTAAGGCGGCCGAGCTGATCGATCTCACGGTGCAGCAGGGGCAGCACCCCCGCATCGGGGCCGCCGACGTGGTCCCATTCGCGCCGGTGTCGGGGATCCGGTTGGAACAATGTGCGCTGCTCGCTCGGCAGGCAGGCCAGGAGATCTGGCGCCGCCACGGGATTCCGGTTTATTTTTACGAGGCCGCCGCGGCGCGGCCCGACCGCGCCAACCTGGACGTGGTCCGCATGGGGCAGTTCGAGGGGCTGCGCGATGCTGTTCGCAAAGACGCCTCGCGGCGGCCAGACATCGGGGGACCCGGTCTGCATCCCACTGCCGGCGCGTGCGCCGTGGGAGCGCGCAAGTTTCTGGTGACCTACAACATTTACTTCGATTCGTCGGATGTTGCTCTGGCGCGCGCCATCGCCAAAGAGATTCGCGCCACGGGGCCGGGCAGCAAGGGAGTCAAGGCAATGGGTGTGCTCGCGCATGGGCGAGCGCAGCTCTCCATGAACATTACGGACTACGAGGCCACGCCCATCTCGGAAGTGTTCGCGAAAGTATCGAAGCTCGCTGCGCGCCATAAAACGGCGCCGGTTGAGGGCGAGGTCATCGGCCTGATTCCCGAGGCAGCATGCGAGCGCGACAGCGAGTGGATGCGTCAGTTGATACAGTTCGATCCCGCGGCCAAGATTCTGGAGCGCCGCCTGGAGAATCCGCTTGCCTGGCCGGGAAAACCCTGAACCGGCGGACGGACTTTCGGGCCCGCCGAGGCTTTTGGGCGCAAGCGGGGTCAAGAAAAACAAGCCTGCGATACTGTGACGCCTGCCGGCGCGTCCAATTCAGCAGTGCAGGTAAAATGATGGGAGAGGAACGTAGTATTCCCGAGGCGCGATTCAAGCCCGCAGGCTTTGTGATGAGTGGGGCTTCTGCCGCATCCGCGGGAACACGTTTGGGGGCCATGAGCCTGCCCGGCGTTCCGGAGGAACCGAATTGTTAAAGAGCAGCTTGAAGATTGTTACATCGGCCTTAGCATTGCTTGTAGTTGCCTCGGGCGCCCATGCGGCACAGCTCACTGGAGACGCGCGCGCGGCGATTCCCCACGATGTGACGCAGCTCGTGGTGATTGACTATCGCGCGATGCAGAACTCGCCCACCGCGATGCAGTTGCGCGATCGGGTCATGCCTCCCGACCTGCGCCAGTTTGACGAAGCGCTGCGCCACTCGGGGCTGAACGAGAATCATGACGTCGACCAGCTCGCCTTCGCGCTTTTTCGCCCGACGCCAGGGTCTGACAACTCAGTGACTCTCGGCATTGCGCAGGGGCAGTTCCCTACCGATGACATCCTGGCCGACTTCAAGAAGCGGCACGTCAAGCCCAAGCTGATTCGCACCAACAAGGTGTATCCCATGGGCAAGACGGGGTTCGTGCTTTGCTTCGTCGACCAGTCCACGATGGTGTTTGGCACGAGCGACGCGGTGAAGGCTTCGCTGGACGCGCGCGACGGCATGAGCAGCACCTTTCTGACCAACTCCACCATGATGGACGCGATGCGCTCGGTGGATTCGGAAGACCTTTGGAGCGTGCTGGATCAGACCGGCACGCAGACCATGATGAAGCAGGTTCTGGGCGAGGCGGGCTCGGTGGCCGATTATGATTCCGTGCGCAAGCGCCTGCAGAATTCCTGGTATTCCATGGACTTTCAGCACGGAGTGAAGTTCGACCTGACGATCCAGACGGGCGACGCATTCGCGGCCGCAACGGTGTCGTCGCTGCTGAATGCCGCGGTAGTTTACCGGCGCATGACCGGCGACCAGACGGAGAAGACGGCGATGTCGGATACGGACGTCAGCGCCAGCGCGGGACGGCTGTCGATCCACTTCGCGGCGAGCGACTCCGACTTTGCCAGCCTGCTGAAGTCGCAGTTGTTTCAGAGCGTGGTGAAGTAGGTTAGTCCTTAGTTCGCAGTTCGCAGTTCACAGGGTTCAGTTCAAAGGCCGCATCGGTTTGGCGATGCGGCCTTTGGGTTTTGGGGCTGGTCTTGAGCGACACGGCTGCACGGCGGAGTTGAGGGTGGGGCGAACGCAGTTTTCCTGAGATCCTGGCGGAGGCAAGGAGAGCGGCATTCTGCGGAACTGCTTCGAATACCGTTTGGGCCCTGGTTGCTCTAAACTCCTGTTTCCATTTCCTTTACGTGATCCAGAAGAAACCTGTGGAAAACGTAAGAAAAATAAAAAAATTAAAAAAAACGGAGGAGTTTCTCTTTCTGTTTTGACGCCAAACTCCCGAATTTCCTTGGGAGCACAGGTACAGTAGCAGGCCCGTTCCATCGAAGATGTGACAGCGGTCACGGGTGTTTTGACACGGGGCAGGCGGCAGGCATTAGGGGTTAGGCGTTAGGGGGTCCGGCAGCAGGCATTAGGCATTAGGGATTAGGTGGGATGGGTAGGGGCATTTATGGATTATTCGCCGGGCGGGCTGACTGCGAGCTTCCATCCGGGGAATGGCTTCACGGTGCCGCAGGTTGGGCCGCCGTCCTTTCCTGTGCCGGGAATATGCGTTTCAAAGATCACGGGCGAATCTTCGGCATGGCGCTTGATCGCTTCCCATGGAATGCCGCTCAGGGGAATTTTGAGCCGGCGTCGCCAGTGGGTGTCGTGCTGGCCGGCGGCTCCTCCGATATCGAGGTAAACGAACCGCCCGTTGGGCGGCCCCTGCACATAAGGCCCGAGCAGGTTTGGCGGCAGCCCGTTGGCACCCGACTTTGCCGGGACGACGAACTCGAAGCGCAGATCTTCCCCTGTCGATCGCTGCTTCTGGACGGTCTCGTAAGCGTGTCCCCTTCCCTGCTGCAAGCCGAAATCCACGTCCGCCGGGGGCTCTTGGACGAAGATGCGAAGCGTCAGTTCCAGATTCATGCTGCCCTCTCGATCTTTTTGCAAGCCGGTGCCGCCCCTTTCACTTTGCTTTTACCAAGAGCGGCTTGAGGACGGGGAGCAGGGTTCCGGCGATGATCTCGGACCCCTTGGCCGTGGGGTGGATTCCATCGTCCTGGATGGTGCCTGGCACGTGTACCAGGTCCTTATAGATCATGGGCACGAACGCAGTGTGATGTTTCACCGCAAGCTCGCGGAAGGTGGCCTCGAATGCATGGATGTAGTCAGGCCCGTAGTTTGGGGGCAGCGTGATGCCCGCCAGCAGCACCTTGACGTGCGCGTTTTCGAGACCGGTGAGCACCTCGTCGAGGTTGTGCCGCGTTTGGTCCGAGGGAATGCCGCGCAGGCCGTCATTCCCGCCAAACTCAACGATCACAATGCGCGGATGAAGCCGCAGCACGCCGGGGAGGCTATCCACCGCGTCCTTGGTGGTGGCGCCGCTGGTGCCGTCGTTGACCACCTTGTAGCGGTACCCCGCGGCATCGAGCTTGCGCTGCAGCGCCTCGGGATACGCCTGCTCCGGCTGCAGGCCGTGGCCTGCAGTTATGCTGTCACCAAAGCACACCAGAACCGGCCGCTCCGCGGCGCGCGCGGGAAGTGCGAGCGCCAGCAGCAGAATTGAAACGAGAACCGAACGGCGTACGTCCACGTAGACAGGGTACAAGGGGCAGGGGCGCAGGGGTAAGGCATTAGGGATTAGGCATTAGGCATTAGGCATTAGGGATTAGGTATTAGGAATTCGGCATCAGGGATTGTCTACTTTGAACTGTGAACTGGCTTTTCGGAGAGCGCATTGATTGAAGTTCGTGACGTACGCAAGTGGATTCAGAACGGCGCCCGCCGGGTGGACATTCTGAAGGGACTCACGTTTACCATTCCCGCGGGCCAGTTTGTGGCCATTGTGGGGGCCAGTGGCAGTGGCAAGAGCACGCTTCTGGGGCTGCTGGCCGGCCTCGATTCGCCGTCGGCCGGGGAAATCTGGCTGGACGGCGTGCCCATCCACAACCTGGCGGAGGCGCAGCTTGCTGCGGTTCGTGGGCGCAAGATCGGTTTCGTCTTCCAGTCGTACCAGCTCATCCCCACGCTCACGGCGCTGGAGAATGTGCTGCTGCCGTATGAACTGAATTCAGACGGGCGCGGGCTCAAGAAAGCGCGCACGCTGCTCACCTCGGTGGGGCTGCAGGAGCGCATGGAGCACTACCCCATCCAGCTCTCCGGCGGCGAACAGCAGCGGGTGGCGATTGCTCGCGCCTTCGTGGTGGAACCGCCCATCATCATGGCCGATGAGCCCACCGGGAACCTGGACTCGACGAACGGCCGCATGATCCTGGACCTGCTGCTGGAGCACAATAAGCGCGCGGGCACCACGCTGGTGCTGGTGACTCACGATGCGGATGTGGCAGCCAGTGCCGACCGGCGCATCGCCCTGCGCGACGGCCTGATCGTGGAAGACACTCTGCCTTTTATGTCCGAGGCCGCTGCCGAAGGGGTGCGCCATGTCTGAAACGCCTTTACCCCGCAAGCGGGCGCTGAGCTGGCGGCGAGCCGCCGCTATTGCGATGCGCGATCTCAAGTCCGCGCCGGGCAAGTTCTCTTTCGTCGTGCTCTCGGTGGCCATTGGCGTGGCTGCGCTGGTGGGAGTGCGGGGGTTTTCCGAAGCCTTCCGTCACACACTGGGCACGGAAGCCCGATCGCTGATCGGCGGCGACTTGAGCGCGCGCGTGTACGGGACGCCCACCGCCGAGGAACGCACCAAGGTTGCCGCAGTTGAAAAGAAGATCCCAGGCATCCGCACCACGTGGGTGACGGAAACCCTGTCGATGGCCTCCGTGCCGCCCGATCCCGTGCCGATCCTGGTCACGCTCAAGGCTGTCGATCCCGCGGCGTACCCGTTTTACGGCGAAGCCACGCTCGATCCTCAGATGACGCTGCAGCAGGCGCTCGCAGGAGATTCGGCCATCGTAGCCGACGAGTTGCTGGTGCGGCTGAATGCGCACGTGGGGCAGACGCTTCGGCTGGGGGGAAAGAAACTGCGCATCGCCGCAGTCTTGATTCAGGAGCCTGACCGCATTAGCGCCGGCGCCGGCATGGGCCCCCGGGTCATGATCTCGCGAGCCACACTGGATGCAACGGGCCTGCTCGCGCCGGGCAGCCGCGCCTCGGCGCGCCTGCTGATGAAACTGCCGGATCCGCTGCCGAGCGGGCTGACGCCGCCGGACGTTCGCAAGGACTTGGAGAAGGCACTGCCGGACGCGCAGGTGATCGACTATCGCGAGGGCAATCCGTCCATCACCGAGGGCCTGGACCATGCGACGGCGATTCTGTCGCTGATTTGCCTGGTGGCGATGGTGCTGGGCGCTATCGGCGTGGCCATGGCGATGCACGCGCACCTT
>Ga0134126_10002521_pt1 | contig 23058 bp, 18 predicted proteins | sample KB31752_FD_96881 | JGI IMG/M metagenome (GOLD analysis project Ga0134126, IMG submission 96881) | Terrestrial soil microbial communities with excess Nitrogen fertilizer from Kellogg Biological Station, Michigan, USA - KB3-175-2 | ecosystem: Environmental > Terrestrial > Soil > Unclassified ... | reverse complement strand
GTCTTGAACGGGCGCAACGCATCCGGCTCTCGCCGCCGCAACACCACCACCGCCCACGCGTTCGCGGCGTAGAAAAACCAGCTCACGAATATCAGCGTGTCCGTCAACGTATCGAATGTCCCGCTGAACAGCAGCAGGATGCTCCAACCTCCCTGCACGACGAGCGACGCGCCCGGTGTGCGGAACCGCGGATGCGCCCGGCCGAGCAACGCGGGAAACATCCCGCGTTCGCCCATGGAAAAATAAACGCGCGCGCTGGTCAGAATGACCGCGTTGGCCGCGCCGAAGGTCGAGAGCATCACCGCCACGGCAATCCAGCGACCGCCACCGGCGAAACACCGCTCCGCCACGTCGGCCGCCACAAGTTTCGAGCGTGCCATTTCGTCGATTGGCAGCACAAAGGCATACACCGCGCTCATCAGCAAGTAGAGTCCGGTCACCAGAAGAATTCCCAGGATCAGGCTGCGCGGCAAATCGCGTCGCGGCGACTTCAATTCGCCGCCGATGTACGTGATTTTGTGCCAGCCGTCATACGCCCAGAACGCCCCCTGCAACGCCGCAGCTGTTGCCGCCCACCATGCGAGACCCTCGGGATGGATCACCTTGCTGTCCGTCGTGAGATTCGCGAATTGACCGACACCGGGCATCAGCAACACGAGTAACGCCAGACCGAGCATGGCGCCCATTTTCGCGATGGAGAAAACATTCTGCACCACCCCGCCGAAGCGCACTCCCAGGTAGTTCACGACGGTCAACAGCAGGATGACTCCTGTGGCAAGTCCCTTCACGCCGAGTTCCTTGAACGGCACGATGTCGCCAATGAGCGGCAAATGAAACGCGAGCCCGGCCAGCGGCCCGGCCATTTCTGGCAGGCGCACGATTTGCGTGGCGTATTCGGCGAAGACATAGGCGAGGGCGGCGATGGAACCTGACTGAATGACCGCGAACAAAGCCCAGCCGTAAAGGAACGCGACAAACGGACCATAAGCCCGCTGGAGAAATACGTACTGGCCGCCGGTCTGCGGCATCATTGCGGCAAGCTCTGCGTTGCTCAACGTGCCGAGTAACGAGATAATCCCAGCAACGAGCCAGACACCCAGCAATGTCTCTGGCGATCCAACCTGCGATGCCATCACGCCCGCCTTGCGAAAAATCCCCGAACCGATGACCCCGCCCGCCACGAGCATCGTCGCGCTGAACATACCGAGCGTCGGGATGAGCTGGAGTTCATCGGGGTGCGATTCTTCCTGTGGCTTCGGTTCGTCCATCGGGTCTGGCTGCAGCGGAGCTTACAGACCGTGCCACCGGAAGAAAGCGGAATGGAAAGACAATCTGCCGTCATTTGCCTCAGAACCGCCGCGCTCCAGGCGCAGATGTTACATAACCATCAACACTACTTTCCTCGATGACATCGTGTGTTCCATCCACCCTGCCCCGCGCGGCCAGTGGTGCGCAGGCTTGCTGACGGGCCGGCTGGCAGTTAACACTCTTTCATGCCCTCACCCTCCTCGCGGCTCGCCTGGATCGACAATTTGCGCACGGCCGTGATTTTCCTTGTGGTCAACATGCACGCGTGTGTGACCTACAGTCACGTCGGCAGCTGGTATATCAATGAGGACCCCGAGCCGCCGATATCGGCGAAGATCCCCTTTATCTTCTGGCAGGGTCATTTGCAGTCGTTCTTCATGGGTCTGTTGTTTTTTGTGTCGGGCGTCTTCGCGCATCGCTCGCTCGCTCGGCGCGGCGCCGTCCAGTTTCTCCGTGAACGGTTCGTCCGACTGGGCCTGCCCTCTCTGCTTTATATGGTTTTGATTCACCCTTTCATCGTTTACGTGCTGCTGGGTCTGCCGCCCATCCCCAATCGCCCACCGCTCACCACGCTCTACGTGAATTACCTGGCCTCGACGCGAGTGTTGAGCGGGAACGGCCCGCTCTGGTTTGCTTTGGCGCTGCTCGTGTTTTGCTCTGCGCTGGCCGGGTGGCGGAGGTTGCGACCTGAAACTGTGGCGACAGATTCCCCAAAGTCGCCTGCGCCCGGCGCGGTGGCATTGCTGGGGTTCGGCTGTCTCCTTGTGGCGACGACATTCGTGGTGCGGTTGGTGCAGCCGATCGGCACGAACGTGTTCAATTTCCAACTCTGTTTCTTTCCACAATACATCGCTGCGTTCGGCGCGGGAGTCGTGGCGGGCCGCAGCGAATGGCTGGAAGAGCTGGCGTTGTCGCGCCGCGCGCGCATCGCGGGCTGGATCGGGCTTATCGGCGGTCCGGCGCTGCTGGCGACCGTGATTGTCCTTGGCGGGCCTCTGCCGGAGCACGGGCCAAATCTGTACGCCGGCGGCTGGCACGGCCAGGCGTTTGGTCTGGCCTTATGGGAACAATTGGCTGGCCTCGGTCTTGGGCTGGGAATGCTTGCTCTCTTTCGTTCGCGACTGAATATCGATCTTACGATGACGCGATGGCTTTCAGAGCGGGCCTTCGCCGTTTACGTCCTGCACCCTCACGTGCTCGTGGCGTTGACTCCTTTGCTGCGTCCGTTGAACACCGGTTTGTTCGCAAATGTCCTGTTGCTGACCGCGCTCGGACTTGTCGCTAGTTTTGCAGCAGCTGACGTCGCGCGGCGCATTCCTGGATTGCGGGCAATTCTGTGAGGCGGAAGGCACGATCAATGCAAACCGACGTCGGGTTGACGTTTCCTTGCCGGGAGACTGCCCCGCCCATCTCCTGCCTTTAATCCAACACACTCGCGACGGTATAAACACGGGCAGGCGAGGGATTCCGACTTCCTTGAGTGGTCAGCAATTCATCCAACTTGTCCAGCGATTGGTTGGCAACCATCTGGTAATTGGCGACGGTCGGTGGCAGGTCAGTCTTCACGTCCGCTGCCGGAACCGCCCGGGCGCTGGATTGTGTGTGAGGAGAAACGCCGGGACGCTGTTCATACAATGATAACGCCGCGATCAGGACGGCGACCACGGCGACCACCGCCAGAGTCAGGCGCCGTTGCATCCCAATTTCCCGAAGATAAGCCGCCAGCGTTTCCCACGCTGAACCGGATTCTTCCGCTCTCAGTCTCGACATCAGGCTTCGATGAAAGGATTCGGACGCCCGAATGCCTGATGCTTGTTCCGGTGCGGTCAGCTTCTCCGTTACACTTGAAATCTCCGCCATGTATCGGGCGCACCCGTCGCAGTTTTCAAGATGAGCGCGTAGATCACGCGCCTGCCGGTTGTCCAACTCGTCAAGCGCGAGGCAAACAATGAGTTTTCGATTTCTTGAACAAGGTTTCATGGCGTTGCAGCGTTGATTTTCAGTTCGGCAAATTGTGCGACGAGGATGTTCATCCTGCGCAGCTTATCCAGTGCGTGGAACAGCCGTGACTTGACCGTTCCCAGTGAACAGCCGAGCACCGCCGCGATCCCTTGCAGCGAATCGCCCACGTAAAAACGCAGATAAACGACCTCTTGATGCTTGGCCGGCAGCGTATGGATACATCCCCACACAAGCGATGCTTCCTCACGAATACAGGCCGCTCTATCGGGCAACATCCCTTTGTCCACCAAATTGCCCATGTTGTTTTCAAGTTCGTCCCGCTCATGTCCCGCGAGCCAGGCGAGTGGAAACGGTCGTTTCTCACGGACCGTGTTGCGGTAACGGTTGAGAAGAATCGCGCACAGCCAGGTGAAGAATTGACAGCGCCCGTTGTAGCGGCGCAGACATTTCCAAGCCTCGACCAAGGTGTCTTGCGCCAGGTCCTCCGCAAGGGTCGCGTCGGCGCAAAGCGCAATTGCCTGCCGCAACAGACGCGTTTCATAAACCCGGCACACCTCGCCGAATGCGTCAATGTCCCCTGCAAGGGCGCGGTCCAGCAAATCGCGCGAAGTTGGGATTTCGATTTCCACGAAAGTTGGAGTCAGGCTGAACACGTCTGGAGTATAGCTGAAAGAGCCGGACAGTTCCACTCGGAACTGCCCGGCTTGCCAGCTGAATTGGATCGCGCAATCATTTGCGCGGCGCCTGGCCCGCATTCTTTCCGATGACCTGGAATGGAGGCCCATCTTTCTCGACGAAGATCAGCGTTTCCAGGTACCCGCGCCCATCGTACACTGATTTCAACTGGAATCCGCGATCCACCCCTTCGAAGACAAACCGTTCGAAGGCAAAGGGACCCTGGCCGTAGGGATCGTTGACACTCTTCAATCCGGGCTCGCCGTTTAATTTGTACTGCACCGCGGCCCGCACCATGTCCAGGATCGCCAGGGTCCCGAACTCCTTCGGTCTGCATTTCTGGACGGCCGGAAACATTTCGGCCACGAGGGGATTTGCAGAGTTTTGAATCTCCGCAGTGAACCCTTTGATCGAGTCCTCGTACTCGCGTTCAGGCGCGGCCATGATCACGGCAAGCCGTTGGTAAAGCGGCACCATCTCGCGGAGCAATTTGACCACGCCTTCGCTTGTACCGCCCGCCGCCCGGTTCACTTTTCCCCAAAGGTCGGTCTGCGCCTGATTGGTTTCTCCCTCTCCCGAGCCGACCATGCCCGTGACCAATTCGTGGATTCCCGCCATCACTTTGGCGTCGTCCGACGGATTCTCCTTCTGCAATTCCTGAATCTTCCTCAGCAGCCAGTCATGAAAGAAGGTCTGCTCCGTCGGGATGCACGCCGCCACCGTTCCCCGGGGCGGTGCCGCATCGAATCCATCCGCCAATTGCTTCAAGGTCTCGGGAGAAAACTGATAATAATTTTCGGCAACAGCTGCGCAGAGAATGTTCTCCATGGCAATTTGCACCAGAGCGGCAATCAAGGTTCCGTCCCGCGATGAATTCCTGGCAAGTGAAAAAGCAGCCAGCAAATCATCGCGCGCGTCATCCTGACGGCCGTTCTGCAAATCCCACATGGCCCGCAACCGGGCGGCTTGTGCGACACCCTTGCAACGGGCGAGCTGGGGAAGCAACGTTGCCGGGCCGGGGCTCATATCAATGCCCCAGTCACACGGCACGGTTGCCTGGGCTGCCTGGCGCACCAATTTGAACTCGTTGTCGTAACGGCCAGCGAGTTCACCGAATCGTTCCGGGAGCCTTTGACCTCTCCAGTCATTATCGAACAGGTATTCGTGGTCCGCCGGAGACAAATCCGGGATCAGCTGAATAGCCCGGTAATATGTCAGCGCCGGGTTGATGTCCGAGCGGAACTGTTCCGCGCAGGCGCCGGCCATCGCCCCTGCCACAACCACCGCGGCCAAACCGATTGATTTTATGATTTTCATAGTGTTCTTCTGCTTTCGTAGTTCAGTCTGGCCATTAGTAACGTCGCTGAGCTGAAAGGTTCACTTTTTGTGGCTTTTCTCCGGTTTGCCAGTGGAAAGAAGGCAGAGCGTTCGCCGGTTCACGTGTTTACGTTGATTAAAGCACGTGAACGCTGGCTATCCCTGAATACCAGGTTTACGTCCCGAGTCTTGTGAATCAGTGTTCGAACCTGTGCCGGTTACTCTGCTCGTTTTGCCGGCTTGACGACTGTGAAGGTAATGTCCCCGTTTTTCCCGTCCATCCGCTGGCCGGAATCGTCTTTCAGGTCGGGGCCTATGCTATAAAGTAGATAGCCGCTCCCCTTTTTTCTGTAACGCAAGGGCTGACCATCAAACGGGTCCATGGGCGTCGAGGCCAAACAGTCCGGTATCAGTTCCCCCAAGGCGTCGGGATACCGGTTATCATGCGCCGCACGAAACTTCTCGAGCGCCAGCGCAGCCAACCCGAGACGAAGAGAGGCCAGACACCCTGCTTCCTTGGCGACGTCTTGTGCGAGACCGGGCAGCAACCAGACAATGATCGCGAGTTTTTTGTCGGCGGCTTTGGTCACACGCTGGCGGATCAAGTCGCCCGCCTTCAGACGATCGGGCAGGGCCAATTTGCGAACTGCCCTAAGCTGTTGGAAGGTCTCTTGATAGTACTGCTGCTCCTCCTTCAGGTTGTTCGCATTTTGCAGGCGAGCAGTAATCTGGTTTCGCAGTTCGGCGGGAATGTCCACTCCGGGGGCCGACAGGAGTTCCTGAAGTTTTTGTGGTGTTGCCAGTAACGCTGTCGAAGTTATCAGCTCCGCCGCCAGGGCACGGTTAAAACCCTCACCTCGTGTATCGTAATCCTCCATTTTATGAAAGGCAGTCGAGAGCTCGCTTAAGGATCCAGGGCGCAATGCCGTGCGGTTCAGAGTCTGCTCCAATGCCGCCAGTGTAATGAGAACACTGGCCGCGCGCATTTTCTGAGAACTCAGTGAAGGTTCAGCACAGAGCGAGCGCGCCAAACCCAGGGCCGTCAGAACATCATTGGCGGCCTGTTCTCCATCGTTGGCCTCCGCATGCTGGATGGCAGACAACTCCGTGACCAGTGTGGCACTCTTGACTTTGAGCAGGTGTGGGAAAACGGCGTCAACTCCCTGCTTTAAATCCAGGGGATAACGGCTTTGTTCGCATTTCGCGCCTTGGACAAAGAATTGCAGCGCGTTTTTGTTGGCGTGCAAAGCGGCGGCCAGTGCGGACTTCACAGATACCGACATGGTCGCTCCGAGCGGAGGAAGTTTCCCTTTGCCGAGGAGGGGCGTATTGGGGTCGTTGACATTGCCAATCTGCAAGGCGTCAAAACCTTGAGAAAAGAAGATGGCGGCGTTTTGTCCTGCCGGCGGTTCAACGTACCAGGCATTGAGTTCCACGAGCGTATGAGGAAGGTCCTCGTTGGACACGGCGGAAGAGCCGTGATGACTTCGCCCGAATATCACCGCTGCCGCCGCGACAAGAACCAGAACGACTGCTCCGCAGATCTTTTGGACGAGCCGTTTGGTTCTGGGCTTCGTGCGGGCAGAACTTCCCGTTTTCGCTGCGCTGGGCAGTTTTTGCGGGACTGGTGGGTGAACTGTTGGCGGCGGAGGTGGTTCGCCCAACCGCAGTCCGGGAGCAGAAGTAGTTTGCGATTCCAGGTGCCGAGCAATCGCCCGGTTCGCCGCCGCGGTGCCATCGGTTCCGCAGATCGGACACTGGACAGGGTAAGCCATGCCCCCGTCAATCGATTCAAGGTCGAAGGCGTATTTCTGTCCGCACTCGCACAGGATCTTGATTGGTATCGTGGTCGGCGGCAGTTGCGATTGCTTCATTCCGGTCAGGGTATTCATGCTTCCTTTCCTTATTTGTGCGTCGTAGCACGACCATTGGATCCAACCGCCCGGCTCGGCCGGCACCAATGCCGCGCGCGAGGGTCAGCACCGCCACGGCAGTAATGCCGGGATTCTTCCGCAGTTGGCGGAAGGCGAAACGACAATCTTGAGTGACGAGGGACAAGTGTTTTCGCAACCCAGTCTGGCCGTTAATAACGACACCAGGCCAAAAGGTTCATTCTTTCGGAGTTTTTCAACAGCCGCTGGATTCAAGTGAAACCCGCCGGGCGGCTCAGTGACGAATTTATCCGCTCGTTATCAGGATGAGTACGACACCGACAAGCGCGCGGATTCTCAACTCACCATACTGCTCTGGCCTTGTTGGAGACGGTGCGGGCGAAAAGGAGAACTCCGTTATCCTCGAATCGTGTTGATTCACTGAATTGCCGTCCACGCTCCCACAACATCCAATCACCTCGGCGAGTCCTCTCCAAACTGACAACCCTAGAATTCGAAAAGTCACCGTTCTCGCAGCAGGCTTTCCGGTAATGCAACCAGCTCTGTTTTGTTTCCGTCGGGAACCCAAGCCACGCGGCCATCGGGCTTGATGCGACGCACGGCTCCTTTGCGCGAGCCTTTCAGGGTGCGAACGCGGTCGCCAACACGGAAGTCGGCGGCTTCGCCGAGGGCTTCGACGCCGCGCGCCATGGAATCCCGGTCGAGCACGCCGGCCACGTAATGGGCGGCGAGCGAGGCCGCTTCCCGGCGGCGCGCCAGCGGCAGGTCGGCGAACAAAATATCAATCAGCCGGCGGGCAATTTCAGCGAAGGTGTTGCCGTTGAAGAAAAGAAACGGCGCGGCGCGATGACAGCGGAAAAGGAAATCGAGAGTTTCGAGAAGGGTCAGCGTTTGGTGGCGCGCTTCTTCCCATTGCCCCTGAACTTGCGGGTGAGTTTCCGGATTATGGCCGTGCTGAGCGCGTCCTCTTTCGCACGCTCCGCGGTTGAAGCCGACGACAGACTCCCAACTCCAGTTTTGGATAAACGCGGCTCGGGCTTGTAGCGGTGAGTGTTTGCCACCACGCCTTCCAGAACCATCGCTGGAGTCAGCTTTGCGAGCAGATCGGTTCGCAGCTTCATCAGGCATAATGTAGCCCGGATCGGCCTGTTTCCGCAAGTGTCAAGGAGCCTGACTTGCCGATTGTATGAAAACCCGCCCGTTCGGGGACGGGGCCTGCACTGGTCCGCAAAAACTGGCGGCTTCTTGCAAGCGCCGCGACCATAAAGTTTTCAAATGGATTCTTAACACTTGCCCCAGCGGCGCATGACTTCCAGAGTTTTCTCGACGCTGATCAATGGAGGGTAGGCATCGCTTTCGTATTCGACGATGTACCACTCCACGCCGGCAACGTTTTCGCACAGCCTGAAAATCTCCGGCCAGTTTTGTTCGTCGTCTCCGATGAGGGCGTTGGGCTTCGATTTCGAATAGGGCTTTACGTGCACGCTCGCGACGCGACCGGGTTTCCTCTTGAGGTAAACGACCGGATCGCCACCCTGCGCCACGCCGTTGCCCATGTCGAACTGAATGACGACTTCCTTTTTCGTCCGGTTGAAGAACGTGTCCCATGGCACTTCGCCGTCGATGGGTGTGAATTCGATGTTGTGGTTGTGGTAGCCGACGCGCATTCCGTGCGGCTTCACCTTGTCAGCGAGCCCGCTGAAGATGTCGGCAGCCCCCAGCCAGCCCTGATGCGTCTTCGTGTATTTGCCCGGCAGACTGGGCACGATGAGGAACTCGTTGCCGAGCGTGTGGTTGAATTCGATGGTCTTCGGCAGGTTGTCGCCCAGCAAGGTGTCGAGGCCGATATGCGTGCCGCAACATTTGAGCCCGACGTCGTCGAGCAGCTTGCGCAGCGATTTGGCGTCGCGACCGTAATAGCCGGCGAACTCGACGGCCTTGTACCCCATCTTTGCCACGGCGGCGATCGTGCCGTCCAGGTCCTTCCCACATTCCTCTCGCACGGAATAGAGCTGCAGCCCGAACGGGATCTTGTTTCCACCGTATTTGCCGGCCCCGAAAAGACTCGCGGGAACGGAAGCAGCCAGAGCGGCAACGGCACTTGTCTTTAGGAATCCGCGTCGAGAGATGGATTGCGATTTCATGGTGATCGGAAGAACTATCAGATCGAGAATAGTTCAGAAAGCGCGAATTTCGGCACTGGACAGTCGGCGATTTCAGGGCGATAGGTTTCTCAGTTGCTATGTTTCAGGCGCCCGTTTTGACGAGAAACCGAGTCCGGTTGGCCTACGCCGTTGCTGTCTCAGCAGACGCGTTTCAGCTTCTGCTGGGACCGTTGGGCTGGGCCTTGCCCGATGAAATCCTAGACGTCATCGCGATGATATTCACCACGACAGCAATTGGTTTTCATCCATTGTTGCTGCCAACCTTTGTTGTCGAGTTCGTCCCGGTCCTTGATATGTTGCCCACGTGGACGGCGTGTGTTGCGCTGGTCGTTTCCCTGCGCAAGAAGCAGCAGACTGCCCCGCCACCACCCGCAACCGGACCGGTGATTGACGTTTAATCCTTCACGGCCGGCTGCCGTCGCGGCACACCGAAGCTATGCAACCCGTGGAGGCGACGGATCTCCGGCTCACCGTCCTTCACTTTGCTCCCAACCGTCCGTTTACAACCGAGGCGAACTGTTCGAGATCGCCATACTTGTTCTGCCACGTCGTGTACATCGCGCCAAGGACGCCGCTGACGCCCTTCTCGGAATCGAGCCACGCCCGGATTTGGTCGGGCCCCGCGTCGTAGTAGCCGGCGACGAGCTGCTGATGACCGCGACCCGCAAACCATTTCAAGCTTTCGTCCCGTTTGTCAAAATTCCAATTCACGATGACAACGTCCTTATCAAGTCCCTCCCATGAACCCGAAAGATCGCCACGAACAAGGTAATAGTCCTTGTGGGCGTTGTGATGAGGATCGAATATGTCGCTCCAGACGTAGATTTGCCCGTCGGGGTTCACTTCCCGCAGAATCCGGATGCAAGTCTTCACGTTGTCGGCCAGGATGGCGCCGGCATCGAGGTGCCGCCGTTGACAGGCGTCGCACCAATTGAGCACCCGAATTTCGTCGTGCGACATCATGTAGCCCTTCGCACCCCACGCCGCGTGCATGCGTCGGGCCTGGTCGCGCAACAGTTCGACGGTCCTCGGTTCAGACGGGCAAATCATCGCTTGGTCGTCGTAAACCGTCGCGGCATGGTAATATGAAACGCGCAGTCGTGTACCATCCGGCAGTGACGTTTTGATGGGCGGCGGTTCGTGATAAATGTCGTAAGCGCCATTCCATGGTTTGTTGCCCATGCGCGGGTCAACGACCTTCTCGAAATCGCGGCCTTCAAGGACCGCCGTACCACCGTCCTTCTTCACCATCAGAGGCGCGCCGTCACGACGGACCAGGTTCAATAGTCCGACCTCTTCCAATTTCACGTCATCGAACCAGAACGAACCGGTCCTGCCGCCCCAGCAGCCCACGTAAAGGTTCGCCTCGTTGTGATCAAGCGAATTGAAAACCACATGATGTGTGGTCCAGTCTTGCGTCGCCTTCACGCCGAGAGAGTTGAAGTTCAGTGCGCGATTGCCCGCAAGCACCTTCACTTCCGGCGTGCCTCGAAAATCCCGCGCCTTCACGCGAATGGAAAGGTGATATTGCCGGAACGGTGTGAGTTTGAGTTTTTGCACGATGCGCGCGTTTTGGCCACGAGGATCACGAACAAGCGCTGCCCCGTCGTCAGGCAGCACGATGTCGTCCTTCCAATCCCACTGTTTCAAATCTGAAAAATCCCCGCCCTTGAGAGTGATCGGCGGATCGGGTTGCAGGCGCCCTTCGCCGCTCTTCACGACGTAAAGGGCGTCACGGACGGGAAGCGCTTCGATAAGATTCGGGTCGTGCCAGAGAAGGTCGTTCGAGTAGCCGAAGGGAAACAGCGCCGGGATGATTTCCATGTGCAACGCGGCAGCCAGTTTTTTCACACGTTCCACATTGCGGAAATAGCGCGCGTCCATGTCATCCAGCTTTGCAAACTTGGAATCCGTCAAGAGAATGCGTGTGTAGCCGGCTTTCGCCGCGCGTTGAAACAACGACTCCAGGTCGTCGATGTTTTTGTCCACCCAGAGATTGCGAGAGCAATAGAGCCACAGTTCAGGTGGCCCGGCGCAAACAGGCGGCGTGCCGGTTCCCAAAACGGCGAGGCAAAGGACGGTACTCTGAAAAATCCGGTTCAAGTTCACGGTTCGAGGCTAAACAACTCCCCTGCCCGTGTCAGCCCAATCCTGCGACCTGCCGTCACCCCGGCTTTGACTGGCCGGCTGCCTGCGGTAAACTGTAACGGCCAATGCACCCGCACTGCTTTATCCGGCAACTCCGGCGCTCGAAATTCTGCGCCTGGGCGACGTTGCTGGCGTTGGGTCTTTTTCTCAATTGCGGTTGCGCTTCCAATCCCCCCGACCGAGCAAGCCTCAAGTCCGCGCCGCCACAACCGTATATGCGGGTATTTCGCGGAAGCTCAAATGTCACGGAGCTGCAAATTGCCGCGCGAAAATTCGAGCCGGCGCATCGAAAGGGCCCGACAGTCTGGCTTGTTGGCGTCTCGCATATCGGCGAGACCAATTACTATCAAACACTGCAAAAAATCCTGGATGGCCAGGCAGTCGTCCTCTTCGAAGGTGTCGGAGAACGTCCACATTCGATGCTCCGGTCCGAAAATGCCTCCCGCGTATCCACTGAAAACAATTCCCGCAGCGGCGAGGATGAAAACGGTTTTTCCCTCCAGTCGAACCTCGCGCGGTCGCTCGGTCTCGCATTCCAACTGGAAGCCATCGACTACGATCGGCCGAATTTCCGCAACAGCGATCTATCGATCCGGGAGATCCGGCAACTGATGAGCGGCGAAAGGGAGCTCCCGTCAGGTCCGTCCACCAACCGACTCGCGCAGGCGGCTCCAAACGCGTTCGAGGGATTGCTGCAAATCATGGACGGAAGTTCATTCGCGGGGGCCATCGCGCAACTGGCGGTAAAGTTTGTCGGCTCCAGCCCGAAGCTACAGGCGCTCACCAGGCTCGCGATGAGCGAGGCGCTAGGGCAGATCAAGGGAGATATCTCGCAGTTGCGCGGCCTCCCGCCGGACATGAAACAACTGCTCGAAGTTCTGATTCAATCACGCAACGCCAGGGTGGTACGGGACATCAAGGACATTTTACCGACGTTGCACGCTGATAAATCGGTTGCCGTTTTCTACGGCGCGGGACACATGGCCAATCTGGAAGCGCAGATCCGCCGCGACCTGAAATACCGGCCGGTCGGCGAACTCTGGTTTCCCGCCATCACCGTCAATGCAGCGAAGGCAGGATTGACGGAGACTGAAATGAAAATGGTCCGCTCCGTGGTAAGCTGGCAGCTGCAGATGATGGGACAGTGATTGACGTTGCGTGACGCGCGGCGTCACCCCTTTTCAATCGGCGCCGCGACGACGTTTCCGTATTCGGTCCAACTGCCGTCGTAGTTCTTCACGTTGTCGATGCCGAGCAGGTATTTCAGCACAAACCAGGTGTGGCTCGACCGCTCGCCGATGCGGCAATAGGCCACGGTCGCTTTCTTCGGGTCAACGCCCTTTTGCTGGAGATAGATCGACTGCAACTCATCCGCCGATTTGAACGTCCCGTCCGCGGCGACCGCCGTGCTCCAGGGAACACTCTTGGCGCCGGGAATATGGCCACCACGTTGCGCGGTTTCGGTCATGCCCGGGGGTGCGATCACCTTGCCACTGAACTCATCCGGACTGCGCACATCCACGAGGTTGGCCTTCCCGGTTTTAGAGATGTCCATCACTTCCGGCAGCATGGCGCGCAATTCGAGGTGAACGCCCGCGGCCTTGTATGCGACCGGTGTCACCTTCGGGATTTCCGTCGTGAGCGATTTGTCCTTTTCATTCAGCCATTTTACCCGGCCGCCGTTCATCAACCGGACATCTTTGTGACCGTAGATTTTGAACAGCCAGAGGCCATAGGCCGCGAACCAGTTGTTGTTGTCCCCATAAACCACCACCGTGTCTCCCGGGGAAATGCCCGCTCCGCCGACAAGCTTTTCAAACGTTTCCCTGTCGATGATGTCGCGACGAACCTGGTCCTGGAGCTGGGTCTGCCAGTTGAACCCGACGGCGCCGGGAATATGCCCGGCATCGTAAGCCTTGGTGTCCACATCGATTTCGACGAGTTTGATTCCGGGTTTACCGAGGTTGTCCCTGACCCAGTCAGTGGACACCAGCATTTCGGGATGAGTGTAGTTTGCCATAATTGTCCTTTTAAGCTTCGTTCCCCGCCGCCAGTGCGGGAATGTGTTTCATCATGTTCGAGGTGTATTTGAATATGTTGTCCGGAAAAATCATCACACCCAGGCCCTTTTTGTCACGCAGAATTATTTCGCGCGCACCCTCGTAAATCAAACCGGAACTCGGCCCGGCCAGCAATCCCTCGCTCTGGCACAGTTCCAGCGCGCGCGCGTACGCCAGCCTGAAATCCACTTCCAGTATGTCATCCACCAAAGACGAATCGAAGAGTTTCGAGACGCCCAACTGGCTGACGTTCCGGAGGCCCGGAACGTCGTGACCTTCGGTCGGCTGGACGGCGATGACTTTCACGTCCGGGTTTTTCCCCTTCAGGAATTTGCTTGTGCCGCTGACCGTGCCACAGGTGCCTAGTGAAACAAACAGATGCGTGACCCTGCCTTCGGTCTGCCGCCAGATTTCCGGGCCGGTGGTACGCACGTGGGCCAGGACGTTCTGCTCGTTCTCGTATTGGTTCGGCATCGCGTATTTCTTCGGCTGCGCCTTCGCGTGCGATTTGGCGATATTGATGGAGCCGTCGCCCAGCCCGGGAGCGGGGCAGAGCGCGTCATTCACGACGTCGAGCTCGGCGCCGGCGATCTTGAGCAGCACCTTCTTTTCGAGCGGCACCTTGTTCGGCACGACGGCCCGCATGTGGTAGCCGCGCGCCTTCGCCATGGCGGCGAGGCTGATGCCGGTGTTGCCGGAGGTGGGTTCGACGAGGCCACGGCCGTTGCCAAGTTCCCCCTGTCGCTCCATCGCCTGCAACATGTCCCACGCCGCCCGGTCTTTCACCGACCCGAACGGATTAAGCCACTCCAACTTTGCGAACAGTTGAAATTCCGGTACCGGATTCATCCGGTTGATGCGGACCATGGGCGAAGGGTTTTCCTCGTCCGGCAGCATCTCAAAAACGTCGTTATAGACGCGTGTCTGGTGGTTCATGCGAGTTGCGCAGCCAGCTTAACTAGGGCTTTGGCACGGTTGTGTCAAGGTTTGGCCCCAAACCTTTTACTTTTGTGCTGAAGCCGACTCAGCCAGACTACGGCGGTGAATTCCGGTTCGTTTCAGTTCTTCCGCCTTGGCCGCTGTTGCCGTCTGCTGCCTGCCGGCTTGATCGTGGCAGGATTCGTGTCCGGATGGTCGGCCGAACCTCCGTCGGTTCCCGTTGGTCTCGACGCCTATCGTCAATGGGATCGCTGGCCGGATCAGCGGATTGGCGTGCGTGCCTACATGCGGAGCACCTACGATCGCCGTGGCGCCAACGAAGGAGCGGACGCCAGCCACTTCCTGTATCAGGTCGCGGATGATTTCAACGTGGCGCTCGATGTCGCCGGACCGGGCGTGATGTACTTCGTCCGTTGCAACCACTGGCACGGAAGCCCTTGGCACTACGAAGTGGACGGCGCAGACCATATCGTTCAGGAAAGCAGCACGACGGATCCGAATCATCCGGTCGGGAACTCGGTTTTTATTCCCGAAAACCTTTTCCCGGCTCCGCTGGCCTGGACCTGGTCCGTCACAAGGGGAGCGGACCTGAACTGGGTGCCAACTCCTTTTGAAAAAACTTTGCGCCTCGCCTATTCGCGCACTCGCTACGGCACCGGCTATTACATCTATCATCTCTATGACCGCAGCGCGAACCTCTCGCGGCCCGTTCGTTCGTGGGATGGAAAAACGCCGCCGGACAAGGACGTACTCGAACTCATCGCGCAAGCCGGAACCGACATCGCCCCGCATCTCGGAACGCGCGAAGGGAAAAACATTGGCGTGTTGCAGATTGCCGGACGCCCGATCGCCCTGACAAAAGATGCGGTGGTCGAGGTCCGGAAAATCTCTCCGAAACAACCGATGGTGCTGCGTGCTCTGGAGTTTTCTGCTCCGCGCGAGCAGGCTGTTGAATTCGGACGTTCGCGATTGAGGATAACCTGGGACGATCTCGCTCATCCTTCTGTTGACGCGCCGGTCGCGCTCTTCTTCGGCGCGGGCACGCTCTACAATCGCGACGACCGCGAGTATCTGGTCAAAGCGTTTCCGATGAATGTCCGCTACGATTCGAATCGCGTGCATCTGGCCTGCTACTTCCCGATGCCCTTCTTCAACTCGGCGCGCATCGAACTCACCGGAAACGGGCGGACCGACCTGACCGACATCCAATGGAGCGTCCGTTATCATCCGTTGAAACAGCCATGCGACGAAGTCGCCCGTTTTCATGCCACGTATCGCGATCATCCGAATCCGGAGCCGGGCCGGGACCTGATGCTTCTCGATACGAACGAAACCGAAGGCGGCGGCGAATGGTCCGGCAATTTCGTCGGCACGTCGTGGATTTTTTCGCACCGCGCCGTGCTCAACACGCTGGAGGGAGATCCGCGCTTTTTCTTCGATGACAGTGAGACGCCGCAGGCTTATGGCACCGGCACTGAGGAATGGGGCGGCGGCGGTGATTACTGGGGAGGGCGCAACATGACTTTGCCGTTTGCGGGTCATCCCGCCGGCGCGCGCAGCGAAAACGAAGCCAGGAGCGACGAGGACAAAATCGAATCCGCCTACCGCTTTCTGCTTGCCGACCTTTTTCCTTTCGGCAAACGCGCCGTCATCCGGCTCGAACACGGCGGCGAAAATCAATCCACCGAACACTATGAAACAGTGACGTATTGGTACGGCGCCAACAGCCCAAACCTCATCAAGACGGGCGCATTGAAAATCGGCGACGCTGCCAGCGAGAGAGCGCACGACTACGTCTCGCCCGGCGCATCGGCACCCTACGAAATCACTTCGCGTTATGAATTGGGCGTGGACACGGTGAACGGAAAGGAGGTTTACCCGGCGCATACGGATCGCGGGCGCATTATGAAGGGAACGTCTGAATTCACGCTCGAACTCGATCCAAACAATTTCGGCGTGCTGCTGCGGCGCAAGCTGGATTACTCCTTCCCCAACCAGCGCGCGGAGGTCTTCGTGGCAGACGCCAGCAAACGGAAACTGGGCTATAAGCCAGCCGGCATCTGGTATCTCGCCGGAGCCAACACCTGCGTTTACTCGAATCCGAAGGAAGAACTCGGCGCGACGCAGCACGTTGTTCAAACCTCCAACCGCCGCTTTCGAGATGATGAATTCATCATCCCGCGCGAACTCACACGCGGACGGGAGCGCATCCGCGTCCGCGTCCGCTTTATGCCTGTTGATATCCCCTTGTTCCCCGGCCATCGGCTGGCCGAATTGGCGTGGAGTGAGATTCGTTACGACGCCTATTGCTGGGTGATGCCCCCCGTCCAAAAGTAGCGCGAGAGACTGCTTGCCCAAACTCCGCGCCGGCGGGATACTCTCCGCCGACCCTTTGCAGTGGTAAGGACGCTTATGACTGTTCCGACAACTCGCAGAGCCTTCCTCAAAGCGACGGGCGCGACCGGAGCCCTGTTCGCCCTGGCCGATCTCGGGTTCCTGTCGAAACTGCGCCCTGTTTCCGCGGCGGAGGCGAAACTCGAACCGCGTTTCGTCCGGTTCAACTCCGAGATCGAACCGCTGGTGCGTCTGCTCGAAGAGACGCCGCGCGAACGGTTGCTCGAGGAGGTCGCCGCGCGGATCAAACGCGGCCTGGGTTATCGCGAGGTACTCACTGCGCTGTTGCTGGCCGGAGTGCGCAACATCCAGCCGCGCCCGGTCGGCTTCAAGTTTCACGCGGTGCTCGTCGTCAACTCCGCCCATCTCGCGAGCTTCGCATCGCCTGATTCTCATCGCTGGTTGCCCATCTTCTGGGCGCTGGACAACTTCAAGAATTCCCAGGCGCAGGACGTGAAGGAAGGCGACTGGACCATGGCCGCGGTGGAAGAATCCAAAGTCCCGGCCGCTCACAAAGCCAGACAGGCGTTCATCGAGGCAGTCGAGAACTGGGACGAAACCGCGGCGGACACCGCAGTGGCCGGGCTCGCACGCAATCTCGGCGCACAGGAAATCTTTGAATTGTTTTGCCGCTATTGCGCGCGGGACTTTCGCGAACTTGGCCATAAGTCCATTTACGTTGCAAACAGCTGGCGCACGCTGCAGGCCATCGGCTGGCAGCACGCCGAACCGGTGCTGCGCTCGCTCGCGTATGCGATGCTCGACCGCACCGGCGACGCCAACCCCGCGAAAACCGATTTGCCGGCGGACCGGCCGGGACGGCGCAACCTAGAGTTGCGCGCGAAAATCCGCGCCGACTGGCTCGAAGGTCAAACCAATGCCGCCGCAACCGAGGAAATCCTGCAGGCCATCCGCCAGGGATCGTCGGTCGAGATCAGTGAAAAAGCCGTCGAACTGTTGAATCGTGGCGTGGGCCCACAGTCCATCTGGGATGGGTTGTTCGATGGCGCGGGTGAACTGCTCATGCGCGAGCCGGGCATTCGTTCACTGCATGCGGTCACCTGCACCAACGCGCTACACTTCGAGTGGCAGCATTGTGGCAACGACGAGATCCGGAAATATCTGCTTCTCCAGGGCGCCGCGTTTCTTCCGCTCTACCGCGGCAACCGGGAAGACAAGGGCGCGCGCATCGACCAGTTGGAGGCGACTCCTCTCAAGACGACCGGGTCGAACGCGCTCGAAGAAATATTTGCCGACGTTTCCACGGACCGGCTCGCCGCGGCGCGCAAGGTTCTCGCCTACTTGAAGGAGAATCCGAACCCGACAGACCTGATCAACGCCGCGCGCGTGCTGGTTTTCCAGAAGGGCCGCGACGCGCACGACTACAAGTTCAGTTCGGCCGTGCTCGAGGATTACCAGAACGTCACCCCGCCCTGGCGCGATCGCTACCTCGCCGCCAGCGTGTTCAACCTGCGCGGCTCGGGTGATGCTGACAATGAACTGGTCAGGCGCACGCGCGAGACCTTGGGCAGTTGAATGTCAATGCAGTTGCAGCATACCCATGCGGTCTTTGATTTGCTGCATCAGGGCCAGGGGCACTTCGACACAGCTCCAGGGACAGTCTCGGCTTGGTGGCCGCGCGATCCAGCGCGCCGGGCAACACTCCCCGGCGACCTTCTCTCCGGGTAACTCGCAAAAAACGATCATCTCAGGAACTTCGCCTTTCGGCGCACGCGTGCTTTTCATCGGATTGACTTCCAGCAACGCGTGCTGACCGTTGTTCAGAAACACATCCAGCAACAGGGTCTCGTTTTCTGAGTATTTGAAGTGCCAGTCATCCACGCTGATTTTCATAGGTGTTTGGGGTTGATTGTTCGGATTGACGCCCTTGGCCCCTCGTCCGTCTCGTTCCAGTCATCGTCGATTCAACTGAGCTTCGTTTCGTCCCAACAAAGGAACGTCCGCCGCATGCGACTCGGAATTGCGTTGGGAACGCTGCCGGGAAGATAAGCGATGAGCGCTAATTGTTCAACCGGCCATTTCATCAATTGCAACTTATGACGCCAGGCCGTGTCCCGGTTGCTTTGTCGTCGGTAGTCCAGATTCCGCCATCCCCGGTGCGAACAACTTACGACGAAAGGCACCAAACGTGTCCTTACTTCGTTACACTGGCCACCTTTTCCGACTCGTTGATCGGCACAGGGTCAAATGCCTTCGAGAGTTTGCCGTCCGGCAATTCAAAAATGCGCACCTTGCCGTCGTAGCCGCCGGTGAACAATTGGGGGGTTTTTGGATGAAACTTCAAGGCAAACACCGCCCCCCGGTTCTCTTTCAATGTCGCCACCCGTGTGCCATCGCTGGTTTTGTAAACGCGCACCTCTCCGTTCATGTTGCCCACGGCAATCTGGCTTCCGTCGGGGTTGTAAGCAATCGAACAGACCGGTCCCGGCTGCCGCTCAAACTCCCGGAGCTGATTGACGTCGTTGTTCGCCGCGGTGCGGCCCTGATTTTCCGCGATGCGGTAGATGCGGGGCGTGCCCAGGTCGCCGCCATAGGCGACGATGTCCTCCTTCGGATGTCGCGCCATGCACATTACGCCCTCAAGGAGTTTGTTGATGTCGTCAATAAACTGCCCGTTGGTCACATTGATGAGCTTCATCGCCCGGTCACGGCTGCCGCTCAGCAGCCGTTTCCCATCCACGGTCCACAGCGTGCCAAGCACCCAGTCGCTGTGATTGTCGAATTTCATCAGTTCCTTGCCGTCAGCCACGCTGATGACACGGACCGTTTTGTCAGCGCAGCCGAATGCAACCCTGCCGCCATCGGGCGAAAACGAAACGCCAAAAACCGAATCGTTGGAGATCTTGTAGGAATGGAGTTCCTTTTGGCCCGCCACATCCCAGATCTGAATCTCCCCAAATCGCGCCGGCGCGCCGCCGCTGACCGCCAGTTGCGTGCCGTCGGGCGAAAACACAACCGATTCAATGCGCGGGGCTTCGCCGACGAGGCGACCGATCATCGCCGAACCGTCGCCCTTATGCAAAACCACTTCGTGATATGCGGACACCGCGAGGACGTCCCCCTCGGGTGAAAAGGCGATCGCGGAAATCACCGGGAGTGCGGCATAAACAGGAGGCGAGCTGAGTTTGAACGAATTCGCGTTCGGCGGCGTGTCGTCCTTGGCGCCCTCCTTGACCCAGCGCTCGATCAGGGCGATTTCTTCTTTGCTCAACGGGTCGCCTTCCTTCGGCATGTCCGGCTCTTCGCCGCTGATTTCCTCGATGACACGGCTTTTGTCCGGATCACCCGGCGCGAACGACGCGCCGTGCTTCCCCCCCTTCTTGAAAGATTCGTAGGTGGTCAGATCCAGTTCGCCCTTCAGTTTCGCCGGGTGATGACAGCCGGTGCAGCTTCGCTTAAGGATCGGCACCACTTCATGAAAGTAACTGACGGGCTTTGTGTCATCGGCAAGGGCCGCGATGATGGCCCAACCGCACAGAAGCGCACCGAGCGGCCGCCGCATCCATGTCATGCCTCTATTCATGCTCCGCCAAGGATATGGTCCCGACAGTGCTGCTTTCATCGTCGTTCATTTCGCGGCCGTTTCCTTTTCGTGAGGCTTTGCGTTGGAGTTGTCGGATGCCGGTGCATTGATCGTCACAATAATCGGGGCAGAACGAAGCTTGTACGAGCGCCCGTTCATGTTCGCCGTGCCCACAACAACGAGCGAAACCTCCTTGCCCGCGGGTGCCTTGTCCGTTGCGGTGATTTTGTAGGCGGCCTCTCCCGCCCCGCGCGGCATACCCGCCGTGTTGATCGTGATGCCCTCGGGGACGCCTTCGACCGAGAGGTTGATGTCATCGGTAAACCATCCCCGTCGTGTCGCCTTTACGGTAAACTCCGCCTCACTGGCGGCGGATTTTTTATCCGGCGGCATCGCTGTTACAGCCAGCCGCGGCAGTGAATTGGCAAGGGTGAATGGAAACGGATCAATCGTCAGCGGGATTGGCCGGCTGTATTGAGTCACGGTCTGGCCGTCCAATTTGGCGTCCCCCCTCAGAACGATCATTCGCGTGCCGAGTTCGGAATCAAGTTTTGCCTTCAGGTTGAGCGTCGCGCGTTCGTCACGGCCTTTGACGGTCGCGGGCTGGAACTCGACGTTCCTGCCCAGCGGTTCCTTGCCCGAGGAGAATCCTTCGGCGGTCACTTGAACGTCTCCCGTAAAACCGTCATGCCGGAGGACCTGCGCCTCGACCGCCGCAGATTGATCCTGTTCGACGCGCGCACTCAGCGAGATGGACTCCAGTGTAAAGGGCGGTTTGTCGAGAACTGTCAGGAACGCCTCCCGCACAGAGCGTCCGTTGGCCTGCGGCTTCCCCCGTCGAGTCACACGATCGCCGCCGATGACTCCGTGGGCCGCCAGCGCGAACGCGTAATGGCCGGGATCAGTATCTCCGCTCGCTTGAAGGATGATCAGCGGGCTGGTGGTTGAATCCCCCGGCACCAGCAAAGGTTCAGCGACCACGCCCGGCGGCAGGTTTTCCAGCCACGCCTCGACTGCGCCATCAAAGCCGCCCTGACGCTGCACTTCCACTCCGACGACCGTGCGCCCTCCGCGATAAAGGCGCGGCGTGTCCGGATAGAAACTGACGCTGAAATCCTGCCGCGGTGCGCGGACCACAAGCCGATAGGCAAAATCCTCGCCATTGCGTTCGAGTAGGTCGCGAATTTTGATCGCGTACTCACCCGATTCGGTGAATCGGTGTTCGATCCTGGCGTCCGACCCGACCGAGTCGTCGTTCTGTTGAAGGACGCTGCCCTTCGCGTCGGTGAGATACAGCACGGCGTCGAGCGGCGAACCAAACCTGCTGGCTTCCACCTCAAAGATAAAGGTCTGCTCCTTCTCCGCTTTGAATTTGAACTGGTCCACATCTTTTTCGCCCTGGATACGGGCGTTGATGACCAGGGGGAGATTGACGGTATTTGCATTGGTCAGGTCGTTGTTGGGCTCGGTCTCGTTGAATTCGTTCAGGCCGCCAACCTCGAACAAAACAGGATTCGAATAACCCTTGGTGGTGCGCGCGCGGATTTCCTGGCGGCCCAGCGGCGCGGTCGGTTCCACCTTCAGCTTCATGCTCTGCAGATCGTCAAGGTTGCGCCCATGCAGCGCGACTTCGACCGCCTGTCCGCGTTTCGCGCCGAGCGGAAAGATATTGTCCAGATACGGCAGCTCTCCCGCAATGATGCGGTATTTGAAATCATTCCCGCCTTGATAACGAAAATCGCGGATTTGCAGCAGGTAATCACCGTCCTCCGGAACCATGAAGTCGATCAGGGAATCCAGTCCGTTGACGTCTTCACTCCGCGCGACCTCCTTTCCGCTGCCGTCCAAAAGCGCCAGCGACGAATCCAGCGGCGACCCGCTGCGGAACGCCTCGACGTCAAAGATCAGACGTTGTTCTTTGTGGGCTTTGAAGCGGAAAAAGTCGCTTTGCGCCGATTCCGTGATGACCCCGTTGATCGCCACCGGCAGCTCAACCAACTGGGCGTGGTTGGTGTCATTGTTCCGCCCGGTCTCGGTCACCTGGCGAAGGAAATCCACGTTCAATGCCACCGGCTCCGAAACCCCGGTGGCAGTCACAACGCGGAGTTCCCTTGCGCCGAGCGGCGCGTCAGGTGCCACCGTCACCCGGGCCCGCAGCTTCTTTTCGTCGGGATCCGCCGGGACGATTCCACCGCGGCTGGCTTCCAGATTTCCATTGTTTTCCAGCCTCGCTGCATTTGTGGCCGTCAGACCACCATCGCCGCTGATCAGAAACCCCCGCACCTCGGACAGATTTTCTCCGTCGATAAGGACGGTGGAAGTCGTGCCGCGCTGGATCCATTCTGGTGAAAGAGAGGTGATTTTAGGGACCGATTGGGCGGCAACGGAGACGATCAACAGGCCGGATGCGATGACGTATTGAAGCCAGGACACCGCAGCCGGCCTTGAAAACATCCGTGCGGGCAGGATGGTCACTTCACGAAAACCGCCCGACGAATCGAATAGGACGACGCGCATCACGCTCGGTTCTCGCTTTGATGACGGTCTATCCAAACAGCGGCAGCACCGGCTCGGCCTGCACGAGTTCCCGCGGCTGGTTCAGGTGGTTATAGACGATGGTGTGCGGATCAATCCCCAGCGCGTGATAAATCGTC
>Ga0134126_10002520_pt1 | contig 23058 bp, 19 predicted proteins | sample KB31752_FD_96881 | JGI IMG/M metagenome (GOLD analysis project Ga0134126, IMG submission 96881) | Terrestrial soil microbial communities with excess Nitrogen fertilizer from Kellogg Biological Station, Michigan, USA - KB3-175-2 | ecosystem: Environmental > Terrestrial > Soil > Unclassified ... | reverse complement strand
GAAGCGCGATGAAACCCCGAATCCATCGCACCCAACCACGCGGGACCGGGCGGCCGGGGCGCGATGGATACCCGGATCCATCGCACCGGACCGGGCCTGGCGGGGTGCTGGGGTGCGATGGATGCCCGGATCCATCGCACCGGGTGGTTGATCATGGAGAAACTGGGGTTATCCCGCATGGGCACATGGCAGCAGCAAACCAAACCGAGCTGTCCCGGCCCGCCACCAGCGCAACCCCGCCGGAACTCGCCCGACCAGACCACCGCTTACTTTCGCCAAGCTCTCCTTAGGGCCACCGGCGGAGCCTTACGCTCCTGCGGCCGACCCGGCGTTCACGACTGCCCGGGCTGAGCCGAACCAGCGGCCCAGTGCGTCAGACAGGTCGCCGCCGCCGGGCGCGGTCCAGGCGACGTAGCCGTCGGGCCGGATCAGCGCCGAGTTCAGCGCCGTGCGCGGGCCTCCAGCCTCCGCCGGGACCCAACTGCCGGTGACGGTGTTGACACGATCCGACCAGCCGGCGGCGAGGTGATCCGCTTCGCCGGAGCCGTCGGTGCTGATGAACACGCCTCGGGCCGGGTGTAGTAGCTCAGCGACCCGGATGCGGCTGCCGCCGGGCAGTTCCAGCTCACGATCGGGTGGCATGCGCAGTCCCAGCAAAGGGTGCTCACCGGTGCCCATGTCGTAGCGGACGCTCAGCCCGCTCACCATCCCGGCGAGATGTCCCGCCGTGTCCCTGTGGGCCACCAGTTCGCGCATGACGCTGCGCAGCGGCTCCATCTCATCCCCGGTGAGGTAGAGCATCGATGCGGCTTGCGTGTTGCGGAGCAGTTGCTGCCCGAGCGGGTGCCGTTCGTGGTGGTAGGAGTCGAGCAGGCCGTCGGCGGCCCAGCCGTTGATCGCGGCGGCCAGCTTCCAGCCGAGGTTCACCGCATCCTGGATGCCCACGCTCAGCCCCCACCCCGCCAGCGGAGGAAGGTCGTGCGCGGCATCCCCGGCGAGGAACACTCGTCCACGCCGGTACTCGGCAGCCAGCCTGGCGGCGTTGCTGAAAGCGCACATCCAGCGCGCACGCGCGCGATGAAGGGACTCACCGGTCATCCGCTGCCACGCGTCGGCGACCTCGGTGAACGTCAGGGCATCGGAGTCCGGTCGAGGGCGCAGGCTCTTGTCGTGGATGAGGATCCGGTAGAAGCCGTCACCCAGGCTGACGGACAGCACCATATTGCCGCCCGGCACGCGCTCGCCGATGGGCCGCTGACGGACCTCAACCCCCGTGATGTCGGCCATATACATTCCCCGCGTGGCCTCCCAGCCAGGAGCCTCGATACCGGCTACCGTGCGGATGGTGCTCTGACCGCCGTCGCAGCCGACAAGGTACTCGGCGGTGTCCTCGTGACGGCCGTCCGGCCCGTCGAAGACGGCCGCGACGCCTTCCGCGGTCTCACGCAAGTCGACCGCCTCGTATCCGCGTCGTACCGGTACGCCGAGCTCGGTCAGCCAGCTTCCCAGCATCTCCTCGGTCCTGGACTGCGGCAGTCCCAGCACGCCGTGGTGGCTTTCCTCCAGCATGTCGAGGTCAATGGGCACGCCGCCGAAATGGCCCTTCCGGCCCCAGTTAAAATCGCCAAGCCGGGTGAGCAGCCCGCGCTGATCGAACACTTCTGCCACGCGCTTGGTGAAACCAAGGGCGCGCGATTCTCCCGTCGGAACAGACAGCTTGTCATAAACGACGACATTCACACCGCCGAGCCGAAGCTCGCCCGCAAGCATCAATCCGACCGGCCCGGCGCCGACAACTATTACACCAGCTTTCACTTTCCGCCTCCTACGAACTGCAGGTTAAAGAATCAGCTGGCAACGTTAACCAGGCATACCTAGGCCAATGTATCCGGAATTATGTTCCAGCGCCAATTACTGAATAACTAGTGTCACAGCATAGCTTGGTTCACTGTTCGACTGCGGAGTACACGCGGTTGCACGCGCCGGCCGGAGGGCCGCAGCCTGACCGCTGCTTGTCGGCGCTCCGACGCGGTGGCGGGGTCAGGCAGAACCCTGAATCTACGCCGTCCACCTGGGGGGCGAGACAGCGGCCTAACCACGAAAGTCGAGATCCCATGACCCGGCGTGTTATTAATCGCCAGTAACTAACGTCGTGAACGCACGTCAATTCGACAGAGGAGAGTGTGATGCGCAAGGTCGTTTCGCGGGACGGCACGACAATCGCTTACGAGAAGGTCGGTGATGGCCCTCCGTTGGTGCTTCTCGGTGGCGGATTCCGCGATCACACGGTCTTCTCGGGCATCATCCCCGAGCTGGCACCGTACTGCACGACCTATTCTTTCGACCGGCGGGGGCGAGGGGAAAGCGGTGACGCTCCCACCTACGCGGTCGAGCGGGAGATCGAGGATATCGAAGCAGTGATCGCCGAGGCCGGCGGCGCGGCAGCTGTGTTCGGCGGATCTACCGGCGCGATCCTGGCGCTCGAAGCGGCGATGGCTGGCGCGGCCATAACCAAGCTGGTGCTCCTCGAGCCGCCCTACCGGCGGACGGGGGACCCGCGGCCACCCGATGACTTCGCTGACAACCTGCGGGCGCTGCTGGCGGAGGAGAAACGCGACGAGGCCGCCGTGTACTTCTTGGCCGAGATGGTGGGTTTCTCGCCGGAGGAGATCGCGCAATGGCGGGAGAGCCCGATGTGGCCGGCGAACGAGGCCATGGCGCACACCCTCGTCTACGACACGGCCATCTGCGGGGACGTCAGCGTCCCGGTCGAGCGGCTGGCCAAGACCGAGGTGCCGACATTGGTCATCAACAGTGAAAAGAGCAGCGATTGGCTGCTCGCGGCAGGGCGAGAGACCGCGGCCGCGCTGCCCAGTGGCCGGCAGGTGACGCTGCCCGGCGTGTGGCACAAGGTACCGCCAGAAGTCCTCTGCCCCGCCCTGGTCGAGTTCATTACCGGCTGACGGCTGCCGGGCTGTTCTTGCCATGGCGCGGCATGGCTGGGGCAGCGTGGCACCGGATAGTTCTTTAACTAATAGACATAATGTGGTCCCTTCTCCTAGTCTCACTGGCGAGGGTGAAGGAGTGATGTCGCCCGCCTTTACCAGAATTCAACCGCGACATTTCCGCGGTTGAACTGCCAGGGATACCTGAGTGCCCCTTGCTGGTGCGATGGCGGTTGCCAAGAAGGAAGTGCACGGCGCTGGCCATATGGCGTTAACCCTGTTTCAAGCCAAAAAACTGAGGTGAATGCGGAATGCCGTGGGCAAAAGAGAGTTCGGCCCAGGCAAGTAGCGGGCGCACGGAACGGATCGCTAAGCGATCGCGCAACCCGGACTGGAAAAAACCGGTGCGCCGCATCGAACCTGCGGAATGCATTAACTGTGACTCATGTGTCCGCAACTGCCCGCCTGAATTCGGCGCTATATTCGACGTCGGCCTTGATGTCATAATCATTCCTGAGTTGTGCTCTGGCTGCCCCGTGTGCGTCTTGGTCTGTCCAGTTGACTGCATCTACGTCGACGAGGAATGGAGCCCGACCGGCAATGACATGTGGAATCACGTCGAGCTGACCGCCGAGGGTGCGTCATGACGACGCAGACAGTGCGAAACGGCACATCGCGGCGAGAGGCGCTGGCGAAGGCACGCCAGAGCCGGCGGCCCAGCCGTCTTGGCACCCCTGCCGGAGTAGCCGTCAAGCCAGACTGGGTCCTTGACGGCGACGCGGGATTTCCCGGGCTGCTCACTCGGGTGTGGCAGGAGGCCGCCGCGGCGCCGAGTTTGGCCGAATCGGTGAGCACGCTGCTCACGCTCGGCGGGCACGTACCTGCCGACATCCAGCTCCGCGCCCTTTGTATCGCCGAAGAGGCAGCTCTGAAAGTCCTGTACGGTGTGTCATGGCGGGACGGTAAAGACTGCGCCGCGATGCCCGGCGCGGGGGAACGGCCGGCCTTTCTCGGCGAGATCGGCCTGACCACCAGCGGCCGTATCGCGGTGCGGATACCCTCCCAGGGCCCCCTGGCGGCCGAGGAGAAACTTGTTGCTGGCGTGCTGCGGGTGCCGTGGTCTCCGCAAGCCCTGGCAGGCTACCGGGCCGAAATGGACCGCTCGGCGGCACGGTCCGCGCAAGCGGTCACCGGCTGCCGCCAATGGCTGGCGACAGTCGGCCCGAAGGAACGGGAAAGCCTGCTTGAGCAGCTCAGGGACGCCACACGGCGGACCGCCCCCCTGGTTCTCTACCAGGAGCGCAGGCAGTACACCAACTTCCGCGAGCGGAACACGCTGACGGGGAAGACGCTGTGGCCGGGCCATCCCGATTGCGCGTTGAGCAGCCTTTCTGGTGTCCCGCTTGAGCTGTGGTCAGACAGTGATGCCGTGCTGGTGGTCTGCCTGACGCTGCTCGTGCGGTCAGCGGGATACGCCCGGATTGAGGAAGCCAACGGGACCCAGCTGACCGTTGATCACGTGGCGTACCTGCTCGAGCAAACGCGCCGCAAGTACAACCGCGTTCCCGGCGGCCAGCAGGTGCCCCCGGCGACGACCCAGGTCGCGGACCTGCACGCCCTCGCCGTGGCGCTCCGAGTGAGGCGTCAGGAGCTCGCCGGGACTGTCCAGCTCTACCGCGAGATCCACGGACCCCTCATGCACAAGGTCGAGCAGGTCGCCGGGCCATCAGGGAATCGGCTGCGCGGCAAGGAACGACAGGTCTGCGCACGCCTGCGCGAGTGCCTCCCGGTCACGGGTGACACGCTCGGTGAGCTCGGAGCGAGCATTGTAGCGGCGCCTGCCTGGCTTGCTGAGCCGCACGGGCAGTTCCAGACGGGCCTGGAGTCCGTCGTCCATGAGACCGTCTGTGCGACAGGAGAGGCGTTCGAGGTCGACTTCGCCATGAGCCGAGGTATCCGTTCGCTGTCCCGGCTGGTCACAGCGCTGCGTGAGGAGGATTGGGACCAGCTCACGAAGTGGGAACTGCCCGAGTACTTCTGCTGTGTCGTGCCGACGCTCCACGCGGCCCGGTTCTTCGGTGGTTCTCCTGCCGCGCTGGCCGATACCGCGTGGGCCATCTCCTCGCGGATGCAGTACAACTCGTGGCATTTTCTCGCTGGGAACCTCCCCCAGGTTCCGCAGGTGACAGCGCGGGACTACTTTGTGCCGCCGACAATCCCGGATCTTGCTTACCACTCTGATCAGCATCATCGTGGTCATGTCGCGGCCCGGGTACGCTTCAGCGTCCGCAGTCCGCAGGCCGTCGAGGTCGCGGGCCGCATGTTCCATGGGCTTATCGACCTTCGCCTGCTCCGCTGTGCGGGCCTGCCATTCGATGAGCAGGACCTCCTCGCCGCTCACCGTGCCTCGGCCTTCGTCGCGGCCGCGACCGGTGCCGCAGCCGCCCTGGCAGTGCAGGGCAAGGACGTCGAGGTGACGTCGTTCGACTCACGCTGGCACTGGGCGAGCATCGTTCCTGACCCAAAATGACTCCGCCGGGCCGGCCCGGCTGAGGGCCGGCCCGGCGGGTGCCAGATCAGGACACGGGCTGCGCTGCCGACCGGGTGTGAACGACGCGGTAGGAGTTCCAGTCGCTGGAGGTGACCAACGAGCTCAGCCGGGCCTGCGTCGCCCGCCGGCTGGCTGGCTGCTCGCCTTCAGGCACTGTGCGGAACGTGTCGTAGGCCTCCTTGCTGTCCCACTGCGAGTACATGACGGCGAAGGCCCCGTCATAGCCGCGGGCGCCGAGGCCGCGCAGCACACTGTGCGACCGGTAACCCGGTGTTTCCAGCAGCCAGTCCTGTGACGGCCCCAGGGCGGTCACCAGGTCGTCCCGGCTCTCTTCCGGCGTGGCGAAGAACTCCAGGACCGTGTAGTCGTCGCGCTCCGGCGAAATCTCCGTGGCCTCACCCTGCGAGGGGTGCCGCTGGGTGAACGTCGCTTCGGTCCGCAGCAGCTTCATCCACGTCGTCATCTCGGCGAAGAGCGGGACCGTGCGGTGCCTGAACTCATCGCCGGCATACCGCGCCTCCAGGTCCTCGCCGCTGCGCCACTGGATGAAGTTCGCGGTGCCCGGCTTGTCCTGACCGCTGTGCACTGTGCTCGAGATCCATCCAGGGAAGGCGGCGGTGTCGACGATCTTTCGCATCTCTGCGATCAAGTGGTCTTGCTTGTACCGCGAGTCGGTTGAGAACAGGTTGATGACGGTCAGGACTTGATCGTCGGCGGTAATGATTGGCATGATCTCCTCGGTCTCCTTGGTTTGTCAGGGATGGGGGACGAGCTGGGGCTGGCCGAACCAGCGGGTGAGTGCGGCGGGCAGGCCATCAGGACCCCGCTGCCTGGTGTCGGCCCACGCGACGTAGCCGTCCGGGCGGACCAGCACCGCGGCGACCCCGTCGAAGGGGGTCCCGGCGGAGTGCGGTGCGGCGGTGACGACGCCGACCCGGTCGGCCCAGCCAGCAGCGGCGTCGCGCAGGCTGGCGTCACCGGCCAGGTCGAAAAGCACGCCACGTGCGGCATGCAGCCACTCGAAGGTGGATGACTTGCCTGGCTGGGCCTGTTCGCCCACCAGTTCCACGCGGGGCACCCGCCGCCCGAGCAACGGATGGTCGCCAGGGCCGGTGTCATAGCGGATGTCCAGTCCTGTGACCATGCCGACCAGGTGGCGCTTGACGTCTGTGTAGGCGAGCAACTCGGAGAGCACAGCGCGCATGGGCTCCATCTCGTCGCCGCTGAGGTACAGGATGCGCTGGGCAAGAGTGTTGGTGAGGACGCGAGCGCCCACCGGGTGCCGCTCGCTGTGATAGGTGTCGAGCAGCACGGGCGGGGCTTGGTCGCCGATCTCGGCGGCGAGCTTCCATCCCAGGTTCACGGCGTCCTGGATGCCGGCGCTCATGCCCTGGCCGCCGATCGGCATGTGGACGTGGGCAGCGTCGCCGGCGACGAAGACCCGCCCACGGCGGTACTCGCTCGCCTGCCGGCTGGAGTCGGTGAACCAGCTGACCCACAGCGGCGTTCCGCCATGGATGTCCTCTCCGGTCAGGCGCTCCCAGGCGTCGGCGACCTCAGCGAACGCCGGTGGGTCCTGGCTGTGCCGCGGTGCCGCCTTCCGCTCGTAGACGACGACGCGGTTGACGTGCGGGCCCAGCGGCAACACCATGACCATGCCACCGCCGACCCGCTCCCCAGAGAAGCGAGGCCGCAGTTCGCAGCCGGCCACGTCCGCGAGCCACATCTCGATGACGGGCTCGGTGCCAGGGAAGTCGATGCCGGCCAGCTTACGGATGGTGCTCCGCCCGCCGTCGCAGCCGACCACGTAGCGGGCGCGCAAGCGGCTGCGGCCTGCGGGCGTCAGCACCTCAACGCTGGCACCGTCGCCGTCGTCGCTGAGCCCGACGACCTCATGGGCACGGTTCAGGCGGGCGCCCAGGCCGGCGGCCCATTCGGCGAGCACGGATTCGGTCAGCGACTGTGGCTTTCCCCGCGCCCCGTAGGAGCCTCCTTCCAGCACGCGGTAGTCGATGGTCAGGCCGCCGAAATGGCCGACCGGTATGGTCTGCAAATCACCGAAACGGGGCAGCAGCCCACGCTGATCGAACTCCTCGATGGTCCGGGCCGAGAACCCCAGAGCACGTGACTGCTTGATCGGCTCGGCCAGCCGATCGACAACGGTTACCGCGGCCCCGCCCAGGCGCAATTCACCAGCCAGCATGAGCCCGGTCGGCCCTGCACCCACAACAATGACGTCGGCATCAAAGTCAGTCATTTGCGTTCCTGTCTTCAGCAGCTGTTATTCAGTGTCAATTATGAGCGGTCAATTATGAGCGCCGCCGGAAATTGCAGGCTCCGCTTATAATCTTCGGGCAAGCGGGTCGGTTTAGCCACAAGAGGAGCTGGCCAGGCAATGGCAAGGCCGCCCGGACCCTGACGTAGCGCGAATGTTCACCCCGGCCGGGCTGTGGCGCTATTCGACGCTCGCTGCTCGAGTTGCTCGGCAAGCCGGGTCCAAGACGTGGCGCACCTGCGCGCCAGTTCAGCGACCACGGGTACCCAGTGATCCGGGAGGCTACGGCCGAGGTCCTCCATGCCGTCGGTGTCCATCGTGTGACGATGGAGCCACTGCAGGACGTGGCGGCCGGCCTCGCTGAATCTCAGGGACGGATCGTGCGCGAGCTTCGCCAGCAGTGTCAGCCGGTCGTCAGGTGCCTCCTTGTAGCGCGTCCGATGGGGCCGGGGTGTGCACGGCGGATCACAGGCTGGGTCCGGCGGCGCGTCATCGAGCTCGTTGGCTGGCCGGTACCTGATGGGCACCGGGTTCTCGCCACAGTCGATTCGGCGCCGTACATCCCGCACCGTCGACGTCGACAGGCCCGTCGCCCGGGCGATCTCGCGCAGACCTGCCTCGGGCTTTTCGCCGATCATGGCAGCGGCTTGCTGTCGCTTGGTCCCCGTGTCGAGCGGCCGGAGCCGACCGTCCCGGCCGAGCCGAATGCCCGGCTGCGGCGCCCCGGGGACCGAACGGTCGCGGACTCGCGAGATCGTCTTGTCGGACAGGCCGGTCGCCGCGGCCACGGCCCGGTCTGACCAGAGGGGATGGAAGGTAATGATCCGGACGGCGGCCGCGCTGCGGTCGGTCTGGGAGAGCGGGAGGCCGTGGGTGATGTTGGCCGTCACAGCGAGAACGAATGCGTCGTTCTCGCTGCACTGGAGCAACCGGGCTTCGATCTTGCTGCGGTCATTCAGCAGAGCGGCGCGGACCCGGTGTACCCCGTCGATCACCCGCATCGTCGGCCCGTGAACCGTGATCGGCGGGAATGGGCCGCTGGCCCCGGCTATCAAACGGATGTGCTCTGGATCCTCTCCGCCCAGCCTGGGAGAGCCCTCGAACACCAGCGAGTCGATTCTGACGTCGATGACGGGATGTGACTCGATCCAGGCGACCGATAACGCCGCCTTGTCCAGGTCCGCAATGGGGTAACTGAGAGAATGGCCGTTATCAGGCCCTACGGCTAAAGCCAGTGTCGGCTGGCTGCCTCCGGGGTGCAAGGTTTGTGTGTTTTTTCCGGGGTGCAACGTTTGTGCGCTTGCCTCAAGACCCATCGTCGATGTTCCCTTCGAGGTTCATCGTCAGATTGGAGGCGCCGGCGCCTGTGTTGAGGCTCGAGCCAGCGCCCAATTCTGTGAAACCACCGGACGACAGGGTTTTGTGATAAATCAGCTGGGTCTGGGCTATCCCCGCCAATCAGGAATCTACTTTTCACTCCAGTCTGAGTGGTGTAGATCTGAAACCTCACTGTAGACCATGGCAACTACCACCATCAACGTACGGGTGATCGCATCCCGACCGTCGGTGTGATCGTCGTACACGTATGAGTCCAGTGTGATGAACAGTGGGCCGGATGATCGGCCAGTCGGTGATGCCGCCAGGCGATCACTCAGGGGAAGCCTGTGCCACCAGAACGGCGGCACTCCGTGCGCTGGGAGCGATATCTCCCCAGATCACACGGCGTGCCGCCATCACCTGTGGCCCGGGCGCCACCGCCTGCGGGGATCCCGCTACCGGCGAGGCAGCGCCAGCTACCAAGATCACCTGACAGAATCCAGGGAATTTTGCAAATCGAGTGGTAGCGGCTGCCCGGATGCTGCTGCCCGGCCGTTGTAGACGGGGCATCCGTACGTGGGCTCGAAGCTATCGAAGAGGCGCCACGCCTTTTCTTCCCGCAGCCGGTTGAAGAACCGGTTATCACCCGACCAGAAGTCCCCGTTGAGCGCCCGCACCAGCCACTTGTGCTCGATCGCTTCCTCGGTGTCGAACGGGCCGCCTGAGGTGGCGCGCAGCTTCTCCTGTATGCCCCACCAGCCCGCGCCGGCCAGCCGCCGTTCGCTCTGGTTGGGAACGAGCCGCAGGTCCCGTCCCGGTGCCGGGTACCTGTTGTCGTAGACCGCGCGGATGAGCCGGTAGTAGGTCTCGTAGCCGGTCTTGAAGAAATTCTGGTAGCGCTCCGCGGCCTCGGCTTCGGGCTCGCCGGCCAGGCAGCGGGCGGTCTCCTCCGCGGCTCGCCGTCCGGTCGTGAGTGCGAGGAGCACCCCGCCGGAGAACACTGGGTCGGTGAAGCATCCAGAGTCTCCCACCAGGAAGTAGCCCGGCCCGGCCAGAGTGTCGCAGTGGTATTCGAAGTTGTTCTCGCCGGCGAGATCGCGCACGACCGTCGTGCCGCGGATCCGTTGGACGATGCGGGGTACCCGCGCCAGGTGGTTGTTGAACACCTCCTCAGCATGCGATGCCCTGAGGGTGGCGGCCGGCGCCACGGCGCCGATGCTGATGGTGTCAGGCCGGATAGGAATCGCCCAGAGCCATCCGTCCTCGTGCAGCCCCAGCTGGATGTCACCTTCCGTGGCTGGGTTGTTGCGCTCGTCTAGGCCGCCGAAGTGCTTGAACACCGCTGCCATCTTGAGCTGGTTGTCGGTCTTCCTGAGGTTCAGTGGCCTGGCGATGACCCCGGCCCGGCCGCTGGCGTCGATGACGAAACGCCCAGTGGCGCTGTGCGGCTGGTCGCCGTGGGTGTACTCGACGCCGCTTATGCGCTCGCCCGCCCGGGTCAGCCGGGTGACCCGGGCCTCCTGCAGGACGGTCACCTCGGGCGTCTGCGTCGCCGCGTCGAGGAGAATCTGGTCGAAGTGCGATCGCTCGACATGCAGAGTCCAGGGCCGGTAACCGTCGCCTATCTGCCCCAGATCCAGCCTACGGAAGTGCCCTTCTGTGCCGGTCAGCTCGATCCCGCGCTTGACGACGAAACCCGCGTCGCACACCTGCTCCAGCAAGCCCAGTTGGTCGAGTACCTCCGCGGTGTAGGTCAGCAGGGACTCGCCGATGTGGAACCGGGGGAACTTCTCACGCTCCAGGACGAGCACGCGGTGCCCGCCCCTGGCGAGCGTGATCGCGTATGCGGATCCGCTGGGACCTCCGCCAATGACGATCGCATCATAATCGCTGTCGCGGGCCTCAACCACAGCATTCACTCCTTTGTCTTGAAACACTGATATCCAACAGAATAACTAACTCAGAATAATTACAGCCAGCGTCGTGATACAGCGTCGTGATACGGCGGAGCCAAATTTCTCCCAGTCTTACCAGGAACAGCTGGGAAAGTACTCCCAGGAATTTCCGCGGGTGTCAACAAGCCATCGGATGTCAACAACCCATACCGCAGCCCTGCCGCCGGAGTGGCCGCGGAGTGTGCGACTGCGGAGTTTCCGCGGTTAACATCCTGGATCGTGAATCTGGCCGCCACGGGAGTGTGCCAGGCGCAGCCAAGGACCGCACGTCGGGCCGTGGCGTTGAAAATGCTCGGATTGAGAAGTTGTCGCCATGGGTGTGCTCACCTACTGTCGCTACAGAAGCCAGTTTTCGCTGGTCATTTGCCGGAACCATCCGGCTGTCGCCATTGATCGCTGGGGAACGAAGCATTCGCTCTGCGTGGTGGCTGTCGCGACGCGAAGACCCAGTATGGCCATGCAATCGCCAGGAGGTACCACATGCCCGACGTACCCGCCCCATTCGCGCTGCTTGGGCTCACCCAGGGCGCCATGGTCACCCAGGCGGTCTACGCTGCCGCCAAACTCGGCATCGCGGACACCCTCAGCGGCGGGCCGCTGACCGCCGGGAAGATAGCGGAACAGGTGGACGCGAATCCCGAGACGACCTACCGGCTGCTGCGCCTGCTCTCCAGCTATTCGGTGTTCGCTGAGCGTGACGACGGGCGCTTCGAGCTGACTCCCATGGGTGATGCCCTGCGCCACGACTCACCGATGTCGATGCGCCGGATCGCGTTGCTGATGGGAGACCCCACCCACTGGGAAGACTGGAGCCACTTCACGGAGTCGGTCCAGACAGGGGAACCGAGCCTGCCCAAACTTCGTGGCATGAGCGCCTGGGAGTACTTCGGTGCGAACCCCGAGTACGGGGCCGTCTTCTTCGGCGGCATGGGCAATCTCTCCGAGCTGGAGACCGAACCGGTGGTAGCGGCCGGCGACTACTCCCGGTTCAGCAAGATCGTCGATGTGGGTGGGGGGAACGGCACATTCCTTGCCGCCGTCCTCGCCAAAGCGGTCAACTCCAAGGGCGTGCTGTTCGCTCCCCCCTCGGTCGCGGGCGCCCAGGAGGTGCTGGAGCAAGGCGACGTCGCTGACCGGTGCACGATCGAGACCGGCTCCTTCCTCGACAGCATTCCGTCGGGCGGGGATGCCTACATTCTCAAGCACATCCTGCACGACTGGCCGGAGCCGCAGGCGGTGAAGATCCTCGAGAACGTTCGGAGCGCGATCAGCCCGAAGGGGACGCTCCAGATCGTGGAATTCGTGCTCAGGGAGGGCAACGCGCCGCATGTTGGGAAGCTGGTGGACCTATGGCTCATGCTCCTGGTTGGTGGCATGGAGCGCACCACCAAGCAGTACTCGCAGCTTCTTGCCAGCGCGGGATTCCGGCTCACCCGCGTCATAGAAACCGGTTCGCCGATCTCGATCGTCGAGGCACAGCCGAATTGACCGGTACCGGCCGAACCGGCGGCTGGTCCGGCCCTATCTTCCACGTGCCTGATCTGGAGGCCGCAGCAATGGAAACCGACGTCATAATAGTGGGGGCCGGGCCCGTAGGGCTGATGCTGGCTGGCGAGCTTCGCCTTGGAGGCGTCGACGTCACGGTCTTCGAGCGGAAGGCCGCCCCGAGTGGTGAATCGCGGGGGCTCGGTTTCACCGCCCGGGCGACAGAAGTATTCGACCAGCGTGGGCTGTTTGCCAGGTTCGCCAATGCCGAGTTGGCAAGGCAAGGCCACTTCGGTGGCATACCGCTGGACTTCGGGGTGTTCGATGGCGCCCATTTCACCGTCCGGGACGTCTTTCAGTACCAGGTCGAGCAGATGCTGGAGGACTGGGCAACCAAGCTGGGCGCGTCCATCGTGCGCGGGCACGAGATGGTCGGCCTTTCCACCCTGGCGGACAGTGTGGTCGCGGAGATCGACGGGCCCGCGGGCCACTACCAGGCGGCGGCGGCTTACCTCGTGGGCTGCGACGGTGGGCGCAGCAAGGTCCGGCAGCTAGCCGGGTTCGACTTCGCAGGCACTGACGCGACGCGCGAGATGTATCTGGCGGACGTGGTCGGACGTCACATCCGACCGCGGTTCATCGGCGAACGCGTGCCCGGCGGCATGGCGATGTCGGCGCCGCTGAAGGATGGAGTCGACCGCATCATCGTCTGTGAGAACGGCACGCGGCCCTCGGATGGGCAGCACAAGCTGGCATTCAGCCAGGTGGCAGATGCCTGGCAGCGCCTGACCGGCGAGTCGCTGCACGGTGCCGAGACCAAGTGGGTCAGTACCTTCACCGATGCTGCCCGGCAGGTCACGCACTATCGCCGCGGGCGCGTGCTGCTCGCCGGGGACGCCGCTCACATCCACCTCCCGGCGGGCGGCCAGGGGCTGAGCCTCGGCGTGCAGGACGCCGCCAACCTAGGCTGGAAACTGGCGGCGACCGTCAGCGGCCGCGCGCCTGACGGCCTGCTCGACACCTACCACAGCGAGCGGCACCCGGTGGGTGCCCGGGTGCTGCGCAACACGCTCGCCCAGGGCACGCTGTACCTCAGCGGCAAAGAGATCGACCCGCTGCGGACCGTAATGGGCGAACTGGTGGCCATCCCGGATGTGGCCCGCCATCTGGCCGGGATGGTCAGCGGCCTCGACATCCGGTATGACATGGACCCGTCTGGCGGTCACCCCCTCGTGGGCGCCCGCATGCCCAACCGTGAACTCGAGCTCCCCGACGGTAGCCGGTCACGGGTAGCGGAGACCCTGCACGCGGCACGGGGCGTGCTGATAAGCGCCGGCGAGCCCGCCGAGATGGGCCGGGGCGCCGACGGATGGCCCGGCCGGGTCGACGTGATCACCGTGAGCCGGTTCCCTCTGGGGACGGAGGACGGCCCCGCGGGAACGGACTCGGTACTGATCCGGCCAGACGGTTATGTGGCTTGGGCCGCGCCAGGAAACGGCGCGCTGGCCGGAGCGCTGCACCGCTGGTTCGGCGAGCCCCAGGCAATCCCGGCAACCGGGGCCCAGCGCCCTTCGCTGCCACACCGTAAGCCCGCCCAGGTAGGCAGATACCCGGTCGGAGAGGAACAACCGTGCACAGCACCTTAATAGTGGCCCGGATGGAACCGTGCGACGATGTGGTTGTCGCCCGTCTCTTCGCCGAGTTCGACCAGACAGAGATGCCTCATCTTATGGGGACCAGGCGCCGCCAGTTGTTTCACTACCGCGGGCTCTACTTTCACCTACAGGACTTCGACCACGACGGCGGGGGAAAGGCGATCGAAGCGGCGAAGCAGCACCCGTCGTTCGTGCAGATCAGCGATGACCTCAAGCAGTTCATCACCGCGTATGACCTTCAGACCTGGCGGTCTCCGAAGGACGCGATGGCCCAGCGGTTCTACCACTGGAATGCCGGCTAGCCGTGGCACTCCCAGACCTGGGAATTCGGCCAATAGGAGAAGGAGAAGCAGATGCCACGGCGAGTAGTTATATCTGGAATCGGAGTCGTCGCACCCGGCGGCATAGGGGCGAAAGAGTTCTGGAGCTTGTTGTCCGACGGGCGCACAGCGACGCGGCGGATCTCGTTCTTCGACCCTTCCAGGTTTCGATCTAGGATCGCGGCGGAGATCGATTTCGACCCGGCGGACCACGGGCTGAGCCAGCAGGAGATCCGGCGAATGGACCGGGGCGCCCAGCTCGCGGTGGTGGCTGTGCGGGAAGCCATAGCCGACAGCGGGCTGGCGTTCGTCAACATCGACCTCGCGCGGGTGGGGGTCACGGTCGGGACGGCCGTCGGCGCCACCATGGGCCTCGAAGAGGAGTACCGGGTGGTCAGCGATGACGGCAGGCTGTACCTGGTCGACTCCGAGTATGCGGTCCCTCACCTCTACGGCTACCTCGTCCCGAGCTCCTTCGCGAGAGAGGTCGCCTGGGCCTGCGGTGCGGAGGGCCCGGTCGCCGTGATCTCCGCGGGCTGTACCTCGGGGCTGGACTCCGTCGCCTACGCGTGCGACCTCATCAGAGAAGGCTCCGCCGACATCATGCTCGCCGGAGCCACCGACGCGCCCATCTCGCCCATCACGGTGGCGTGTTTCGACGCCATCAAGGCCACCACTCCGCGCAACGACGACCCGGAGCATGCGTCCCGACCCTTTGATCTCACCCGCAACGGCTTCGTGCTGGGTGAAGGTTCGGCGATGTTCGTGCTCGAGGAACTGGAGTCAGCACGCAAACGCGATGCCCATATCTACGCTGAGATAGCTGGCTTCGGCGCACGCTGCAATGCCTTTCACATGACGGGGCTCCGGCTAGATGGTGCTGAAATGGCCGCGGCGATTAAGGCTGCTCTGAACGAGGCAAGGCTGAATCCAGAGGACATCGACTACATAAACGCCCATGGCTCAGGTACGAAGCAGAATGACAGACATGAGACCGCGGCTTTCAAACTCAGCCTCGGCAGCCATGCGTACAAGGTTCCGGTCAGCTCCATCAAATCGATGATTGGCCATTCACTGGGAGCGGTTGGTTCGCTGGAAATTGCCGCATCAGTATTGGCCATTCAGCATAACGTGGTGCCTCCGACAGCGAATCTGACGACTCCTGATCCTGAGTGCGACCTGGACTATGTGCCGCAGACCGCGCGGCAATGGCAGACGGATACGGTGCTGAGCGTTGGCAGCGGGTTCGGCGGTTTCCAAAGCGCGATGGTGCTCCGCGGGGTGGATGGCCGGGCAGCATGACCAGGCCACCCGTGGTCACCGGAATCGGGGTGGTCGCGCCGAATGGGCTGGGGAGTGTCGACTACTGGTCTGCGACGTGCGCCGGCATCTCAGGAATCCGCGCGGTCGAGCGCTTCGACGCGCAGGGGTACGCCAGCGTGCTCGCGGGTGAGGTGCGCGAAAAGGATTTCAAGGCCGAGGAGCGCCTGCCTGGCAGGTTGCTGGCGCAGACCGACCACATGACCCGGCTGGCGCTGGTGGCGGCCAACTGGGCACTGGAGGATGCGAAGGTCGAAGGGAGCACCCGTGACGCTCTCGACCGCGGAGTCATCACGGCGAGCTCGGCGGGCGGCTTCGAGTTCGGACAGCGCGAGCTGCAGAACCTGTGGCGCATGGGCAACGAGTACGTGAGTGCCTACCAGTCGTTCGCGTGGTTCTACGCCGTGAACACGGGGCAGATATCGATCCGGCACGGGCTGAAAGGGCCTAGCGGCGTCGTCGTCACCGACCAGGCCGGCGGGCTCGACGCGATCGCCCAGGCCCGGCGGCAGCTCCGCCGGGGAAGCAAGCTGATCCTCTGCGGCGGAGTGGACGGCTCGATCTGCCCCTGGGGCTGGATAGCCCAGATGGCTGGTGGACGGGTCAGCCACAGTGACGACCCGGCGGCAGCCTATCTTCCCTTCGACGACCGGGCGGCCGGGCACGTATCAGCCGAGGGCGGTGCGATCCTGGTCCTGGAAGACGCGCAGGCCGCGGAGGACCGTGGCGCGCCGAAGGTGTACGGCGAGATCGCCGGGTACGCGGCCACCTTCGATCCCCAGCCAGGCACCGGGCGAGAGCCGGCGCTCAAACGCGCCATCGTGGGCGCGCTCGCCGACGCCGGAGTGGCACATGACGAGGTGGACGTCGTGTTCGCGGACGCCGCGGCGGTGCCAAGCATGGACCAGATCGAAGCCGACGCGATCGCAGCGGTGTTCGGGGTGCGGGCGGTGCTCGTGACCGCGCCCAAGAGCATGACCGGCCGGATGTACGCCGGTGCCGCGGCTCTGGATGTCGCGGCCGCCCTCCTGGCGATCCGAGACGGCCTGATCCCGCCGACCATCAACGTGCGCCCGGCCCGGCGCTACCCGGTCGAGGTGGTAACCGCGCTGCGCGGTCCCATGCTGGTGCAGGTGGCCGTCGTGATCGCGCGGGGACAGGGAGGCTTCAATTCCGTTCTGGTCGTGCGCGGCCCCAGGGGAAACGCAGGAAGAAAACGAGAAACAAGAGAGGCACGTTATGTCAGACAAGATATTTGAGCTTACGGATCTCATGCGGATTCTCCGGGCCGGAGCCGGCGCGGAGCAGGACGTCGATCATGGCGGGGAGATACTCGACGCGACTTTCGATGACCTCGGGTATGACTCGATCGCTCTACTGGAAACGGCGGGAAGAATTAACAGGGAATATGGCGTCACCATGGATGACGATGCGCTGGCCGGTTGTACAACGCTGCGCCGCATAATCGATCGCGTCAATGCCGGATGATTTGTGGAATCGAGCGAGAGAGGCTAGCGCAGTGATTATGCCATTGGTCGACACCATGACGGCGGAGGAGGAATGGGTCATTTGCTCGGGCTGTCAGGCAATGATCTACGGAAAGCAGCTCACTCGGAACCTCAAGGTCTGCACTGAATGTGGTTACCACCACTTGGTATCGGCTGACGAGCGCATCAGCCAGCTTTTCGACACCGGCAGCATCGAACTGCTTGACTTTCCGGTCAGCACTGAGGACGTCTTGTCATTCGTCGACACGAAACCCTACCTTGAGCGGCTGGAGCAGGCGCGGCAGAAGACCGGCCTCACCGAAGGTGTCGTCGTCGCCGCGGGTCACATTGGCGGCGAGCCGCTCATTGCCGCCGTGATGGACTTCCGGTTCCTCGGCGGAAGCCTCGGGGCGGCCGCGGGAGAGCTGGTCACGAATGCCGCCGAAGCGGCGCTCGAACGCCGTGTCCCGCTGCTGATCGTCACGGCCTCCGGCGGTGCCCGCATGCAGGAGGGGCCGATATCCCTGATGCAGATGGCCAAGACCAGCCAGGCGCTCGCCGCGCTGGATGAGGCCGGCATCATGACGATCGCCCTGATCACCGACCCCACGTTCGGCGGGGTTGCCGCTTCCTTCGGGACACAGTGCGACGTCATCATCGCCGAGCCCGCGGCGCGCTTCGGCTTTGCCGGCCGCCGCGTCATCGAGCAGACGATCGGGCATGGGCTTCCAGAAGGTTTCCAGACGGCAGAGTTCCTCAGGGAGCGCGGCCTGATCGACATGATCAAGCCGCGACCGGCGCTCCGGGCGGCGCTGGGCAGGGTCCTCCCCATCGCCTGTCCCGCCGCCACCGGCCAGGGCCCGCCGCAGGCGGAGGACGTCCTCATCCGTGACCCGGCCCTTCTCGCGAAGGTCGACCCGTGGAAGGCCGTCCAGCAGGCGAGGGATCTGGACCGCCCGACCACGCTGGACTACATCGAGCGGGCGTTCAGCGACTTCGAAGAACTGCATGGCGACCGGATCGGCGGGGAGTGCCGGGGGATGGTGGGCGGCATCGCGAAGCTGGGGGACTGCCCGATCATGGTCATGGGGCACCAGCGCGGCCACACGGCAAGCGAGCTCACCGTCCGCAACTACGGTATGCCCAGCCCGGCCGGATACCGGAAGGCAGCCCGGCTCATGCGGCTGGCCGCCAAGCTCGGGCTGCCGATCGTGACCTTTATCGACACCCCTGGGGCCTACCCGGGGATCGAGGCTGAGGAGCAGGGGCAGGCCGGGGCGATCTCGCAGTGCATCAGGGTGATGACCGGCCTGGCCGTGCCCGTCGTGGCGGTCATCATCGGCGAGGGAGGAAGCGGCGGCGCGCTGGCCCTCGCGGTCGCCAACGAAGTACTGATCAACGAGCACGGCGTGTACTCGGTGATCAGTCCAGAAGGCTGCGCCTCCATCTTGTGGAAAGACGCGTCGATGGCACCCATCGCGGCTGACGCACTCAAGCTGGATGCGCGGAGCCTGCTGCTCATGGGCGTGGTGGACGGCGTTATCAGCGAGCCAGAAGGAGGCAGCCAGTCCGACCACCAGGAGGCGGCGCAACGGGTCGCCCGGGTGCTTGAGGCCAGCCTGCACCGGCTGGTCGCGATGAGCCCTGAGGAGCTGATCCGAGCACGCCGGAAGAGGTTCCGGTCGTTCGGCCAGCAGCAGCCGACCGATGATGCGGGCAGGAGCTGGCTGTCATGAACGGCCAGCGGCGGACGCCGCCCTCGGTCGCGGCCACCAGCGATGGGCTTGCCGATCTGGCCCAGGTGCAGCAGCGCGCGATAGAACTCTTGGAGAAACTGGGTCGGCATCCGAGCAACCTGCGCATCCAGGTGGGTGACATCACGGTCGATATCGCCTGGGCGCCTGAGCCCAAGCGGCAGAACGGTCAACCCATCGAGGCAGGCGCGGATAGGCCTGAACGTCACAGTGAGAACGATGAGGTCGAGGCGAAGGAATACCTCAGATCACCCGCGGTCGGAGTGTTCTATAACGCGAGTGAGCCGGGAGCGGAGCCCTTCGTCTGCGTGGGCGGTCTCGTCCATATCGGCCAGCAGATAGGCATCGTCGAGGCTATGAAGCTGATGATTCCGGTAGAGGCGGACCGGGCTGGAATTATTACTGACGTGCTCACATCCAATGGTGCCCCGGTCGAATACGACGAGCCGCTTTTCGCGGTGATAGCCATGGAAGACTGACGGCAATGTTCGATAAGGTGCTAATCGCGAACCGCGGAGAAATCGCCATACGGATCGCTCGTGCATGCCGCGAGCTTGGCATTAGGACGGTCGCGGTCTATTCGACGCAGGACCGGGACTCTGCCATCGTGTCCTACGCCGACGAGGCCGTCCACATCGGCCCAGGGCCCGCGAAGCGCAGCTACCTCAATATGGCTGCCGTTATCGAGGCCGCGAAGAATACCCGGGCCACTGCGGTTCATCCCGGATACGGGTTTCTGGCCGAAGATCCGGATTTCGCCGAGATTTGTAGGGCCAGTGACCTCGTTTTCATCGGGCCGCCGGCCGAAGTGACCGCACGGCTGGCTGATAAATCGGCGGCGCGCCAGATCATGGCAGAAACGGGACTCCCGGTCCTGCCCGGCAGCCGCGACCGGCTGCTGTCACCGGAAGAAGCGGACGACGTCGCGGACGAGGTCGGGTTTCCCCTCATCATCAAGGCGGTGGCAGGCGGTGGCGGGCGCGGGATGCGGGTCGTGCGCAGTCACCGAGAGCTCGATCCCGCCTTCCGCGCCACCGTTGCCGAGGCGCAGGCGCTGTTCGGGGACGCACGCGTCTACCTAGAGCGCTACCTGCCTTCGGCCCGGCACATCGAGGTGCAGGTGCTCTGCGACTCGTTCGGCAACGCGATCCAGCTGGGATTGCGTGACTGCTCCGTGCAGCGCCGGAACCAGAAACTACTGGAGGAAAGCCCGGTACCGCTGCTGCCAGGCGACATCGCGCGCCGGATGGGCGAGGACGCGATCACCGGCGCGAAAGCCTGCGGGTACGTCGGCGCCGGGACTTTCGAGTTCCTCGTCGACTCGAACTTTGATCACTTCTTCATGGAGGCCAACTGCCGGATTCAGGTCGAACATCCGGTGACCGAGGTGGTGACCGGCATCGATCTGGTGCAGGAGCAGCTCAAGATCGCGGGAGGCCATCGGTTGAGCCTGCAGCAGCAAGACGTGTTCAGCCATGGCGCGGCGCTGGAATGCCGCATCAATATGGAGAACCCCGACAAGTCATTCGCACCGTGCCCGGGCAGGATCGACTCGCTGTCGCTGCCGGCCGGCCCGTTCGTCCGGGTCGATACGCATGCCTACGCCGGGTACCGGATGCCGGCGATCTACGATCCACTGCTCGCCAAGGTCATCGTGTGGGCACCTACGCGGGACGAAGCGATCGCACGGATGCAACGTGCGCTGAGCGAATTCAAGATCTCTGGCCCCGGCATCGCCACGACCGCCGGGTTTCTGCGGCGCGTCCTGGCGGATGAGGAATTCCGGTCAGGCGGGCACGATACGGGGCTGGTTTCCCGGCTTCTCGGTGAGGAACCGGCAAGCCTGCCAGTTTCGGTGAACTGGCAGCTTAGCGACACATGGAGGCAATGATGTTGGGACACGCGAAGCGGACAGCGATAGTCACCGGAGCGACCAGCGGCATCGGGCTCGCCGTGGCGGAGTTGCTGGCGCGGGAGGGCCACCGCGTTTTCATCTGTGCGCGCAACGCGGATCAGCTTGCGCTGACGGTCAAGGAACTGCGCGCTATGGACCTCGACGTCGACGGCACCGCGTGTGACGTCCGGTCACCGGCACAGGTCAGAGAGTTCGTCGCGGCTGCTGTCGAGCACTTCGGCACGGTGGACATCCTGGTCAATAACGTCGGCCGCAGCGGCGGTGGCGCGACCGCGGAGCTTGCTGACGAACTGTGGCTCGACGTCATAAACACGAACCTGAACAGCGTGTTTTTCATGACCCGCGATGTGCTTTCTGTGGGCGGGATGCGTGGCAAAGGGTGGGGGAGGATCGTGAATATCGCCTCCACCGCAGGAAAACAAGGTGTCGTGCTTGGCGCTCCCTATTCGGCGTCCAAACATGGTGTCGTTGGTTTTACCAAGGCGCTGGGGAACGAGCTCGCGAAGACCGGCATCACGGTGAACGCGGTGTGCCCTGGTTATGTGGAAACTCCGATGGCCCAACGGGTTCGGCAGGGCTACGCCAGCGCATGGGAAACAACCGAGGCGGATGTCTTGCAGCGATTCCAGGCGAAGATACCGCTGGGCCGTTATTCCACCCCGGAGGAAGTGGCTGGAATGGTGGGATACCTGGTGAACGATGCTGCTGGTGCCGTGCTTGCGCAGGCGATCAATGTCTGCGGCGGACTTGGCAACTTCTGACAACCGTCAGGGTGCGACAGACAGGGCTGAGGAGAAGATCATGACCGCGAGTGTCACACATAATTCCGCGAATATCACGCATCGGTCAGAGCACCAGATCACCGTCGATGCCCCGGCTGAGCGCGTCTATGCGCTCATCGCTGACGTCGGGAAGTGGCCACAGGTGTTCGACCCGACGGTTCATGCCGAATGCGTCGAGCAGGTCGGCCAGACAGAGCTGATCCGCATCTGGGCAACGGCGAACGGGGCCGTCAAGACCTGGGTCTCCAGGCGCCATCACGATCCCGCCGCGATGAGCATTACATTCCGGCAGGAACACTCCCAGCACCCCGTGGGTGGCATGGGCGGGACCTGGGCTGTCGAGCCCCTCACGCAGAGCACGTGCCGCGTCCGCCTGCTGCACGACTACTTCGCGGCCACCGGTGAGCCCGCCGATGTGGACTGGATCACCAAGGCGGTGGACCGCAACAGCGAGGCGGAGCTGCGGGCGCTGAAATCCACGGCACAGGCGGCCGGTTCCCCTTCGCCGCTCACCTTTGACGACACCGTCGAGGTGGACGGCGCTGCCGAGGATGTCTACGACTTTCTCAATGAGGCAGGGAAATGGGAAGAACGCCTGCCGCACGTGGTGCGGGTGTCGCTGACAGAAGAGACACCTGGGCTACAGGTTCTGGAGATGGACACCCGCACCAAGGACGGGTCGGTCCACACCACCCAGTCGGTGCGGGTCTGTGAGCCGCACCACAGGATCATCTACAAGCAGATCGTCCTGCCCGCGCTCATGACGCTGCACACCGGGCGGTGGCTGATCACCGAGCGTGCCCCGGGGCAGGTGTCGGTGACATCGGAGCACACGGTGCGGATCGATGAGTCGCGGATCACCAGCGTGCTGGGTGACGGCGCGGATCTGGCCTCGGCTCAGGCCTTCGTGCGCAAAGCCCTGAGCGGGAATAGCCTCGCGACGCTCCGGCTCGCCAAGTCCTACGCCGAGGACGCCAGCAGCGGACGCGACGGGCGGTGACGTCGGCGGCGCAGTGGCACATGCGAGGCACCAGGACCGACGTGCTGATCGTCGGAGCGGGACCGGTCGGGCTACTGCTGGCATGTGAACTCCGGCGGTCCGGCGCGGAAGCCGTCATCGTGGAGCGCCTGCCGATCCCCATGACCGAGTCACGGGCCAGCCAGCTCAACACCCGGACCGCCGAACTCCTGCACGAGCGCTCCTTTGACGCCCTGCTCGATCCGGCGGCGCGCGAATTGACGGCCCACTTCGGCGGCCTGCCGCTGGACCTTTCTGGCCTGGACAGCGAGCACGCCG
>Ga0134126_10002519_pt1 | contig 23070 bp, 21 predicted proteins | sample KB31752_FD_96881 | JGI IMG/M metagenome (GOLD analysis project Ga0134126, IMG submission 96881) | Terrestrial soil microbial communities with excess Nitrogen fertilizer from Kellogg Biological Station, Michigan, USA - KB3-175-2 | ecosystem: Environmental > Terrestrial > Soil > Unclassified ... | reverse complement strand
TGTCGCTCTGGTCGAGGACAGTGAAGTTGCGTTGCACACCCGCCTGCTCTGCAAACTTCCGCAAGACCAGATGGCCCAATGAATGAAACGTGCCGCCGGAGACTCGTTGGCAACGCGGATCGGCCAAAGCTGCCGCGCGCGCCAGCATGCTTGTCGCTGCGCGCCGGGTGAACGTGAGCAGTAAAACTGACTCGGGCTTGGCGCTTGTCTCCACCAGCCGGGCCACGCGATAAACGAGCGTGCGCGTCTTTCCTGTGCCGGCTCCGGCGACGATCAGAAGCGGACCCTCAGTCGTCATCACGGCTTTCAACTGCGACTGGTTAAGTTCGCTTTCGTAGTCTATCCGACCGGTGCGCGCGGTGATCGTGGTCCGTTTCAGAACTAGTCTGGTGCTGCCTGGACCTGGTACTGCCTTACTCAGCTGGCCCAGGTCGAGATCGCGTCTGACGGTTTTAAGATCCGCACTCAACTCACTGGCAGCCTGATAACGATCTCTGGGTTTCTTGGCCAGGGCTTTGTTTAGGAGCTGGTGAAGATCGGCTCGCAACTCAAACTTGCTCGACGCCGGAAGTTTTGGTTCCTCATGGAGGATGGCGTGCATCGTGTCAATCCGATTGTCGTTAACGAAAGGACACTTGCCGGTCAGAAGTTCGCAGAGAACGACACCAAAAGAGAAGATGTCGCAGCGGTGATCGACTCGCTGGCCCAGTAGCTGTTCCGGCGACATGTAATTGACAGTTCCCAGCAGCGTTCCCGATTCCGTCTCGACCCGGAGCAGAGTTTTTTGTTCGCTATCGCCGGCCAGCGCGCGCTCGCGTTGCGCGACGAGTTTTGCCAGACCAAAGTCGAGAATCTTCGCGTAACCATCGCGCCTGATCATCAGATTCTCCGGCTTCAGATCGCGGTGAATGATGCCTGCCTCATGCGCTTTACCCAGGCCTTCCGCGATTTGAATTGAGATATCCAGCGTGGCCCTGAGATCTAACGAGCGGGACTTAATCTTCTGGCGCAGCGTTTCGCCTTCCACATACTCCATGGCGATGTAGGGTTTGCCGTCATCTTCTCCGACCTCGTAAACGGTGAGAATGTGTGGATGGTTCAAAGCCGAAGCAGCGCGAGCTTCCTGAAAGAAGCGACGCCGCCGATCCTGTTGCGAAATATATTCGTGCGGCAGCAGCTTAAGAGCCACTACGCGTTGAAGCTTCGTGTCGTAAGCCTTATAAACTGCACCCATCCCGCCGGCCCCGATCGGCTCCATGATGCGGTAGTGCGCAATATTTGTTTCGATAGTCGCTTTCATGATCAGCGGGATAGTCTAATCCAAGGTGGGAGGAGTAAGAAGTTTACAGGGCAGGTTGTCGTAGCGCGCTTTTTTTGCGTCGGACTGCTCCTAAGCTCTGTAATACAAACAAACAAGTTCTTGCTCTCCTGACAAAGTTTTTCTGTGCAGTTGGAGATAAGTTGGGGAAAAGCATCATATGAGCCGCGAAGGCGGCGGAAAGAGTGATAGCCCCAGGCGAGGCAGCTGAGCCTGGGGGTGACAGTCAAAAACTGAACAGAGCCCGCGAAGCGGGCGACAGACGATGATTCAGCTAGGTCTGTTGAGTCATTATGATCGAGCTAAGCTAATTTGAACGTTTCCTCTATCGCCCACTTCGTGGTTGCTCCCAACATTTTGGCTTGCATTTCCCCAGGCTCGGCTGCCTCGCCTGCGGCTATCACTCTCTCTGCCTGCTTCGCAGTTGGTTGAATGATTTCTTTCGGCAGTTCACTTGGTTGCGACCTTGGCCGGGTTGTGCAATCTCGCTAACTCTGTGGGTGCACAGAAGAAAAGATCTAATCAAAGATACTCATGCAGAGGTTGACTGAAATTTGCGTTCGTCGTCTGTTCTTGCCATTATCCCAAACCTTGCGGGGACGCGTGTGTATGAAAACTTCTGACATTGCCCTACAGCGGCTTAAGAACCAGCGCCTTTCCGCGCCCGACTTGAAAACGGTCGCTGAGGTAGTGCATTGGCTGAGCGCAGTTCAGGCTCAGGATTACTACGCTGCGAAATGGGCGCTCGGGCTAAGAATGCCCGCAGCGACCGACGAGACGATCGAAAGTGCATTTGCGGCCGGGGAAATAGTGCGAACGCACGTCATGCGGCCGACCTGGCATTTTGTCAGCCCGGTCGACATACGCTGGCTGCTGAAGCTAACTGCGCCGCGCGTCAATGCGGCATGTAAATATCACTATCGCAAGCTTGAACTCGATGAAGCCGTTTTCAAACGTACCAATAAGGCCATAACGAAGGCATTGCTGGGTGGCAAGCAGTTAACGCGCGAGCGTCTACGATCCGCAGTGCAGGGAGCGGGAGTGCCGGTTGACGACCTGCTGCGTTTCACCCACATCCTGTTGCGAGCCGAACTGGATGGAGTCATTTGCAGCGGTGCAAGACAGGGTAAACAATTCACCTATGCACTGCTTGATGAGCGTGTGCCCGAAACGAAAGCGCCGTCACGTGACCAGGCCTTAGCCGAGCTGACGCGACGCTACTTCACCAGTCATGGTCCTGCAACTTTACCGGATTTTGTTTGGTGGTCAGGCTTGACTACTAAAGACGCCAGCAACGGGCTCGACCTGAACCAGCGTCACCTTTTGAAAGATGTGATCGATGACAAAACTTATTGGCGTTCCGCATCGACGCTACCGGGAAAGCGCGCTTCGCGAGTTGCTCACCTCTTGCCGCAGTTCGACGAATACCTGGTCAGCTACAAAGATCGCAGCCCCGCGTTCGAAGCCAACAGCATCAGAGAGACGCCCCAAGCCAACCTGATACTCGGCCCCGTGATTGTAATTGGCGGGTGTGTTGTAGGTACCTGGAAGCGTTCGTTGGAAAAAGGGTCGGTGCGCATCACACTCAACTATTTCGCGCCGGTAAGCAAAGCAGACGGGCAGCTAGTTGCAGACGCTGCAGATCGCTACGGTGCTTTCCTCGGGTTGACCGTCGTGCTCGCCTAAAAGGGCGCTGGGTTCAAAATTTGACTGCGGTGATTTGAAAGCAGTTCCCGTAGACGACGAACTTCGCAGCCTCGGATTAGACCCTTAACGAGCCACGGAATGCCCTGACGGCATAGTAAGACTCCGCACCGTTGTGATAAACGAAGACATGGTCGTAGCGGCGATCACAAAAGATGGCGCCGCCCAGTTTTCTAATCTCAGAAGGTGTTTTCACCCAGCTCGACGTTTTCGTATCGAAATCTCCAAGTCTCTGCAGCTCTCGATATTGTTCTTCCGTCAACAGCTCAATGCCGATAGCAGCGGCCATATCAATAGCGCTATTTTCTGGTTTATGTTCTTTCCTTGACTCCAGCGCTTCACGATCGTAACAAAGACTTCTGCGGCCTTTAGGACTCTCCGCTGAACAATCAAAAAAAATGTACTCGCCCGTCTTTTTATCAAACCCGACAAGATCCGGTTCACCGCCAGTTCTTTCCATTTCATTGAGCGCGAATAGTTTTCCAGAATTAGCTTCCAGCTTTGCTTGCACTTTGGCCCACTCAAGACCTTTATGGCGGTCCATGTTTTTCTCAAAACGGGCCTTCATTGTGCTGAGCAGTTCTTCACGTTGTTTTGGTGACAACCCTTTTTTATTGCTAGTAGGTTTATTCATACTCTGAGTGTAGTCCCTTTTTGGCGGCATCGACTTTTGAGGCAAGGCCTTCAGTTGCCTTACTTCAGAACGTATTGACGATCAATCAGGGCTTCTGGTTCAGCGCGTCGCAACGTCAAACCTCTGGAGTGGCGGCGTATTTTACACTAGGCACGTAACAGCTTGGGAGCATTGTCAAACAGGGTAGTGATATTGTTTGAAAAATTTGCTCCGGTTCGCAAACTTTGCCGAAGCGTAGAGCGAATCCCTAAACGAAATCAGAACTGGGAGCGCAGCGACCAGCCCTACTACTCAACAGCCTAAACATCTAAAGAAAAGTGCGGTTTCAAATGAAGACTAGCAACGTTGAGTCTTTGGCTGCTCGCTGCGCTCACGGTTCTGATTTTGTCTCTAATCGTTGCCTGCAGTCCAACTCTACCACTACCCAAACAGGACTTTACGACTTGCACGGAATGGGGGTTTAGTAGCATCTTTCTTTTCCATGTCCAAACACCCTGAGAGTTTTCCGCAGATTGCTTCGAGCCTGGCTTCGATTGCCAGGAGTTTCTACGCTCGCGGTTGGGCAGTTGGTACGAGTGGGAACCTTAGCGCCGTCGTGGATCGCGAGCCGTTGGGTCTGGCTATCAGTCCCAGCGGCGTCGACAAAGGTGAGCTCGTAGCGGATCAGATTCTAATGATTGACGAACACGGCCGCGTGCTCAGTGATCACGACGCGAAACCGTCAGATGAAAGCGCTCTGCACCTTATGATAGTAAAAGAACGTGGCGCCGGCGCCGTGCTTCACACTCACTCGATCTGGAACACCGTGCTCTCAGATCTCCACGCCGGCGAAGGTGGGTTGGCAATCGAGGGCTACGAGATGCTGACAGGACTAAAGGGCGTCAAGACGCACCAACACCTCGAGTGGCTGCCGATTATCGAGAATTCTCAAAACATGTTGGCGCTGGCCGCTAGCGTCGGCGATAATCTCAGCAAACATACCGAGGCGCACGGCTTCTTACTGCGGGGGCATGGCCTCTATACCTGGGGTGATAATCCGGAAGAGGCGAAGCGGCATGTCGAGATTCTCGAGTTTCTGCTTGAAGTGGTGGGCCGCACGCTGCAGTTGAAGCAAAGGGATTGACGATGGCTTTAGTCACGATCCTCGATGAAGACAAGACGATAACCGAGCAGGAAGCGATGGCCGCTTATCTGAACCTGCATGGTATTGATTACGAGCGTTGGACTCCCGCTCATCCGGTAGCTGCGGATGCACCTCCTGAAGAAATCCTGCGAGCGTATGCCAAAGAGATCAACGAGTTGAAAACTCGGGGCGGTTATGTAACGGCTGATGTAATCGATGTTAATCCCAATACGCAGGGCCTCGAAGCGATGCTCAAGAAGTTTAGTAGTGAACACTGGCATGACGAAGACGAGGTCCGCTTCATCATCGCCGGCCATGGACTCTTTCATGTTCACACCAAGGCCGGACCGGTTATCGCAATCGAAGTGGAAGCCGGCGATCTGATTCGCGTTCCACGGGGCACCTGGCATTGGTTCAACCTCTGCGCCGATCGCCGCATTCGCGCCATTCGCTTGTTTCAGGACACGGCGGGCTGGACGCCCATATATACCGAGAGTGGCGTGGATGAGCGTTTTCTGCCCGTCTGCTTTTCGGAATCAAGACCTCACTGAGCAATAGAGTCGGTCAACAATGGTCGGCACAAAATCAGAACTGGGAGCGTAGCGACCAGCCAGCGGGTTGTGCACGCGAGCGGTAGCGAGCGGATGTCGGCGTCCCCGGTGGTGGCAATTGTTTTTGGAGGCTAATTCGAGACTAAAAGGGCCGAGTTGAAGGTAGCATCCGCTCGCTACCGCTCGCGGTTCTGCAACGCGTTTTTTGGTGCTCGCTATCGATCCCAGTTGTGATTTCGTCTGGGCCAAGTTGGATCTCACCTGGTTAAAGTCATGAGCTCAAGTCTTACAACCGAGGGTATTCGCGGTGTCTTACTCGACATCGAAGGCACGACGACACCTATTGCCTTCGTTCACGAAATCTTATTTTCTTATGCAAGATCACAAGTACGGAATTTTCTCAACGAGCGTTTTGGTACCCCGGAATTGGTTGCCGACCTCGCGCAACTTCGCGAGGAACATGCTGCGGATGTGACGCAGAACCTGCAGGCGCCGGCACTGGTCGATATCCATGGGCCGCGCGATGCTGAGATAGATTCTCTGGCCGCATACGTGAACTGGCTGATTGATCGCGATCGCAAGTCGACGGGCTTGAAATCCTTGCAAGGCAAGATCTGGAAACAGGGTTATAGCGACGGGACTCTGAAAGCTCAGCTCTTTGCCGACGTTCGACCGGCGCTCGAACGTTGGCGCCGCGCGGGTTTAAAGATCAGCATCTTCTCTTCCGGTAGCTCTCTGGCGCAGAAGCTTCTCTTTGCTCACACCGAAGCAGGCGATCTGACTGGGTTCATCGACAATTATTTTGACACGACGGTTGGATCCAAAACCGATGTTGCGAGCTATCGGCAGATTGCATCCTCATTGAGCCTGCCGGCTCAGGAGATCCTTTTCATTTCAGATGTAGTTCCTGAACTCGATGCCGCTGCCGTCGCCGGGATGCCGACACTGCTGTGCGTCAGGCCCGGCAATCAGCCCCAACCCTTCGCTCAGCGACACCAGATAATTCAAGATTTCAATTGAATCCAGACCCGGAATCCTGACTAAGAACAGTCAACAATGTTCAGATAGAATCAGAATTGGGAGCGCAACAACCAGCCAAAGGATTCACTCAAAATCTGGTTGAAGCCGACTTAGGCTGCGGCTCTTCGTCAGTTATGTTTTTTGGCTGGGGTCGTTGAAGTGGTATTGGCATTTTCACCCGGAGACAGGAAAACATTGTAAACCGCTTCCCAGGGCACGGGCTTGCCGTTGACGTTGGCTATAAACCATTTTCGTACGGCGGTATCGTACTCAACCTTGACGTCGTCCCTGTTATAGAGAGCACCGTGCGTTGGAGAGCTGGTGGGAAAAACTCTAAGCCTGGCATTCGGATTACCGTTGAGCCCTTCGTGATCGATATAAGGAATGTCACTAAGGTGAACTTGCCGGGGGACGACGTAGACAAATCGATCAGGACCGGAGTTGACGTAATACTCCACCTTATACTTTGCACCTTCGGCGATGCTTACTCCGTCCAGATTAAAGACGCTCCATTTTTTCAAATACATGTAATACGCACCGATAGGATGTGGATTGCGATCCCTCGCATTCCCTATTGGTGTTATGAATACGACTGCCGCCGGATTGTTATTGAGCTCTGGAATATCAAAGACTGAACAGACACTGTTGCAGTTTCTGTTCGCGGCAGTGACTGTGTGAGTGAAGTGTTGTTGCGCGTATGTTGCCGAGGCACCGAGAACGATCGATAGAACAATGCCCGCGATGTGGTTGCAATCGAGCTTCATGATTTTCGAGGCCCCGCTTCTAAGGAACAATGCAATCTTCCAGCAAAACGTAACTCCTTCCGCCTAACCCACCGCCAAGGCCACTCACAGTTCCCTCAACAACCGCTTCCTGGCCTGAACTTATTTCCGCCAGGCGCGAGCTTTGTGATTTGTCGAAATGACATTGTGTCTGGGCATAGCCTCCGGCAGGCGAATGAAATGTAAGCGCACTTCCGTCGCCCACAACTTCGATTGAATTCACTGAGCCATTGACGCGAACTCTCTTTCCCACATACATCTGATTGGCCCGCACTTCGTTTCCCTCAAAATCCATCACCAATTTACCTGCATTAATCGAAATACTCGCCGGGCCAGAATCTGTTGGTTTGTTTTTCGCCGGGTTGTTGTCATTGTCCGAATTCGCATTGCTGCAGCCCAAAGCGCAAGCCACAGCGATTCCCATTGTCAGTAAAAAGTTGATTAAGGTCTTTTTGTTTTCCATAACGCACCACCCTTTATCTGTCAGGGAATTCGCACCCATTCCTCTCCGTTGAGACACGAGACGTAGCCACGAGCGTGACCGCAGTTGGCCACAAGTGCGTTACCGTCTAGCGGCGCACCATCACCAATGTATATCAGCGAGAGAACTGCCGCTCCATTCGACTGGTTCATAAATGCCACGAATTGATATCTCATCGCGGGATGCTGCCGGGACTTCATGGTGATAAAACCGCCATCCAGCACAACGGTCCCGTTGTCCGATTCGCGTATGGTCGTGTTGCTCGCCCGCCCTTGAAATTTGGAATCGAACCTACCGTCCGCATGAATAAAGTATTGTTTGCCATAGAACGACGCATCCGTGTGGGTGTTGGTACCGGAACTGACGTAGGTTGTAACGCTGGCGCCGCCGATTTCCCAGGTGCCGGCAAGGTCTGCCATGGCGATTGTTTTTCTCAGCCGGCCTACCAGCGGTTTCTGCGGCTGAATATAAGGTTTGTCAGGAAACGGATCGAAGTCGAGAAAGTCTGAACTTGCTGGTGTCGTCGCGGGAGCATCTCCGGAGATGGCTGGTTCGCTATTAGATCTCGCAGCAGTCTCAGAAACCGGGTCACGCTCGATACTTAAACCTTGATTGGTAAAGTTGATCTTGTCCGGCGAAATGCCGGTGACGGCCAACAAATTCTGGCCGGCGAGTTGTTGACTGACCTTTAGGCTTTCGGCATTACCACCTTTTCCTTCCTCATAGACCGCGAGCGCAAATCCCGTAAAAAGAACCAGGGTCTCATACATCTCCTGTTTCTGCCGATCGTTCATGCTGCTCAACGCGTTACCTTCACCGAGTGCCTGGGCGATTGTATTTCGCAGTTCAACCATCGCCGGATCGGCCGGTTGGCCGCCGTCGTGATAAATGCTGGCGTTGGTAGCGAAGAAAAAACTCAGCGCGAGCGCCAGATCGTTCGGATGGCCTGCTGCTCTTGCCCCCTTTTCATATTCGTTAAGGATGGTGGTCATGATGGCCAGCACCTGTGGGTTTCCAGCGTCGATGAGATTAGCTATTTCACGCGTTTTGAGTTGTGTGCCGGTTGGGCGAAAGAGCAGGGACGCTTCGTTCGGTTTTGCGGAAACACTCGCCGCGCGCCTCGCCGGTGGTCTCAGATCGCGATCGGGCTTCGTGAGTCGGTCCACGATAGTTTTGCTGATGATCCCACCGCCGGGAGTATTAAAGGTGCCACCCAGTCCTTCGTTGGTCTGCTGTCCCAATACCTGAACACACATCACCAGCAAGAGCGAAATCAGAAAGCAATAACGATGAGCCGAAATAGTTCTTTTCATTCTGATGCTCCTGTCTGATGAAAACGAATTGTAGATAAGGGATCTACCGGTCCATGGATCTCTTTGGAACCGGGCGTAACGGACAGAGGGGATCAAACTCTGTAACCCAACTGACCCTGGTGCGATGGAATTTTGAGCTGGGGAATGCTCAGACAATCCTGGTGGAATCCAGAGAGGCTGAAAAGGGAGTTAGCTAGACTCGATTCGCGTCTACACTACGCTCAATCCAATAGTTTGTGAAGAGAAAGTAAGCTGCTGATTGGTCTTGCTCTCGTAAGTTCTGCGAGCTTACGTTTTCACTTTCTCCTGTCAGGACGTTCACTAAAATATTCCGCTGCCTGCCAATGGATCTTCAATCTCCCCAGCCTGGATCGTATTAAAGTGAAATCAGGCGCCGACGACGAGATGGTATTAGGAGCCGGAAACTTCCGTTTCAGTAGGGGAAACGTTTTGCCCCTTGTCGACAACGTTCAAACCCTCGGCTCGTCCTTCAATCGCTGGAGTGCAGTTTGGGCCGTAAACGGAACGATTCAAACCTCAGATGTACGACTCAAGCGCGGGATCGCCAACCTCAACTACGGCCTTAATCAAGTCATGCAACTGCGACCGGTGTCGTTTCAGTGGAAAGCGGGGAATGACAATCGCACACACCTCGGCTTGATCGCGCAGGAAGTGGATGCCGTCATGCCCGAAGCCGTCGAGAAAAGTGCAGACGCAAATGCACCTCTCGGGATGAACTACAGCACTTTGATTCCGGTGCTGATCAAAGCCTTCAAGAGCAGCAGCAAACTCTTGAGCATACTCAAGCGGAACTCAAAGCAGTGCAGGCAAAGAATGAGAGCCTGAGCAGGCGCATGATTTCTTTGAAGGCGAACTCGACAGTGGCAAAGTCGACAACGAAAGCTCACTGACAAACTACAGGCCGAAATCACCTTAACAAATGAAAGTGGAGGAGAAGATGAAAACTCTAAATACGCGATGGAGATTCATCGCGCTGGTTCCGTTGGTGGCAATCGCGATTCTCTCAGTCGGACACAGAACAGGAGTCGTTGCGGACCAGAAACCAGCAATACGTGAAGCGGCAAATGAGGTTGGCATCATCATCCAGGGAGGCATCACGCACGGGGAAACTCTCCGCTTCAGTGCTTTTCACGCAGCAGCCGCCGCTTGTGAAACACACGAGCAGATGCTGCTGACTGTCTTCGATAGTCAGGGCAATGCGCTCGTGCAGCAGCTTTGGACTACTAACCCCAACGAGACATTCCATTTCGACCTGAACGCAGACCAGCTTCCGCAAACGGCGTTCGACAACAATGGCCGAGCAGAGCTCATCGGGCTACTGACCCATCCCGGCGGCGTCAATTCTGGTGGAATCCCGGGTGGCGGATGCGTGGTCGCCGGAGAGGTGTTCGACAACAACACCGGCCGGACCTTGACTCACATCGCCGGTACTCCGATCTCAGACTGTCGCCATGGCTCCGGGGGCGGCGAGGGATAGGAATTCAAATCAAGTAGTTTCAAGTCCAAGTTACGGATCTTGTGAAATGCAACCCGAGCCTGCTGAGCGGGCGACAGCGTCTATTGTGGAAAAGCTGTCGCCCACTTCGTGAGCTCGCAGCGTCTTTGGGGTAGTGGTACAGTTTGAAAAGTTTGCTCCGGTTCGCAAACTTTGCCGAAGCGTAGAGCGAATCGCTAAACGAAATCAGAACTGGGAGCGCAGCGACCAGCCCTTAACTCAACAGCCCAACATCTTAAGAAAGTGCGGTTTCAAAATGAAGGCTATCAACGTTGAGTCTTTGGCTGGTCGCTGCGCTCCCAGTTCTGATTTTGTCTCTAATCGTTGCCTGCAATCCAAACTGTATCACTACCGTCTTTGGACTTGACCTGTGGTTGCGCTACGCTCCACCTCAGGTTTTACGCTATCACTAAGCTCCGCAGGTTGAGAGTCAATTGTCCACCTTGAAGCAGTCTCGCAGGATCATTCGACTTCTTTTGCAAAGCTCATGGCCTGGCCTCAAAAGTCGGTTGCTGAGTTCTTCTCTGTGCAACGCAGAGAAAACAAGGCAGTTGCACTTTTGAGGCAAAGCCGCACCCCTTTTACGAATGAAAGAAACAAACGGCCTGTTTAGCGCGTAAAGACTGACTAAGATGAACACCGCACAAACTGACGCATCGTCTCCTCGGAAACCGCTCCGCCTATGGCCCGGCGTGATACTGGTGATACTGCAGTGGCTGGCATGGTTTGTTATCCCTTTCTTCTTACCCGACTTCAATCTCTACGGGATGCTGGGCGGAGTCGTGTGCGCCTTGGGGATTCTTCTTTGGTGGATGTTCTTCAGCCGCGCACCCTGGGCTGAGCGCGTAGGCGCGTTCGTCCTGATGATCATTGCGCCGATTGCAACCAAGTTCATTGTGCACAAGTCGATTGCCGGCGGCGGGATGGGGATGTTGCTCTTCATCTTAGTCGTACCCGTGCTCTGCCTTGCGTTGGTCGTATGGGCAGTGGCTAGCCGTGGTCTTTCTGCCGGACCGCGACGCGCCGCTCTGGTTGCGGTTGTCCTGCTAGCCTGTGGAATGTTTACGCTGATACGAACCGGTGGTATCACTGCAGACTTCCATAGCGATTTTCACTGGCGGTGGACCAAGACTCCAGAAGAAAAGCTCCTGGCCCAGGCCGATGTAGAACGCTCATCTGCACCGGCGTCAACGGTTGCTTTGCCGGCCGCGCAGTCTGGAGCGGACTGGCCCGGCTTTCGCGGATCAAAGCGCGACAGCATTGTTCGCGGTGTGCAGATCAAAACGGACTGGGCGGTATCGCCCCCAGTTGAAATCTGGCGCCGTCCCATTGGACCGGGCTGGTCGTCCTTCGCAGTTCGCAGTGGACGACTCTATACACAGGAGCAGCGCGGTGATGACGAGATCGTCGCCTGCTACGACGTGAGCACGGGCAAGCCGCTTTGGAAACACAGCGATGCCGCTCGGTTCTGGGAGTCGAATGCCGGGCCCGGTCCGCGAGCGACGCCGACGCTTAGCAACGGCCGCGTGTACACGCTTGGGGCGACGGGAATTATGAACGTGCTTGATGAAGGCACCGGAACCGTCGTGTGGTCGCGCAACGCGGTGTCCGACACCGGCGCAAAGATTCCTGGCTGGGGTATCTCCGGCTCGCCGCTCGTAGTTAACGACATCGTCATCGTCGCCGCGTCCGGCGACCTCGTGGCCTACGACCTCGCGACCGGCAATCCGCGTTGGTTCGGTCCGAAAGGTGGCTCGAGTTATAGCTCGCCACAACTGATGACTATCGACGGCGTACCGCAGATTTTATTGCTGAGCGCGAAGGGCGCCACCAGCGTCGGCGCTGCAGACGGCAAGTTGCTGTGGGAGCACGCCTGGCCTGGCGTCCCCATCGTGCAGCCAAACCTCACCGAGAATGGCGACATCCTGATAAGTGTTAGCGACAGCAGCGGGACGCGCCGGCTCGGGGTTGCGCACGGATCCGGCGGATGGACCGTCCAGGAGCGCTGGACATCGGAAGACCTGAATCCCTTCTTCAACGACCTGGTCGTTCACAATGGCTACGCTTTCGGTTTCGACGGCAGCATTCTCGCGTGCATCGACCTCGCGGACGGCAAGCTCAAATGGAAGGGCGGACGATACGGCCATGGTCAGCTGGTCTTATTGTCCGACGAGAACTTGTTGGTGGTGCTGTCAGAGGCGGGGGACCTCGCACTAGTAAAAGCTGCACCGGATCAGTTCACAGAGCTGGCGCACTTTCCGGCCATCAAGGGCAAGACCTGGAACCATCCGGTGTTAGCCGGCGACGTTCTGCTGGTTCGCAACGGCGAGGAGATGGCGGCGTTTCGATTGTCACTCGCGGGCAGCTGAGTTTCCAAGCCCACCCAAGTCGAGGTCCCATGATGTTAGTACCACCACGCGGTAGCAGGTGGGTTTCTGAGCTTGGCCACTCACCCACCCGCTACCACGTGGTGGTACTGACCTCACATCAGGCTGACGTGTGCTACCACAGTGAAAGATCGAGCCAACCTCAATTGAGTTTTATTCCGACGCCCTCGCTCGTGTCGCGATGAAAGGAACGCCAAAGGATAAAAATGAGCGCAACGAGAGCTGCTCCGACGAAGATGTAAAGTCCATAGGCGCCGAAGAATCGTGAGGAGAGAATTTTGAAGATAACAAAAATGACGAGCAACAACGCATATGATATGAGACGAGGCGGCAGGCCACGTTTGAATAGCCATCCGTGGCTTGGAGGTTCCGGTGCAAGTTGCTCAAAGGAGGCAAAATCCGGTACCGCCGATCGCTCGCGTTGTTCCATTTTTTGCTCCTGATGTGGAACACGCTGCTTGCCACACTGCCAGCAGAAAGTGTGCTTATCGTCAATTTGAGTTTCGCAGTTTGAGCATCGCCACATGGATCTCATCCTTCATAGGGAGCGCCAGTTCACTGCTTCACACCCTCGCTGCTTTGTTGTCGAAACTTTTTGATGAGTTTCTTAATCAGCTCTGTGTCTTTCGCGTCCGGTTCGACTTTCAAAAACAGTTCCAGTTCATCTGCTGCTTCCTTATATCTCTTGACCTGGTTGAACAGCAGCGCCAACTGCCAGTGAACTTCAGCAGATTTTGAAGCGGCTAAATGATCCGCTTGCTTTAGATAAGTCTCTGCCTCGTCAAACTTGTCTGTCTGACGTAATAACATTCCTAACCACAGATTCGCGGCCATCGATTGCTGGTTGAGAACCATGGCGCGTTTCATCGACTCGATAGCCTCCGGCACTTGCTTGAGGTTGTATTGAGCTATCGAGAGTGTGTACAAGCTGGGATAGGCCTGGCGGTTGACCTCGATCGCTTTTGTCAGTACAGGAATCGCACGTTCATAGTCCTGCTGTTTTACGTACTCAGTGCCAAGCACGTGAAGCGCGTCGAAATAAAGCGGAAATATCTCGATTGCATTTTCCAGTGCGGCCACGCCTTCCTTTCGCTGCTCGTTTTTCTGTATTAGCGCAATCCCCCGCTCGTATTGCTTCCGCGCTTTATCTGGAATCTCCTGAGCAAAAACTACCCCGGGTATGGCTGGTGACGACGAGCCGCCTTTGCTTGCCAAAACAAAATCGACCTGCTCGAAAGCGCGCCCGCGTTCGAGCTGGACTCGTTGGGTTTGACCAATGAAGGTCGTTCCGTAGGTCTGAACTCTGATCTGGAAAATTCCATTGCTGAGTCTGCGGAAGGAAAAAAGCCCGGAGTTGTCCGTTTTCGTTCTTGCTAATACCGAGTCCACGTCGTCAAGTAGTTCAACCTGCAGATCGGGAATTGGATTTTGACGATTGTCGGAAACGTGGCCGCTGATCGAAGTGACCTGCTGGGCAACGAAGACTGGCGACGGCGCGGTGCCAGCGGCAGAGGCCCCAAGCAATGCTATGAAGATGCCTAGGATTGGAAGCATCGAAACCTCATCAGAAATTGTTTCGGCTGATTATGCTCGTCGATGGCTCCGGACGCAATTTCGAAAGAACGAATGTGGAAACTGTTATTATGGGCGCTATGCGGTGCCCGAGATGCAACAGTTCACGAATTCAGCGCGGCTATAAAGGGGTGCTGGTACCATTGCGCCTGCTCGGCATGCATGAATTGCTTTGCAATAACTGCAATTTGGAATTCAAGAGTCTCGATCCCTTCAAAAAATTCAAAAGAGCGCGGTCGGTTGAAAAAGAACCTTCTTACAACCGGCGCCGCGCGCCCCGCTACCCGGCCCACTTGCCGGCAACGATACACCTGGCTGAGAAAAATAGTGATACAGGAAAGGTCTCTTACTCGCGATCGTCTCGCGGCCATTGTGAAGTGATAGGCAAGTTTGGTTTGGCCGTCGCTTTTGTCGGGACCCGATTTGCGGAAACGGAAGTTGCTCGCGTTGGCCGGCTTCTGTTTGTGACGATCGATCTTCCTAACGGCCGGATTGAAGCATTAATCACTATCCTCACCTACGAGCGCTCGGGTGGTGAAGAGGGCAAGGGTCACTGGCTCGTCGGTGGGGCTTTCGCCAACATCAATGAGGAGAGTGTCGCAATCCTTTCCGATTACCTGGCGAAACGAGCAGAGGCTGCGCCTGTGTTGGCCATCGACTGAGATAATCCGCAGATTACACAGATTTCACAGATTTTATCAGAACAAATCCTTCCGTTCCGCTTATTCGAGCGAGTGCCTTGCGAAGCCGGCTCTACTTCTTTTTCGACGCAGACTTCTTCCGCGGCACCTTGCCGCCTGCTTTTCTGGCCTCGGACAAGCCGATTGCGATCGCCTGTTTCTTACTCGTCACTTTCTTACCGGAACCACTTTTTAGTGTCCCCTTCTTCTTTTCATGCATCGCCTTCTCGACTTTGTCAGAAGCCTTCTTTCCATACTTAGCCATTGCCAATACTCCTCCCTATAATCGTTCTTTCGGCAAGTTATTTCTTTCTTGTCTGCGCCGCTTTCTTCGCGGAACGCGAGCGCGAGGCTGCCGAACGCTTTGCTGCGGCGCTTCGAGCGTGACGCGAGAGGGCCGTTTTGGATGCAGCAGTGCTTCCCTCGCGTTTGAGCACGCGAGACATTGCGCGCGAACGTTTCGCCGACTTCTTTTTCGCCGGGCTCTTTGCTTTGTTTAAGTCGCGGGCCGCTTGCTCTCGAGTTTCCTTTGAAGCGCTTCCCTTTTCCGGCGGCGGCAGTTTTACATCGGCCCGGCGCGCTTTCGATAGCCCGATCGCGATCGCCTGTTTAGCTGAACGCGCGCCGTGCTTCCCTTCACGAATGTGCTCAATTTCTTCGCGGACGAATTCACCCGCTTGTGTGCTCGCAGCTTTTCCTTCGCGCTTATCTTTCTTCGCGCGTGCCAGTGTTTCGGTTTCCGGCATCGTCACTCCTTCGTCTCAGCTGCTGGCTATGCCTCGGCACTTCACAGAAATCTTATTGCGCTGCTCGACTGACGCCGAATTTCCAGTGGTAGCTTCGAAGCCCTACCAGCAAGACAAGCGCGGCGACACCGAAGAGCAACAAGAAAGCTTGAACGCGCCCGACTCGCCAGCGCCTTCCGAGCCCAACATCGCTGACTGTCGCATCCGAAGACTCGGAACCATTTAAAGCGCGAGCTTCGAGGCTCGATTGCGACTGATACAGGATGGCCTTCACGCCCTCCAGCGCTCTGTTCTCGATAATGCCGCGCTTCAGCCCACTGAATGCGCCTCCCAATCCGTCGGCGCGCGAACGATTCTCATAGAACAGATATCCGGTGCTCGCACCCGGGATGCTCAGGAAAGCTGTTAGCGCCAGTGAAGAATCGAAGTAGTGGTTGGCGTAAATCTGTTTTGACGCAATCAGAATTTGCGGACCGCTCCTCTGCTCGCGCTGGTAAATGGTTATATGGTTGATAGCAATCACCGGCTTCAGGCCAAACTTGATTTTCGACCACACCAGGGCTTGCTCGACCAGGCGCCACTCTGCATTCGACGAGCTGGTGAGATTTTTCGGAATTTCATCCAGCAGATCGTGGCTTAGAGCGGCCATCAGGTCCTGCTGTTCGTCAGCGAGTCGAACAGCTATTTGTTTATCGTGGTACTCGATGAGCGCTGAATCGCCGCGAGCCTGATAATCTCGCACATAATCAAGCAGCATCAGTCTTAGAAGTTGAGTAGCCTGCGCTCGGTAATCAGGCGCGCTCCAATTCACTTCCTTTTGAAGCCGGTCGATCATGAGGGCGGACAACTTCAGCCGGCAGTCGCCCACCACACAGTCCTTAAGATCCTCGAGGTCGCGCTCCTCAAAAGTAAGCATCTGCAAATCGTCAATCGTTGGCTGACTACTGAAGGCGCCAATTTCGAGAATTGCCGGATTGCTTTTCCGGGTCATGCTCTCCCTGAACGACTGAAGAAATAATTCAGCCGGTGCCTGGAGCGGAGTCAGCCCGGCTACCACAACCTCTCTCTTATCCCGGGCAGGCAAAAGTTTTACAACCGGTTGACCCTCGGCCAGGGCAACGAAATCGGTGCCATCAAATGAGGCGCGTTCACTGAGGGCCTTGTGAAACTCTGCTACGGAATTTTGGGCTGGGCAGTTGTTTGCGCTGAGTGACACTAGTGCGCAAATGCCAAAGAAAATTAGCAGGCTACTTTTGTTTTTCAGCATTTCACAACCCGCGCCGGCACTTCTGCGAACGCTTTCAGTGCCTTTTTCTGCGCCTGTTCGTCTGAAATGAACCCTTTTATTACACAAAAGAAACGTTAATGTGGAGGAGCATTAATCGTGCCACGAGAGGGCGTACGGGCAGAATGTGATTTTGCAATTCTGGCGTTATGTTTTGAGGATAAAGAGGACGTGGAGGGTGGTGACCGCCGAGAAGTGAGCTATCAGTGACGACTAAATTCAATCGAGACCAAAGACTCTGCACTCTCTTCCATGTCTCAACCCGTCGACCGGCTTTTGCTCGCCAGGATACGCAACATCATCTGCACCTGAGGTGGCGTGAAAGGCTTTGGAAGAAAAACCGACGCCCCAGCCGTAACGCTGTCATCCCAAATCTTCGGATCTTGCTCCGCACTGATCATACCCACCGGTATGTCGCGCAATCTTTCGTCTGCTTTCATGTAGACGATAAGGTCCAATCCCAGCATGTGAGGCATCATCATGTCGAAGATGGCGGCACTAAACTGCCCATCCTGCTGCAAGACTTCGAGAGCCTTCTGTCCATCTGCCACCGGCACCACTTCATAACCTTCAGACTCTACTATGGCGCTCACCATCCTCAACGTCAGCGCGTCGTCATCAGCGACAAGAACGCGCCGGGTGGCCGGCATCAGGGGCGTTGCTTCTAGCGTGCTCGCGGGTGCAGGTTGATGATCGCCAGGATCACCTCCGTGTGCGATCACTACCTGCGCTAACAGCGCCTTGTCGGCGTCGGTCAGTTCGCTGAAGCGCAGTCCAAAACCAATCGGGTATTCTTCACTGATAAGTTCACCCTGCAATGGCACCCAGGGTCCATCCGGCAGATGCACTTTGAACTCAACTCTGTCGCCCAGCGCCCTGCCCTGCACACGACTGTCAATGAAGCAACCATCCATGCTTATTTCGCTCATTCGCGCATCCTGTTTTCCCGATGAACCCTGCCAGACGACATCGAAAGAGACGGTAACTGGGGTGCGCCCTTCGGGCGTCGTCGACATGACTATTCCTCCTTTCCAAAGGATTCTAAGCGACACACACTTAGTCGTCAGCAATACGAATGGGGCGATTATTGGGAGAGAATCGGGACTTAACTCGAAGCAAACTATACCCGGGGATCAATGGAACCACTAATAAATCTCATCAAATCCGCCTGCTCCAGACCTAACTTGCAAATGAACAGGCTACGGGTGCGGAGAAAATCAAATCGACACTTGTCATCTTGAGCACTTCGGTCATTCTGCGTTTTGCAATTAGACCGCCCCGCGTGGTCCATGGTCCTTCGGCTTCCTCAACCGCTTGGTTTTGGCGATTTTCGCCGCCCCGCAACGACGGCACAGCGCTCGCACTGTGAAGCGCGCTCCAGTGCGAGAGCTTGTTCTTTTTTATTCATCACCGTCAACGACAAAGGCCTTTTCCTTCGCGAAAGCAGGAGCGGGCACACACTTACCAGCCTACGTCGCCCTTGAGCGATATGGCAGTGGGAGTTTCCGAAAGACTTTTCGAAAGCCCTACATTTGCACGCGTCTCCACGCGAGCTCCCGGGGGCCTTTGTTTCCGTTGGCGGTGATGAAATGTTTTTACTAAATCCCCCATGTTGGAGAGAACCTTCGATGAACGCCCCCCAAGCTTTGAAACGTCTTACCGCCCTGGTGCTGCTGGTTTCACTTTGCTCAGCGCTGCTCTTGTTAGACAACAGGAGAGCCCAGGCATCCGCTACTGCCACTACTACCACTCTCGAAAAGCTTTCCCCGGAACTGCGTCAGCTAATTCAATCCGGCCAGGGCAGCACTCGTGTGAAGGTGATTGTGCAATCCACTTCGGCGCCTTCATTAACCTCGGGTGGTCTGTTAGGCGGGTTGTTGGGTAGCCTGGTGCAAACCGTTGGCGGTGTCGTCCAGGGTGTCCTCTCAGCTCTCAACATAACGCTGCTCGATGTTCGCGCTGATTCAGTCAGTGTGCTAGCGGCTGATTCTTCAGTCTCTTATATTTCGCTCGATAGCCAGGTGCGCACCTTCGGTCACGTTACAAATACCACCGGCACGCAGCAAAGCCGCGCGCAGAAAACTGCTTTAGGCCTTAACTACACCCTCGACGGATCTAATGTGAGCATCGCGATTCTCGACTCCGGCATCGACGTCACACATAAGTCTTTTGCCAGCCAGGCAGGTAAAGTCACTTTCAGCAAAGACTTCACTGGTGAAAATCGCACTGACGATCCGTACGGTCATGGCACTCATGTGGCTGCAGTCGCGGCGGGAGCCGGCACCGCAACAAACGGCAATTACGAAGGTATCGCTTCCGGAGCCAATCTGGTCAACCTTCGCGTAATCAACTCGCAAGGGATTGGAACGGTCTCCAGTGTTTTGAAAGCGCTCGACTGGATCATGGCCAATCGCCAGGCTTACAACATACGAGTAGTTAACATGAGTCTCGGCACTCCGGCGGTCAGCTCCTACCAGGATGACCCCATCTGCCAGGCGGTCCGCAAGCTAGTGAACGCTGGTGTTGTGGTTGTTGCAGCAGCCGGCAACAATGGGAAAACCTCAGCCGGGAAGGTGTACGGCGCAATTCACTGTCCGGGTAACGAACCGTCAGCGATCACCGTGGGAGCGAGCAATACTTACGGTAGTGACCCACGCAACGAAGATTCAGTGACGACTTACAGCTCGCACGGTCCAACGCGAAGCTTTTCGACCGACGCTTATGGTGTGAAGCACTATGACAATCTGATCAAACCCGATTTAGTAGCGCCAGGAAACAAGATCATCTCCGCCGAAGCAAAGAACAACAAACTGGTTACGATGCACCCCGAGCTCGAAACCAATAACTACTCAACCACGAACATGAAGCTCATGTACATGAGCGGCTCATCCGTGTCGGCGCCGATGGTGGCGGGCGCGGCTGCCTTGCTGCTCGAAGTGAATCCAAACCTCACGCCAAATACGGTGAAGATGATTCTCATGTACACAGCTCAGCCTCTAAACGGCTTTAATACTTTCGAACAGGGCGCGGGACAACTGAACGTGGCCGGGGCAGTGTCCGTTGCCAAATTGGTGCGTAATGATCTGCTCGGCGGACTTTTGGGTACCACTCCAGCAGTTGGTTCATCATTGCTTACTCAGTCAGCGCCAGGTCCGCAAACAACGATTTCTACTTATGCGTTTCCCTGGGCGCAGGGACTCGTGCTGAATCATGCGACGATTACAGGCTCAAACCTGATCACCAAATATCAGAAGAGTTACGGTAAAGGATATCTATTGGGCGATGGTGTGGTTGAGTCGACTTACACACAAGGCCTGAGCTCGACCATGTGGACAAGTAACCTGACGCTTGGAAATTACTTGATGAAGAGTAACGGCACGCCAATGGGCGGCGGCGGAATTTTCTGTCCCGCCGGCCTTTTGTTGGGCGATGGCATCATGATTACCGACGGCATTATGATCACTGACGGCATCATGATCAGTGATGGAATTATGATTAGTGACGGCATCATGATTACGGACGGTATCATGATTACCGACGGTATAATGATCACCGATTCAAGCACGGGTGATGAGACTGCCAGCATGCGATAAAGAATGAGAGAATGACGGCGTGCTCGCAAAAGGTGCAGAAAAAGGGTTGGTCAAGTGACTGGCCCCTTTTTTATGACTTCACCGTATCGGCGCGGCAAGAATCGCCACCGAATTGGTTCAATTTGCCCAGTTAGAAGTTGAAGCCGCTGCATCTGGATCCCGGCATAGCCGAAGTATTCCATTCCCCATTGCATTTACTGAGTTATTTGCCTGCTGAGATTTGCACACTGACCATGGGTAGCCGGCCGTTTTAAGTCTGGATCCCTTTTCTGGTAGAGTCATTCCAGTGACCTTTAACAGAAATAGGCACTGATTCCCCCTTATTATGAAGGTTGAGCGGCCGGCTCGTGGCAGGAATACCAACCGGCTTTTGACCAACCGCCGATAGGGTCGGGGCATCAAATACGGGTGCCAAAACGGCTCGAGCAGGAACTTAGAATTGATGAGATTTATTAAATTATTCAGCATACTGGCTATTACCTTTGTTCTTGGACCATCCGCTGCAGACTGTTTCGCGCAAACAGCGCCCAGTGGTGACGTCGTCATGGTTTTGCCATTTGAGAACACTTCAAATCGCCCCGAATACAACTGGGTGGGAGAGAGTTTTGCTGATTCGTTGGCGGAACTGCTCAATAAGCCCGGCTTGCTCGTAGTGTCCAGCGACGAGCGCGAGCTTGCTTACCAACGACTCCGGCTTCCTGAGACCGTTATTCCTTCGCGCGCAACCGCCATAAAGCTTGCCCGCGAGGCGAAGGCCACGATGGTAGTGATCGGTAGCTACTCGATAACCCCGGTTCAGGATGAAAGCAAACCTGACAAAGCAAAAGACGACAAAGAGAAATCACCGACCGAGGCGCTGGTACAAATGACCGCGCGCGTAATTAAAGTCAACGAAGGCCGAATGCTGGGCGAAGTTTTATATGGCGGCTGGGCGACGCAACAGTTTGACTTTGGCGGCCCGCTGACAACTCTGCAAACAATCCACGGTCGGCTTGCCTATCAGATTCTTTATCAACGCGACAAGGCTCTGCCCTATTCTCAAAACCAGTTGGTGGACGAAGCGACTAAGGTCCCGCAACGCGCGTTTGAGGCTTACGTTAAGGCGGTATTACTAAGCGAGCGTGACGCGCGCCGCATAAACTATTTGAAAAATGCGCTGCGTTACTACGCTGACGCTCTCGGCGGCGCCATCTACCCCCAGGCAGCTTTTGAGCTGGGACGCTTTTACATGCTCGACGGAAAATGGAAGGACGCGACCGAGTATTTCATCAAGGTCCAGAAGAAGGATCCACACTACGTTGAGGCGGCGTTCTATGCAGCGCTGGGCTACGCCAAGATGGGCGATCTTGGTCACGCCCTCGCAGCGATCGTTCCCTTATCATCGGACGTTCCGCTAATCGGAATCTATAACAATGCCGGCGCTATTGCCGTGCAGGCGTCACGTGAAGAAAAGAAAGAAGGCGAGCGGGCGCGACTGCTGGAGCAGGGTACTTCTTTTTTAAACCGGGCAGCCGAGTCGTCGCCGGACGATCCCCTCGTTCATTTCAATTATGCTCTGGCTCTCTTTCTTGCGGGCAAGTACACCGAAGCAGCAGATCAGCTCAAGCCGGTAATCACGGCCGATCCCAGAGACGGCCAGGCCTATTTTCTCTACGCAAAGTCTCTCGAGAAGACAGGCAAAAATGACACTGCCAATGCCGCGGATGATCAGGCCCGACGCTATTTGCAAACCTACGCAAAATGGCAGACTGAATGGCAGAAGTCGCAAAGTGTTAATGGAGTCTCGTTACGCATGCGCGATGTGTTAAATCGTGACGACGTGGCCAATCTCAGGAGAGAAACAGAGATTCGAGAAAATGCCGGAACAGGTAAAGAGGACTTGCTGGCGAAGGCGCGAGATCTCTATCAGGCCGGACGTGATGATGAAGCACTACCCGAGTTGCACCGAGTCGTCATGCTTGAACCGACTAACGCTGAGGCTTACTTGCTAAGCGGGCGAATCAATCAGCGCCGGGGGGATCAAGAGGCTGCGATTGCCGCGCTGAAAACCGCTATTTTTTGGGACCCGAAACTCATCGACGCACACATTCTGTTGGGCCGAATCTTCCTGGAGCGAGGAGACCGCGGAGAGGCGACGAAGTTTGCCGCAAGCGCCATGACCATAGACTCTAACAATCAGGAAGCTATCGCTCTGCAGCGACAGGTGACGATGGGCAAAAACTAACTCCTTACTGAGATTGCAAACTTGGGGCGATTCTCTTGACGAGGATTGCCTCATTTCGTTTTCATAGTGCATCTAATCGTTTACTGGTATCCAGAGGATGAATGCAATGAAGCTCGCCTTGCTGATCGGAATTCTAACCGG